>Ga0076247_125_pt1 | contig 47877 bp, 38 predicted proteins | sample RifGroF2_FD_67713 | JGI IMG/M metagenome (GOLD analysis project Ga0076247, IMG submission 67713) | Parcubacteria (Moranbacteria) bacterium GW2011_GWF2_35_54
AATAATTTTTGAAACTTCCGTATAATTTGTATTGCCTTGAAAATAAAAATCAGCGATTTTTAAAAGATTTCTAATTTGATAAACATACATAGAAAGGATATAAAAAGGATCACTTCCTTGAGCTAATTGCTGATGCAATAATTCCAGGGCCTTTTGCTTATTGCCCGAAGCAATAAATTCTATGGTTTGAAAAATATTAGCCTCTACGTTTGAGCTTAGAAATTTAGCGACCTGATCACTCAAATCCTCATTAAAATCATCTTTACCAATAAAATTAACAATTTTTGATATCTCTCCATCAATCGCGAAAAGATCTCCATTTTTACTGCTAACTAAACTATCAATAATTTTTGAATCAACTTTGGCACCAAGAGATAAAAATCTTTTTTCTATCCAATTTCTCAGCTGAACATTGCTTAACTTACTAAATTCTTCACTTTTTGAATTTCTAATCAACCATTTGAATATTTTATCATTTTTTTTTGGTTTTTCGTTTTCTAAAAAAATAATAATATTTTCGGGAGAATTTGCATTATCAAGATTATCTGTAAAAAAATTTACAAAATCTTCTCTTAAACCAGCATTTTCTTGGGATAATAAATTTTTGGCAATTATTAAATAATTTTGCGAAAATAAGCCTCTTGATTTCATGGCTATTTTAAATTCGTTGTAAAAATTACCTTCGCCAAAATCAAAAACACTCGAAGTTGCATTCGAGGTGTTTTTTTTAAAGAATTCTTCTTTAAGTTGCTTTAATTTTTCATTCAGGCGAAATTTATCTTCGCCATAAAGAAATACAATCATTTTATTTGATAAATAAATTAACTGGCGGGAGTCCATCTCAAGACTTGTCCTGGCTCAAGAATCTCCACCCAAATTTGACCAGGGATAAACATTATTTCTTTGCCACTCTCGTCATAGAAAAATAATTTACTTTCTAATTTTACTCTTTGCCATTCATATAATAATAAGCTTCCCCGCTTCCACTCTCATCGTACCACGGATCTCCGATTTGTACGTTATTGTATCTTCCGCTAATGCTTTCTGCTCCGGTATTTTTTACTTCCTCAACACCTTCCCAGGGACTTTTTAATCCCTTACCTGTATAATCTTGAGTGTTGGTGATTTGTTCTGATTTAGCAAACATTACTACGATGTTTTTTGGCGCCAATCTTTCTTTGTTGTTTCTATCTATATCAGCCACATCGTTCCAGGTTCGCAAAAACGTATTTGTTTCTCTGTCATAAGTATAATTTACGTCATATGGACTAGCAAAGGCTACTCTCAGTTCCCCGCCATTTCCTCTATTTTCAAGGCTAGCTTCTTTTTGATGAGGATAACCGGCAAACTTAGTCTCCGCTCTACCACCAACCGCATTCATGGCTGCTAGCGCTTTTTCACCTTTGATATGTCCGGAATCTTCCATTCGCATAGTCGCATCGTTTTGCCAATCCCATCTTTCGCAATAGTTAGTTGTCATGCAATCAATGCGATCAATGACATTTTTGTTTAACAAATCAAGAGCGAAGTGTGATCCTCCCCAATGAATAAAGAAAGCATCTATGGCACCAGCTAGAGCGATATGATCATGACGAGCGCTTCTCATCGCGCCAATCTCTTTTGGAATAGCACATGAATATACTCCCAATAATCTAGTTACCGAAGAAGTATAGGCTGGCAATTCAAAAACCATATCCGCCTCCGAAAATCCTGCCGCTGGCCTAGCTTGAAGATCAGAAGGTTGCATCACCGCAATCGGTCGGCGATTCCAATTTTCACAAGCCAATCCGGAAATAGGATTAATATTTCCTTCATTTAAAGGTTCTTGATTTTCTTCAGTTTTTTTTTCCGATACTTTATTTTTACGAACTGCATCTCTTAGTGTTGTAAAATAAACCACTACACCAACTACGATTAAAATTGTGCTGGCAATAATCATTTTTTGCTTTTTGTTCATTTATTTATTGTTAAAATTATTTAAATATTTTCTATTATTAGGACTCACACATTTGAACTACTGCAACTGTAGTTTCTGAAAAATATTATTTTTTCGAACTGCCGTGCGAAGCGAAAGGCGAGAAAAAATGATATTTTTTAGAAACGCATGCAATAAAAGAGTAGCCAAACACGTAGGTATTATATTTTTCCTATTCAAGCGCTCTCCATTCGTGTCGCCTTGCTTAAATTATTTTTGACATTTTTTACAAATAAAAACACTCCGCTGACCCATTTGAATCCTTTCTACTATATTATCACATTTTTTATTTTTTGCGAGAGCTTGCCTAGATAGACATTTTTCTCCCTCTCTATTATAGACTTTTAAAACTTTTTGAAAACTTCCCGGTTTCCCCATCGTATCACGATAATCGCTATCAGATGTGCCTCGCATTTTTATTGCTTTTTTAAGAGTCTCTACAATTTGTTTGTATATTAAGACTATTTCAGTATTTACTAATTCTCCGACTTTTCTCTCTGGATTTACTCCAGCTTCAAAAAGAATTTCACTGCGATAAATATTGCCTATTCCTGCAATCAGATATTGGTCCATTAATAATATTCCGATTTTGCTTTTTTGCTTTTTGCTTAAAATTTCTTGAAACTTTTTCAAAGTAAATTTTTTATCCATCGCGTCGATGCCCAATTTTTTTATCTCAGGCAACTCCCCAATCTTATCTGTATCCACCAAGACAATTTTCCCAAATTTTCTCAAATCCGAAAACTCCATCAGTAATATATCTTTTTCTTTCTTTAGCGTCCACCTGTGTCTGATATACTGATTAACCCGATCCTCAAAATAATCCTTCTCCTTCCCCGTTCCATTCCCGTCCCTCTCTCCTGTACTCGGGAGAGAGTTGGGGTGAGGGTGAATTTTTGATTTTGAATTTATTTGGAAATTGGAAATTGGAAATTGGAAATTCTTTTGATTCCTTTGAGACTTCAAAAGCAAATGTCCTGTCATCTTCAAATGCACATACATCGTTTTTCCTCCGCTCAAATCAATAAAAATATTTTTTCCAAGTCTTCGCACTCTCAAAATCCTTCTTCCGCCAATACCAGCTTGAAATTTTTTTAAACTAATTCCCTTAATTCCTTTTTCCCATTCACTCCAAAAATCGACTACCTGGTAGCCGACTATTTTTTTATTTAAATCCCTGATAATTGTCTCAACCTCAGGTAATTCCGGCATATATTTTCGCCCGCTAATAAATTAATTCTTTTTTTCTTATTCTAATAGAAAATATGCCGTTGGTCTAGCTCAAAAATCCACCAGCCATCTGCAATCAGTCATAATATTATTCTAACATTAAATCATTGGAAATTTATTGGAAATTGAGCATTGAGCATTGGAAATTACTTAAAATTTTACTAAATTTTAAGTACACAACTTTCCACTGAGGCGAATTTTCTTTTACCATCAATGAGGGTGCTTTCGAAAACTTCTACGCTTTCAATCGGAAGTAGCACGGTGAAACCTTCACCTATTTCAGGAGTTGGATCTAGTTTTTGCCAACCATATTGCTGAATCCTGCCTAATGTAATAGTGGGTCGAAAAACTTTTTTGGGCTGAGTAAAAATTCCAAGAGATTTTTCAATCTCTTCACAAAGTTTTTTTAATTTTTCGTTTTCCTTACCGCTAAAAACAATCATCTTTGCCCCTTTGCCAGCTACTGGACTAAGTTCAATCTTGTCCATATCAATATCAAAAAGATCCACTCCTTCGGTTACTTTTCGCACCTTATCGCAAATATCAAAAACGACATCGTCACTCACATGTCCCAAATTAATCAGATTTAAGTGCAAATTCTCTTCTCTGCTCCATCTGATGGGCAGGTCTTTCCATTTCTCCACCTTTTGCATCAATCTTTTTTTGACAGCCTCTGATAATTCAATTCCAATAAAAATTTTTCTTTGCATAAATGTCTTTACTTGCTAGTTAATTCTAATATTTTAAGCTTAAGCTATAATTAAATTTTTTACAAATAAGCGCTAGGTTTTAGTTTATAGTTTATAGTTTGTAGGTTTTAGTTTATAGTTTGTAGGTTTTAGATTATAGATTTTAATTGCAAAAAGTAGCGGATAAGCATAGTTTAAAAAATTAAAAAAATTACGTGCCTAGGCATATTTCTGCCGAGGCACGAGAATGAAAGAATTTAATCCTCAATTTTTTTGGGTTCGAGAGCAGCCCTCGCAATTAGCAGTGCTTCCAGGCTTACAGTCCTTTAGAAGATATATTCCTGGACAATTTAAGTACTCTCGCGCTGCATCTGTCTCCTGATCTTTGGGCTTACTGATAAGATGAAGTTGCCATAGACAAATGCCAGTAGTTCCTAGTTTTTTTCCCTCTTCAATTGTTGTAGACATGTCTCCCTCCCTTATTTTGCGATCTGATTTTTCAGATCTTTTTTTGTTTTCACGAAGAACTTCTTTAAACTGACTATATTATATACCTATCTACAACCAAAAACAACTACAATCTCAAAGGCGCAACCTTAAAAGACCCCAAGGTTGAGCCTTAGTATTGCCACATTGTTACATTGCTAAATTGTTTTAATGTTAGGATGTTAATATGCTAATATGCTAAAATGTTAATATGACCAAATATATTATCAGCATCGTGCCCTTAACCAGAATTCCGCTTTATCGGGATCAATCTTTTTATTATCTTTATAAAGATAAAATTGCCCCCGGCTCATTGGTTAAAATTCCTCTTGGCAAAAGAACTATTGACGGCATAGTTTTGGAAAGCAAATCAGATTTCCCCAGAATGGGTAATATTCAACTCAAAAAAGTTATTTCTATTACGGAAGAAAAGTTTTTGACTCTCAAGCAGATACAACTCGCTCAATTTATCTCCGATTATTACTTTGTCTCATTAGGAGTTGCGATAAAAATGTTTGTCCCGCAAATTGCAAAAACAAGAAACAAGAAGCATGAAACACAAAACATGGAGCATGGAACATGGAACATGGAACATGGAACAACAAACAAAATAAAGTTAACTCCGGAACAAAAATCCGCCATATTAGAAATTACAAAAACTTCTACAAACTACAAGCTACAAACTACAAGCTACCTACTATTTGGTCCCGCCTCTTCTGGCAAAACCCAAGTCTATTTCGAATCTATCAAAGAAATTTTAAAAAATAAAAAAAATGCTCAAGCCCTAATTCTCTTGCCTGAACTCACCATTACCGCCCAAGAAATCCAGCGCTATGGAGAATTTTTTGGCGAGGATAAAATTGCCGTACTTCATAGCAAGTTATCCAAGGGTCAATATTATAAAAATTGGCAAGCTATCAAAAATGGCACCGCGCAAATAATTATTGGCGCTCGCCATGCCGTCAGTGCTCCTTTTAAAAATCTAAAAATTATAATTGTTGACGAAGAGCAAGATATTTCTTTCAAACAATGGGAAATGAATCCGCATTATGATGCCCGTACCGTGGCCGAAGAATTAGCCCGTCTTTATAAAACCAAACTAGTTCTTGGCTCGGCCACTCCCCGCGTCGAAACATATTTTAGAAGTAGTTCAGGGTTCGCAATCAACAGTTCACAGAATAGATATAAATTATTGACACTGCCTCCACTGCGAACTGTTGACCAAAAACTAAGAGCTAATTTAAATATGTCTTTACCGCGAACCGTTGACCGCGAACTAAGAACCACTATAGATATTATTGACTTAAGAAAAGAACATTGGAAAAATTGGAAAAAAGTAAAAATCGTTTCTCCCATATCTGAGAAACTGGAAAGTGAAATTAGATGGACTCTTCAAAATAAATTCCAAACTATTCTCTTTATTAATCGCCAAGGAATGAGTACTTTTTCCGCTTGCACCACTTGTAAGACTGTTTTGACTTGTCCTGATTGTGAGCGGGCTTTGACTTATAGGAAAAGAGGCAACTATGAATGTTTGCACTGCAAATTTGAAACCGGAGATTTCCCGATGTGTCCAAATTGCCAAGGAATGACTTTTAGAAATGTGGGACTGGGCACCGAAAAAATAGAAAAAGAAATTGAAAAACTTTTTCCATCTGCCAAGATTGCTCGGGTAGATTCCAATAGTATGAAAAAATCAGTAAAATCTCAAGAAAATATTTGGGCTGATTTTTCGAGTAAAAAAATTGATATTTTAATCGGCACTCAGATGATTGCCAAAGCTTGGGATTTGCCCAACATTGGACTGGTAGGAATTATCGATGCTGATAGTTTATTTGCTTTTCCCGATTTCCATACCAATGAAAATGCTTTTTCACTCATCACCCAAGCTGTTGGTAGAACTGGAAGAACCGGTGCCAGATACGCCGGCAAAGCCATTATCCAAACTTATCACCCGGAAAATCAAGTAATCCGCTGGGCCAGTGAAAAAAATTACGCCCAACTTTATGAATATGAAATTAAAGAAAGAAAATCCCTTTCTTATCCCCCGTTTTCACAAATTATTAAGTTAACTTATAAAGATTTTTATTTAAATTCTGTAGAAAAAGAGTCAGAGAGAATTTACCAGAAACTAAAAGAAGCTAATAATGAAAATAATAACCTTCAAATCTATCCTCCGTGCGCACCTTATGTCCCCAAGATTAGAAAAAGGTACGCCATGCAAATTATTTTAAAAATAAAAAACGAAGGAAAGCTTTCCTCGTTACTTGAAGCAGAACTAAAATCTTTGCCCAACGGCTGGCAAATCGATGTTGATCCGATAAGCCTTATTTAAATTGTTCTAGATGTTGTAAATGTTTTAAATGTTATAATTGCTTGTCATTGCGAATAAAATTTGTACTCAAAATTTACGTGACAATCTCCTTAAAGTATTGGAAAAACTATCATTATTGTCAGTTTTACTTTTAAAATAAAATATCTTGTATGTCATTTCGACTAAATAAATTTTTGTACTCGGAAATTTATGCATGGAAAAATCTAACAAATATTTAAAAAATACCGTTCTAATTCATTTCGCATTTTACTTCCACGCTTTGAAATGTAGAATTAAAATGCAGAAAGTAATTTTGTAATAAAATTTAAGAACAATCTTCTGAATTAAAATTTTTTATAAAAAATAATCCTGTTAAATTCATACATATGCGGAAAATAACAGCATTTAAAAAATTAAAAATCCCACCGGCAAACGCGTGCTAGCGGGATTATTTTATAAGAAAAACATAAGACGTCAACGACCTTCCGCGTTAATGATAAGTGCTATCTCATCAACTATTTGCAACACTCCCTGATTTGCAGAAGGCTCACTAGCAAGAAGGATTTCTCTATTTCTCTCTATCTGAGATTGAAAAGGAGAAATATCCACCCGATTATCGAGAATCCTCAAAGCCAGATCATTTTCAACTACTCTGGCACATACTCGGAAAGGACTACATAGCAAAGTCGCCAACTCTAAAAATTCCATTTTCGCGCAATCTACGCCCAGCAGATTAGTGATTCTCGAAAAAGCTGCTGTCTCGCAATAATCAAGTCTCTTTAGCGATACCTTTCCTTTTCCTGATAAAATATCATCTGCTTCTAGTTCAAAAATCACCAAAGCTCTTTCCATGTTTTCTTTAACCATAATCTCTCGGGCGTCTTTGAGCATATCTCGAAATTTAGCATCAAGAAAAACATCGCCTTTGAAAACAAGTGTCCAGGCTTCCTCCAATAGCCCTCCCTCCTTAACAAGATTATTGAAACTATCAAACAACTTTCTGCTTAATAGTTTTAATTGAGCGATGTTATCTTTCCTTTTTGTTATTTCCTCAAAATAATTAAACAGAGCAAAAACCAGTGTAAGAACAACACTAATTACTACAGCAGGAATAAGAATTTCTTTAATTATTATACCCAAAGATTCTCCAATTTTTACAAAAGAAACTATGGCAACTGCTACTACCAACGCTACCGCTCCAACTAAGATTTTAGAAATGTTCTTTTTCATGACATTCTCCTTTTTTGCAGAAAAATTTATTTTCTGTTTTTTTAAACTGCTTTCCATTCTGATATGCACACTAATTCTATTGTAATCCTTATAACATAAATCCAATCAAAGCGTCAAACAAAAAACTTTTCCAATCAATCCGAATTAATCATTTACTACCGTACACTAGAGTACGGTAGTAAAATGCAAAAAGTGATTTTATAAAAAACAATACAACAATGCTGTTATTTTCCGCATACGCGGAAAATAACAGGATTTAAAAAATTAAAAATCCCGCTAGCAAACGCGTGCTAGCGGGATTTATTTTTGAGAGAATTGTCGACGCAAGTTAAGATCATTTCTCTGACCTTGTTGGTTTTTAAAATCATCATCCGTATACTAGAAAAATATTTTCTGTAATATTTTCTTATCAAGGGATATGCTGGTCCCTATCAACAGAAGCTTCCTTTAAAAACTCAACCTCTCCAACACTTGCATGCATCTTTGTGATGTTTCGGCATGATGCACAATGCCTATCTCCGCCAAACGGAGAACATTATCATCATATAATCATAGCATCCTCCTTGCGGTTAATTTTTCACTTTCTCCACCACGGAAAAAGTTTCAGATCAATTAATCGGCATCACCTCCTTCGACATTAAATTCATTTATTTTTCTATTATCCCTCTTCTTCTTGAATGCCGTATTTTTCTACCGCATCGTCAAATCCTTTTTTAAATATATCTTGAACCAATTTGGTCATCAGTTCCTCCATCTGACCACCAAGATATTTACCACTCGCCGACAGCGAGTCCTCAATGAGTTTCCCAATCGGCTCGAGTGAATCTTCTAGCGGATAATAGGCGATAGTTTTTCCAGATTATCCGTGTTGATGAACCGCACACGCGAAGTCTCATATGCTTTAATTACTGTTAAATAATGCATTTGTCATCTCCTCTTTTGTCAAAAAACTTTATAATTTAGCCCCGATATGCTATTGTTAAGCGTATGGAAGCCCTTTATCGTAAACTTGTCTGCCTATATCGACAGCATTAACTACGATTTTAAATAATAGCATAAAATAACCAAAATGTCAATAGATATAACCCCAAAAAAGATTCTTTTTGTTTCCCGCCCCATCACTCCCCCTTGGGACGAAGCTAGCAAAAACTTCGCCTATAATCTGGCTAAAGAGATAGCTCATAGTTCGGATTCGCCAGAAATTCATCTGATGACCACTCATACTCAACTGAATTTGCCTGAGAATATCAAACAAGAAGAAATTTATAAGTACAGTGAGAAAGATTTTAAATTTTCCGACAAATTACGCTCTTTATTTTTTCAATTTTTATTTAAAAATTCTTTTGATATCAAACATTATTTTTTTACTCCTACCAAAAGTAATTCTTTCCTCATAAAAAACATTCTCAAAGGCAAAAGTAAAACTATCCAAACTGTGGCCACCTTACGCGAAGATTTATTTAGTGACGGCGAAATAAAAAAGATGATGTTTGGCGACATCATTACCACTTACTCGGATTATGCGAAAAATAAACTAGAAAGTTTAGGATTTACAAATGTTTATAAAATCTATCCCGGCATTGATCTGCATGATTATTATCCGCGAGAAAAAAGTTCTGCAGAATTAAAAAAGGCGGGCTTTACCACAGATAACTTTATTATTAATTTTTCCGGCGAATACATCCGCCTGGGCGCGATGGACACCGTTATTGATAGCTTTATTGAAATCAGCAAGCAAATCCCTGAAGCCAGACTTTCACTAGCTGTGCGCGTAAAAAATGATAAAGATGCCCAGAAAAAAGAAGAGGTGATTACTAAACTTGAAAAAGAAAATATCTTAAATAAAGTTTCTTTTCATGATAGTGGAAGTTATAAAATGAGTGACATCTATAATTTATCTGACATCAGTATCTTTCCAGCGGGCAATATGAAGGGTAAGTTTGATATTCCTCTAGTAGTTGTCGAAGCTATGGCTTGCGCTAAGCCAATTATAATTTCTGACTTGCCAATTTTAAAAGAATTTTCCAGTGATAATAATTCTGTTTCCGTAGAAAAAGATTCTGTTCCGGCCTTAACCCAATCCATTGTCGATTTATACAACAACAAAGAAAAAAGGCTTACTCTAGCAAAGAATGCCCTGGAATTTTCCCACAAAAGCTTCAACATCCATGTCGCTGCTCAGAAATATCAAGAGCTTTATGATAAGTTGTAAAACCACAAAAAATTATTTTCTTCTTGCAAATACGTAGCAGTACTGCGTCTTTTGTTTTTTCTAGACGCCCCACCGGGGCGTCTCTACGTTTTTAATGATAAATTTAAAGAGACGGCATCCGCATTCGCGAACACCGCCTCTGTTTTTCATTTCTCACACCTCCTTATCGTTGAGAAGTACCGTTAATCCCTTTTCAACATAGAAAAAAGTTAGCTTGTTTTTTCCGACAAAAATATTTCTTTCCTCACGATGCTGATCAAATTTTATATTCTCAGAAAATATCTCTCTATTGCCTTGGAGATTCCGAATATATACCACACAGGTCCGTCCCTGTATCCCCTTGAAATGAACGCTCAGGGTCTTCGTTGAATCCAAGTCGATAAATCTCATTTCGCCCGCAGATATTTCCTTGGCAAAAGAACTGGAATTGATAATCAAAACAAAAAGAACTACTAATATAGAAACAAACCTTTTCATAATTTTCTCCTCAAGGATTTTTGAAAAAAGAAAAAATGTTTATGTCTCGTTGGTTTTTTGACCATAATATGTTACCATAAATTAGTAAAAAACCAATGATTCAATATACAATAAAACTAAAATTATGTCAACTAATATTACTAAAAAATCCCAGCATTTACAAGAATTTAAAACCGAAAAAATGTCCGTTCCGGCTCTATTTTTCATGAGCGAGGACCTGCTTCCCGAAGAACAAACCTTTGCTCAGGCAGAAGATATCGCTTCCAACAGCGATACTTTTTTCCACCATACCATAGCCATGCCCGATGTCTGCTCGAAACCAGGCAGAAAAAATGCTTCTGGCACCACTATTGTTTCCGAGAAATATATTTTACCTCAAGTTAATGATTCTGACCCAAACTGCGGAATGCGCTTACTTAAAACCAGTTTTAATGAAGAAAATCTTTCCACCCAAGATATAGATAAATTATTTCAAGAGTTGGTAAAAGTTGTTCCCACCAAAAAATTTGTCGGCACCACTGTCCCATTTGATACTGTGGTGGATATTTGCCGAGGAGGAACTTCCGCCATCATTAAACATTTGGGCATTACTACCAAAAATGAACTGACAAATACTCAATGTGGCGGTAATTTTTTTGGGCGTGAAATGACGCGCCAAGATATTTTTGATGTCATTCCCAAACTTTATCTCCATTTTGCCAAATATAGACTGGGCATTATCGGAGCGGCTGGCAATCATTTCCTTGATTTAATGAAAGTAACTAACATTGTCGACATTGAAGCGGCCCAAAAACTTGGTGTCCAAAAAGGACAGTATCTTTTTATGATTCATACCGGATCTGGAATACTGGGCCAATATACGATGTACACTCACACGGCCAAAAAAAGAGAACACTTATCGCAAGCGCTGATGGTGACTCTAGGAAAACTGACTTTTAATTCAAAAAAGAAAGACGTTTACAAAAAAATGCAAACCGCTATTGAAAAGCACATGCTTAAAGATGATTCTCTTTTAAAATATGATGGAGATGGTCCAGATGGAGAACTTTATATGAACGCTCGTGCAGCCGCTTCTAATTTTGGAACTGCTAACCGTGCTGTCATCACGCACAATATTTCCGAGGCCATTAAAAAATTATTCGGCCGCGATCCAGAAATGGATTTAATTTATGATCTGCCTCATATTTCTATTACCCGAGAAGAACACTTTGGCAAAAATGTTTTCGTTCATCGCAGTAATACTTCTCGCGCATATGGCCCATCCAAAATGTCGCACCATCCTGTTTATAAAGAAACTGGCGAGCCGGCCTTTATTCCCTCTTCTATGGCTACGGATGCTTATATTTGTGTCGGCACCGATAGGAATGCTGAAAGTTTTTATTCCGCCCCTCATGGTACTGGCAAAGGAAAAAATTCTAATGAAGAAGCAATATCAAACAAAGAAGAATTGTTTTCTAAAATGAATAGTAAAGGAATTAAACTCTATAACGCCCAGTCTTCCATTGTGATTAATCAAGACAGCGCTCGTTATAAAAATATTGACCGCGTTATCGAAGGCGTCGAAGCCAACGGTGTCGCGCATGTAGTGGCGAAGATGCAACCAGTGGCAGTCCTAATGTATTAATTCTACAAAATACTAAATTAGCGAAATACGAAAATGAAAACGAAGAAAGATTTAATATATGCCGAAGAATGCTATCAGCTAATGGGTCTTGCGTTTAAAGTTTTTAGGGAATTAGGGTTTGGGCATAAAGAAAGTTTCTATCAAAAATCCCTAGCAAATGAATTTGAAAGTAATAATATTAACTTTACACAGCAGCTACGATGCAAAGTTAAATACAAAGACGAAGAAGTAGGTTTGTATATCTTAGATTTTTTAGTATTTAATAAGATTGTTATTGAATTAAAGCAGAAAAGTTTTATCTCATCAAAGGATATTGATCAACTCTACAGATATCTAAGAGCGACAAATTTAAAACTAGGTTTAATAATTACTTTCACAAAAGACGGAGCGAGGTGCAAAAGAGTTGTAAATATTGGGTAATTGTTTTAATATATATTTCGTAGTTCGCTAATTTCGTATTTCGTAAAACATGAAGATAATAACTATTTCCGGCCTCGACGGCTCTGGAAAGTCGACACAAATTGAAATATTGAAAAACGAATTGGAACGCAATGGTTCCAAGGTTTTTTATTTTCATGCCATTGAATTTAGCTTGGCTGCTAAAATTAACAATTTTAAAAATAAATATTGTTTGATTTGCAGGCTTCTGGGAAAATGCAAAGTTAAAAAAACAGATTCCCGCCTGCACAGGAATGACAACGGGAAAAGTGTAACTAAAGCAAATTTCTTACAGATATTTTTGCGTAAAATATTTTTGCGTCTTGATTTGATACGTTTTAAAAAACTTATTCAGAGATTAGAAAAAGGAGGATTTGATTACATATTATCAGACCGCTATTTTTATGACACAGTGATTAATATCGAATATCTCAGTGGAAACAAAAAAGATGCGATAAATCGTGCCTCTGCAAAAATTTTGAAACCGCACCTATCTATTTATCTCCAAACTGACCCCGAGTTAATTATGAGTCGCGACCGCGTGCCCGACCAAGGTCTGCAATATTTGATAGATAAAAAAAATATATACGATAAGTTTTCAAGTATTTTTGAAATGAAAATTGTAAATGGAAATGGAAATGTGAATGATATACATCAAGAAATTAAGATTTTATTATAATTATTTAGACTATTAATAAAAGATGCTCTACATTGTCATTCCAGAAGATAGATTTTCTAAGCGAGTTTGCGAGCTTTTAGAAAATCATCTATGTGGAATCTCAGTATTAAAAAACGAGATCCCACATAAGTAAATTTCTAAAAGCTCTTCGCCAGCTGGCGAAGAGCTAAGAAATTTTACTTTCTGGGATGACAGAGGAAACATAAATAAAAAACTGCAACTTTTAATTTTTAACTAAAATTATGTCTGCTATCGCCAAATCCGCCCTTTGGGTCACTGTTTCGGAAATTATTTTTAATCTTTCCGGTTTTATTATCCATTCCATTTTGGGTCGTGTTTTGGGACCGGCTGATTATGGGCGCTATGGAATAATTATTACTCTGACTACGATGGTTATTGTGCTTATTAGTAACGGAATTCCTACCGCCATGGCCAAATACATCAGCGAAATATTTGAAACTAATCCTCGTCTGATTTTTAAAATCAAAAAACAGGCTATCATTATTCAAACGATTTTGATTGCTTTCATCACTGCTATTTTTTATCTTTGCGCTCCACTCATTTCTCTTTCTCTCGGAGACTCAACTCTTACTCCATTATTCAGAGTTTCTTCTCTTATTATTCCAGCTTTTGCGGCCGCTTCTTTTTATTTCTCCTACTACACAGGACTTCACCAATTTAATACTCAAGCTACACTAAAGACGGTGCGCTCATTTTTACGAATTATTTTTGTGGTTGGACTAGCTGTTATTTTTGGTTTATATGGATCAATTTCGGGCTATATCATCGCTCCCTTCATCGTTTTTGTGATTGCTTTTTTAATCGATAAATTTATAATTGATAAAAAGATTAAAGAAAAAATTTCTCAACTACCCGAAGATAAAAATCTGCCCGTCGATTTTCCTTGGAAAAAATTAGTCAATTACGGCTGGCAAATTGTGGTTTTCTTTTTGGCCTACGAACTGCTTATCAGTATTGATTTATATTTAGTCAAAGGAATTTTACATGACGATGCGCTAACTGGAGTTTACAATGCCTCTCTTACAGTCGGCCGCATTCCTTATTATATTTTTTATGCTATGACAGTTTTTCTCTTGCCGATGGTGTCGCGAAAAAGTGCCGGCAATAATTTAACCAATGCCAAGGAAATCATAGACAATGCTTTGCGAATCATGCTAATTTTTTTAACTCCGATGGTGATTTTGCTTTCCGTTTACGCGCCTCAAACGCTAGAACTTCTTTATGGAGAAAAATATTTAACCGGCGCCCTTCCAATGTCAGTTTTAGTTTGGGGAGTGGGATTTCTAACTATTTTCTATGTGCTAAGTTTTGCGGCTAATGGTGGCGGAAAAACTCTAATGGCTATGTGGATTTCATTTTTTGGCTTAGCGCTAAATATTATTTTAAACTATATTTTAATAATAAAAATGGGTATTCTAGGCTCAGCTATTGCCACCTCCATCGCGTCCTTTATTGTTATGCTCGCGATGCTTTACTATATCCGAAAACACTTCGGAGCTTCTTTTGATTTTAAGGAAATATTAAAAGTTCTTATGGCTGGCATAATTTTATATGCGCTAGCTCTCTTTATCCCTGCTGGAAAATACAGCTTTATCCTTTGGGGATTAGGCTTATTTTCACTTTACTTGGGGCTATTATATGCCTTAAAAGGAATAGTATCCGCAGATCTGAAAATTTTTACCAAAATTCTAAGGAAAAAATAAATCATTTAATCTCTTATTTACTAATTTTGTTAAGCTGTGTAAAAACTCCTCACTAAGCTGGCAGTATTTTATCTGAAACTTTCTCCACAAAATGGAGAGAGCTTGCCCCGCCTCGGCGGGGGTTATTTTATTCACTACACTAAATTATTTAGCGCGCCGCACAAAATATTTTTGCGGAGAGTGTTTTTGAAATAAAATACTTTTTACCAGCTTAATGAGGACTTTTCTTAAATTTAATTGGAACTTTATTCTAAAAATCTCCTTTCTAAAAAAGAAACTTTATAGAATGGGCAAGCGTTTAAACACACGCTTGCCCAGTTGAACTTATAGATAGGTACACATAGAAGCACCTGGCCCCTCGGCGTCTCCGAGAAGATCTTCAAGTCGCAACTCTCTTACGGCATCGAAGATGGTCCTTTCGGCAATTTCGCCATTGGACCAAATGGCGCGATTTTCATCGCCGTCTATCCAGCCAGCAATAAATGCCGGCTGTTTCATTTTTTCCAGCATCGCTTGGAAGCGTTGCCGGTTATCCTCTTCGGACACTCCGCTGAAATATTTCTCCAGTGAAAGTCCATTGATTGTATTCTCTGTTCGGGCTTTTTCGTAGCCCGAGAGAGAAGTGAAAGTAAATACGTTACCGCCCGAGGTAACGTATCGGATAAACGGCGTTACTCCTTCCCCCTTACGCTCCCCGCAAATTTGAGACCACCCCAGGTGGAGCAGTCCAAACTCCACACTCTCGTAAGCAGACTTTTTCACAAGAACGCTTTCCTTTCTCCACCATCCAGTGGAGTTTTTTGCCGCCTGAGTGAAATGGGCGGCAGCACGAATTTGGAGTCCCTGTGGCCTCCGCGCACTCCATCTGATTTTTACCTCTTGTTCTGGCCACTGGTCACCCATAATTTTTTCAAACATAACTCCTCCTCTCTGCCTCATGGACAGAAAAGTAAATTTTTTACTCCACCAAAGACGAAATGTCTGCGTGGAGCGTTTATTTTGAATCACCCATGCAAGACAATAATATATTTATTGTTTTGCAAAGAGTGATCCAAACAGAGAAACTATGAAATTTTTATCAAAGAACTTTTAACCCCGTCGAATTTATCCCATTGTATAACTGGGATGACTGGAGAACTACTATGAAACTTCGATTTCAAAAATCAAAATTTCAATAATAGTGGCGGAACTAATCTGAACTTTGATGAGTTCTGCCACAGTGAACAAATGGATTTATTAAAAGTTCTTAGTGATCTCGAATTTTGGAAAATTAGAAATCACTAAGGAAAAAAGGGCGGTGTTCTCTGCTGCCATGCAGCAGACATTGTCGCTCTCTCGCCATGTTTTTTTTCCAACCAAAGATAACTCATCTCTGGTTGTTACCACTCTCGTATCCCAGTAACCCTGGGTTATGGGATGTCTGTCTGAACAGACGTGACTAGTAGACTTTCCGTCTAACAGAAAGCCCACCTCTATTACCAGACCGTTTCGCAAAACAGCTTTTTTGGACTCACAGTCAAAACTGACCGGAGTCAACTTGTTTCTGGTGTTTTGCCATGATCCAGGATCGAACCATGACTCCTCGTAAAGCTCAATCTCTTTAGATTGAGTATTAATATTTGCAACAACTCCATAACCTGACGACATAATACCCTCCCATTTATTTTGATTTCTTGCTCCATCACAAATGATATATCTATGTGGAGCGTTTGATTTGAATCACTCCCGTAAAACAACGATACATTTATTAATTCAAAAAATAAGAAATTACAAAATTTTTATCAAAGAACTTTTACCACTATGAAACTTCAATTTTAAAAATCAAAATTTCAATAATAGTGGCGAGATTCATTAGAACTTTATAAATCTCGCCGGGTGAACTTATCTCCGCCTTAACTTCTCAATGTAAGCAAAGATGATAGTTATCGGTCCAAACATCGAACCGATTATTCCTCTGAAAAACATAGAAGAAAAAAATGCGATGGCATTGGAATATTCCAATGCGCCACTATTTATTTTTGCTACCATGTCATACATGGCAGCAGAAATTCCCATAACTGCCCAAATAGCAGCCAGAACGACCAAAAAATCTTGCATGGCAACCTCCATCTTTAGAATGTTTACTTCACACAAACAAAATTGTCTGCGTGAAGCGTTTATTTTGAATTGCCCATGTGAAACGATAATTTTTTGTTGAAATTACTCATCTCGCATAAAGGCAATCCAAAATATTTGGAGAAACTATGAAATTTTTATCAAAGAACTTTGATATCCCTCCGCCTTGCTCAAGATAACATCTCTCTGTTGTCTTAATATCCTGAATCAAGTTCAGGATGACAAGAAATTTTATCAAAGAGATTTTTGCATCCGAATAGGTGTTCAGTCTATTAGGTGCAACTGATCTCTTTCCGAAAAAAGGATTTAAACCCCCTCTCAGTCTCCCCCTTGATTACAAGAGGGAGAGGTTATTTTAATCAGGTGATTGTGATAGTAAAACATCTTACTCAATACTTAGAAGTGATTCCGAAAGGATATATCGTTCATATATCGACTTTCCCTGTCGCATCCAATCTGATTGAACGATTTTAGACATATAATTCAGATTCCTATCTTCTAGCTTTACTCTCTCCATGCGACCAATGCTATAGTTCGCAAAAGTAAACTCCATGAATCTGTTTTACAAAGTCTTAGTTTTAAATGTTCTAGCTAAGATTTTATTGTCTAGACAATATTTATCTTAACAACATAGTATAGCATGTCTTGATAGATTTGTCAATAGTTTAGTAACAACTTAAGCTTAATCTAGTATATTTTTATATATTTTAAGCATTTTTTCCTTATTTTATAACTTATTTTTGTCATATTTTTATTGACAAATTGATAATATTTTGCTATAATAGATTTAAATAAAACATAAATTATGCCTTTGCCCCTCCACCTCTTTGACCGCGTGTCGCTTTAGCTTTAGCGGTGGCGCAAGGGGAGGTTGGAAGGGGGGTGAATAAAAACACAATTTACATATGGAAAATATTATACTAAAACAACTCGGCTTAAATAAAAATCAGATACTAATTTATGAATATCTGCTTGCAAATGGCGCGCAAAAAGCTAGTATTATAGCCAAAAACACCCCCCTGCAAAGAGGGGTGGTTTATAAAACCCTGGACGATCTAATTGAAATGGGGATTATAGAAAAAAATGAAGAAGAAAACGCTATTGCTCATTTTACCCCTCTTCATCCCAGTACGCTCAAAAGCCTAGCCGAAAGTAAAATTCGAACGGCTCAAAACACTTTTAATCATTTGGAAAGCGAAATTGGCTCTTTGGTATCAATGTATAATTTAGCTAACAACAAGCCTGGCATTGAATTTTATGAAGGGATTGATGGAATTAAAAAAGTTTTGGAAGACACGCTAAAAAGCAAGACGGAAATTTGCTTATTCCTTAATAGAGATGCTTTGCAAAAAGAAGAGATGTTTCATGAAATAAATGAAAAGTATAAAGTTAGAAGAGAAAGGGCCGGAGTCAAGAAAAAAATCATTCGTGCTGGAGCTAAATCACTAGGTGACGAAGAGCAAAAAAAGGAATACCAAGAGATTACCGAGATCCGTTATTTTGAAAAAAATATCTCACCTTTCAAGTCGTCCATTCAGATTTATGACAATAAGATATCCTATCAAATTATTGAAAATGGCCAGGTCGTTTCTATTATTATAGAAGATCGCAATATTTATGAAATGAACAAGGCTTGGTTTGAGTATATGTGGGAAAATAGTGAGAGATAGTTCAAGCTGCTTTTTGGAGTTGATTTTTAGCTGGCAATAACATATCTAGATACTCTACGCCATCATTTTCTTTGTGTGTTCCAATAATTAAAAATCCTTTCTTTTGATAATTACTGTTAGCCGGATTATCCTTTCTGGTTTTGATCTTAATATCATACTCTCTAGAAACTTTCTCTAAGGTAGATCCAATGAAATAATCACCTACAGACAAGCCTTGTACATCTTTACTAACATTCAAAGATCCTCCATAAACTTCTCGCTTCGATATCGGAGCAAAGCGACAAAAGGCGATTATTTCGTTTTTATACTTCATCACATAAACAGTCTGGCCTTCCAAGTCATCAATTTCTGCCTCAAAGTCCTTTAATACTCTTTCATAGGCCACTGGGTTTTCGGCGAAGATGTCTTTATAATTATCGCTAAAAATTTTAGTTAGTTTATCTTTTTCTTCTTGAGTCAGGTTGTTTCTCTTTGTTATGGTTTTTTCTTCTATTTTAAGGTCCTTGATAATCTCAAAAACAATCTCCATGCCATCATCTTTAGCTGATTTCAAAGTGGCGGTAAAAATCTCCACTTCGCCTCTGATACTATCTAATTTTGTATAAATTTTTTCTAAATCCAGATCTTCATCCGCGCAAAGACTTAACAAGACTTTTCCTCGTCGCAAAAGATGCTCAGCAATTTTTTGCGCTTTGTCTTTGTCATTTATATTGAATTGCTCTGCTAAATATTCTCCTGATTTTTGAGCATAATCGACTAATTCGGCGTATTTAGTGAAAATAGCGTCAGCTGTAGATTGATCAAATTTTTCTCCGATTTTAAGAATTTTTTCGCCCATCTCTTGTCCATATTCAAGGGAAAGAAAAGCCCTAAGTCCGTTAAGCTTATAATTTTTAGCAAATTGCATGAATCGTTGGTCTTTTTCCATCACGCCTGAATCATATTCCATTTCTGCGATCTGTAGTTGTTCTCTCCAGCTTAAATTGTGGATGCCTACGCCTGCTTCGGCAGACAGTTTTTTAGTTACTTGATGGACATAGTCGTAGCGGGCCAAACCGGAAAGCCTTTCGGCATATTTTTGAGGACCTTCTCCTTTTTTTTGAGGGATGATTGCGCTGGCAGAATATTTCTCTAAGCGCTGAGAAATTTCTTTTTTTCCAATTGAGGTGCGCGCGGAAAGATCGGCATTGGAGAATTGTTTATCCTCATTTTTACTCGTAACAACTTTCTTTTTCGCTTCTTTTTCTTCATTGCTCAAGAGGTCGAAAGTATAGACAAGCTCTTCCCGGCCGTTATGCATTTTGACGATTCCAGCCGATTTATTATCCAGAATGACGACTTTGATATTTTGGATAGGGATCTTTTCTTCGCCGTCTATGAAATAGTTCCGGCCGATATAGTATCGGACAGAATCTATCATGACAGAAAATGGCTTTTCAGGATTGGAAGAAACGAATTCCTTTCGGCTTATTTCTCCCCCAATGTCGTTAGTAATAGTTTCAAAATCGGTGAGTTTTATGAGTCCGCTTTCTAGCAAATTAGGGCAATGCATTATCAGTGTCCTTGTTATGCTGTTATTGTCCTTGGTGCTTAAGTATCCCAATTCTCTTAATTTTGTGGCGGTAATTTTTTTAAAAACATTCATTGTTTTATCAAAAATCATAAGCTCTCCATTTTCATTCCGATGTCCTCGCAACTTTCTGAATATTTCAGTGGCTAAGAAAAGTTCTTTTCCTCCAATAATATCTCCATTCTTAGCTTCTGTGTCAATCTTTTCCCAGGGGACTTGAGAATACAATTCCCAAGGATCAAGAGCATAATTCTTCTCTTTTATTTTGTTTTCATCAAAAGCATCTTTTGCGCTTGCAGGGATATTGAAAAGTGGAATTTCATGAGCCCCTCTTCCTTCTTGCAAGGCTTTTTCGTATTCATCCTTGGGAATAATTTCCATGCCTTGCAATAATTCGAAAGCTACTCCAGGAGAAAATTTAGCATGATCCAATCCTATTCTTTTATTTACATTTCTTTTCCATAAAGCTGGATTTTTTAGGGCTTCAATATCTGCGACAGTGTGTCCATTTATTGTTTCAAAAACACTTTCGCTTTCTAAAATCCGAAGAACCTTCTCTTGAGGAGAAAGGATTTTTTTAGTTTCTTTAGAGGTTTCGGTTTTATTTGCAGTTTCCTGGATAGAGGCTTTATGAGGAGAGGTATTAATTTCAAAAGCAGAATCATTTCCAAATTCTTTCATAAAAAATAATCTCAAAATTATGTTTTAATTATACATCACCTCGGTCCAAACCCCAAAATTTAATTCCCTTTATTTTTTCCTGTTTTTTCGCTATACTAAGAATCATAAAGCATTTTAGCACGTTAGCATATTAACACTTTAACAATAAGGCATTTGAGGTCATCCGTAGCTAATCATTTAAAAAATTTACTTCAAACTCTCGGTACATGTCATCTCGAGTGGAGCGATAGCAGAACCGAGAGATCTAAGTCAATAAATTTAATTGAGATTTCTCCACTTCTAAATTTTCGAGTACAAAAATTTATCCGGTCGAAATGACACTCTGTATTGTTCTATTCTCAAAATCATAAATTATCACATTTCTAAATTCCCCTAAAATTAAATTACACTTTATGACTTTATTTAGAAAAACTGAATATAAAACACTTTCAATAATCTCAATTATTTTAGCTTTAAATTCTTATTTTTTCATCGAACGCAAATCCACTAACGCTTTTCCTCTAATTTTTGATAATATTAAAATTCATTATTTAATTTATATCATTTGTATCAGCGGGATTATTTGGATTATTTGGAAGTTTTTAAAAAATGAAAGTATAGCACAATTAATCAAAAAATTTCTTCTGATATCTATTCCCACTGAAATTGTTTTTATTTGGGGACTTTATATAATTCACGATGAAACCAAAGCGCATTTTTTGTTTTATTTTATTACCGGGCTTTATTTGGTGATTTGGGCTTTATTTTTCATTGAAACCAAAAACAATTTCGCCCTTAGAGAAAAAACTAAACCCCTAAAGTGGCTTAGAAATCAAGGCGCATCAATTCTTTTGCTATTATTTTTATCTCTTTCTATATTTGGTTATTTTGGCACCAAAGATATCGCTAATTATGCTGGGGTAGATGAACCTCTCTGGACACTCGACAGAATTCCCTATTTTTGGAAAAATGTGGGCGAAATGGACTGGAAAAACACCTCCATTAGTGATAAGCCCGGAATTACCGTGGTTATTCTTTCTGGATTAGGATTGCTAGACCATCCTGTGAGTTATCATTACGATGACAAAAAAGAACTTGGCAGTTTTGTCGCCCAAAAAGATATTTTTACCATAAACAAAGATTTCCGCTTGCCATTAGTTTTGTTTTGCCTACTTTCCTTAATACTATTTTATATTTTTATCCAAGAATTGCTGGGCAAAAAAGTGGCTCTCCTATCCACAATTCTTATCAGCACCTCGCCAATGTTAATCGGTATGAGCCGAATTATTAACCCCGATGCAATTCTTTGGGTTTTTGCCCCTCTGACAATTTTAGCCTACTTAATTTTCCTTAAAAAAGAAACTCGTTTTTGGCTCTATACATCTGGGATTTTATTAGGACTCTCTATTTTAACTAAATACGTCGCCAACATCCTCTATATTTTCTTTTTCGGCTTAATCTTTTTGGAATACTTATTTAAAGACCATCAAGAAAATCTTTCTCAATATTTAAAAAAATCTTTTATTCAATTTTTCTCCGTTATTTTAATTTCGCTGGTTACTTTTTTCCTCTTGTTTCCGGAAACTTGGATAAATCTAGAAAAATTGTTTACAGGAACTATCTTAAGTCAAGCTTTTATCACGATTGCTCCGATTTTTATTGCTTTAGCCCTATTTTTAACATTTGATACTTTTGTGTTAAAAAATAAAATTACTGGACCTATTTTAAATTTTTTCTTTAAGAATAAGCGCTACTTGATACTTATTTTATCTGGATTGTTTTTATTGTTTATCATTTTTACTTTTCTAAATACTTATTTAAAAATGCAATGGGTTGATTTTGAAGCAATTCTAAGCTCTCCTAAAACTTCTTATCGCCTTAATTCATTTCTGGCTATTTTTAGTGCCAATTTTTATCCTCTCATTTTTGCCTCTCTGCCAATTGTTATTTTTGGATTATTTGCTACCTTATTTGCTATTTTTAATAATGTAAGACTTACACGTTTCACCCTCTCCCCCTCTCTGAGGGGGAGAACTAAAGAGGGGGTGAGGGAAAAATATCAACCAAAAGCCATCAAAATAATTTTTTATTTCATTAGCTTTATATTATTATATTATTTTGCAACCACCTTTAATGAAGTGGCTTCTACCATTCGTTACCAAGTAATTCTTTATCCGCTCCTTTTGATAATTTCTGCCCTTGGAATTTACAACCTTATTGGAATTATAAAATACAAATACAGTTTTGAAATAATTTCACTTACTTTATTGATCATAGGAAGCATTACTCTTTTTAATATTAAATCTCATTATCTCGGCTACGCCTCTTTTTTATTACCCAAAGATTACATTGTTGATGTTAAAGATATGGGCGACGGCTCCTATGAAGCTGCTCAATATTTAAATTCTTTACCTGAAGCCAAAAATTTATTTGTTTGGACTGATAAAAACGGGGTTTGCTCTTTTTTTGTTGGTAAGTGCGATTCTTTTTATGATTCGTTATCTTTTAAAAATAGTCCTGCTATAGATTATTTCGTCATATCTTCCGGCAGAAAAAGTAAAATTTTAAATGTAACCCAAAATAAAAGTTCTCTTCCGTATGATTTTGAAAAAATATATAATTCCAAAGAAACTGAATTTTCTCTTTTCATTGGTAATCGGCAAGGCAACTATGTTAAAATATTAGAAGCGGAAGATTTTAAGAAATAATATATCCTATCCCCACTCGAGGAAATCCCTTAGGCTCTAAGAGCCCTATAGGGCTCTTAGAGCCTAAAAACATATGCTGAAAAAACAAGAACGAATTGTGACTCTTTTAATTTTATTTATTTCCGTAATATCTTTTTTTTCTTTTGGTTTTTATCATTTGGGGAAATTTGAAACCACTGACGAACACCTTTGGAAATATGACCGCATCCCGCAATATTGGAAAGCCCTCAAGGAAAAAAATTGGGAAGAAACTTACATCAACGATAAACCAGGGGTGACTGTCGCACTTATCTCTGGCGCAGGCCTGTTAGTCGAGCCCGATCCAAAAGCAAATCAATATCTGCCAGCTAAAAATGCAACCGAGGGAAAATTATTTGAACATTATAATTATCAACAATCAGAAATAACCAATTTCAGATTCAGATTGCCAATTTTAATATTTTCCAGTCTCTCTTTATTGGCTTTTTTCTACCTTATCCTTAAAGCATTTGATTCCCATCGCGTTGCTCTTCTGTCTACAATCTTAATCGCTACTAATCCAATTCTTTTGGGTATTTCCCAGATCATAAACCCCGACAGCTTTTTTTGGATTTTTGGCGGACTTTCTGTGGCAGCTTATTTGGCCTATCTCAATACTCAAAAAAGAAAATTTTTAATACTCTGCGGATTAATTACCGGCTTTGCGCTTCTCTCTAAATATACCGCCTTTATGCTTTTTTTCTTTTTTATCTTGAGTGCTCTGGGAAAAATAATTTTTCAAAAAGAAGATTTAGCCTTAAAAACAAATTGGCAAACACTGGCTAGATATTTTTTGGGTATAGGTTTTATTTTTGTTATTTCAAATATTATTTTTTCCATTTTTTTACCCGCTACTTTCGTAAAGCCCGAGTATCTATTCAAGGGAATATCCCAATTTCTAAATTTAAAAATTATTTTGGTTGGGATAGGTTTATTTTTAGGATTTTTTGCTTTAATCACTTGGAAAAAAAATATAATTGGACAAATAACCCAGCAACTCTCTAAACAAAAAAAATATCTGGTTCTTCTTCCTCTTGCCTTACTTTCTGTCTTAATCCTGATTTCTCTGCTTAATGTTTGGACGGGTCAAATAATTTCGCCAGTAAACGAATTGCGCGATTTAGCTTATATAAATGAGCCCAAGGAGTTTAATTTTAAACCTCTAATGGACAAAAAAAACGGCTCTATCCTTAATAATCCTCAATTATATTTAATGGAAGCCTATCCTTTTATTTTTTCCATCTCTCCGTTTTTAATAGTTTTAATATTTTTTTCTACTATCCTAGTTTTGAAGGGAAAAATTTCTCAGAAAAGTTACACGGTTTTATTTTCACTTTCAATCTTTATTTTGTTTTATTTTTTCTCCACCCTTTTGGCTAAAATAGTAACCAATGCTAGATATTCTATTATTCTTTATCCACTAATCGCTATTATGGGTGGGATTATCATTCGTGAATCCCTTAATCTTTTTAAGTTGAAAACTTTTAAGCATTTTATTATCACCGTTGCAGTTATTTTTATTTTGAGTATTATATCCCTTTGGCAAAATAAACCTTTTTATTTCAGTTATACCAGTTTTCTCTTACCACAAGAATATACTATCCATGATTCTTGGGGTCATGGGGCTTATGAAACCGCTCAATACCTAAACTTTCTTCCTCAAGCAAATGATTTAGTTATTTGGTCCAATAGCGACACGGTTTGCAGATTTTTTAAGGGCAATTGTTTAAAAAATCGAAAAATAGATCTGTCAGTTATCCAGCCTGATTATTTTGTTATATCCAAAAGAGGAGCGTTAAAAGATAAGAACCATTTCGTCTTAGAAAATAACCCCAACCCGCAAAAAGACGCTCAATCTTATTTCGAAAATCTAGAAACTAATTATGTCTGGCAGATAATTATCAACAATCGCTCCGATAATTATATAAAAGTTATAAAATTTTAGGAACTACTCACTTAAGTGTAATCTCTCACTTACCCCTAGGGCAAAAGTGGGTCTGTCTTTGCGAGGATAATTTGTACTCAAATTATCCGTGGCAATCCAGGAATGTATTAGATTTAGCCACGCAATTTGAGAGTACTCAAATTACTCGCAGAGAACAAGAAGGAACAAAGATATGAGTGAGTGGTTAGTAAGGAATTACGTTCAATCTACTATAAATATTAAATTCAATAATTAAAAATATGAACCGTTTAAAAAATATTTTCGACGATAAATTCGTCAAAATCGATCTTAATACTTGTAATAATTATAGTTATTGGAGCTTTTTTAAGACTCTACGATTTTAATGATCTTTTGCGCTTTAATAATGATCAGGTCCGAGATGCTCAAATCATCGACGCCATGCACTCTGGCGAAAATTTCCCGCTTTTTGGACCTAAAGCGGGAGGGACTAAATTTAATCTGGGTGGAGCTTTTTATTATTTAGAATATCTATCCGGCGCTATTTTCGGATTTTCTCCAGCAGGAATTGCTTTTTTTATCCCCCTTCTATCAATAGCTTCAATTTATTTATTTTATTTATTATTTAAAAAAATATTTTCTATCAATATCACTCTAGGCTTAACATTTTTGTATGCTATTTCTTTTTATGCCATTAAATATTCTCATTTTGCTTGGAATCTTAGCTTTTTTGCTTCTTTTGAGCAGGATAGTTAGCCAATCCAATCAAGACGCGATAAATCGCGCCTCTACATATCTTGATTTTATTTTTCTGGGAATAATTATTGGCATTAGCGCCCAACTACATACCACTCTTTTAATTTTAATGCCCCTTATGACCCTTTTAACTATTTTGTACGCTTATTTTAAAAAAATAAATATTAGCTTAAAAAATATTTTCTTGCTTATCTTTTTTTTCATCCTGATAAACATCCCTTTCGTTTATGGAAATTTTTTAGACCATGGCGAAAATCTTAGGGAATTTTTAGCCGGCACTAGCACCAAAACTGGCGCTAGTCTATCAATTGTTAAAAACACGGCTGCAGATATTAAATTTTTCTTGCAAGGAAGTAGTTATTATCTAACGGGGATTGAGCCTCAAAAAAATTGGAGTAACGTCATAAAACTAATCAAATCTCACAATTTAATTTTCCTTAATTATATTTTTTGGAGGAATTTACCTTCTCTTTTCTAAGAAAACACAAGCTAACCGCCGGACTATTGCCAATGATACAATTTTAATCTTAAGCACCTTCACCCTGCTAGCTTTTTTATTTTTTCTTCTTATCGGCAATGAATTAAATTTAAGATTTTTTATTATCCTTTCTTTTTTGCCCTATTTATTTCTAGGGGCAATTAGTCAATACCTCTCTGAAAAAATAAATTCTCTTCAGATAAAGGCAATTCTTTTCCTTTCAGTGCTAGCTATCTTAATTTTTTCAAATTTAAATATGTTTACCAAAACTTATAACTTAAATAATTACCGCGCGCCCCAAAGCGCCTATGGCGGGATTAGCTTAGGAGAACTGAATGAATTGTGCCTAAAGATGGATAACGCGCTAAAATCAAAGCCTGGCGCTTCACAGACAGCCTTTATCGATTCATTTGAGTTTAAAAGATCGCTAACATACGTTTGCGCAAAAACGAACCTTGCATTGGAAGAATTCTCCAGCGGAGAACTCATTGGCGCTCAATTATTTTTCGTAATCGTAGAAAATGAAAACATAGAAAAAAATATTCAAAAATACACCAATAGTTTTAAACTTGAAAATTCTCAAAAAATAAAACGCTTTACGCTTTTAACTTTTAAATCTATTCAATAAATTTCCATAATTCGCATATTCTCCCGCCGGAAACGCTCGTAGCAACTACGGACGAGTATTTGATTCACCCGCCACGTGATAAAAAATTTATTTTTTGTTTTACGTGGTAATTTGTAGGGAACAAAAAACATCCTTCAAAGAAAGATGTTTTTTTACCCACTCAAGTGCCAGCTAACTTAACTTTTAAATTAACAAACACCTGACAAGGTTATGGAAACCAGGCGCTGAACGCCGAATATATAAATAAAGTGGCTTGAGCGCCTGGTGTTTGACATGTACCAACATGTAAACCGGAAATCCCCTAGCCCGGGTGACAGGCAATCAGTGATTATGGGAATGCATGTATTTTGTGTACATACTTGTTATCCTCTACTTTTCTCTGGGACGAACCCTTTTTTAAAGAACTTTATTTTTCTTTTTATTTTTATTTTTAGAAAAATTTTATTAGTCCCACTCAATTAACGATTTTATCCCAAACTTAGTGGGACTAATAATTTTATTTTTTTGTTTTTATTTTTATTTTTTTTGAAGTATGTTTAGAATAGTAGAAGAAAACTTGAGCTGTTTTAGGAAAAACCGCTAAAATTTTCTTCTACCAGATAACTTTTTTATTCATTTGTCAATGTGCTTATATCACTACAATACAATTATAACAAAAAAATGGCCCGTCGTCAATTTTCACTCTCCAAAACCCTTATTTCAAGCCTCGTATCCCCCTAAATGAATTTTTATAAAAAATATTCTCAAAAATAAACAAATTTTAAATTAAAATTATGATATTTTTTAAACAATTTATACACAACTTATCCACAGGTTGTTAAAAATGCCTTAATTTTCCGAAGAAAAAATATCAGTTTTGCTCTCTGCTTCCTTAGATAATTTGTCGATAATCAATCTTCCACTCTCCTTATTGGTAGCAACCATGAGATAATCACCCACCACAGCGTAATCTAATGATAAATCTAGACTTTTATTCAAATTGACATATCGAATGATATTGCCATTATAGTTGCTCTCGCCAAACTTACTAGCTGAGATATTTTCGGGCTTAGCATATGTAAACAATGCTTCTATATTTTTAACTAGGGTTCTTTCGTTTTTAACTAAGTTTGTTTTTAATAAATCTTTATTTTTTGTACCCACAACAACGCTAACTCTTTTTATGTCTTTATTTTTGTATAGAAATAAAGAAAAATTATCTGGGGATAGGTTATTTACAACATTAGGACTCAAATATATTTTAAAATTATCAATAAAATTCTTAAATAAAATCGGCTTATTATTCTTATCTACTACTAAAAACTCCAGTTGATTGCCACTATATTTTTCCATTTCTATAAATTTTCTTTCAATTATAGATTTAATTCCAAGTTGGTCAAATTCTTCATCATTCACAACCATAAAATTAACTTTATCGGAAAATCCACTTTTATCATCCGCTAAGTCCTTTATGGCATTAGTAGAATTATTCTCTGGATTAGCACTGCTCTTCTTGTTTGAATCCGCAGTTATCCCTGATTTAGAGATATCATTATCTTTTTCATCTCTCATAAACCAAATGTAATATCCGCCCGCACCAAGCAATAAAATTATTACAAAAATTATCCCATAAATAAAGGTACTACTTTTTTCATTAAGTGTTTCAAAACTCGCCATATCCGCATTTTTAACACTTGGGGGAGCTTCCGTCTCTGCAGTAGGTATATGCGGATAACTATTTAAATTTTTTGGCATAGTGCCCGATCTCGCCCCTATATTATCTGCTTCTTTGGATAAGCCGTCACTTGCTTTATTTTCTAAATTATTTTCTACGTTGATAGCAACAGTCTTACTCAGAAATGGGCTACCTTCTTTGTTATAATCCTCTGCTATTCCATCACTGCTCTCTTCTATGGCATTATCATTTTCACCCAAAAGATCTTTTTTCATGGTGTGGAATTTCACTGATTCTAAATATTCATTTTCAGATTTTGTTTTGTTATTATTTTTATTGAACATATTTAAGAAGTAATTTTTTATATACTTATATTATAACATTTTTCACTTATTGCCAAATAAAAAACATAGAACATTAAAACAATCGAGCATTAAAACACTAGAACTCAATTTATTAGCCCAATAAAAAGCGATTCACTTGCGAATCGCTTTTTAAAAAATAATTTTAAGTTTTATTTCTTTGCATCTTTCATGGAGAGATTTATCCTGCCCATTTTATCAATTTCTTTAACTTTTACCATCACCATATCTCCTACTTTAACCACATCATCAACTTTATTGACACGTTGCTCTGATAGCTCTGAAATATGAATTAATCCATCTTGACCTGGTAACAATTGAGCAAAAGCTCCAAAATCCATTATTTTAACTACTTTAGCATTAAAAATTTCTCCAGCCTTTACTTCTCGGGTAAGATTTTCCACCCATTCCCTAGCTTTATCGGCAGAAACTTGATCTGGAGAAGTGATGAAAACTAGTCCGCTGTCTTCTATGTCAATTTGCACTCCAGTTTCGTCAATAATTTCATTGATAACTTTTCCACCGGGTCCGATTACTGAACGAATTTTATCTGGGTTGATTTGAAGGGTAATAATTCTCGGTGCGTAAGGAGACATTTCTTTTCTCGGTTCAGCTATTACCTTGAGCATTTCTCCCATTATAAACATCCGACTTTCTTTAGATTGAGTCAAAACATTTTTTAACATTTCAATTGTTACACCATCTACTTTTACATCCATTTGTAACGCAGTTATGCCCTTTTCTGTTCCAGCTGCTTTAAAATCCATATCCCCGTAATGATCTTCCATTCCTTGAATATCACTTAGAACTTTAAATTCATTATCATTTTTGCCCACAATTATTCCCATCGCAATTCCACTCACCGGTCTTTTTATCGGTACCCCAGCATCCATAAGAGATAATGTTGAGATTCAAGCACTTCGGAAACCAAAAGCATCGTATAGGGAAATTCTTCTTTAGATGGAAGAACGGGAATTAAAGCTTTTTCAGCTAGCGCCCCATGTCCAATTTCTCTTCGGCCCGGTCCGCGCATAAACCTAACTTCTCCCACAGAAAAAGGAGGGAAATTATAATGATGAATATATCTCTTTTTCATATCCACCTCCATAGTATCAATTATTTGTTCGTCTCCTGGAGATCCTAAGGTTGTCACAGTCAAAGCTTGAGTTTCACCCCTAGTAAAAAGTCCAGTCCCATGAGTTCTTGGTAAAATCCCTGTTTGAATAGTAATTTTTCTAACTTCTTTAAGACCTCTACCGTCGGGGCGTTTATCGCTCTCGATAATATTTTTATGCACCATTTCATCGCAAACTTCATCCAATATAAGATTGGCAATATCTTTTCTTTTATCAAAATCTTCGGGATGATTTTCTTTAATATATTCTAACACTTCATCTTTTATTTCGCCCACGGCTTTTTCCATTTCCTTCTTTTCTTTTATGTACAGAGCTTGCTCAAGTTTTTCAGTTGCAAAAAGATCTTTAATCTTCTTTTCAAACTCGGCATCTCCCTGAAGAAGAGCTGGCTCGGATTTTTCTTTGCCCGACTCTTTTTGAATATCTTTTATAAATTTAGCTATTTTAGACAAAGCGTTTTGTCCGAATTCAAAAGCTTCTAGAATGTCTTCTTCTGGAATTTCCTTAGCGGCCGCCTCTATCATATTGGTCTTATCTTCAGTTCCAGCAATTACCAAATTTAAATCCCCATCCTTAAGATCCCCATTAATTGGATTGAGCACTAACTCACCATTAATCTTTCCTACCTTGACTGCTCCAATTGGACCATTCCAAGGAACATTGGAAATAGAAAGCGCTGCTGAAGCTGCAATAATAGAAACTATATCCGGATCATTTTCCCCATCAATAGAGAGAACTGTTATTATAACTTGCACCTCATTTCTCATTCGACCATTAAATAAAGGCCTGATTGATCTATCAATCATTCTTCCTGTCAAAACAGCATCGTCAGAAGGACGTCCTTCTCTTTTAATAAATCGGGATCCCTTTATTTTTCCCGCAGCATAATAGCGCTCTTCATAATCCACCATCAAAGGGAAATATCCCATATTGCTAGCTGCACCAGTTTTCATAACCGCTGTAGCCAGAACTACTGTGTCTCCATAGCTAACTTTTACAGCTCCGCTAGCTTGTTTAGCTAAAACTCCGGTTTCTATGCGAAGTTCTCGACCTCCAATTTGGAGAGTCCATTTTTTCTCTTCCATATTTTATTTATGATTTTGAAAGAATCTTGAAACAAGGAATTTAAAATAATTTTAAACTTACACGATTAAATTCATATTCGAGTTATTAGAACGTAATTGGAGTATTAGAGTCGCTATTGAAAATATAAATGCGACTCGAATAATTCGAATAAGCACACAAATAACGCTAATGGATAAAATGCGTAGATTATGTAAAATTATTACAAATTTCAGGTTTCAAGTGTAAGTTTCTTCCAAAATCAAATTTATTAATTACTAATTAACTTCTTGTACTATAGTTCAAATTTGTACATTTGTCAAAAAATAAAAACACATTTTTTAGGTGCGCTCTTATACAAAAAAAATATTCAATTTAATCATCTTTTCCTGTATTAAGCGGGAGCGACCGGACTCGAACCGGCGACCTATTGCGTGACAGGCAATCGCTCTAACCAGCTGAGCTACGCCCCCGTTTCATGTATCATACAACATGAAGCATACAGCAAATTAAAAAGATTTGTTCTATGTTTCATGCTACATGTTTATATATTTTTGTACCAGGAGAGAGATTCGAACTCTCGACCTCAGGCTTATGAGTCCTGCGCTCTAACCAACTGAGCTATCCTGGCATTTTAGCATTTAGTATAAAGTATTTTGAATTTAGTATTCAAAAAAACTTGATACAAAATACAAAATACTTAATACCAGATACTCCTGCTCATTACTTGTTGCGGGGGCCGGATTCGAACCGGCGACCTCCTGGTTATGAGCCAGACGAGCTGCCAGACTGCTCTACCCCGCGGTGTAAAATTCGCTTTATTTTAAAACACTTATCAAATAATATTACACTTTACTCTCGTTGTCAATAAAACGTAAACAAAACAGTCTTGTCAAAACAGTCTTAAATAAATCCAGCTATTTAATGTTGTCCATTAAGCCGTACATTGGTTGTAACATCGCGATAGCAAAAAAACCCACGGCAATTCCCATAAACAACATCAAAACCGGCTCGACTATGGAAGAAATATTTTTCGTCACTTGGTTTACCTCGTCTTCGTAAAATTCAGCCATTTTAATCAAAATCGCTTCTGTCTCTCCGGTTTGTTCTCCTACCTCAATCATTTGCTTGACCAAAACAGGAAATATTTTCTCATTTTCACCGATAACCTTGCTTAAATCTATTCCTTTTTGAAGTTGCTTTATGCTATCTCTCAATGCCTTTTTATAATAATAATTAGAAAGAGTATTGGCAACTATTTTTAGAGCATCTAAAGATGTTACTCCGCTTTTCAACAAGGAACTATAAATTCTAGAAAACCTAGCACAATTTGTTTTTATAACTATATTATTAATAGCGGGTAATTTTAAAGAAATAAAACTTATAGCTTTCTTTCCCGCTTTGGTCTTCATAGCCAATCTCAAGAAAATAACAAAGACAATCATTGCTATTAAAACAATAACACTATGCTCCTTGAACAAATCACTCATGGCTATTATGAATTGCGTGCTTTTGGGAAGTTCCACATCCATATCCTTGAAAACTCCAGTCATCTGGGGAAGCACATAGGTGAGCATCAAAATAGCCACTCCTGTCATTGCAACCATAATAACAGCTGGATACATGAGCGCTCCTCGTACTTTACTTAAAAGGGCGTGTTCTTTTTCTAACTGAACTGACACTATGGTCAAGGTTTCATCCAAATTACCGCCAGTTTCTCCAATTTTTACCATATTCACAAAAAGTTCGCTAAAAACACTGGGATATTTTGCCATTCCATCTGAAAGATTTTTTCCTGCTTTGATATCCTCATAAATAGCTAATAAAATCTGACTGAATTTTTTATTTTTTGTTTGATCAGCCAAATTCCTTATCGACTTTGAAACCGTCAAGCCCGAGCTTATCATCACACTCAAATTTCTAGCAAACATCATTTTGTCCTTAAGGGCAATTTTTGTAAATCTATCCATAAAAGCTACCCTTACTTTTCCATCATCATCTTCCATTTCCCTGACCGAAGTAACCAAAAAACCATCCGCTTTTAATTGCTGAGCTATTCCTTGTTCATCTTTAGCGACTAATTCTCCGGTTCTTACTTCACCGTCATAATTCTTGGCTACATAAAGAAATTTTGGCATACTTTTTTATTTGTTTTTATTTTTATGACTTACACATTTGAGCTACTGCAATCTTAGTTTATGAAAAATATTATTTTTTTGAACTGCCCGCTTCGCCATAGCTTTAGCGAGGCGAGCCGTGCTACTGCGAAAGGCGAGAAAAAATGATATTTTTCAGAAACGTATTAAACAAAAATAATATTCAAATACGTAAATTCTAATTTTTAAGAAATATGAATTTCTTTTATTATAGCATCTTTTAAGAAAAATAAAAAAATTACTGGATAACTCTATCCACTATTCCATATTTTTTAGCTTCAATGGCACTCATAAAATAATCTCTCTCCGTATCTTCTTCTATTTTATCAAATTTTTGCCCAGTATGTTTGGCTAAAATTTCGCTTAATCTTTTTTTGGTTTTAAGGATCTGCTTAGCGTGGATATCAATATCAGTAGCTTGTCCGCGCGCGCCTCCCATCACCTGATGAATCATTACCTCTCCGTTGGGCAAAATCATTCTTTTTCCTTTCGCTCCGGCAGCTAAAAGCAAAGAGGCGGCCGAAGCAGCTAATCCCACACAAATAGTCTGTACATCCGGTTTGACATATTGCATCGTATCATAAATAGCCAAAGCAGAAGTTACCACTCCACCAGGAGAATTTATATAAATTTTAATATCCTCTTTTGAATTCTGAGATTCCAAAAATAATAGTTGGGCAATCACAGCGTTAGCCATATTATCCAAATTATTCTATCTTTTAGCAGCCTAGAATAAATATCATAAGCTCTTTCGCCATAATTCGTTTTTTCAATTACGGTCGGAATTAAAAATTGATTTGAAGTTTTACTCATAATATTTTATCTCTTAGCAAGTTGAAAAAATCTACATTTTTTCCAACATCTTGAAAGCCTCTTCATTTTTTAGTATACCATTAGTATAATCGAATAATCTTTTCATATCAATTTTATCTTTAGCAAGTTTTATTCATGGCTTCCTCAATTTCTTCGGAAGAAATTTTAATTTCTTTTTCCTTTATTATTTTTTCTAAAGCCAAAGCGGCTTTAATTCTTTTTTGGGCCTGTGGGATCCAATCCTTTTCCAAATCATCTATAGTTTTTCCCAATTGCCCCACATAATCAGCTAGGCTCATCCCCATTTGTTGGATCTGAGATTCCAATTCATGTAACATCTTGTGAACTTCTTCGTGGACCAATATTTCAGGAAGCTCATCTGATAACTCTACCTTATTTATCAAAATTTCCATCATTTCACCCCTTCTTTTCTCTTGTCTTCTGAACTCTTGTTCTTTTTTTATGCCCTCCTCGATATTCTTTTTTAATTCTTCCAAATCTTTGAAATTACCCAATGATTTAGCAAACTCATCGTTAATCACAGGAACTTCTCTTTCTTGAACTAATTTTATGACAACCTTGAACTGAGCCAGTCCCCCTGCCAAATTTTTTTCATGATATTCTTTGGGGAATTTTAGTTCGAAATTTTTCTCCTCACCTTCTTTCATCCCCAAAAGATGATCTTCGAATCCTGGAATAAAAACTTCACTGCCTAAAATCAAATTATGATCTTTGGCTAAACCGCCTTCAATTAAAATTCCATCCTTTCGCACTTCAAAATCAATAATAATTGAATCTTCTTTTTTAGCTTCTCGTCTAACAGTAACTAATTTAGCTCTGCTTTTGGCAATTTTCTCAAGTTCCTTCAAGATATCTTCAAGAGCGATCTCTGTTTTTTCATTAGCAAAAGCTTTGTTTAGCTTACTTACTTCGTCTTTGTATTTTTTTAATTCCACCTCGGGCATCACAGAAGCAACCACCACAAATTCCAAATCAACCTGTTCTTCCAATTTAATTATATCTATTTCTGGAGATCCGATAGTGTCCAAATTTAATTCTTTCACTTTCTGAGGATAATTCTTTTTGATTGCTTCTTCAGCTGCGGTATTCAGAATGACCTCTTTTCCAACTTTTTGCTCTACAATTTTCTTAGGAGCTTTACCTGGGCGGAACCCTTCAATTTTTATTTCTTTGGAAATTTTTTGGACAGCATCGTCTAAAAAAACTTTCCAGTTATCCCAAGCAATAACCAATTTAAATTCCACTTTTGATTTTGGCAATTTTTTAATTTCCATACAAACATTCTCTTTATTAATAAACAACTTATTTCGCTTCTTCGGTTGCAATTTCTTCCTCTTTTACTTCATCTTTAGCAACAACATCATCTTTTTTAGTTCTTTTTTCAGCACCCTCTTCGCCAACCACATCAATTTTCCAACCTGTTAGCTTGGCTGCCAATCTAACATTTTGTCCTTTTTGTCCAATAGCTAAAGACAATTGATCACTTGGTACCATAGTGATAGCCTCTTTTGCTTCCTCGTCTTTAATTTTTACTCCCAAAACTTTGGCCGGACTAAGCGCCGCTGTTATAAATTTCTCTATATTTTCATTCCATTCAATAATATCAATTTTTTCTCCTCCTAGTTCATCAATGATGGCTTGCACTCTAGTTCCTTTTTGCCCTACACAAGAGCCGATTGGATCAATCCCCTCCTCCTTAGCAACAACTGCTATTTTAGTTCTAGAGCCAGCTTCTCTGGCGATAGCTTTTACTTCGACTGTTCCTGAAAATATTTCCGGAACTTCCAATTCAAATAATTTCCTAACCATCTCAGGATGAGTTCTGCTTAAAATTATACCAGGACCTCTATTGTCAGCTTCTATTTTACCCAGATAAACTTTAAGTCTTTGTCCTATTTTATAATTTTCTCCTCTTACTTGCTCAGAAGGGAATAATACCCCCGTTGCTTTTCCAAGATCGATAAAAATATTTTGTCCTTCTATTCTTTGTACTACTCCGTTTAAAATTTCCCCTTCTTTTTCTTTGTATTCTTCATACATCGCATCTTTCTCAGCTTCTCTAATTCTTTGAATAATAACTTGTTTAGCTGTTTGAGCCGCTACTCTACCATAACTTTCTTGAGTTTCTAATTCTGTCTCAATTACATCTCCGACTTTTATATCCTTCTTAATCTTTAAGGCTTCTTCTAATTTAATATCCCTTTCTGGATTAAATCTAGCCATCTTTTCTTCTTCGCTCTCTTTTTTATCTTTAACCACAACTTTTTTAACGCCTTCTTCCTCATCTTCCTCGAACTCAACAAATTCCCGAACGCTTTCATCAACTACTTCTTTTATTAAGAAAAATTTAACCCCACCATCAACACCGCCTATTTCAGCCCGAATATTTTGGCTCTTTTTGCCATAATCTTTTTTGTAAGCTGCGGCCAAGGCGGCCTCCACTGTTTGCATCACCTTATCTTTATTTATACCTTTCTCATCACAAATTTGAGAAATGGCGCTGTTAAATTCATTTGAATTTATACCAGCTCTTTGCTCTTCTTGTTTTTTTGCCATATTATTTGGTAATTAGTTGATTGGTAGCTAGCGACAACTAGGTCTATGCTCAGAAACCAAAAAACTATAAATTATTACTTTATTATACTCTTTATATTATTTATAAAAAAAGATCCGCTAACCAGCGAATCCGCACCTCCTTCAACTTCACCCCTATCCTAGCAGATTTAAATGAATTTGTCAAAAGATTTTTTTTGTAATCCTCCTTCCTTGATCCCTCATTTCAATCCCTCAACATAACATTTGACAGACCGCTTTTTCTCTGCTATTTTTGTTTACTAACCTTTAATAGCATTTTCTAGGATTTATTTACATTTATGGCTCTCAAAATTAACGACCAAATTAAAGAAACAATTTTATCTGCCAAAAAGATACTGATTTTACTGCCTCAAAATCCCAACAATGACGCTATTGGATCTGGCCTAGCTTTTTATTTATTTTTGAAAGAAAAAAGTGTCGACTCAGACATCGCCACAAGTGATCCATTGGGAAATATTAAAAAATTAAATTTTTTGCCTCAACCGCAAGACATCCGCGACAGCGTTTTGGGTGCTCGAGATTTTATTTTATCCTTCAATACCAAATACAATAAAATAACCAGCATAAAAACCGAAGAGCTAGCCGAGGAAACGAGAATACACATTACCCCTGAAAATGGCACTATTGATCCCAGGGATTTTTCTTTTATCCCAGCCGAATTTAAATACAATTTATTGATTTGCCTTAACTCTCCAGACAAAGAATCTTTTGGAAAAATATTTGAAGAAAATCCTGATATTTTTTATGAAGTTCCCATTATTAATATTGATAACCACAGTACTAATGATAATTTTGGCCAGATAAATTTAATTGATATAAAAGCTTCTTCGGTATCGGAAATTCTCTTTGATCTTTTCCACGAAATTGATCCTTCCTTAATAAAAAATGACATAGCTAAATGTATTTTAACAGGAATCATTAGTGCCACTAAAAGTTTCCAAAACACCAAGACTACTCCTCATGCCCTCAAGATATCTTCCGATTTAATGGTTTCTGGCGCCAATCAACAAGAAATAATTAGACACTTATTCAAAACTCAACCCTTTAACATACTCAAGCTTTGGGGAAGAATTATGTCTAAGCTAAAATGGGACGAGGAGTTGAAACTTTCCTGGTCAGTTGTTTCGATAGAAGATTTTGTGCAAAGCCGGACGGAGCCCTCCGATATTTCATTTATCCTAGATAAAATCCAAGCCAATTATGAGGCTGGAGAAATTTTTCTAATTCTTTATGCAGTCTCCAGCGAACGGGTTAAGGGAGTTTTGAAATTTTCTAATCCAGAAAAAATGCCCGTCATTCCTCCGTTTGAAAACGGCTTATTGATAGGAGATACGTTAGAATTCGACTTAGATTCTAAAAGTATTTCTGACGCGGAAACATACTGCTTGGAAAAATTAAAACAACTTTTGATAAAATAAAAAAACAACACCCAAAATATTTCTTAAAACCAACCTCAAAATTGGTTTTTGTGATATAATACAGATGCACCCTAAAATAAAAAAATAAAAATATGATTACTATAGTTACCGATAAGCAAAACAAAGAACAGGATACAAAAAAAGTTGACCTTATAAATAAAAAAATTTCCACGTTCAACCGTGAAGAAGAAGAGCAAATAGCCGCTTCTTTAGCCAAAGATCTAAACTTATTATATGTTGACTTAAATATTTTTCCTTTAGACATAGAAGTTTTGAGGAATATATCTCAAGAGGATTCCATTAATTTTAAAATTGGAGTAATTAAAAAAATTGGGAAAAAAAGCCAAATAGTAGTTTCTGATCCAACCAATGAAGCCACTTTAAACTATTTGAAATCACTCAAGGAAGAGAAAGGATGGGAAATAATTGTTTGCGTAGTATCTCAATCATCCATGGATAGCCTTTGGAAAAAATATAGAGAAAACATCTTGATAGAAAATCTTGATTTTTTCCTTATTTCACTTTCAGGGAAAGACCTGGATGAATTTGAGGAAAAATTTAAGGAATTGTTATCTCTGAAAGAACGAATGTCCGAAATGAATACCAGTGAAATATTATCTACAATATTTTCTGGGGCAATCAAAATGGGCGCCAGTGATATTCATTTTGAACCCCAAAAAACAAGCGTCCGGATGCGCTACAGAATTGATGGAGTATTGCAAACCATAGGAGAATTTTTCTTACCCTCTTATAAGTCCATGCTTTCCAGAATAAAAATGATTGGAAAAATGAAACTAAATTTAAAAGATATCTCTCAGGATGGACATTTTTCAATTGATATTACAGCCACCGAAGGAAATGAACGAGTTGATATTCGTGCAAGCATTATACCAGGGAAATATGGAGAAAGTGTTGTGCTCAGGCTTCTTAACCAATCATCTATTAATGTAGACATAGAAAATTTAGGTTTAAAGGGTCTGTCTAGCGAACAAGTAGCTCTCCAATTATCCAAACCCAATGGAATGATTTTAATAACTGGACCAACTGGTAGTGGAAAAACCACTACACTGTATTCCTTTTTGCGAAAGTTAAATACCCCTAATATAAAGATTATAACCATAGAAGATCCTATTGAATACGAAATAAAAGGAATTTCGCAAACACAAGTTCAAAATGACAGAGGTTTTACTTTTAGTGATGGATTGCGCGCCATAGTAAGACAGGATCCTGATATCATTCTGGTGGGAGAAATACGAGATAGTGAAACAGCTGAGATTTCTGTCAATGCCGCTCTCACTGGACATTTGGTTTTCTCCACTATCCACACCAACAATGCCCCCGCTTCGGTTTCTCGATTATTAGAATTGGGCGTACGTCCTTCTTTAATTGCTTCTTCTGTAAATATTTTCATGGCACAACGTTTAGTGAGGCAACTATGTCCTAAATGTAAAGAAAAATACAAACCTGCCCTCGAGACAATCGATACGATTAAAAAATTAATTTCTATCATATCACCAAAATCCAAGATAGAAATTCCCAAAAATATAGAATTTTTGTACAAACCCAAAGGTTGCCCTTACTGTAATAATCTTGGTTACAAGGGCAGGATAGGAATATTTGAAACTCTTACCATCAACGACAAAATGGAAAAATTAATTATTGAAATGGCCAGTGAAAGCGATCTAACTAAAGCAGCTCTTGAAGATGGAATGGTAACAATGACTCAAGACGGGATAATAAAAGTTCTTGAGGGAATAACCTCTATGGATGAAGTTTGGAGAGTTACTGGGCAAACAGCTTTCTTGCAAGACATCTATGAAGATTTGATGAATCAATCCCTATCTAGAAGCATCTTAATATCCGAAAAAAACCTAACCGAAGCCAGCATTTACGTAAAAGACTTAACTAAATTCAATGACTGCATTAAGAAAACAAACTCTAATAATTTAATCGAAATAATAATTGCCTCCGCGCTTCTTTTGTCTACGGGAGATATTCATATCGAACCGGAAACCAGCTCTATAAAAATAAGATTTAGAATTGACGGCATCTTGCAAGACATCGCTTCTATTCCGCTCAACGAATATCCTAATTTATTAGGAAAAATAAAACTACTTTCCGGATTAAAAACCGGCATTCGATCTGGAGTAGAGGACAGCCGCTTTAAAATATCTCTTGCTAAAAAATATGAAAACATCACCGATACCGAGATTGATGTTCGTGTCTCTATTATCTTGGGAGGCTACGGAGAAACAGTTGTAATGCGTCTTTTGAATAAGTCCGCTACCGCATTGGAAATAGATAAATTAGGAATTCGAAAAGAAAACTTAGATAAATTATTAGATCAAATTAAGCGGCCCTATGGAATCATACTAAATACCGGCCCTACCGGAAGTGGAAAATCAACTACATTATATAGCTTGCTAAAAGTTTTAAACAATCCTGAGGTTAAGATAATTACCGTTGAAGATCCAATAGAATATCAATTACCTGGTATTTTGCAAACTCAAGTTAATGAAATTGATGGCTATACTTTTTCCACCGCCCTACGAGCTCTTTTGCGTCAAAATCCTAATATTATAATGATTGGAGAAATTCGCGATAACGAAACAGCCAAAACAGCTATTCAAGCCTCTTTAACTGGACATCTCATTCTCTCCACGATACACACCAACGATGCTGCTTCTTCCGTGCATAGATTGATCAATATGAATGTTGATTCAGACGAATTAGCTACCTCAGTCAATGCTTTCATGGCTCAACGTTATTCCTGAAAATACAAAAAATGAAATAGAAAAAACTATTGCTTCAATTTCCCCTCAAGCAAAAGTAGTTATTTCTAAGATAGATAAAATATACCAACCAAAAGGTTGCGAAAAATGCAACTATCTCGGCTACAAGGGCCGATCCACTATCAGCGAGGTTCTTGTAATTGACAAAGAAATCGAGAAATTAATTTCTTTAAATGCTCTCTCTTCAGAAGTAAAAAGTAAAGCCATAGAAAATGGCATGCTCACAATGTATCAAGATGGAGTACTGAAAGTTCTTGAAGGAGAAACAACCCTCGAAGAAGTAAATCGCGTAGCCAAAGACGAAGAAGATTAAAAAACAAAAAAGTCCAGACAAGTCTGGACTTTTTTAGTTGCGCTTATTGATCTGCAGACAGTCCCAAAAAATAAATTTTCCAGGTAGAGAACGGTGTCGAGGTATGACGCAGCCGAAACCACCTCACCCATATCTGGACGAAAGCTCCCAAATTGAACAATAAAAACAACTTTATTCTTCAATCTTCTTTTTGCCATTTCTCATGACTTTTAATACTAGCATATCTTTATTTTTCTGTCAAGAGGTGATATAATGAGCATAAGTCACGAATCGACTCGAATCCAACTCAAATAATCTCGAATGAAAAGATAAACTTATTAATCACACAATGACATTGATTATATTTATTCGTGCTTATTAGCGAAATAATTAGCGTAGCTTCGTGATTTATATCATTATGGTTATTACTAACTCAAAAGAACAGGAAGAAGACAAAAAAATAGATTCCACTTTAAGACCCCAAAGTTTTAACGAATATATCGGGCAAGAGAGGATTAAAAAAAATCTGCATATTTTGCTTAGTGCGGCTAAAAAAAGAAATGAGCCCGTAGAGCATATTTTACTTTATGGACCTGCCGGCCTCGGGAAAACCACTCTGTCTAATATTATCGCCAAAGAAATGAATGTGGGCATAAAAATAACTTCTGGTCCGGCCATTGAAAGAGTGGGCGATTTGGGATCAATCCTAACTAATCTGAATGATGGGGATGTCTTATTTATTGATGAGATTCATCGCCTCAATAAATTGGTAGAAGAAATTCTCTACCCCGCCATGGAGGATTACAAGTTAGATATCATTGTCGGCAAAGGTCCATCCGCTCGAACTCTTCAATTAGATTTGCCTCACTTTACTCTAATTGGTGCAACCACCCGCCTAGGATCAATTTCCAATCCTTTGCGCGATAGATTTGGCGCTATCCACAAATTAAATTTTTATGAAACTGGGGAAATTCAATCTATCATTAAGCGTTCTAGCAAAATTTTAAATATTTCCGTCAATGAAGAAGGCTGTAAAAATATTTCCGCCTGTAGCCGCCAAACACCCCGAGTGGCTAATCGCATATTAAAAAGAGTCCGCGATTTTGCACAAATGGAAAATACAGATATAATAGATAAAGAAATATCCCAACAAGCTTTAAGAATGATTGATATTGATGAGCTGGGACTTGAACCGGCAGATCGAGATATTATCCGAATAATCATAGAAAATTTCAAAGGCGGACCGGTGGGAATCCAAACCATTGCAGCCGCTACCCATGAAGAGGTGCAAACCATCGAAGATGTCTACGAGCCTTTTTTGATTCAGTGTGGATTATTGGCCCGCACTCCCCGAGGAAGAATTGTTACGGAAAAAGGCTACCTGCATCTGGGTTATGCTTATTAAAATAATTGCTCGTTCCCCTCTCCTCCTCTCTGAGGGGGAGATGTCCGATAGGACAGAGGGGGTGGAAAATTAATTTGAATAGTCTTATTTAAAATAAATAAAAATAAAAAAATATGAACCTTGCATTTATCGCTTTTTACTTAATATTTTTACTGGGTTGTTTCGTAGCGAGCATTTTTATAATTTATCACATTACTCGCTATTCAATTAATAAAAAATCATCCACCATTATGCTGATTCTGTTTGTTTCCGTTTTGGTGATTTTATTTTTAATAAATTTTTCAATCTTTATAAACATAGATATCATTAACGCTTTTAATTTTGTTTCAACTTTTAATCTCGATTCTTCATCTTTTTAAAAATAAAATTATGCAAAAATTTGAAAAGTTTCATTTTCACGGCCAACACAATGGGGAAATAATTATTACCATAATTCGTCGCCATTGGTTTAATATCTTAGAACAGTATTTTATACTAATCGGGGTTTTGTTTTTAATGCTAGCTTCCTTGCAATTTTTGCCCATGTATTTTGCAGACAATGCTGACTTACCTATTTTCTTTTTTATTGAAAGTTTCATAATGATTCTCCTTTGGATTTATGCTTTTATTATTTGGATAGATTTTTATTTTGATGTCTGGATTATTACCAACGAACGCATTGTTAACATCGAACAAAAAGCTCTTTTTATCAGAACAATCAGCGAACTTAAATTTGATAAAATACAAGACACCTCCGTTAATATCGTAGGTCTTATCCCGACTATTTTAAACTTTGGTGATGTACATGTTCAGACGGCTGGCAATACCGAAAGATTTCTTTTTCACAAAGTTCCCGACCCGCAAAAAATTAAAGGCCTTATAATGAATATGCAAAGCATGACCATGCGCAAAGATGAAGCCGAGGCTATCCATCGCATTTCCCCACTCTTACGCGGCCAATAAAAAAAAATAAAAACACCCTCTTAAAAATTGGGGTGTTTTTTGTCCTTTATAGTTTAGAAGCTTACTGAGACACTGTCTGAGGCGCTTGTCTCATTGCCATTGTCGTCTTTAAGTTTGGCTTCTATCTTTATACTAGAATTGTTTTTATTGGCTGGTACTTCGTAGGTGAGATTAAATGAACTGCTACTGCTAGAATTAATTTCATCTCCCTCGGCATAAACTTTAATATTATCTATTCCAAAGGGTGCATCCGCACTCACAGAAATTTTTATTTTATTGCCATCTTTGCTGGTACTTAAGCTAATTTTGGGAGCATACTTGTCAAAGTCATCTTTATCACAATCTCCCTCGACATCTTCGTCAGAAATATATTTCTTTTCTTTATTCTTCTTATACCAAGCTTTTACTCCTTCTTCCCAACGAGCAAATTGCGAATCATTTTCTGGTTTATCCGGATACTCACCCTGAGGATTATCTTTGTCCACATACCATAAAATATTGTGCGCTTCTGTAATAGTTTTAGTTTTCTTTTCATTATCCGGACAATATTTATTGGCCTTGCACCATTTATCATCTTTGCCAGGAATTTCACAGACTTCTACTTTTTTCTCCGTATCCAATTTTCCTGTTAAAATATCTTTTTTGATATCTTTCATCACCTCTTCTTCATTATACTTTGGAAATTCTTCTTTGCTATAATTTCCCAATACTTGATCCAAGAAACTTCTCCAAATTGGGGCAGCTACATTAACTCCATCTGCTCCTTCTTTCATTGGCGCATTATTATTATTACCCGCCCAAACACCCACTGCAATTGTCGGGGTGTAGCCCATTGTCCAACCATCCCGAAATTCATTGGTGGTTCCGGTTTTTGCTGCCACATTTCGATCCTCAAATTTCAAAGGATTATTTTCTCCAAAAACAGGAGCTCGATATTTATTATTAGAAATTACCGAATCCAACATTGCCACATATTCTTCTTTAACCACTCTATCGCCCTTGCTATCTTTAAATTCCTCAATAATTTTCCCGTCTTTATCTTCAATTCTCAAAATAGCTGTTTTATTTTGCTTAATTCCGTTATTTGCCAATGTCGCATATGCGCTAACATGATCTAAAAGTTGCACTTCTCCTCCACCTAAAACTAAAGATAAGCCGTAACGCTCCGGATCATTAAGTCCGTTTATTCCTAAATTCTTTGCCATACTAATACTATCTTTAACTCCAGCTAAATAAAGGGTTTTTACAGCCGGAACGTTGAGTGACATCCCCAAGGCTTCCTTTAATTTTAATGGACCACGAAAGTTTCCGTCATAATTTTGAGGGATATAATTATCTTCACTGCCTTTATTGAAATCTGTCTCAACATCATAGACAATTGTATCGGGAAAATATCCTTTGGTAAAAGCAGTTAAATAAACATAAGGTTTAAAGGAAGAACCAGGCTGGCGATCTCTAATTGCCACATTAACATTCGGCTCGAAAAGACAATTTTTACCAGGGATACAGTTTTCCGGATAGCTTTCTCCAAAATAATCCTTAGAGCCAACCATTGCTAAAATTTGACCGGTCTTAGGATCCATAGCCACCAGAGCAGCATTTTCTGCTTTCCATGTTCTCCCGTTCTTCTCCACTCCGTCTTTCACAGCTTTTTCAGCAATCTGTTGTTTTTCCCAATCAAGTGTAGTATAAATCTTCATTCCTCCCTCTTCCATTTCTTGGGCTCCATATTTATTATCCAAGTATTCTTTAATATACATTATAAAATGAGGGGCTTTAATATTTTCTCTTTTGACGACAATTTTACCCAAAACATCTGTTTCTTTATATTTTTGTGCATCTTCTTTAGATATATATCCTAAATTAGCCATCTTGTCTAAAACAGCTTCTTGATTAATTTTTAATCTATCTGTATGAGAGCCAAAAGGGGAAAAGAAAGAAGTTGCTCGAGGTAAAACAGCTACAATAGCAGCCTCATCATAGGTCAAATCTTTAGCATTTTTCCCAAAAAAAGTTTGAGCCGCCGATTCTATTCCATAAGCATTGGAACCGTAAGGGATTTCATTGAGATACATTCTTAGAATTTCGTCTTTGGAAAATTTTTGTTCTATTTCTAAAGATAAAATTACTTCTTTTATTTTTCGAGTAAAGGTTTTTTCTGAAGTTAAAATAGAATTCTTTACAAACTGCTGAGTAATTGTGGATCCTCCCTGAGCCGCACCTCTGTTTAAAACATCTTTCAATACTGCGCGAGCGATTGAAGAAAATTTAATACCATAATGAGAATAGAAATCTTGATCTTCGGAAGCTATAGTCGCCCAACGCACACTTTGAGGCATTTCTTCAAATGAAATAAGGGTTCTTTTTTCTTCGCCATGAATTTCATACAAAATCTGTTGGCCTAGTGGACTCAGCCACCACTCTTTTATTAACTTTATTTGGATCAGGCAAATCCTTAGCAAAATAGACAAAAACACCCACAGCTCCAATAACTGCAGTTATAAATCCAAAAAAGATCAACATTAATAAGGCTTTCCACCAAATTATCTTTCCCTCTTTATTTTTAATTTTTCTAGCTACAAAAACTTTCATGTTGTAAAAATTTATATTTTTATATTACCGTTCTATTTTATCAAACTTTTGACCCATCGCGCAATGCTTTTAGATCTAAATATTAAATTCCTAATTTTTATAGTTATCATCTGATATTTTTAGTAAATTTTCCAATATTTTTTCGGCAACATTTATGCCAGTAGCGGCTTCAAATCCCTTAAACTGAGCTGAGGTGTTTATCTCTATTGCCAAATAACCGTTATCACTTTTAATAAAATCAATTCCTGCGTAGAAAATTTCCCCTTCTTTCATTATCTTTGTAGCCATTTCTCTTACCTCATCATTTGCCTCTACAACTTCTGCCTTACCACCCAAAGAGATATTGGCCTTAAAATCTCCATTTTGGGCTGTTCGCTTAATTATTCCTAATATTTTTCCTCCCAAGCACAAGGCTCTATAATCAGAGCCTGCAGATTCTTTTATGAATTCTTGTAATAAATAAGAACTTCTTTTAAGAGGAACTATATTTTTTGCGCCAATTGATTTATTGATAAAAGCTACCACATCTTGAGAAGAATTTACGATAGCAACATTTTTACCCATAGAGCCTCGACAACTTTTTATAACACACGGAAAGCCACCTATATATTTCTCGGCCAATAAACTAATTTTCCCTTCATCAAAACTATTTATCAGGACTGTTTTGGGAGTAGGAATACTAATATTGCTAAAAAAAACACTCGCGCAATACTTATCAGAAAGATCTATTGCTTGCGCGCTAGGCCAAATTATTATCTGCTCTTTAAACCTTTTATGCAAGCAGCCTGCCAAATAATGGTTAATAGTTGGATTGGCTACAAACCAAACAATATCGCCCCTATGTTGTGGAAAATTCCTTGATCTGTTAAGGATAAACTATAAGAATTGACTATATAAACATCTAAGTCTTTTTTTACTGCTTCTTCTTTAAATCGCACTAAGCGTTTGCTCTCCGAATGCACATTGAAAATAATCATCTTTCTTTTTCTAATCATACTATTTGTTGATACTTACTCTAAAAAATTATGAATTAATCATCATGTATAAAACGTT
>Ga0076247_122_pt1 | contig 41013 bp, 37 predicted proteins | sample RifGroF2_FD_67713 | JGI IMG/M metagenome (GOLD analysis project Ga0076247, IMG submission 67713) | Parcubacteria (Moranbacteria) bacterium GW2011_GWF2_35_54
TAAATAGTGCGGATTACCGCAATTTAACGGGGTAAACCGTTAAATTATGCAGACCTATACTATTTAGCTAGGATTAATTATTAATTTATTTTTTACTTAGCAGATATCCAGTACCCAATATCAATATTCCTACAACACCATAACCTACCCAGCTAGCTTCTTCAGCAACAAATGTATTGATATATAGGGAAACGCATACTAGCACAAAAATTAATCCAATTAATAGAAGAAGTGCTCCCAAGGTCCTGCGTTTAATATCATTAAACCATGTCTGAACTTTGGCTGAAATATTATCCCCCACTTTGGTCAAGATATTGGACACAAACGTTTGGGTCATTTCTTTCCATGGGCTACTTTCTTCTTTTTTAGAATCTTTTTTTGTTTTCATATTTCTTGCCCCATTAAATCACGGTAATCCGTACTATTTAATTGGGGTTAAGTTACAACTTATTTATTATATTGTAACATTTATAACTTTTTTGTTCAACAATCAAATACGACCAGATCAATTGTTTTGCTCATAAAAATAAAAAACGGGGCCAATAATGGCGCACCCGTTTTTTTAACTCTTTAAGTATAGCATACTTTCAGCTTACTGTCCAATTTGAGCTGAAAAATTATTTATTATTTTGTTAACGCATTAACGAGCTAACGGATTAATTATAAATTTTATTTTTGTTTAATACATAAATATAGAAAGAACGCGTCGTAACGCGTTCCCCTAAATACATAATACCAACTCTACATCAAAAATCAAAGTAGCGTTAGGTGGAATTACTCCGCCTGCGCCTTGCGCGCCATAACCCATTTCCGATGGAATAGTTAAAGTTCTTTTTTCTCCCACTTTCATATCAAGCAAACCTTTATCCCAACCAGCGATTACTTGCCCCTGTCCGATTGTAAAATCAAAAGGAGTTCCTCTGTCAACACTTGAATCAAACTTGGTTCCATTTTCTAATTTTCCAGTATAATGCACAGAAATAGTATCTCCATTTTTAGTTACTTTGTCGCCTGTTCCTTCTTGGGTAGTTTCTATTTTTAGATCCATATTTTTATTATCATTATTATTTACTTGTTTTTCTACTTTTTTCTCGGTTGTTTCGTTGACTTTAGATTTTATCTCCTTTGAATCAACATTAACGTTCCAATCGCTGACATACTTATACACAAAAACTCCCCCCACTACTAGTAAAATTGCAATCAATACATTTGTTTTCATAGCATTCATATTAACATATTAACATTTTAGCACGTTAACATTTTAATTTAATTATTTTTAAATTTGAAATTTGATATTTGTTTGGAAATTGTTGCTTGGAAATTGGTTATTCGCTTTGCGCAGTGGACCATGCCGGACTCGAACCGGCCACCTCTCCCATGCCATGGGAGCACTCTACCAGATGAGCTAATGGCCCAATAATAATCCCCTCTCCATCTTTGCCTGCCCCGTCAGATACTTTCTGACTGGGGTACTCAAGGGGGAGATGTCCAGCAGGACAGAGGGGGTTTCACACTACCTATCTATAATATAGGTTCAATATGTAAGAGTCAATATTTCCAAATGCGTAACTATTTATGCGAGTAATTTCTGTACTCAGAAATTGCGTGGCAATCTAGTTTTAAAGTATATAATCCTGGATTGCCACGTCGGAGTACCGACTCGCAAAGACAAACCCTGGTCTATCTTTGGAGAGAACTGAATAGTTACCCAAATGCGTCTTCTTATTTTATTAATAACATGCTAAAATAAAATCAATTAAAAAGATAACTTAAAAAAATATGCCTTTCGATTCAATTTGGAATTGGTTGATAGAAAATCATCCTGATATTTTTTGGTTTTCTATAATTCTTCTTCTTATTATTATCGCCGTTTGGAAAATATCTAAGTTCCATGACGAGTGCAAAAACTGTAGAGAAGTGTGTCATAATAAAACAGGAATAGCTAAAGATATTTCCAGGCTTAATGAAAAAATAAATACTATTTTAACAATTCTAACAGAAAAAGAAATAATAAAAAGCGATTTATTTTCATCGAATTCTCCTCTAAATTTAACGCCAAAAGGACACCACTTAATAAAAGAGATGGGCTGGGATAAGATATTGGAAGATGAAAAAAGTCAAAGTGAGCTATTTGGAGCGTTGGATAAAATTAATCTAAAATCTAAGGCTGATGTGGAGAAATATTGTACAATATTATTGCATGAATTAAATAGCAAACGAGATACGAATTTATTTACTCCAATAAAAAAATATTTATACGAAAATTCCAGTGTATCCGAAATGGACGCTATTTTTGCATGCTCTTTGCATTTAAGAAATAAATACTTAGAAAAAAGACCTGCTATAAAAGAGTAATCTTGAAAACTATAATGATCCAACTTGCATTCAGAGCTGGACAAATTTTTATTTTTGTCTATAATACTAAAGGTATGCATAAGCGGGCTTACCTCGCTGTAGTGAAACATAAGTGAGCTTGTCTCGTTTAAGTAGAATGTAGAGAAAGCGGGCTTTGCCTCGCCGTAGCGAAGCGCAGGCGGGTGTCGTATAATGGCTTATTATATCAGCCTTCCAAGCTGAGGACGAGGGTTCGATTCCCTTCACCCGCTCCAAGAAATTAAAAACAGGCTCATTGCCTGTTTTTAATTTACGTTATAAAACTAAATTCAAACTTGCCTATCTTTCTTTAAAGATACTCTTTGATATGATAAACTACTTATATATGATTCTACTTAAAAGAATAAAACAAACGTTAAGCGGGGAAATTTTATTACTATCTTCCATCATCATTTGGGGAGCTTTTTTGAGATTATATTATCTGGGTGCGGACAGCTTATGGATAGACGAAGGATTTACGATTGCTCAAGTAGATGCAATTGGTAAAAATTTCCTGCCACTGCTTGATTCTGGTGAGTACGTAACTAGAGACTTGCTCTTTCCATATCTGCTGGCAATCATAAAATATCTGACAGGTGCATCTATTGAAACTTATCGCCTAGTTTCTGCAACATTTGGAATACTATGCATTCCGCTGGCCTACAACATCGGAAAAAAAGTTTTTCAAAAAAATGTTGGCTTAATTTTTGCTTTTTTTATTTCTTTTTCTTATTGGCAAATTGCTTGGAGTCGACAGATAAGGGCTTATATAATGCTGGAATTTTTGGTTTTGCTGGCGATATTTTTTCTTATCAAATATCACCAAACTCAAAAAAGGAAATTTTTATCCTTTCTCCTTATATCTATCGGCTTGGCGATAGCCACAAAAATTTCTGCAGTATTTCTTTTACCCGCTCTTCTCATTTATTTCTTGGCTCAAAAAAATTACAAGATTTCTGCCATTTTTACTTTTGTTTTTATTATTTTAGGCTTTCTGGGATATTTTTATTTTAAACACAGCTTTTCAATATCGCTAAATAATTACCTTACTTACTATCTGATTGGATATTTTTGGCTTAATTTGGGATTGCTTTTTCCACTGTCCATCGTAGGCGCTTACTGGACGATTTATCGAGATAGATATTGGAGAAGTGTTCATCTTTTTCTTTTAAGTTTTTTCTTTTTAAACGTTTCTTTCTTTTCTTTTTTCTATTATGTTAATCAAAAAAGATATTTATTTATTCTTCTTCCAATTATCTTTCTTTATGCAGGCAGTCTTTTGTATTATTTAGCTGGAAAGAAAAAAAACCACATACTTATTACAGTTTTTTCTATTTCTCTTTTTGCCCTTGTCGATGTTTTTTCATTTAAAACATTACAAATAATTCCGCAAAAACAATTTATCCTAGAAGATTACACTCCCCAACCAGATTTTCAATCGGCTTATAAATTTTTGCAAGAATCGCTCAAGCCGGAAGACTCACTAATTTCGCCCTATCCCTATATGGATAAAATATATCTAAACCACCTATCTTACGCTTTGGCTATTTCTTATACGGGCAAAGAGGGCAACGAATCCATAGCAGAAAACAGACAAGAATATTATTCTGGTGCAGTTGAAATTTCTTCTATCGGTCGGATTGATTCGCTTAGAGCAAATGGGGATGTTTATGTCCTGCTTGATACGATGGCCGAGTCACGAGCTAACCAAAAAATAGTCCAATATGCTAGAGAATATTCCCCTTCTCAAACTATATCTTTTAGCGCTCTCTCTGGAGACGTAATCACTGTCTACCGCCTTCCTAGGCTCGAAGAATAGTGGACTGTATCTTCAAATAAGCATCAAGCACATCTTTAACCTAATATTTTTAATTTACTAAAATATTGATGTTGCTCATGCTAAAATGTTAACGTGCTAATATGCTAAGATGATTTTGCCTTGACAAAATCATCTTTTTTGTTATACTTGGCAGTTAATTAAATAATGCATTAAAAGGCTTTGATAAGTCATAAATTTATGAGAGAAGCAGTAATTTCCCGACAGTTAAGCATTTATTTCATAGCCACCACATTATGCTTGGTTATAATTTCAACTTCCCTAAGCGAAGGGTTAATTAAAACAACTTATGGTTACGGTTACGGCTATGGTTATGGAAATACCAAAACTGATGATAGTACTAAAAATAACACTATCCAGATAACGGAAACTGCCAGCGAAAAGAAGCCGTCCAAAAAGAAAGACAAAAAGGAAAAGAAACATTTAAAAATTTCACAAAAATCCGTAAAGAAAGGCGAAATATTAGTTCAATCAGGAAAAGGCTTTAAGAAAAATTCCAAGCTTAGACTTTATTTTTCCAAACCCGATGGAACTTTTTATCCTCCAGTAATTGTTAAGACTGACAGCAAAGGAAAATTCAGTGTAAAATATTTAGCCACAAAACCGGCAGGAACCTATAAATGGTACGCAGTTGTGCCAGCTTCCGGCAAAAAGACAAAAATATCAAGTTATAAAATAGTAAGATAATGCATCCGCTTATATCTATCAGCTAACTCAATTAAAAAATCTCCATTTTTGGAGATTTTTTAATATTGGCGATAAAATATCAAACTGTGCTAATATTAATTTATGGAAAACCTTTGGCAACAATTTAATATTAAAATTGCGATTCTAATATTTTTAGCATATTTCTTGATAGATGCCATGTATGCTGTTTACACCCTTTCTGTCGTTAAAAAGAAACCCCTCGTAGCATCCTCAATTGGTGCGCTGATGCATTTCCTCTTGGCCTTTGGGGTCATAAACTATGTTCAAAACTATCTTTACATCATTCCCCTAGCCCTCGGCTCTTGGCTTGGAACATATTTCATAGTTTCGAGAGAAAAAAATAAAGAAAAATAGCTTAAATTTTATCAAGCTATATTTTCATCACCGATATCTTCATTACCAATAGGGAAAATCTGATTTTTATGATAAAATATGAATATAAAAAATTAAAGAAAACTATGCTTTATATAAAAATTCTTTCTTATCTTTTTATCTTCTCTTTTTTTCCTTTTATATCAATTCCTGGTGGATGGACTAGCCTTTTCTTTTTTGCTCCATTTATATATTTACCTGGATTATTTTTGACAGCTTTTGTTTTAATAACATTCGAAAAAGTAAACAACGACATAGCTGCCAAAAAAATGCTTTTAAAAATGATAACGACATATATACTGGGATGTTTATTGTTTGTTGATGGAGGTGATGGAAATTCTTATATTGGAATTGACGCTTTTGTAAACAGAGTAATTTTCCATAATTTTTCATCTGTTAATATAATAAGAGTTGTTCCAGAGTATCTTCACATTTTTGGACTTGCATCTTTTGGTTTACTTATTTATTTTATTATTTGGAACATCTCATTTATTCAAAAATTTAAAGTTAAAAATATAAAAATTCAGGACAGCAGCAATTTTTAAATTAAAATTATATCAGCAAAAAAACTCTCCAGTAGAATAGAGAGTTTTTTGTTTTTTAAACTATTGTAGATAATGCTTGATATTTAAATCTAATTTTAATATCAAAGTTAACCTTATTTATTTCTTCCAATAATTCCAAGGTAACTTTAACTGAAGGATTACTTGTATTTAAAAAAGAAATTCTTCCATTGTGTTTTTCATGCAAAGGCCTTAAAAATTCATCTGCTTATTCATCATTTTCTAGCTATTGTATACATAATTTCGTTAAATATGTAATCAAAATGCATACATTTTTTATAAAATATGTATACATTTTGCAAAAAAATTAAAATAAATTGGAGAGCCTATAGAGAAACCTTAAATTTCTAAAAGCACCAAAGAAATAACATCTCGCGCATTTTTTATTTTACCCTGCTGGGCAAGTTCAGCGCCAAGTCTTATCCCTCGATAACTCAAGGGAATAGCCAACGTCTCTTTAAATGTTGAATCATCCAAAAATTCTTTTTTAACAATATCTAAGAAAGTTGAAGCTTCATTTTTTCGTTCAGAATAACCGATCATTTGCAAAATATAATAAGCAATATCATAATATTTTAATGACCACCCACTCCAGCCCGCATCAATAAGGATCAATCTATTATCAGAATGCTTACGAGCCATATGCCACGGCACAATATCATGATGTTGGAATGCTTGATTTCGCAAATGTAATCCTGATCTAACTTTTTCTTCTAACGTTTTTATGTCAGATATTTCTAGTAGTCCATGCTCTAATAAATATTTTGCATCTTTTTCAAATTTATCCAGAATATTTTTAACTCTTTTTTGAGTATCTTTTTTTAATTCAATCGGGATTTGTTCAAACTCCATGCTTAGACAAAACCGCATAAATTTAATCATCTCTTGTAAATATTCTTTTAAAGGGACCATCTTTGTTTGGGGAGAAAAATCTTTTGCCAACCAAGTGGAATATTTTGTAATGTCTGGATAAATAAGCCTTTTGCCCGCTAACGTCGGGGTCAAGAATTCAAATCCAACATCTTTCCCATCGGCCATAGTTTTTAAGAAGAGTTGATTGTAAAATTCACGCTTATTCATCGCCACTCCATTTTCACTCTTGGCTTCCTTGATAAAAAAGTCTTTGCCATCAATATTTGCTGTATAGGTTAATAAATCAAACGTCTCCCTAATTATAATAGTTTCTTCATTTATTTCATTTTCTGGCATATAAATTATTTTTAATTTTAGTGTTTTCAGTATAACAAACGAATTTACCAATAGCAATTTTAATAAAAAATTAAATTTTCTTGTTTATTTAGCACTGCAAACTAATATTCCTATCAGATGGTTTTTACTAAAGACATTCTATCTTGAACTGTTCTTAAATTTATTATATAATTTAAACGTAAATTAATAAATGAAAAAATGAAAAAAATAATTACGGCTTATCTAACTTTTATCCCTTATACAGACTATTATACTCATGCATCATATTCCGATCTGCCTGCACCAAGTTTAACCGACATAATCATGAATGTTTTATCGTGGATTTCAATTATCTTGGGGGTGCCTTCATTTCTCTTACTTATACTGCTTAGTATCGTTTATTTTTTAAAAAATTCTGCGGGAAGAAATAACATAAAAAAAATTATGTTATATTGTCTTTACATTTTGACCGCAAGTCTTCTTATACATTTTATAGATACTACCTTTTTCACGAACTACAATTGTTTTTAAATTTGTCTAATAATGAAAGAACAGGACTAAGGATGTGAATGGACCGACTTAGATGAATCAATTATTCTCGAACAAGCGGAAATAACAAATCATGAATAAAAAAGATATATGCATTTTGCCTGGGACTATTCAATACGCCAAAAATTATGGCTATGATGGATTGGATATTTGGATGGACAAAAAAATAACTATTCCCAATGCCAAAGTTTTTATTGGCCACAGCCTGGGGGCAAGTTTTATTTTAAATTCAGATATCAATCGCAACTGTAAATTTATATTCATCAATCCTCTTGTCAGAAAAAGACCTTTTCTTTTTCACTTTATAAACTGGCTAAGATTTCTTATTTTTGAAGGATTTGCAGTTAAAAAAGCTGTGCCCGTTAAATATTGGTGGCACACATTTAAGCAAGTTTTACGCTTACTAAAAGTTGACGTTCTTAGGCAGATAAAAAAAATCCCCCCAGAAAATATCACCATAATTCGAGGAAAAAATGATAATTATTTTTGCGATAAAAAAAGCGTAGAAATATTAAAATCTAACCAAATCAAATTTATCGAAATAGAAGCTGGTCATGATTGGAATGAAAATATCGCGGGAATGGTTAAAAACCTAGTTAATTAAGTAAACCCCCTCCCAACCTCCCCCTTGAGTACAAGAGGGAAGGGATGTATTTGATTCTATTTTTAACAAAAAACTCTTCTTTTTGCAGAAGAGTTTTTTATTAGATGTTTTATGTTCTATGATATATGGTCCATGTTTCATGCTCCATGTTTCTACACATCCAAATTTTTCACACTCTTAGCATGAGTTTGGATAAATCTTCGGCGAGGTTCCACTTGGCTGCCCATTAGCAGGTCAAAGGTTCTGTCCGCCGCTTCCGCGTCATCAATCGTGATTTGAAGCATCTTACGATTCTCTGGATCCATAGTGGTTTCCCAAAGCTGATCGGGATTCATTTCTCCAAGACCTTTATATCTTTGAATATTGATGCCGGTTTTCTTTTCTACTTCTTCGACCTCTTCTTCCACTTCTCCGTTTTCATCCGCATCTTTCGCCTCCATGGCAGCAATCTCTTCTTTGGTTAATCCCATCTTTTTCATCACTTCTTCTTTTTCTTTGTCATTATAAGCATAATGAACTTGTTTGCCTTTTTTGATTTGATAGAGAGGTGGTTGTGCTACATACACATGTCCGTCAGTAATTAATTTTTCAAAATATCGATAAAAGAAAGTCAGAAGCAAAGTTCGAATATGGCTTCCATCAATATCGGCATCGGCCATAATGATAACTTTTCCATAACGCAATTTTTCAATGTCCAAATTTTCTCCGATTCCCACTCCTAGGGCAATGATAATCGGTTTTAACGAATCTGATTTAACCACTTTATCCAAGGTAGTTTTTTCTACATTCACTAATTTTCCCCGAAGTGGCAAAATAGCTTGGAACTCCCGATCGCGGCCTTGTTTAGCACTGCCACCAGCAGAGTCTCCCTCTACGATATAAAGTTCTGTTTCTTCCATCTTGCGGCTAGAACAATCCGCTAATTTTCCCGGCAAAGTCATTCCTTCAAGGAGTCCTTTTCTCACTACCGCATCTTTAGCCGCTCGGGCAGCCAAACGAGCTCTAGCAGTTAAGATACATTTTCCGATAATTTCTTTGGCATCTTTGGGATTATTGTCAAAATAATCTTGCAAAGCTTCAGCTGTAACAGTTGAAACAATTCCTTTCACCTCGCCATTCCCCAACTTAGCTTTCGTTTGTCCTTCAAATTGTGGTTCGCGCAATTTTACATTAATTACGACAGTTAAACCTTCTTGGGTATCTTCAGAAGTCAGACTTTCATCTTTAACTTTCAAAAGATTATTTTTCTTAGCGTAAGTATTTAAAGATCTCGTAAGGGCTGTTCGAAAACCAGTTACATGCATACCGCCTTCAACTGTATAAATATTATTGGCAAAAGAATAAACATGTTCCTTGAATCCGGACGTATATTGCATAGAAATTTCCACTTGCACCCCTTCGGATTCTTTATCTATATAGAAAGGAACGGCATTTTTAACTTCTTTACCTCGATTGAGATAATTAACAAAGGAAATAATTCCCCCATCAAAATAAAAGCCACTTCTTCTTACTTTATATTCGTCCGTCTTTTCATTCTCCACCTTGCGCCTATCTTCCAAAAGAATACTTACACCTTTAGTTAAATAAGCCTGTTGTCTGACATATTCGGATATTTTATTCCAGCTATATTCAATTTTAGGAAAGATCTGCGGATCAGCCTGAAAAGTTATTGAAGTTCCATGGGTTTTTGTCTTTTCTCCTTTTATCACCTTGGTTTTAGGTTTGCCACGATTATATTCTTGAGTCCAGACATAGCCATCGAGATGAATCTCGGCTTTAGTCCAAACTGAAAGAGCATTCACCACTGAAACACCCACTCCATGAAGTCCTCCTGAAACTTTATACCCATCACCGCCAAACTTACCCCCCGCATGCAAAACAGTCATAATAGTTTCTAGAGTTGATTTTTTGGTTTGATGATGAGTCTCTACGGGGATACCTCGTCCATTATCAGTGATACGCACCACATTTTCTGGCAGTAGTTCTACTTTTATATTATTGCAATGTCCTCCCATCGCTTCATCAATAGAGTTGTTAACCACTTCCCAAATCAAATGGTGTAATCCTTCTAACGAAGTTCCTCCGATATACATTCCTGGTCGCTTTCTCACTGGCTCCAATCCTTCCAAAACCTGAATTGATTTGGCCCCATATGAACTTTTATTTTTAGTGTCTGCTGTCGCCATATAAAACAAAAGAAGTTACGCATCACAAAATTAAGATACGCAAATCTTATTAGAAAATTTATTCTTTCACTCGGCCGATGATTATCAGCCAACCTCCTTAACTTATTCATTCTAGCACATATTTTTAGATTTTAAAAGAGCGCAAGCATTTTAACACGTTAGCATATTAACATATTAACAACTTTCTAAAATTAATTATTTAATTATCATGATATGTTTAAATGTTAATATGCTAACATGCTAAAATGAATTTGCTTTTTGTCTTATTCTATGCTATAATTGATTTAGAATAGAAATTAAAAAAGATTAAAAGATAGTGTCGTTTCGCAGTTTGTGCCCCAAAAAGGGCTCAAATCAATGGGTGAAACGGCTTTTTTATTTGATTTTTTATGAAAAACACAACATTAAAACTAAATACTTTAAAATCAAGCCTTCTAATAAGCGTTTTTGTCTTTATTTCTTTTTATTATTCATCCACAACCTATGCCAAAGAAATAAACTCTCAAAATATTATCGAACTCATCAATTATAGTCGTTTGAGTAATAGCTTAAACCCTCTTGCAGAAAGCTCCATTCTTTCTGAAGTGGCGCAATCAAAAGTTTCTGATATGGCCAAAAACCACTATTTTGCCCATACTTCCCCCGCTGGAGTTACTCCTTGGCATTGGTTTGATAAAAATAATTATTCTTACAAATATGCCGGAGAAAATTTAGCTATTAATTACGAGTCTGCCGAAGAAGAGCATGGGGCCTGGATGAAAAGCATCGCGCACAAAGAAAATATTTTAAATTCTAATTTTAAAGAAATAGGTGTTGCTACTTCCAAGGGAATAATCAATGGCAAAAAATCAAATATTACGGTAACAGTTTTTGGCACACCCGAAGAAAATATTTTAGCGACTGCTGGAAAATCATCTGTGGCAAACAAAAATAGTTACATTTTAGGAGTTCAGTCTCAAGGTGTCAAACCGCTACCTCTGAAAAAGGGTTCTGCGTACCAATTAAATATCAGTCCTAAATTTACCGGATCAATCAAAAAACAATCCCATAATATAGTTTGGACTGTCGCCTTGATTGCGATTTTAATTGTTTTAAAAGATATCGTTTTAAGAACCATTAACGCCCAAACTTTTCAACATAGGCATTCTGTAGTAAATTTAATTTTATTTATCATGATTTATGCTATCTTTTTCTGAAATTTTAAATAACTCATAAAATATGATAGCTGCACTAACTGCCACATTCAAAGATTCTATACTGGATGTGGTTTTTATATTTATGAATTTATCTGCTTCTTTTTCTAGAATTACATCCACGCCCTGACTTTCACTTCCCAAAATAATGCAACGCTTTTTCTTTATTTCAAAGATACCATCAAGACTCTCGCCTTTTTGGACATTGGTGGTGTAAATAGTAAAATTATTTTCTCTTATTTTTCTAAAAATCTCGCTCTCTTTATCAAAGACGATATTTAATTTAAATATCGCATCTTTGGCAGCTTGAATAGTTTTTAAGTTATAGATATCTGCACATTTTTCATCTAGGACAATATTTTTTAAACCAAAAGCTAGCGCACTCCTCAAAATCGTTCCCAAATTTCCTGGATCATTAATGCCATTAAGATAAATAATGTCATTGTTCCAATCTAATGCCATTTCCTTTTTTTCATAAACGGCCACAACCCCCTGCGAAGAGTCCAATGAAGTTAGATTTTTTTTAATATTTTCACTGACCAAAAAAACTCTCTTTTCATCGCCCAACATGTCTGCTAATACGACTTTATTTTTATCCAAAAAATCTCTTGTCAGAAAAAGTTCTTTAAAATAAATGTTGCTAGCAAAGGCATCCTTGATAATTTTCCAATTTTCTACTACAAATTCTCCTCGCAATTGACGATATTTTTTAAGTTTTAATTTGTTTAATTCTTTAATTTTTTTATTATCTTTGCTTTCAATTATAATCATATGAGCATTTTAGCATGTTAGCATATTAACACGTTAGCATATTAACTTCACTGCAAATATACAAATCTACAAATTCCTAGAGGCGTCATCAGTCAAAAGTCACCGAGTCATTGAAATACAATTTTTAATGTTGATAACTGATGACTGATGACTTTTGACTTGATGACAATTTCTAAAATCCTAAATTCCCATATTCCTAAATTCTTAATTGCCCAACAGTTCATTGATAGTATCTTCATCATCGCATGAATATTTATTATCAGCCGAGTAGAATTTTTTAGACTTACCATGGCAACCTCCATTTTCCTTGGGAAGCACAGCCACCATCGGCATCAAGAAACCGACATCCCGTTGGGCAAAATAATTATCCAGATATTTAAGCGATTGAGCCCGCTCCTCTTTGGTCATCAAGGAAAAAGTGCTCATATCATCCCCTATCTTTCCGCTCCAGTCCAGATGAGCAAAGACATTATTAGCTTTACTTTTAAACTTGTCATGCCAAAGTAAAGCCCAGCACCAATCGCCTTCTTTTTTCCACCACCGCGAATAACATGGACCGTTTTCAATTGTACCGCTGAAATTTAAGCCTACTCCTCCTTCGATAAAATCAAATTGGCGCAAATAATTTTCATCTTCAATATCGTTAGTTTGCGCACCAATTACAATTTGCATCCCCCTGAGACCTGCGTATCTTCTCATCTTTTCCAATACAATTCCAATTGATGGTTCGGAGATATAGTCTTGATAAAAAACCTGTCCAAACATAAAACTCTGCACCCCCAAATCCATCGCTCTTTTGGTAATATCTAAGACGTAGCGCTGATATTCTTTTTTGGCCAAAGATGGTTTGCAGGTATGTTCTCCCCAGAAATTTTTGCTTCCCGATCGGCACATTTTATCGAAATCTAATTCGCGCTCCCCTGCTTCATAATAATATTTGGTTTTGGTGCTAATAGCCTCGGCAATAAACATCCCATATACAACTTCTTTTTTCTCTATTTTGCCCATATTCTTCTTAACCTCCTCAAAGTCAGGAGCCTGAAGCCAAGTCTCAATAGAGCGGTGCAAATAATAACACTTAGAACGATTTATCAATTTCAAGAGGCCGTCAGTACCATCCACATAGCCATTTAATAAACCATCTGCCACGCAACCGCTACTTTTCATCTTTTCCATCTTGGGTGGCGGAGGTGGCGGGATAACCTCATCTACTGGCAAAAGTTCTTTTAAACGAAAATCGTCCTCCCAATATTCATCGCCTTTATTTTCAAAAACTATTTTTTGGTTGCCTATCTTATTTTTTTCTGAAACTCTATGCCAGAATATTCCCAAACTTAAACTTATTACTATCAAAAATAGCATTCCCCATATAATCTTTGATTTTTTAAAGCTTAAGTAACGCATATTTAGTTTTTTAAAAACTCCTTGTTTATTATTAATTGTAATATAGGAAAGGATTTAAGTAAATAAAAATCTCTTGACAAAAAAATAGTTTATGAGTAAACTAATTTAGTAATTGAAATAAGTCAAAATAATCTTGTAAAAATAACCTATGAAATGCATCAAAATTCCCTCCGAAGATTTCATTTTCATTGGAGAAAAAATCGAATCCATGGCCAATAAATGTATCTTTCACCCAATGGGGCTCTCTTTGTCATCCATGCGAATTTTGAGTTATTTGCACAACAAAAAAGTAACCACCGCCAAAGAATTGCTCATTTTAACTGGAAAAAGTAAATCTAACATTACTCAGAGACTCAATATTTTAGAGAAAAATGGCCTCATTACTCGAGACAAAAGCCTTCAGAGTAAAGATAGAAGGGAAACTTTACTTAAAATAACTTCCTTGGGGAAATCTCGAGTCAAAGAAGCCTTCAATAAAGTAGAAAAATTTCATTTATCTAAAGAAAAATATTTTACCAAAAAAGAAATAGAAGAGCATATCAAATTTATGCATAAGTTAACAATTTTTCTAAATAAAGAAGAAGCCAAATTAAAAAATGTTTTTAATAAAAAATAATTCAACTATTAATAATCACTATGAAATCAAAGCTATTTATCTCAATCATTCTAATCGCTATCTTGTCCACCCTAGCTTTTAGGTTTTCTCAAAAAAAACCAGACACCGAAGAAGCTACGGTTAAGAAGCCCACCTTGGTCTCTACTCAAACTGTTTCAGCTAGTTACAATTTCAAAAAAACCGCCACTTACCCGGCGATTATCACCAGCAACCAGCAAGTTACCCTATCAGCCACTACTAGCGGAACAATTACCCAACTTAACTTTGATTTAGGAAAAAATATTTCTCAAGGACAACGTTTGGCCACTATTGACTTAGCTGGCACAATTTCCAATTTTGGAGAAAGCGGACTCAGAGATAGCCGAGTTAGGGAATTAGAATCAGCTCTGGAAGTGGCTGATCAAAACTATCGTTTAGCTAAAAAGGTCTATAAAAATCATGAAAACTATACCAACAAAAGACTCAAAGAAATAGCTGAAGCTCAACTCTCAAGCGCCAAGACAGCTTTACAGGGAGCACTGGATGGACAATTTGTAAGCGCCCCAATCTCAGGCACTATTACTCAAAAATTTGTCTCTATAGGAGATTCAATCAACAGTGGCCAAGCGATTGCCACTATTTCTAAACTAGGAAAATTGGAAATTCAATTTTTTGTTGATAAGGAAGAATTGCCATATTTAAAAGTGGGAGATGCAGTGAAAGTTGTTGAAAACAACAATTCCGTAAGCGCCAAAATCAGCCTAGTATCACCGCAAGCCGATGAAAAAACTAAAAGATTTCTAATTGAAGCGACACCTGCGGACAATCAAAAGCTTGCTATCGGTTCAGTTGTTAGCGTAGAATTTGATATCAATTATTCTCCCCAAGAACAAGGGAATTTAATTTTGCCCTTGTCGTCGATAATTATCAGTCAAAATGAAACTTATATTTTTATAATCAAAAATGGAAAAGCAGAAAAAACAAATGTTGAAATAACAAAAGTTTTTGGAGAAATGGCTGAATTAAAAACAACTTTGAATAAAGAAGACCAGATAATAATTGATGGCAGTAAATTGGTGAAGGTGGGCGATGAGGTGGCATTGGAAAATAAATAAACTATTAACTTAAATTGAATTGAACTAAAAATGAAAAATATTATATTTAAAGAAAAAACTTCTCAAGAGTCAAAAAAAGTTAAATCCAGTGATTTGGCCTATCTAGAACAACTTGAGTTTAATCCCGAACTTAAAAAAAGTTGGTTAAACTTTTTTGTGGTTAATTTTAGGGTAGTCGTTTTAATGATTCTCCTTTTGTCCGGTTGGGGAATCTATTCTTATATCAAATTACCTCGCGAATCAAATCCCGAGGTAAAAATCCCGATTGCTGTTATCACAGCTGTTTACCCAGGCGCATCCCCTACCGATGTAGAAGAGTTGGTCACTAAAAAAATTGAAACCAATATTTCCGGAGTCTCAGGAATAGATAAAATAACTTCACAATCAACCAATTCATTCTCCTCTGTTACTGTAGAATTTAACGCCAGTGAAGATCTCGATAATTCAGTGAGAAAACTGAGGGATAAATTATCTTCTATCCGAAATGACATCCCTGACGACGCCGATGATCCACAAGTGGTGGAAATATCTTTTGATGATACCCCAATTGTTACTTTTGAATTAACAGGACCTTTCGACGGTTTTACGCTTCGAGAATACGCTGAAAAAATTCAAGATGAATTAGAAAAGATTTCTGGAATCCGAGAGGTAAAAATTTCCGGAGGAGATGAGCGAGAATTCGATATCGCTTATGACCCGCAAAAACTATCTTTTTTTAATATTTCTTTAGATCAAGCCAACGGAGCTATCGCAGCTACCAATAAAGCTATCCCGGCTGGAAATTTTGAGGGCAAAGAATACAATTATCCCGTAAGAACGGATGCTCGTTTTTATGATGCTGCTACGTTAGCGCAAATTCCTATTAGCCACCAGGAAAATGGAGCAGTTGTTTATCTTAAAGATATCGCTCAAGTAGAAGAAAAATCAATTGAAAAAAAAATTCTTTCTCGTTTTTCTCAAAACGGCAATCGGCCCCAAAATTCTATTAGTATCGCCATAGTTAAAAGAACCGGAAGCTCTATCTTGGACACTGTAGATGAAGCTAAAAAAACTATCCAAGACCAATTAAAAACTTTTCCTAGCGGATTAAACTATGCGACCACCGTAAATATGGCCGATTTAATCGAGCAAGATTTTGAACAATTAGCTCATGACTTTATTATTACTTTAGTTTTTGTAGTAGGCGTTTTGTTTCTTATTGTGGGATTAAAAGAAGCTTTCGTAGCAGGACTCGCTATTCCCTTGGTGTTTTTCTCTACTTTTGGAGTAATGCTTGCCACCGGCACGTCTTTAAATTTCCTTTCCATTTTCTCACTTCTTTTGGCCCTGGGACTTTTAGTGGATGATGCCATCGTGGTAGTGAGCGCTACCAAGCAATACATGAAAACGGGTAAATTTACCCCCGAAGAAGCAGTCTTATTGGTACTAAATGATTTCAAAGTTGTTTTGACAACTACTACGCTAGCCACTATCTGGGCATTCTTACCACTTTTAATGTCCAGTGGCATAATTGGAGAATATATCAAATCTATTCCGATTACTGTTTCTGTAACATTGGCTTCATCCCTCCTTATCGCATTAATGATAAACCATCCGCTAGCAGCTGTTTTGGAAAGAATTAGAATGACTAAAAGATTTTTCTTTCTTATTGTGGCTTTCTTATTATTTTTGGGTATTTTTATTATCACTCTTCATAATATTTATGGTTACATTTTTAGTGGCTTGTTTTTCGCTATTATTATCTGGATGCTTTCCTGGTATTTCGGAAAAGGAGCTCGCACATTAAAAGAAAACGAAATATTGGTTAAAAAGGAATGGTCGGATGATGAATTGATAAAGAAAAAACTTTATTCCCAGGGTAACAGAGAAGATGGTACTTTCTCTCAGAAATTGATTCACGGTATCATTCATTTTGATAGGGTTATTCCTCTTTACGAAAAATATCTCAAAAAAATAATCTCTACCAAAAAATCTCGCCTTAGTTTTATTTCTGTAATTGTAATCTTATTTATTTTTTCTATGGCTTTGCCTTTTGTAGGCATTGTCAAAACTGAATTCTTCCCCACTTCTGACGCTGAGGAAATTTATATCAGTATGCGCGCGCCTTCCGGTTTAAATTTAGACTCATCTGATAAAATTATCCAGAAAGTAGAAGAAAAACTTTATGCCTATCCGGAAATAATAAATTTCTCCACTCTTGTCGGCAACCCTGGCGCTGGCGGAGACATCGGCATAGTCCAGGATACTTCCAATACTGCTTCTATCACCATCAAGCTCTCACCCGTTAAAGAAAGGGCTAGAAAATCCTATGAAATCGCGGAAGATATTCGCAAAGATTTAGCCGAATTTCAAGAAGCTACTCTTAAGGTGAGCAGTCCCTCTGGCGGACCGCCTTCTGGAGCTGCTTTTCAAGCTCAGATACTGGGCGATGACTTACAAGAGCTAGACAAAATTGCCCATGAATTAAAATCAGTTCTGGATTCTATCCATGGAACAGTTAATAGCGACATCTCTCTTAAAGAGTCTCCAGCCGAATACACTTTCAAATTAGACAGCGCCAAGATGGAACTTTATAACTTAAATGCTTCTTTGGTAGGCGGAACTTTACGCACCGCAATTTCCGGCAATACTATCTCTACGGTAATCAAGGGTAACAAAGACATTGATGTCGTAGCTAGATTTAATAAAGATAAAATCCCCTCTTTAGATTCAATCCAAAACTTACAGATTCTAAATATGTCAGGTGAGCCTGTTTATTTAAAAGATGTAGCTGAGATTGAACTTAAACCTTCAGTTGAAACTATTAACCGGATTGATCAAAAAAGGACGGTCCTTTTGACAGCCGGAGCTACCAAAGAAACCAACTCCAACCAAATTTTGGCTGAATTTCAAAGTAAACTTTCAAAAAACTACCTGCTACCCGAAGGTTACGAAATAACTTATGGAGGAGAAAATGAACAAAATGCCGAATCGGTAGCCTCCATTCTCAGAGCAATGATTATTGCTGCCATTCTGATTTTCTCAACTATGATTATTCAATTCAATTCTTTCAAAAAATCATTAATTGTTCTGGTCACTTTGCCACTTGCCTTAATCGGAACATTTTTGGGACTAGCTATTTTTGGCATCAGCCTAAGTTTTCCTGGATTAATCGGAATCTTGGCCCTCTTCGGAATTGTGGTTAAAAATGCCATTATTCTTATTGATAAAATAAATTTAAATATCAATAGCCATATTCCATTTACTGAATCAGTGATTGATGCAGGAAAATCAAGACTCGAAGCGATTTTTGTTACTTCTATCTGCACTATTTTTGGAATTATTCCGATTACCCTATCCAACGAAATGTGGCGCGCACTCGGAAGCGCCGTCATATTCGGATTAATTTTATCTTCCTTCTTAACTTTATTTTTGGTACCTGTATTATTTGTCACTTTTATCAAAGATAAGGAATAAGGTTAAAACAAAAAACCATCTCAATTGAGATGGTTTTTTATTTTTGATACTAAATCAACTTAAATACTGCTATAATGTCATTCCGAGTGAAGTGAGTCCGACCCCAAGGAGGATGAACGAAATCGAGGAATCTAAGCCCAGATCTTTCGACTTCATTTCTCCGCCAGCTGGCGGATCAATTCCGCTCAAGATGACAAATGCTGTAGGATAGATTTATTTGATTTGGTATAAGACCTGCGCTTAAAGTATTATTCTTATTTTCCTAAGATAATTGCCACATCTCCCTCAATTTCTTTATTTGAAAGCGCCAACTTTATTTCTGATTTAGTATTATTTGTTTTTAAAATATCCACAATTTTCTGAGCGGCATCCTTAAGACCATCTTCTTTATAAAAAACTATTATGCCGGACATATTATCTTGGGAATAATTTTTAGCTTCTACATTTTCATATTTATTGCTTGCCAAAAAATCTTTAATTTTGCCAGCTGCCCCGGCTACGCCATCTTTAGAAAATCTTTTGAGGGCGCAGTCAATTTTTCTTCCGATTCGACGCCATTTTCTTCTGCGGAAATATCTGCTGTTTGGGTTAGTTCTTTATTGCTTCTGTCTATAGACTCTTCCTGCTTGATTGCTGTTTTTTCTTCTTTTCTGTTATTCAAAAAAATATAGCTGGCAGAGCCAATAATTAATAATATCAAAATAGAACCGGCCATCTTCCACTTGAAATTACTTGCGCTGTCTCTTTTGCCAGCCTTAATAACAATAATATTTTCATCAATGGTTGGCAGAACTTCCATTTTTTCGGAATATCTATTTCCGATAGGTTCGCTATTTATTGCTTCTGGCTTCCTAATATCCGCATTTTTATTCATTTGCGCCGAAAATTGAGCCTTATTGTCTTTGGTGTCTGGGTTTAAATCTTTATCTTTATTTCTAACACGACCTTCTTTTTGGAAATCATCTGCCACAAACAAAGAACTGTCTACAAAATCATTTGCTATAACCCTCTCCTCACTTGATTTATTTACCGCTATCTCAGTGGTATCAGTTGGATTTTCCTCAAAACTAACCCTGTCAATTCATCTCTGTTATTTTTTTTGTTTAACATTTTATTTTACACTAACATAATTTAAATTTAATTGAATTATACCACAAAAAATATTATCCTAAAACATTTCGTACACATTCATTAAAACTTCTTGCTAAAACCTCATTTTTCCGCCATAATAGAATGTAATGATTTGGAATAATATACTAATAAAAAATTTATGATTGATAATAAAATATTTGAAAAATTTACTATTCACGCCAAAAGCAGTCTCAATGAATCTCTAAATATCGCCAATTACTACGGTAGTGATTCTATCTGCCCTGAGCATTTGATGTTTGCTATTTTTTTAGAAAAAGGTAGCCTAGGGAGCAACATCTTAACTGATCTTCATATAAAAAAAGAATCCTTCGACAAAATTTTCAAGTTTAAGAATAAAAATAAGAAAATAATAAAAAATTTGGAGCTTTCTCCAGAATTAAAAAAAAACATTACTAGAGCCTATCTCTTGGCTAGTAATTTTAATTACTCTTACATCGGAACAGAGCACTTAGTTTTTTCTATAATAGAAGCTCCCAATCCTATGGTTACAAAAATACTAGACATCAATGCCAAAAACTCTTCTTCTCCAGATACTTCTAGCAAAAAACCATCTGATAAAATTTTAAACCCTCATCTTAAAGGAAAAAATATTTTAGACAAAAGTTTTCTATCAGGAATTTTTAAAGCTCTAAATATCCCAGAGGCGGATTTCCCTGCTTTTTCAAATAATTCAACAAAAAATAACACCACTCCTAATTTAGATTACTTTTGTAATAATCTAAACACTAAGGTAAAAAATGAAGAAACTCTCTTGATAGGCCGCGAAGAGGAAATGGAAAGAATTTTTAATTCTTTGGGAAGAAAAAGCAAAAACAATCCGCTCTTGATCGGAGATCCAGGAATTGGCAAAACTGCCCTTATTGAAGGATTGGCCCAAAGAATCAACTCTGAACGAGTTCCTCAAAATTTACTCAATAAAAAAATATTAGCGCTTGATATCGCGTTAGTAGTAGCTGGCACAAACTTCAGAGGAGAATTTGAACAAAGGCTTAAAGACATCTTGCAAGAGGCTGCTGCCAATAAAGACACCCTTCTTTTTATCGATGAAATTCATGGCATTGTAGGGGCCGGGAATGCTTCTGGCGGATTGGACGCGGCGAACATCTTAAAGCCCCTTTTAACTCAAGGCACTATCAGGTGTATCGGCGCGACCACAATAGAAGAATACAAAAAATATATAGAAAAAGATTCTGCGCTAGAAAGGCGCTTTCAGCCCATCATGTTGAAAGAGCCTTCCGCTAAGGATTCTTTAAAAATAATCAAGGGTATCAGAAAAAATTACGAAAAATTTCACAACGTGGATATTTCCGATGGCGCCCTAGCAGCAGCCGTAGACTTAAGCTCTCGATATATTCAAGATAGATTTCAACCCGATAAATCTATCGACTTGATTGATGAAACTTCCTCCCGTATAAAAAACAAGCACAATGTCTCTCCTGCCACAAAAGAACTGCGGATGGCTGAAAAAAAATTAGACTCCTTAATTGAACAAAAAAATCTTTTAATTGCTGAAGAAAAATATGATGAAGCTATTACTTTAAGAAAAAAGGAAGAATTATTGCTTGAAAAAATCTCTCAACTTAAAAATAAACAACAAAAATTCGAAAAGGATAACAAGCTTGTCATTGAACCTGAAGATATTGCGCAGACTATCTCATTAGGAACTAATATTCCTGTCCAAAAAATATTAGCTCAATCTTCAGATAGAAGCAAAAATATATTTGATAAATTGAATCACGTTGTGATCGGACAGCCGGAAGCTTTGAAAAAAATATCTCAAGCAATTTTAAGAGCCCAAAGCGGAATTGGGGATACCGAAAAACCAATCGGGTCTTTCCTTTTCCTGGGACCCAGCGGAGTAGGAAAAACTCTCTGCGCCAAAACTCTAGCTCAAGAATTTTTTGGAGACACGCCTTCTTCTTTGATAAAAATAGATATGAGTGAATTTATAGAAAAACACAATGTTTCCAGGCTAATTGGCGCCCCGGCTGGATATATTGGCTATGGCGAAGGAGGTAAATTAACAGAAAAGGTCAGGCGCCAGCCCTACAGTTTAATTCTATTTGATGAGATAGAAAAAGCCCACCCAGATGTGTTTAATATCTTGCTTCAATTATTGGAAGAAGGCATCTTGACTGATGCTGAAGGCAGGAAAGTAAATTTTAAAAACACGATAATTATTTTAACTTCCAACATTGGAACCAAAGAATTTACCCGGGCTACCTCCATTGGATTTTCTTCTCGAGAGAATAAAAATCAAATGGAAAAAAAGTTTGCCCACATCAAGCGAAAAGTCTTAGCTGAACTAAAAGAGAAGATAAAGCCTGAAATATTAAATAGATTGGATGAAATCATTGTTTTTGACGCACTCAACAAAAAAGATATAGAAGAAATAGTTGCCTTAGAACTAAAAAAATTAAGCCAGCGACTACATACTGAGAAAAAAATTAAATTAACTTATTCCAAGAATTTAGTAAAATTTATAATCGACAAAAGCTTTTCTACAGAAAAAGGAGCTCGCTATATCAAAAAAAATATTAGAGATTTTGTTGAGAATGAAATTGCTGATAAAATTACTTACGCCAAGATTAAAAATAACGCGCTCAAACTTGATGTCAAAGACAAAAAAATATCCAGCCACTAAAAACATCTTAAGGTATCTTGAATTAAGAATTATGTATTATGAATTTTAAGATGACTCTTTTTTTGATTTTATTATAAATTTTGCTTCATTTTCAATTCTCAATTCCATTCTCTGCCTTATAAGCCCTATAAACTTTAAGATTTAGATTGATGACCATTGACTTGATGACTAATACCAAATAAACTAAATCTATTATACATCATTTGTCATCTTGAGCGGAATTGATCCGCCAGCTGGCGGAGAAATGAAGTCGAAAGATCTAGGCTTAGATTCCTCGATTTCGTTCATCCTCCTTGGGGTCTGACATACTAGAAGTAATTAAGTTAATCTGGTATAAATGGCTATTTTACTCTTTTAACTATTATTATGGGTATAATAAAATTTATCTTAGACATAATTTTTCCCATCTATTGTATTTCTTGCAAAAAAGAAGGCTCTGCTTGGCTTTGTGATAAATGTCTGAATAAAATAATATTCAAAGTAAACCAAACCTGCCCCATTTGCAATAAAATTATTACTCCCAATGGAGAGGCTTGCTTTAGCTGCCAACACCAAAGTGCTATTGATGGAATACTGGTCGCATCTTTTTACAGAAAAAACAAAAAGAAAACCGTTGTAGCGGCCCTCATCCATTTTTATAAATACCGCTTTGTCGATACTATTGGATTATCTTTAGGAAAAATTTTAGAAGCCATTGCCCGAAATAATAATTCCTGTTCCGCTCCATCATCGCCGTTTACGCTGGAGAGGGTTTAATCAATCCCAGCTATTAGCTACTTATTTAGGAGAAAATCTAACTCCTGGATTTGGTATTCCTGTTGCTACTGATGCCCTGCTAAGAAATCGCTATACTAAACCTCAGATGGAAATAAAAAATCGCCAAAAGAGAGAACTTAATACTCAAGATGCCTTCAGTTTTAATGGAAAAAAGATTACCTCCGGAGAGATACGGGGAAAAGTAATTTTTCTCGTTGATGATATCGCCACCACTGGGTCAACTTTATTCGAATGCGCTAAAGAATTAAAAAAAACCGGAGCTAAAAAAGTTTATGGCATAGTTTTGGCCAGACAATGATAATTGGTTTATAAAGTTCTTAAGGTGCAAGAATGCGAATAAATGCTAAAACATTTTAGCATTAAAACAAGAAAACTATTTGTGTCATCTCGAGCGAAACGATAGTGGAGTCGAGAGATCTAAAATATTAAATTAGATTTCTCCACTCCTATGTTTTTGAGTACAAAAATATATTCGGTCGAAATGACACGCTCAACTTACAAATTTATAATTTCATCCCCATTTAATTCCAAATCGAAATTTTTAATTTCTCCGCCAGGTAATTTTACGGATATTTTGGCAGGTACCACTCCACTGCCGGATTGTTTTTGAATTTTTAATTTGTATTCCGCTGTCTTTAATTCTTTGGGTAAAGTATATTTGATTTCAACAGTTTTAACAGAGTTGATTGGAACTTTTACAAATCCTCCCGCAAATTTTTTATTAAATTCTTCCCCATAGGCTATTTCTCCACTTTCCGAAAATTCATTAATTCGAGAACCCTTGGGCATATATATTCTAAGATAAGTTAAATAATCTCTTGTCATCCAATTCTTTTCTTTGCCTGTATGATTATAGGTTATTTTTAAAATGGCCTCTGGAATCTCTTTGGTAAGATCTACTGTATACATCAAGGAGCGCTTTACATAATAATCGCTCTTATAAGCACCCAAATTAGCATCTACTACCATTAAATAATCTTTATCCCAAGAAGCATCCATTACTCCGTCCCATTGCCCCTCTTGCGCTAATTTTTGCAAATTGCTGTTAACAAAATAAAGTTGGATATTTTTATTTTTCAGTTGGCCAATTAATTTCTTGGCCAATTTGAGCTTATCCAGTTTAGAAAGTTCCACGGATTTTTTTAACAATTCTCTGAGAAAAACATTCATTACATCTTTTCTTTCCCCCTGCTCGATTCCTTGTTGCGCATAATCTATTTCCACTTGTTTTTCCAAAGTAAGTAAAGCGCTATCTGCCTCAAAAATATTAGGATAACCCGCCAATCGGATTGGTCCGGTTATTTTTAGAATACTTTCCAAAACAGCAGCGTTAACCGCAATTACTCCGTCAAATTTTTCCTTTCCTTGTCCTTGATAATAAAAATCTAAAGCTTTTTGCGCATTAGTTGGATAGTCTGGAGAATAGTTGGAATCTCTCAGCTTCCAAGCGTTGATTTTAAATATTTTTTTCATTGGAGCCGGCATCTGGTCATTTTCCGGAATTCGTCCATCAAAATTAGAAGTATCATGCACAGCATAGGATTTTACTTTTCCATTTTCTGTTTTAATTATAGCAAAAGACCCGATAAATCCTCCTCCTGGGCGCAACTCCATATTGTTTTGGAAAAGCACCAAAAAAACTTTTTCTCCGGAAATAATTTCCTTTGCCAATTTAGTCAAAACACTGGCTGAAGGATGTTCGCTATTTGCCAAATCCCATTTGTCTCGAAAAAAGACATATCCCAATGAAAAAAGTAAACCAACAACTAAAATAAGCCCTGCAAATTTTTCAATTTTTTTAGCCATAAAATTATTTATTTCCTAATAATTGATTTAATCTTTTCTTAAAATCTTCCTCAGTTGGTTCCCTGCTTGAATTTTACTTGCTTCTTGAATGGATATAGCTCCTTTATCTGAAATCTGTTTGTTTAAAAAATTACTCGTTTCAGTTTCTGGAAATATCCCCAAATCATTTAATATTTCTTCTCCATTTAATATTTCTCCTTCAACTTGGATTATTCTATTCAAATCATCTTCGGCAATGGGCAAATTTGCCGGGGAGGCGGCTTTTTTAAAATAAACTTGAGATTCTATGTTTGGTGAATAAATATCTTTTTTCTCCACATTACTTTCACTGGACCTCTTCACTGGTTTGATCCTGCTACCTTGACTCTCTAAGGGGAAAGAGGAAGAAAGTTTTTGGATTTTCTCCCGATTAGTTTTAAAAAAATCCCCCAAATACTTTTCTGTTTGGGCGCTTTCTTTTTTATTGCTAATTTTTATATTTATGAAGAATGAAATGGCATTTTCCAACAAACTTATGCCTACTTGCACCACCAAAGAAAGAACCGCCCCAATCACAATGCTCCCAATTAAAATAATAATTTTGCTATAACTCTCCTGAAATATTTCTCTTGAAACAACATCATAAAATTTACTGAATAAATTAGACAATTTTAAGATTGAACTGTTTGATAATTTAATAGATTCTGACCTACTGTTCCCATGGCTCTGGATCTCAATTAAATTATCCTCAGGATCAGATACCAATGCGACCCCCTCGTCCAAAGTATTGCTTTTTTGAGCAACTACTACGATTCCCTCTTTTAACTCGCTTAGATAAGCAGCCGTTTTTGTATTTTTAGGATAAACTAAAATATTAACGTTTGAAACATAACCGCCAAAATTATCCAACAACAAAAGATATGCGCTTCCGGCAAATGCTAGCGCAACAAATAAAAAATAGATATTAATTTTATTCCAGAAACCTCTTTTTGTCATATTTAATACAAAAAATTTAATTTACTCCAATCTTAGATAACTTGAAATAATAGCAAATAAAAATACTCTTGTCAATGTCTGATTAATGCGATATAATTTAACTATAAAAATAAAAACACACACATAAAATTGAAAGATTTTAATAAGCGTTTGCGTTTTATTAGGTAAAGCTTATTTAGAAATTTTTAAAACAAAAAAATGACAAAAAAAACTATTAATGAAGACAAGATTTTACAAATAGAAGCCCTTAGAAAAACCATCTCCAGCGCCGAAGAGACCATCCAGAGTGCTAAGGCAATGCTTTTGCAACTTGAAGGAAAAAATAAAATTAGCCGAAATAAAAAGATTGCTGAAGATGACGAAGGCAATGTTGTTTATGGCACTTTTGACGGACAAATAATGGTTGGGGATGATGGCAAACAATATCCTGTTCCTGCTAATTATGCTTCCAAATCAAAATTAATAGAGGGCGATATGCTCAAGCTATCCATTGACAATGGCTCTTTTATGTATAAACAAGTCGGTCCGATAGAAAGAAAAAATTTAATCGGAGTCGCAGGACAAGATGAGGGTGGCAATTATTTTGTTATTAGCGAAGGCGTGCCTTATAAAATACTACTAGCTTCTATAACTTACTTTAAAATAGAACCCGGCGATGAAGTAGTTATTACAATTCCTGCTGAAAATCCCAGCATTTGGGCTGCCATTGAAAACGTTCTGCAGAAGAACTCTGAAATAAAGGATTATGATTCAATCGCTATCCACAAAAAAGATTTTTCCAAACGAGAAGAAAATCTGGAAAAGGAAGATGAAAACATCACAGATGGGAAAGATCTAATGATAGATGAATGGATGAGTGATATTGAAGAAATCAAGAAAGAGATTCAAGAAGAAAAGACTAATATTCAAGCTTAAAAATAAACATTAAAACATCAAAGCATTAAAACAAAAAGCATTAAAGCATTTTTTGCTCCAATGTTTCTTTGTTTCATTGTTCAATTGACCAAATTTATGTCAGAAAATGTGAACTTGAGCCACAAGGATTTAAAGTTTAGCTTCATTGCAGGTCTTCTCATTGGTTTATTGTCTATGCCAGTTATAAAGGCCGCTAACTCCAATCTTTATGAATCAATTTTCTTCACTATTGTCCCCTTTTTCTTAATTGCCACTCCGCTAGGGACAATTATAGCCTTTAGAATCGGACAAAAAATAAGAATTGTTTGGCAAATCGCTAAATTTGGGGTTATTGGGGTTTTAAATACTGTGGTGGATATAGGGTTTCTAGCCTTAATAATTTTTTTAACAAAAAGTTATTTGAGCATAAATTCCACAGATACTCTTTTTGCTTTGGGAGCTTGGACTGTAACTTTCTATTCTCTTTACAAAGGACTTTCTTTTATTGTAGCTAATATTAACAGTTATTATTGGAATAAATATTGGACTTTTCAAGAAAATATCAAAAAATCTTCCTCAGAAATTATTCAATTTTTCATAGTTAGTATTTTAGGCTTTGTTATTAACATTACTACCGCTTCCTATGTTTTTGGAGCAATCAAACCCTTTGGCGAACTTAATCCTGATCAGTGGGGTTTAATTGGAGCCGCTGTGGGAAGCATCGCCGGACTGCTTTGGAACTTCATTGGTTACAAACTTTGGGTTTTTAAAAAGTAATATTCTTTAGAAAAAGCATTTAAAAAAACTTTGACCGCAAGTCAAAGTTTTTTATTAACCAAAACAAAAATATCTAATACCAAATAAACTAAATCTATCCTACAACATTTGTCATCTTGAGCGGAATTGAGATCAGCAGAGCGAAATGAAGTCAAAAGATCTAGACTTAGATTCCTCGATTTCATTCATCCTCTTTGAGGTCGGATTCATTGCACTCGGAATGACATGCTAGAAGTAATTAAGTTAATCTGGTATTAATATAAATTCTTTACTGCTAACCGCGCCACCTTTCTCCTGCGTAAAGCGGAAAGGGCGAGATTCGAACTCGCGGTGAGTTGCCCCACACACGCTTTCCAAGCGTGCGCACTAGACCAACTATGCGACCTTTCCGCTTTAAGCGGGATTTTATTTATCTTATTGAATTCAATAATGTGCTGCACTTCTATCACCATGCCACCCCTCCGCGCAAACGCGGAATTAGTATAATAACAAAAGAAAACTAAAAGAGCAAATATTTAAAATCATGTTAACATTTTAGCACGCTAACATATTAACAATAGAATATAAAGACACTCTAGAAAGATTTATGATATATGATTTAAGATTTATGAAAAAATAATATCTTTAAAATTTTATCAATTCTCCTTCTTGAATCTTACATCTTAAATCTTAAATCTACCAATTATAATTAATTTAATCATTTTGAATTTTGTTTGACATTTAAAATTGGAAATTTGAAATTTCCACAGTTTATCCTACTTTCTTCACTCCAACCAATCTCATCTTCTCCCCGTCCACTACCCTTCCCATTACCACCACCACTTTATCATTTTTCTTTAATTTTTTTTCTATCTTAGCTTCCGCCACCGCTTTGTCAATTAAATTTTCTAATTTTTTATCTTTAAATAAATATCCGGATACTCCCCATAAAATTGACAACTGACTAAAAGTTTTAGGATTATTAGTGGCCACAATTATTTTTTGAGTCGGACGAAAATGACTAATTAATTTAGCTGTGTAGCTGCTTACACTCACGGCGCAAAGCGCTTGGGCATTAAAGCTTTTAGCCAGTTCATAAGCGCTTCGGATAATTACGATATAATCAGCGCAGGAATCCTTTTCGCATTCTAAAGTTTCATGCACATCATCATAAACCGATTCCTCTGTTTTTTCTATAATTCTAGTCATTATTTCTACAGTTTCAACTGGATATTTACCATTGGCACTTTCTCCCGAAAGCATCACCGCATCAGCATGATCAATGACCGCGTTGGAGACATCTCCCACTTCCGCTCGAGTGGGGCGAGGATTATTTATCATACTATCGAGCATTTGAGTCGCCACGATTACTGGCTTTAAATAATGGATGCTTTTAGCAATAATTTCTTTTTGCAAAATCACTACCCGGCTTTCATCCATCTCAATTCCCAAATCCCCCCTGGCTACCATCACTCCGTCAGTTTCTTTCAAAATATCTTCTAAATTATCAATCGCTTCTTTTCTTTCTATTTTAGCAATAATTTTAGGTTGCGTAGAAGCATCTTTTATTTTTTTGGCAATTAATTTTCGTAAATTTCTAAGATTTTCTCCGTTTTTCACAAAAGAAATTGCTACAAAATCTACGTCGTTTTCCAAGGAAAATTCTAAATCTTTCTTATCTTTAGGCGTAATAATTTCAATATCCAAATCGGCCCCAGGAATATTAACCCCTTTGTGGTTTTTTATTGTCCCGCCATCAATAACTTTAGTTAGCAAATACTTTCCTTTATTTTTAGCCACTTTTAGCTTTATTAAACCATCTTCAATTAAAATTTCTTGTTCTTTTTTCAAGACACTTACAATATTTTTTTTGTCTAAAAAAATAAAAGGCTTGTTATTTTTGTCTTTCACTATTTCCCCTACTTCATAAAGCAATAATTCTCCTCCATTTTTTACCGTTACATCTTCTTTGGTATTAACTCTTATACGCGGACCTTGCAAATCAGCTAAAATAGCCACGTTGAAATTATTTTTCTTGGCTATTTTTCTTATTCTTTCTATAACCATTTTATGCCATGCATGTTCTCCGTGAGAAAAGTTCAATCTTGCTACATTCATTCCAGCTTTCATCATCTTTTCCAAAACTTTTTCACTTTCTGAAGCGGGACCAATGGTAGCTACTATTTTTGTTTTTTTCATAAATTTAATTTTTCACTAATTTAAACTTTACGCGATTGACTAATATATCCTTAGTAAAACAAAGCTTAAAAATATAAGCTCTAAATTTATTATAAACTAAAACAGGCAACTTTAACAGAGGCCTGTTTTAACTTTAAAAAGTAGTATTAATACTAATTTATAATTTTGAATCCGCCAATCATTGGCAATTCTTTCATTTCTCCCTTAGCGGCATTGATAAGACCAATAATTGCAAATACAAAAATTGCTATTGTACCCAAAGGTAAAATTAGAAACCATCCAATAATAGGAATAATAGCGCCAACTACATTAACTGCAATAGCTCCAATTAGCAAAATTAATTGCTGATTTGCATGAAATTTTGCAAAAGGGCTATTCTTAGCATCTGTTACCAAAGGAATGAAAAACAATATAGGAATAATATATCCGATAATCGCCATTGCTTTGTTTTGATTGACATCATTATTGGCAGTTGGTTCTACTTTAACTTCAGTTGTTTCGTTTGTTTTATTTTCTTCCATAGTGCACCTCCCTTCTTATTTATTTTATTATACACACGTTATCTTTATTATTTATTTAAATTCTCTAGAATTTTTTGTTGCGATTTAAGCATTTCACATTGGTCTGAAAATTTGATATCGTCAGGAATTGAAAAATCTACATCACCAGCATCTTCACAATTAAGATTTTCTGCGCCTGATAAAGCATCCACAAAATTATCATCATCCTTGTCCGGAGATGCCTCGCCATCAGCTTCTTTGGTTGCTTCATTCTTGATATCCAAGCTATTAATACAATCCATAGCCATCTTTGTCCCAACCTTTTGCCCGGCTGACCAACTGTACATCACATCTCCATCAAAAACGGACACAGTTTTCATTTGCCCCAAATTAACTTCCGTTTTATATTTTTCTCCTTGCGCATAAGTAGTTACCTCCGTAGCTCCATTTTCATCACTTATCTTGTACGTGCACTTCATTTTCTTTCCTTTAGAAATAGAATTTTTAAGTTTTTCCATCATCCCGCCTTTATTTTCTCCAGTGTCTTCTTTCGGCAAACTCTCTGCTGATTCTTCAGCTAATTTCAAATCAACCTGCTCGCCACTATCGATTTTTTCATTTTTCCCGCAACCCGCCAAAACTGCTATCAAAAATAAACCACCCAAAATTAAGCTTACTTTTTTCATATTTTTGTATCTATTAATTAACTTCATTGTAACACAGCCTCATTTAAAATCAATTAAATAGCTCACCAATTATCTTATCTCTATTTATCTGGCTTTTTGAGGAATAAGTTATTATTTTTATTCTATCATCACTTATTTTTTCTTCTGTTTCTCTAATAACTTTAACAACTTCACCTTGTTTTAATTTATCAATCTTATTCAATATCACGATAAAATCAATTTCTTCCGCTTTTAGTAAATCCACCATTTCCAAATCAAAATCCTGTATTCCCGCTTTGGCATCCACAATTAAGACAACTTTTTTATGTTTTATTTCTGAATAAGTCAAATACCAAATTATCATTTTTCTAATTTTTTCTCTTTGTTTTCCCGGAGTTTTGGCATAACCATATCCAGGCAAATCCACAAAATAAACTTTTTGATCAATAAGAAAAAAATTTATTTGCTGGGTTCTTCCTGGCGTTGAGCTTGAACGAGCCAAGCTTTTATTTCCCACCAAAGAATTCAACAGTGTAGATTTCCCCACGTTGGAGCGGCCCACAAAGGCAATTTGGGCTTTGGTGTCATTAATAATATCATTTGTTCCTACTATTCCCCTCACAAATTGGGCATTGCGTATATTCATAAGCTTAGTTATTAGGTTTTAGTTTACAGTTTTTAGATATATCTTACATATTAGCACGTTAGTATATTAACATTTCAGCATTAAAACATTTTAAATCAGTCAGCGTCTTCGCGATGCATAAATTATCTCCAAAGATGATTTTTGCCGCGGCGATCCAGTATTTAATTTGACCTTAAGCTATTTGAATTTAATTACTGGACTGCCACGCAAATTCTGAGTACAGAATTTACTCGCAGAGACGAAGAAAATAATTTATCATTCCCAAAATCCTAAATTTTCATATTCCCCTGCTTTCAATTCGTAATTTCGTAAAAATTCGTACTTCGTAGAGAATCCCTATAGTTCTCCCCAATTCTTACCTATTTTAACATCTACTGTCAACGGCACAGACAAAGGATAAACCTTTTCCATAATTTCTTTAGTTTTTTTGGCTACTTCCGGTGCTTTATCTTCATCAACTTCTAAGATAATTTCATCGTGAATTTGTAAAATAATTTTCACTGCTTCGTTATTTTTATAATATTCATAAACTTTAATCATCGCCAATTTCATAATATCAGCCGCTAAGCCTTGGATAGGCATATTGATAGCCATTCTTTCAGCTGCTGATTGAACCATAAAATTAGGAGAATTTATTTCAGACAAATATCTCCGTCGGCCTGTCTCCGTTTCGACAAACTCATCTTTTTTAGCAGATTCTTTGGTATTTTTGATAAATTGAGCTACTTGTGAAAAATTTTCCATATATTCATCAATGAATTTCTTGGCCTCTGCTCTTGAAATATTGGCTGATTGAGCAAAACCGAATGTTCCCATTCCATAAATAATTCCAAAATTCAGAGCTTTGGCTTCCTGCCGCATCTTTTTGGTTACCTTGGAAATAGTAGTATTATTCACTTCCATGGCTGTCTTGGTATGGATATCCTCTCCTGCCCAAAAAGCTTCTTTCATCTTTTTGTCGTTGCTCATATGAGCCATTACTCGCAAGTCAATCTGAGAATAATCGGCCGATACGAAAACTTTTTCCTCCTCAGCTTCAAAAGCCACGCGAATAATTTTTCCAATATCACTTTTAATCGGAATATTTTGTAGGTTAGGATTTTCTGAAGAAAGTCGGCCCGTAGCCGCTACCTCTTGTTTAAATGTAGTATGAATTCTCCCATCTTCTTTTATGAGCAAAGGAATATTATCCAAGTAAGTCGTTTTTAGTTTAAACAATTCTCGATAAGTTTCTATTTTTTCGATTATTTCATGTGTGCCTTTTAATTTTTCCAATTCTGGAGCCGCAGTTGAATAACCGGTTTTATTTTTCTTAATTCCCTCTGCGGGTAACTTCAGATCTTCAAAAAGAATTATACTTAATTGCTGAGTAGAATTAACATTAAAACTTTTCCCCGCTAATTCTTGAATTTTTTTCTCCAAATGTTCCAGCTGAACACTTATTTTTTCGCTAATCCCTTTAAAGATTATTTCATTGATTTTTATTCCGTTAATTTCCATCTCCGCTAAAATTTCTGCCAGTGGCATCTCTATTTTTTCAAAAACATTTTTCAAATTTTTAGTTTGAGAGTAATCTTTTTGATTAACCGAAATCTCCTCGATTTTTTTAGCTAAAATTCCTTTTAATTTCCATATATAGTCAACCTTCTGGCATAATTTTTTAGCCTCTTCTTCTCGCGAAAAACCCATTAAACTTATTTGACCTGTTCCTTTATCATTGAATTCTTCGCCTAATTCCGCCAAAATCAACCTCTCTAGCTCTATTTTTTCTCCTGATTGCAACAAATAATCAGCCAACATCACATCAAAAGCAAGACCTCGCAAGCTGATATTTTTAATCTTAAAAAATTTATACTCATTTTTTAAATTCCAACCTGTTTTCTTGATATTTTCGTCCTCTAAAATAGATTTTAATTTTTCCAAATTTCCTTTATTAATCTCCAATGAATAAGCTCGACCAGTCTTCCAAGAAAAAGCGATTTCGTTTTCTCTGATACTAAGCGCTATTTCTTTTTCTTTTTTCAGTTCCTTTACAAAATCATCAACTTCACTATCTTTTAGAACCTGATATTTAAAATCTTTTACACCAATTTTATTTTTTTCTTTCCCACTATCCGGCTTGCTTTCGCCCCCTTGTAAACGTTTAATTAAACTATAAAAACCCAACTCTTGAAAAAGATTAACCAGGGTTTGCCTATCAAAATCATGCGTCTGACAAGCCTCTAGTTTAAATTCAAAGGGCACGTCAATTTTAATTGTGCCCAGTTCCTTGGAGGTAAAAGCTAACATTTTATCTTTTTCCAATTTTTCTTTTATCGCTCCTTTGATATTCGTAAGATTTTTATAAACTCCTTCTAATGTTTGGTATTCTTTGAGCAAAGTTATGGCGCCTTTTTCGCCAATACCTTTTACCCCCGGGATATTATCGCTAGCATCTCCGCGAAGTCCTTTATAATCTTTAAGTTGCTCTGGCGTCAATCCTCCATATCTAGTCGTCACAGCCTCTCGATCATATAAAACAGCTTTACTCAAGCCACGACTCATTGTATATACTTTAATTTTATCATCAACCAACTGCAAAGTATCCATGTCCCCAGTAACAATTACAACTTCTATATCATCTGTGAACTGTGAACCAGAAACTGAGAACTTCTTGGCGATTGTTCCAATCATATCATCGGCTTCAAAACCTTCTTTTTCATAAATTGGAATATTGAAAGTTTTGACCACTTCTTTTACTCTTTCAATTTGACTATACAATTCATCCGGTGCTTTTGCGCGAGTAGCTTTATAATCTTCAAATTGATCATGCCTGAAAGTCGGGCCTTTTAAATCAAAAGTAGCCACGATATACTCGGGCTTAAATTTATCAATTACTGCCAAGAGTGTTGAAGCAAAACCATACACCGCATTAACCAGCTCACCTTTTTTGGTAGTAAAAGGTGGCAAAGCATGAAAAGACCGATGGATTATCGCATTTCCATCCAATAGCACTATTCTCTTATTTTTTTCTTGATTGTTTTTCATATATCTTAAGTATAATCATATTTCACAAATAATACAAAAAGTCTTATGTAAAGATATTTTTTGTTTTCATATTAGCCTAGGCACGCACCTCGATTCCGAAATTGATAGAGCCCAGGCTCTGAAATGCGCCTGCTCTATCGGCAGGAATTGAGAGGAGAAATTCAGACCGTTTACTTAAATCTTTAACTGCAATCCCCCATTTTTCCGCTGCGTTTAGCGCTGAGCGCAAATCTCCTCTACTCTTGAATTTCAAAGTGCATTTTTTCCTATCATCTTTTACCATTTTTCAGACCCTCCCAATTCATAGGTTAAGGTTTGCAAAAAATATTTTTTATATCTCCAACCATTCTGCCTCAAATTTTCCAGCCATACCTCTATATGGGTGACAGAATCTTTCAAACATATTATCTGGAATCACGATTGTCCAAGGAACTACATCATTTTCTTTTTTCACATCTACATATAAAATTTCCCATGGAATTCTCCAAATGGTATCCACCCAGTGAAGTGCGTTCATATGAGTATCTCCATCTTCAAACTGAAGAATGCAGATACCTTTGGGTTTTCCCAAGTACTCCCATTGTAATTCTGTGATGTTATTTTGCATCATCTTCCTCCTCTATACACTTAAAATACCAACAGTTAACTACACAATTAATTAAATTTTATCACTCTCAATCTATCATTCTTTTAAAAACTCCGCAATGAAACATCGTCATATTAACATGAAAACATTAAAATAATTTAACAATATAGCCATTTAACAATTTATTTTTCCAATTCAATCCCCTCAATCACCACATCCTGAGTCGGATGATCTTTTTCATTAATCCGCACTTTTTCTATTTTCTCTACTACATCCATACCCTCAATCACTTCTCCGAAATTAGTATGCTTGCCATCCAGATGCGGAGTTGAGTCAGCAGTTACAATAAAAAATTGCGATCCATTGGTATCTTTACCGCTATTAGCCATCGCTAGCGAGCCTTTAATTAATTTATGCTGATTAACTTCATCTCTAAATGCATAACCTGGACCACCCACTCTATCGTCATCCCAATTTCCGTCTTTGGAGTTAGGATCGCCCCCTTGGATCATAAATCCGCTAATTACGCGATGAAATTTTGTTTCATTATAAAAACCGCTCTCGGCTAATTTAATAAAATTTCCTACTGCCATTGGAGCTTCGGATGGATAAAATGTAACTTTTATATCTCCCTGATTAGTTTTAATAGTGGCTTTAGTGTATTTATTAGTATAATTTAATAACTCTTTTTCTATATCTGTCTTTTCTGTTACGACGGGAGCGGTTTCTTTTTTTAGTTTTTCCTCTTTTAATCGCATCTCGTAATCTGCTTGGTTAACTGCTTGCTCCAATTGTTGCATTTCACTGTCTCCCTTGGCTGCTTGAGAACCTTTTGCATAATCTTCTTTTACATTTATCTTGTTTAGAGGATTAACTTTTCCATTATTTCCGTTTAAATCGTCTTTTGGAGTAATAAAATTACATCCGCCAAGAAAGAAAGGGACTGAGGTAATTACTAAAAATAATTTTATCTTTTCATTTAACATATTTGTTCAAATAACACTTATTTTTCTACTTTTTTCATCTACTATTTCAAAATTTATCCAAATTGAATACTCGGGCAAAATATCTTTTATTTTTTCCGGCCATTCTACCAAAACAATATTTTGTTTATCCTTAATTATTTCCTCCCAGCCTAAATCTAAAATATCTTTGCTTCCTACTCGATAAGTATCGATATGATAAATACTTTTTAAATTTAAAACATTCTTTTTTATCGCGTATTGTTTCATCACCACAAAAGTCGGACTAGTTAACGCCCCTTCTGCGCCAAGTTCTCTCAAAAATCCTTGAGAAAAAGTAGTTTTTCCTGCGCCCAAATCACCCTTTAAGCAAATAACCTCTCCACCTTTGCAATTACTTGCCATTTTCTTTCCCAAATCCCTGGTTTCATCGGCACTATTCGTAATCATTTCTCTTAAGTCATTTAGCATATTAGTATTTTAGCACGTTAATATATTAACATTAAAGCAAACATCTGACGTGTGTCATCTCGACTAAATAAATTTCTGTACTCGGAAGTTTATGCATGGAGAGATCTCAAACTTAATAATTTAGCATACATTAAGAGATTCCTCCACTTCCAAATCTTTGAGTACAAAGATTTGTCCGGCCCGCTTCGACAAGCTAGCGAGGCGAGTCGGAATGACAGCCCCACTTTATAAACTTTAAGAACTTTACAAACTTTAAAAACTTTCATCATTCATTCTTAAACCGATATTGTATACTCTCGGCAATATGCATTGGTAAAATTTCTTTCTCCTGAGATAAATCCGCGATAGTGCGAGCTATTTTAATTAGGCGATAATAAGAACGAGCGCTCAACCCCATTTTAATAACCGCGCTTTTCAATAATACCAAAGAATCACCCGTCAAAGGACAAAAAGTTTTTATTTCATTAGATGACATTTCACTATTTGTTATTTTACTTGAATCTTTAAATCTTTCTTTTTGAATTTGCCGGGCTATTTCTATTCTAGCCCTTATTTCAGCGCTGCTTTCCCCAGAATTTTCTTCTTGAAGCTTATCAAATTTTAACCGAGGAACTTCAATTTGCAAATCTATTCTGTCTAAAATTGGTCCGGATATTTTCCGCTGATAATTTACTATTTGAGAAGGTGAGCAAGAGCACATTTTTTCAGGATCAGTTGCATTACCGCACGGACATGGATTCATGGCGGCTACCAAAGTAAAACAGGCTGGAAAACTAAGAGTGCCTTTGGCTCGAGAAACTGTCACTACTCCATCTTCCAAAGGTTGGCGCAAATTTTCCATTACATTTTTAGGAAATTCTGCAAATTCGTCTAAAAATAAAACTCCACGGTGAGACAAACTTATCTCTCCCGGCTTAGGATAGCTCCCTCCTCCTACGAGAGAAATAGCACTAGCGCTATGATGAGGCGAGCGAAATGGCCGCTGGGTTATCAGAGGATTGCTCTTGGGCAAATTACCTGAAATTGAAAATATTTTTGTAATTTCTAGCGCTTCAGGCAGGGTTAACTCGGGCAAAATTGAAGCCATAGCTTTAGCTAAGAGAGTTTTGCCACTTCCGGGAGGACCATTCATTATGATATTGTGTCCGCCGGCTGCCGCAATTTCTAAAGCTCGCTTAGCATGCTCTTGCCCCTTGATATGAGACATATCTATTAAAAATTCACTTTTTTTGAATAAGGCTTCTTGATCAATTTGAGGAAAAGGTTCAATAATTTTCTCTCCAATTAAATGAGCACATAAATCATGTAAAGTACCAATAGGAATTACGTCTATCCCATCAACCACGCTGGCTTCTCTGGCGTTTTCTAGCGGGACATAAATTTGGGTGAAATTTTTTCTTTTAGCCATAAGTGCTATAGGTAAAACTCCTTGCACGCAGCGAGCACTTCCATCCAATGATAGTTCTCCGATAAAAATTTTATCTTTAAAGTTAAAATTTATTTGACCAGTAGCTAAAAGAAATCCCAGCGCAATCGGAATATCATAAATAGGACTATTTTTAGGCAAATCAGCTGGTGCCAAATTAACGGTTATCCTACCACATTGATGCGGAGGCTTAAATCCACTATTTTTTATGGCACTGCTTACCCTATCTCTAGATTCTTTAATGGAAGTGTCTGGAAGCCCCACAATAGTAAAATTATGCAAGCCCTGACTGAGAGTATCCACTTCAACTTCTACTATTTCGCTATCCAGTCCGATAGTCGCGGCTGAAAAAACTTTTGAAGACATTTTAATTTTCAAATATTACACGCCTCTAAATATTAACTTAATTAAGCAATTAATTGTTACTTTTGTTTTAAATCTAGAGCTACCACAAATCTACAAATCTGTTACAAATCTACAAATCTCGCAGGAAATAAGTTCTTTTCACATTTGTAAATTTGTAGTTGATTTGCCTGTCTCGCTCTGGCTTGCCAAGACGGGTGGATTCGTGGGAGAAAAGCTAGAGTTATAATCAGAAACCCAATTAATGCCTGGAGTAAGTCAAAATATTAATGTGCGCAACACCTGCTTATTTAAGAATTACTTTTAAAACTTTTCATTATAATTATTATAGCACCAATTGTGATAAAAATATCGGCCAGATTAAAAACGGAAAAGAAATTCAAGTCAATAAAATCTATTACGCACCCATAATTATATCGATCAATAAGATTAGCCACAGCTCCGCCTAAGATAAAAACAATTCCAATTTTATTTAGGACAAAATTTTCAAATTTTATTTTCTCCAAAAGATAAAGCAACGCTAATAAAAAAATAACAGCTACGATAAAATAAAAAAACCAACTGGGGAATAGAAAACCGAAAGATATTCCTGGATTACAAATATAAAATCCGTCATTATGACGGATTAAATATTTAGACAATTGGTCGCCTACTGCTAGAAAAGAAATTAAAAAAATAAAATTGTATTTTTTGATTATTTTTTTCATTCTCTTATTTTTTCTATTCGAGTTATCGGGGTGTTATTCGTATCATTAGAGTCGCATTACGGAAGTTTATTTACCAGCGCATTTCATACATTTTTCAGCTGATGGGTTAGCTTCCAATCTTTCGGGAGAGATATCTACTCCGCATTCTTCGCAAGCTCCATAAGTTCCATTTTTTATTTTTTCTAAAGCATTGTTGATTTCCTTCAACTGTTCTTCTAAATTGCTCTCCAAAGCGACGTTATCCACATATTCCTCAACCTCAGAAGCATTATCTTCTCTGTCACTGCCTATTTCTTCATGCTTTATTTCATAATCCCCGTTATCAGAAGTTGGATTAGCTATTCGGCTAAGTTCTTCTTTCAATTTATTTTTTTGTTCAATTAAAATCCCTTCAAATTTTTTAAGATCTTTTTCATTTAATGCCATATTTTTTTATAATAACACTTAATCCATACGGATAAATTAAGGCTATGTCTGTTTACTGCTTATATATCTATATTATCAATTTAACCTGAAGATGTCTAGAGTCAGTCATTTTAGCATTTTAACATATTAGCACGTTAACAATTTAACAAAAAGCATCAAAACTTTAAAACAATTGAACAATGGAGCATTAAAACAAAAAACAACACAACAATTTTATTATAAAATTTTACATTCTCAAATTCATAATTCTTTATTCTTAATTCATCCCCATACTTTACAAACTAACTATTTTCTTCCTCAATAAATCCATTTCCGAAATATTTTCTTTATCAAACAAAAAATAATAATTTTTGCCGTGTCCACCATGAGCCGAAGTAACCTCTTTTATTTGATCATCCAGCATTTTTAGTATTTTTACCGGATAATTTCCCTCTCTTCCCACTATTTCAATTTCATCCGTACTATAAATCGCATTATGCACTTTCACTTCAAGTAAACTAGCATTTTTCGTATTCTTCCCTTTTGTTTTTTTTGTTTCATGTTTCATGTTCCATGTTCCATGACCTACGACTTCTCCGACAAACTCAAACTCACTCTTATTATGAGAGTTGGCGAAATTATGCTCCGGCTCAGTTCCTAAAAGAAACCCCGTCGTGTAACCGCGATGAACCAAATCACCGAGATTTTTCTGTTCTTTTTTAATTATCTTTTTTAAATTTTTATCTTTGCTGCTAATTGCGTTGCTAACATTTCGATAAGCCCTGACCACTGTGGCTAAATAATAAACACTTTTATTCCGTCCCTCAATCTTAAAAGAATCCACTCCGGCTTTAACTAATTCATCTAAATAACTCAGTAAATTTAAATCTTTACTATTAAAAAAATAAGTCCCCTGTCTATCCTCTTCCAAATCAATTTCAAACTCCCCCCGTTTATCCACCACAGTCATCTCCTTAATTTCATTTTTTGTATTTTGATTTTTTAATTTTGAATTCTTGCCTGCCGGTAGGCAGGGTGTTTGGAAATTGGAAATTGGAAATTGGAAATTGCGTGTATACTCCCATCGACATGGTTGCGAGCAATCCCCTAAATTAGCACTTTTATTGCTCATCCATTT
>Ga0076247_104_pt1 | contig 38647 bp, 28 predicted proteins | sample RifGroF2_FD_67713 | JGI IMG/M metagenome (GOLD analysis project Ga0076247, IMG submission 67713) | Parcubacteria (Moranbacteria) bacterium GW2011_GWF2_35_54
GCAAATTTTTTGCATCTCTGCAATCTCTCTTTGCAGGTCAATTATCAGCCCCTCGACGACTTTAGCCCTTTCCCAAAGTACTGGCGGTGTATTTTTCTCGTCAAACATTTCACTCCCTCCTTGATCAAATGTTTTAAGCACAACGAATATCCCCGGAAATCTTTATCTAAAGCTAGCAAGATTAAGTCGCGAAGTCAAGCACGCCATTCATACATTAATAATTTTTAAAAACAATTTTCCAATTTAAAAGCCCTGCGAGTCAATGACTGGCAGGGCGTTCTCCCTTTGTTTTCTATGTTTTTAATTTTTTAAACTTTCAGCAACCTTTTCCGGTTCACCTGAATTTTTTATTGCCAGAAATTCGTTTCGTGCGCTAGTGTCGCCTTCTTTAACTAAAAGCTCAAGTCCTCTAGCAATGATTATTTCTTTGGACAAACCCATCCTGGCGACAACTTCTTTAAACTTTGAAACCGACAAACATTGCTGTTTATTGCCGCCGATTTTCAAAGCACATAGAGAAGATGTATAAATGCCGATGGTTTTTCCAAAGTCCACGATGGTCATTCTTTTTTCCTTGGCCGTCTCGTTAATAAAAGCCCACAAAGCCTTCGCAACAGGGGGAGCTTCTCTGAGATTTTTTTGAATTTTTCCCAGCAGAGACTCGGCCAATTTCACAAATACAATCTCTTCATCATCCGCTAACTGTTCCTCTGGATTGGTCTTCTTATCTACGACCTCAGTCGAGTCGTCGACCACAATCTTCTCCTGATTGTTTTTTTCTAAATCAGTTTCAGAAAGAGAACTCTTTTGAAGATTTTCTTTCTGACTCTGAGTCAACAAACCCTCTGCCAATATCTCCTCACCGGACATCGTGAAATATTCAGCCAGTTCAGTAAAAAATTTCAAAGAGCAATTACCACTTTGCTTGAGTTGCTCGAGAAATTTTTCTGAAAAAGGAACCTTGGCAAAAAATTCTCTTGTGTCTGGATTTTTCTTGCCGGTAGCTTCTTTCCATTCTAAAACCTTTTGGGAAAGAAAAGCGGCTAGAGATTCTCCCGTTCGAAGATTCTCATTAAGGTTTTCACTTATCCCCGCAAACATCTCTGAAGCTTCTCTCGAGAAACTTTCTCTGGTGAGAATTTTCACAGGGATAGGAACTGCCGGTTCAGTGAGTTTGATTATTGCCTCAGCGGCATCTTGCGGAATTATTTCCGTAGCAATAATTGGCTGAGTAATAATTTCCCCTGGATTGCTAGAGGGAGCACCCTTAAACCAGGGTTTGCCATCAACAATAGCGAAAGCATGAAAAACTACTTTGCTCACGATGCAAGAAGCAACCGGCAATCTCCAGCTTTCCAGGTCGGGAGAATACCTCAGGAGAGTTCTTAGATATCTAGGTTTTTTGGCAAAAAGATCTCTAGCTGGGGAGCTTAAGACCTTGACCGCAAATCTCAAAAGAATCTCTTCAGTTTCTTGCTCACAGATAATTCCGTCAACAAAACTCACATGCGCAGGTAATCTAATGATTGAATATTGAATTAAGTTCCTCTTGAACATAAAACTTCTTCTCTCTTCTGCACAAGAAAAACACATCCAATTCTCATTTCCTTTGGGACTTTTGCAGATCGGGCAATTCACCTCAACTCCAGGCTCTCTATTTGCCATTTTCCTAATCTCATCTTCGTACAAATAAAACCCAGGCACAATTTCGAGCAAATTATTTTCTCCGCTGATGTTTTTGGGAATATCCTGGCAAGGCATTTCCACGCTACTCTCCTCGACTTTTATCTCGGTCGGGGTTTCTAGTTTTTTAACGGCAGGCCGCCCATCTACAATTTCAAATTCAATCGTAACACTTCTTTTTTGCTGATATCGCTCAGGACAAATTTCGCAAAGGGCGTTATGGATGACTATATTCAGTTCATTTCCATACCGGCCGATACATTTATCGCAGACTAAATCATCAGGATTTTTTATTTTTTCACATACTGGGCAAGTCCGCCTTGTACTTTTCTCTCCGTAGGCCATTTTCCACAAAACTGATTTTGAGAGAGAAATCTTACTTACGCCTTTTGCATCCAAAGCAGGTTTTTTTGCGTTCATAGCCTGTCTCCAATCTTGAAGTTTAAATAGCCTTTTTCGTTTTAGAGTGACATATAATCGATTAGCTTAATTTCAAGGTACAGCCAAAATTAAATATTTTGGTTATTAAGAATATCATGGAATCATTTTTTTGCAAAATTTTTCTCTCCTACTATCTTCTCTTTAGCACATTCCTGGGTTGCCACGTCGGGAGTACCCTCCTCGCAAAGACATGTCTGCTTTTTTTCATAGGGCTAGTGAGGAGCTACCTCAATTCCCCTTTCACAAACTCCATTAATTCTGCGATATATTTTTGAGAAAAATCAAATTTAATTCCCGCGGCTTTATAAACTTCAGAAACTGGCTTTGTATAACCCAAAGCTAGAAAATTTTTATATTGTTCCACTGCTTTTTGTGGATTCTGGCGATAGTTGCGATAAATCGCAATTGCTCCCAGTTGAGCAATCGCATATTCGATATAATAAAACGGCAACTGAAAAATATGCAGTTGCATCATCCAGCGCATAGCTTTTTCTTTTTCCAAGTCAGTCCAATCGCCATCAATTTTAAACCTATCCAAAAGACTGGCAAAATATTCACCCCGCTCTTTCGCCGTGTGATTAGGATTTAAATATATCCAATGTTGAAAAGCATCCACCGCAACCTCCCAAGGAAGAAAATTTATTTTATCTATCAGTTCTTTTTTTATTATAATTTCCGACATGCCTGATTTGTAAAAATTATCCCAGTGATCTATAGAGATAAGCTCCATTCCCATAGAGGCCAATTCGGCGACCTCCATTGGCATATCTAAATATTGAGAAATTGCCTGCTCTTTACTCATCATGTTATGCATCGCATGACCTGACTCATGAATAAATGTAGTTACATCACGCTCAATACCGACCGCATTCATAAAAATAAAAGATGAACCCTGCTCAAACAGAGGATAGCAATACCCACCGGGAGCTTTGGCTTTGCGATTTTGAGCATCGATAAATCCATTTTTTTGCATATTTTCCAACTCTTCTCCAAACAATGAGTCCACTTGGGAAATTGTTTTTATTCCTTTTGCGATTAGATCTTGATGCGTTTCAAATGGATTTGGAAATTCGCCTTCAACATTTACTTTCATATCCCAAGGCTTTAAAATTTCTAAACCTAATTTATCTTTTCGCTCTTTCTTAAATTCTTCCACCAAGGGAACAACTACTTTTTCAACAGTCTCATGAAATTTTAATAAATCCTCAGGCGTATACGAAAATCGTCCTTTGGCCTGGTGCGCATAATCACGATAATTTTTGAAGCCGGCATTTTGAGCTATTTGCACGCGGATGCTTTTTAATTCGTCAAATAAATTATCCAATCGGATTTGCTCTTTTTTATAACAGCCCAGCATAAGTTGCCAAGCTTCTTGCCGCACATGGCGATTATTGTTCTCAAGATATAAAGAAAGTTGTTGAATTGTTTTTTCCTCACCCTCATAAATTGCTGTCATCTTTGAAACTATCTCTCTATATTTTACAAAAAGCTTTTGCTCAGCTACAAACAACGGGGTGTTTTCTTCTCTGAATAATTCAATTTCATTGGCAATAATTTTTTTTAGATGAACATACTCTGAAGAAAGTTCTCTAGAAAATTGACTGTCGTAAAATTTCTTTTTTAATTTAAATGAATATAGCTCACTATTGGCCGCTATTTCAGAAATAAATAAATTAAACGCATCTCGATATTCAGTGTTATTTGAAAAACGCGTCATGTTTATATATAGCCAAGCTCCTTTATCTCCAACTATTTTATCCAACTCGCTAACCGTTTCCCAAAAATTAATCAAATCCTCTTTTGAATCAATTTTATAAGACAAAAGTTTTTCCAGTTCAATCTGTAAATTTTTCCAATTCGTAATTTCAAAGTCTCCGGAAAAATATTTTCTCTTTAATTGTTTTTTATTATTATTTTTCATAAATTAAATACCTTTTTTCTATTTGGATTTATCAATATGCTCGTTATAATAAATTAAATTCTAGTCTAAACTTATCATGAATGTATTTTGAAATCAACAAATTATTTGTAAACTTCCGCATTTTATAATTTTTATTTTAGCCCTCCCTCACCAATGTCCGGCCGGACATTGGTGAGGGAACTTAATTTTTCTTAATTATTAACAGCGTTGCAATTATTTGTTGAAGATAAAAAAATAAAATAAAAATAAAAAAATAAAATAAAAATAAAAATAAAATAAAATAAAATTGACTATTTCCAAAAAAAGCTATAAAATTAAAGTACTTATAGTGTTCTATACCGTTAGTTTTTAGATAATCAACCTAAATTCAAAACTATGGAAACACGAGAAACTACAAAAAACCCAATTGTTCCTGTTAATATTAATAAGAAAAAAATTTCCATAATCGGCTCTGGCTTTGTGGGAAAAGCCGCTGGGAAAGGCTTTCTGAGCCTGGGTCATGATGTAACCTTTGTTGATATTAACACCATTCTTATTGAATCTCTCAATAAGGAAGGGTTAGAAGCGTGCAATATCGGGGCAAGTTGCTCCAATGATCGCGACATTTACGTGGTCAGCGTCCTTACTCCAACCATTAACGACCACTTAGATTTTCGTTTTATTGATTCCGCCCTAGCTAGCCTCGGACGCGTCCTTAAAAGTAACGCCAACTGGCCCTTGATAATAATCCGCTCCACCGTCCCTCCGGGAACAGTGGAAAAGCGCTTTGCTCCAATTCTGGAAAAATATTCTGACAAAAAAGCGGATAAGGATTTTGGCATTGCTATGAATCCCGAATTTCTTCGCGAGGTTAGTGCTGAAGAAGATTTTATGCATCCTTGGATTGTCATCCTTGGTAGTCGCGAACCCAGAGTCGCTCAAATTCTCCAGGAGCTCTATCAACCTTTCAACGCACCCATCATCCACATGACTATCAAAGAAGCTGAGATGATGAAATACGTGCACAACATCTATAACGCCAATAAAATCTCTTTCTTCAATGAGATGCGCCTCGTAGCTGAATCAGCCGGGGTTGATGCTGATAAGATTTTTGAAGCTGTGGTTGAAAGCGCTGAGGCTTCTTGGAATAAAAAATATGGCATCCGAAATTTCGGGCCATTTGATGGTTCTTGCTTGCCCAAAGACACGTTAGCCTTCTTGAATTGGGCTAACGAAAAAACAAAAAAGAAAATGCCCCTCTTGCACGCTGTTATTAAGATCAACGAGCATCTGAAAGAAAAAGAATACTTGGGATATTAAAATCCCACAGCAATGTTTTTTTATCCATTAAAAGAATAATTTTATGGACGCATTATTTTCTTTTTTAAATCATTTTAATTATCTTTTGCTTTTTTATATCCCCATCGGCATCATTGGATTTTGGCGCTGGAGTGTTTGGATTATTCGAAAAATAATTTCTCTTTTTTATCGTCCGCCCCAGGGAGATTATCAAACCACTCTTTCCATCATTACTCCGGTTTATAATGAAGATCCGGGAATGTTTCAACTGGCCTTGCAGTCTTGGAAAATCAACCAGCCGGATGAAATTATTGCTGTGATTGACTATACAGACAAAAGTTCAATTGAAATTTTCAAAGAATTTTCAAAGAATTTTTCCGGTGCCAAATTAATCGCCACCAAAAAACCTGGCAAGCGCCCCGCCCTAGCCGATGGCGCTCGCACAGCCACAAGTGAAATTATCGCCTTTGTTGATAGCGACACTATCTGGAGCCCGGATATTAAAGACGACCTACTGGGTCCCTTTGCCGACACTGAAGTTGGCGGACTGGTAACCAGGCAAGATATTTTAAAGCCCGATACTCTGGCGCGAAAATTATTTAAAATTCTTTTAGACGACCGCTATCTGTTTGAATATCCTTTTCTCGCTACCGTAAGCGACGCTATGCTTTGTATCTCTGGACGAACTGCCGTCTATCGCCGAATCGCGATCATTGATGAATTAAAAAAGCTCGAAAATGAAAAGTTTTGGGGCAAAAAAATGATTAGTGGCGATGATAAATCCCTTACCAATTTTATTCACGCCAAGGGCTGGAAAACTCGCTATCTAAAAAACGTTACAGTTTACACCAATGGCACGCCAGACATCGTCAGCTACCTCAAACAAAAAATACGCTGGACCAGAAACGGTTTGCGTTCTGATTCCCGGGTTTTATTGAGTGGATGGCTTTGGAAAAATCATAAAATATTAGCTCTTCACATGCTGGACAAATTAGTTTCGCCCGTAACACTTCTGATTGGCCTTTCTTATTTCATAATCTCGCTTTATTTCGGCCACTGGCAAATCGCTCTTATTATTGCCATTTGGTGGATTTTGAGCCGCATCATAAAAATATTTCCCCACCTCAGAGAAAAGCCTGCTGACATTTTTATCTTGCCACTCTACATCATCACTACTTTTGCCATCGCCGTAATTAAAATTTATGCTTTAGTCACCATCGATAAACAAAGTTGGATTACTCGCTGGGATAGAAGCCGTTTAAAAAGTTTTACTTTTTTAGAAAGCTTCGCAACTTACATAGCAACTTTTTCTATGGTTTTTGGAATATTTTTCATTATTTTTTCTTACAAAAATACCACTTTAAAAATTGTTTCGCTCCAAGAGTTAGAGGCATCAACACTTCAAAGAAATAATCTTAAAAATAAAAATAAACTTCCTTCAATTTTTACACCAGAAAAACCGCGCCCCGCTAGCGCTGAATTGGAAAGCCAAGGAATCGAACTTGCCAAGGAAAATCAATCCGATCCTTACGGCTATTACATCTCAAAAATCGACGAAACTTTGCCTTTATTAGAAAAAAGATTTAATTTAATCTCAACGGGGAAAATTTTAAACGCCGATACAAAAGCGCCCATTCCAAGATTCACAATTCTTAGCCCCGGCACAAAAGTTGCTATTGCCATAAAAGATTTGCACAGTCCCATCAGTCTTAATTTATTAAACGTTTTTGCCAAGCCCATAAACGTTACCTATGATGCGCCTAGCAACACAATTTTTGTAAAACAGGGAGGAAGTGTCGCGACACTCGGCAGAATAAATCGCGCCCTCGCTCTGGAAAATAAACATCTTCTCCAGCAGCTATCTCCAGGGGAATGGATTTTGCGGGCCAATCTTTATATCGGCAAAGATGTAACTTTAATCTTAAATAGTCCTGAGACAAATTATTTAAAATTAAAAAGCAACCGCGATGATTTTGTCTGGCTTCGCTCCGAAACTGGCAACATGCTTTTTTCCAAAACAAAAATTACCTCTTGGGACGAGCAAAATAACACGCCTGATTTTAATTATGCAAATGGCCGAGCTTACATCACTGCCAAAAACAGCGGGCGCATGGACATCCTTAATTCAGAGCTTGCTTACCTCGGCTATGCCGGACTGCCCAAGCGTGGCGGACCATTTGGCGGTTCCTATGGAGTTTCTTGGAAAATCAAAAGCCAAGGATTGCATGACCGCTTGCTTACCGGCGTAGTAACTGGCAGCAAATTTCACAATAACTATTTTGGAGCTTATACTTTCGGCGTAACGGGAATAGTTTTTTCAAAAAACGAATTTTATGACAACATCGAATACGGCCTAGATCCGCACGACGATTCTAATAATTTATTAATTGAAAATAATCTAGCTTATCAAAATGGCAATCATGGAATAATTCTTTCCAAGCGTTGTTTCGATAATGCCATCGTTGGCAATATCTCTTACAATAACCGTTTGCATGGCATAATGCTGGACCGCAGTTCTAATAATAATCTCGTTCAAAAAAACACAATCTACGGCAATGTGGATGGCATTGCAATCTATCAGTCCAATAGAAATATTATTTTGGATAATAATATCCATAACAATATCCGTGGCATCCGGTTGAATGAGGGCGCCCGGGAAAATTTCTTAAAAAATAATTCTATCACCAAAAACAGCAATGGTTTCTATATCTACGATCAAGCCGAGAAAAATATTCTGGCAAATAATTCTGTTTTGGATAATAAGATTGGAATTACGTTAAAAAATGCCAACCATAATATCTTTCTTGATAATTTCAAAACTCTTGAAAATACCAAGGATGGCGTTATAGCAAAAGATGCTTATGAAAACAATATTCAGTAAAAAAATTTACACCCAGCTGTTTCTCTCTTTTTTAATTATGCTAATTTTTTCCGCTATTGGCGTCCTAATTCTCAGAAAGACTCAACAATTGGAAAAAGAACGTTTTTTCGCTGGAGAACTTCAAATCGATACCATTTCAGATTCGCGCGCGCTGGGTTATTCCGGCCAAAGAAAGCTTGTTCAAGACAGCGCGGGAAATATTTTTGTCGGCTACAGAAAAGATTACCAGAAAAATGCAGAAATCTTTATCGCGAAAATTTCCCAAACCCTATCTGATTGGCGCATCTCCGGCACCGAAAAACCAATCATCTCCATTGAAAGAAATAATGACCAGCGCGTCCCTTCCTTGGCAATTGATGCGAAAAATACTCTGCATGTTGTCTGGTATGGCTCCGACACAGAAAACAAAAAAAATAATCGCCAGATAAAATACTCCCGCAAATCTTCAGACGCTGAAAATTGGGAAAGCTGGCGCAACATCGCCTATGTCAGCGGCTATGAAAATGATGAACTTTGGCAAGAGCATCCAATGCTTTTGGCTGGAAAAGACGATACCCTCTATGTCGCTTGGGAGGGGAAGGATGAAGAAAATGAAAAACAGCAGATCAAATTTAGCAAATCAAATACTGGCGGAGCCGTTTGGACAAAATGGAAAAATATTTCTCCCTCAAAAAATAATACCCACTCGCGACCCGCTTTGATTGAAGACAAAAATGGAAAACTTTATTTATTTGCTTATTCATCTTTGGGAAATGAAGATAATCTGCAACAGATCCAATATGCATCTTCCTCAGATCAAGGAGAAACTTGGACCGCTTGGCAAGCAATCTCTGATTCCTTTTTTGACTCCAGGCACATCAGTGTGACTATTGATAAGCTGGAAAAAATACATGTTGTCTGGAGAGCTCAAACGATGATTGATGGACCAAGCCAAATAATTTACCGCAATTTTTATGACGACCGCTGGTCCGAAATTGAAATCGTTTCTCCTTCAGAAAATTACCAATTTTTTCCCAATATTGGCACCAATCAATCTGGCGCAATTTATGTTTCTTGGATGGAAAGCCCGGATCCAGCCGAATTTCCCCGAGAAAATCCAACTGGCAGTCTGGGATTAATTTCTTTTTTGAAAAAAGAAAGGTTTCAGCCTCCATTCAAAATTTCCGAAAAAAATAATATTCTTTATCCCAATCTAAGCGAAAAAAATAACCTTGATAAATTTGTTCCGGTTTTTTATGCCCAACAACTAAACGAAAAAGAACTTAACTTAAAACTTAAATTTTTCGACAGTAGCAAATAATATTCAAACACGTAAACTCTAAATCAGATTATTTTAGGGTTATGAACTACACTTTATAATAGGATCGAATTTTTTGGAAAAATCACCCACGCAGATTCCCTTGCCACAATTTGTAACAGTATTTCCGCAGATTGTTTGCGGAGAACGCATAACTTTTACACCGCCATTTTTATTGTCATAAATATTATTAGCTTTTTCATCGCCACCTAACCGCACTCCCGCGCCCAAACAGCCGAAGATTTGATTGTTACGAAAAATATTTCCATTGCCACGCGCATCCAAGCCGGCCGATTCAGTATCTTTCTGTCCGGTACATTTATTTCTTTCCACAATATTTCCCGAAGAAGATTCTTTGATATCGACACATTCATTGCCTTGCGTATCAATCACATTATCATGAATCCAGTTCTCGTTAGATTGATCCGGATCAGTGGTTGGATTTTTTCCATCCTTTAATTGTTCGGGAGCCGTTCCGATATAAATCCCTTCGCCGTTTTTTCCGCCACCATCAAATTTAAAATCAACCACTCCACAATTAGTGATTACATTATTAACAATTTCGTTTTTGGTCGCAAAATAACGCAAACGGATGCATTCTCCGCCCGCATTTTTAATATTCATATTTTTAATTTTAAATCCAGTTACGCCATCTTTTTTTTCTTTCCCAAGCGCATAGATTAATTTATCTCGATAGCTCTCCACTTTTTTGGCTGAGTCAAAAAAACCATCAACAGTAAACCCGTCCAAAACAATATGATCATGATTAATTTCGATTACTCGTCCTTTTCCTCCGCCCTTCACAATAGACTCCGCTGTCCCCTTGATTATAATGGGAGCATCGATATTGCCATTGCGTTTGGAAACAAAGTCTTGCAGATATGTTCCTTTGGTTAGATTTATTGTCTCGCCTGACTGAGCCAGATCAATAGCTTTTTGTATCGATTTAAAAGCTTTGACTTCAGACAACCCATCGGCGCTATCGCTACCAGATGGACTGACATAATAATTTACTGCCACGACATCGGGAGTGGCATCTGTTGCCTCTTTTCTGACACTCTCTTCGGAAATAGCTTGATATTCCAGAGGCTTATCCTCCACTACAGTCATCTCTCCGAATGCAGGCTCTCCACTAACAGCTTGCACTGGCGTATTGTTTTTTGCTGAGAAAAAATAATACAATAAAAAAAATAACCCAATAATAAAAAGAGTTATCGAAACAAAACCAAATAATTTTTTCATATTTATTTAGCGGAGAAATATTTAATTTTCTTGCGCGATCTCCTTATTTCGAGCAAGGTGATAGTAATTATACGCTACAAATAGAAATGCGTCAATTAAAAAAATCTTTAACCACAACGATGGTCCCAGCTTTATTCTATGCAGTCAAACTTGACTGCTTTTTATCTTTTCTTTTTTTCTGCGCCAATTGCCAAACAGCTCTGGGCAAAACCCGCGACTAGTTCTTCGGCGAGAATTTCCGAAAAATCATCTCGGCCTTCTATGAGTCCTCGCTCAAAAACTTTCATGGTCATCAAGGCGGAAAAGTTATGGCCATTGAGATTGCCAGCAACGAATTTTCTGACAAATTTTTCATAGAAATCTTGTTTTCTTTTATTTGCCGATAGAAAGTCAAGAAATTTTCTGAGGAAGGCATCACCTTCTGCATTTCTTTCTCTGCTTAGGCCGCCCAAAAAAGCAAGTTGCTTTACAACCTCATTGACGTCTAGGCCAATAATTTCTCCCCCCAAATCGACACTCTGTCCAAAGGGAATAAAGGCACTGTCGGAAACTACTTTCAGATTTGCACCCATCGCAAATATAGGCACTCCAAAGCCGGGTAGTGTATTATTATTTCTGAACGTTTTCAGCGCTACCCAATACATTCTCTCAGCATGATTTTCTGCAATACCGAGATGTTTCTTTCTGTCCAGACTGATAATGTCCATCATAACAATTTCGCCAAAGTTATGAAATCTCAGGCTAAGAACATATGGTTGCTTCTCTTTGGATTGATTACCATTTTCGATAAAAATACGGACAAAAATTGGGATTGTGCTACCAAAATTTTTTTCTCCGCCAGAAATTGCAAAACATCTGCTGATATTTTCACCTCTTACATTCTGATAGGCTTCTTGAAAAGATTTTTCAAGAAAAGTATGCCTTAACTCCTCGCCACTGATAATTCTCATAATCTCCCTTTCTTATTCTCTTTTGTTTTTTGATAAAACAGAACAATTTTGTTCTGCGGACTAAAAACTAGCTTAATACATTCCGATTGATGTGTCAATCCGTCGTCTCTTGAGTTCAAGAAATAGTTGCAACACTTTGATTAAATTAAATAAAATCAAAATATATATTTCGCAAGAACGGTCCTTGCATTTATTTTTTTCTTTTTATTTTTAGACTTTCTCCGTCTCAAATATTTTAGCTCCCCGAAACACAAGCCACATTATAAATACCATTTCTCCTAAAGTTAGGATATCAAATATTGGCATTATTTTTTCGGGGTTAGACATTAGCAACTGAACGAATGATCCAAATAAATATCCAATTCCTCCTATCACTACAGCTGGTCCAATAAGCTTTGGGAAATAGCCTGATTGTCTAATTAAATTTCCAAGCGGAAATAGCCAAAGTCCCCAAAATATTGAAGCGATAATAATACCTTGCTCGTTTAGATTTATGAAAAGCATCATAAGAGCATTGTCACTCCCGGCAAGATTGAGTGCTGCAAGTTGTCCGAGTGTACTAACCATAGCAATAGGTACTGATATTAGAGCAAAAATAAGCATGTTTAAAGTGCATGTTTTACTAACTGACCTAAATAAATGATAGAGCAAAATAACTGTAAAGATAAAGAGTAATTGAGCAAACAAATTGCCAACAATACCAAGCTTAAAAAGCAGTTCATTGCCTAAAATATTATTTGCAGTCTGAACTGCATCCTCAGCAATAAGCCTAGATGGAACATACACGAGACTAAACATTCCCACCACCATCCAAATAGGATAAAGAATCCGCAAACCCTTTAATGCTTCTTTTTGTGTCATATGATTATATTTTAATTATTTTTTTGACATTCTCCTCGCATCCATACTATTTTTTAATAATAAATTTATTTTATTTAATTTTATCATAAAACATTCCAATACGTAAACTACGTTGTACAATTCTGCTTTCAAGAAATAATTACAATACCGCCTTAATTAAACTAGCTAAAATCAAAGTGTATGAAAAAATTACCACGAAGAATTACTTCGTCATCTCGTAATTCACGCAAAATTCGCATAATGTCTAAGCGACGCTGCGAGACAAAAAACTGCCTTTAGCTGAACTGTACTTTTATAATTTTCGTCTTATTTATTATCCGTATTGATTCCAAAAAGCTTATACCCCAAACAAAATCCTGTCATTGCAGTAAAAAGCATAACAACCGCCAAAACATATGCGACCACACTCAATACGCCAGTAAAAATATAAGCCCCTAAGATAAAAAATATAACTGCCAGAACTACTCTAATTATGCGATCTAGACCACTTTCGTTTTTCATATGATTATTAATAAAAAATTAACTTATTTTAAATAATGTTTTTAGGTACGACTCATCGATAGTCTTCTTTCCTTGCTGTTTACACGCAAGGTCATTTTTCAACAGCTCCACACCCAGATTAGAAATAGCCGATCTAATGGCCGATACTTGCATGATAATATCAACGCATTTCTTTTCTTCTTTAATCATGCGATGAATACCCCTTAGCTGTCCTTCAATACGAACAATTCTATTGGATAGTTGTTCTCGTAATTCTTTTTCCGTTTTTTTTGCTTTTGCCATAAAATTAAATCTTTATGATTTTATTATACACCATAATGTAAAAATTTAGCCACGAATTAAATACACTTTTACAAAGTTTTTTTTAAGCTCTCCTGCCATTGTTGGCAATTGATCTGACTTTCCATCCTTGGCAAGCTGTAAAATTTCATCCAAATTTTTGCGAATTACTTGAATCTCAACGTCATTGGCCTCTTGTTCAACTGCTAATAATTTATTGTTGGCTTCATCATATGTTGCGATTACTTTTGCCGCATCTTTTGCATTTGCCCCATCGAGAACTTTTTCCATTGAATCATGAAAATCCACCAATGTTATTGCAAGCATAGAAAAACCATTGCGCTTCAAGATGTCCTGGGTAATTGGACGCACTTTTTCAAATTCTAAGTGCATCGCTTTTAAATCCCCATTATACACACCATCCTTTGCGCCCAGAATAATTTCCTCAATCTTTTTTAAATCAGCATCAAATGACACGTCCCCTCGCAAAGAATAAGGGTGGTATACTAAATATTTGTTTTCAAAAATTGCGTATGAAACAACTAGTTTATCGTAATTTTCTTTAGACTCCATTCTCTTCCCTTGTCCAGTCTCAAAAAGTGTCTGCTTGTAATCCTTGTTCATTGCATTAAAATCCTCCACAAATATTTTCTTGGTTAAAAAAACACTTCCATATGCTCCCGCAGAAAGTAAAATAAACGTGTAAACAAAAAGAAATAAAAATTTTCCTTTGGTTATTTTTTTAACCGAATATAACGACTCTTTACCAATCAAGACGTACAGCGGACAAAATCCAATTATCGCAAACACACCAATAGCCATAGCCCCGATAAGAAGCCCGACTTGCCAAATTCCACTTACCCAAAAAAACGCACCTAGAAACAAGATCGCTGAAATGGCTATTTGAATACTCCTTTCAATGATTCCTTCGTTTTTCATATGTTTGTCTTAAATATATTAATTAATTACTAAATATAATAGGTTAAACTTAATATTGCTTTTGCTCAAATAAAATCTATTCTCCTACATACTTGACAGTATATACCCCCCTGGGGTATTATGTCAAATACATAGTCTCGAAAGATTTTTTATTTACAATTAATTAATAACCCATTTAAAAAAATATGCAAAAGTTTTTCATTAAACAGCGTTACTCCATATTTGGAGTAATTACCATAGTTATTCTAGTCACATTTTTATTCTCAAAGATGAATAGTAACAGCGCTAACAAAAATATTCCAACAGTTCAAGTGGTAAAAATTATTACAGCGCATGCGGCTGACAAAAGTATACCATTAGAAATTTCCGGATTTGTTCGCGGAGAAAATAGGGCTGATATTTCCCCAGCAAGTAGCGGGAGAATTTTACATATATTCAAGCATGAAGGAGAAACAGTAAAAAAAGGCACTGTCCTTGCAACAATCGATGCAAATGTTTCTAACGCTCAAATTGCAGCAGCGTCAGCAAATGTTGATGCATTAGCTAAAACATTAGTTGATAGCAAAAAATATTATGACCAACTTGTCGATCAAGCTAAAAGTGACTCTGGCTCAAACAATGAGGCAACGAAGAGTGCTAAGCGTGGCCGTGATCTCCAAATTCAAGCAGCTAAAGATCAGCTAATTGCAGCTCAAGGAGCGTTGGGTGTCGCCCAGGCTAATAAAGATAATTCAACCCTCGTTGCTCCATTTTCGGGAACAATAACAACCATTTATGGACATGAAGGCGGATTTGCAAACTTTTCTATGCCACTTGTCAGTATCAGTACTCAAAATAGCAAGGAGCTGGAAACTTATGTTTCAGCCACCAATGGACAGAGTGTTACCGTTGGAGCAATTGCAACATTACAAACCTCAAGTGGACAACCTGTCTCTGGTGTAGTAACTACCGTTTCAGCTGGCAGTGATACACAAAGTCTAAAGACACTCCTACGCATACACATAGACGATACTTCTGATACTATTTACTTGGGGGATTTTTTGCATGGGCAGATTTTAATTCCAAGCACCAAAGAGGCAGTTTCGATTCCAAGAAACGCAGTCGTTTCTCGCGGAGGAGATCAAATTGTTTTTACTCTAGATGATAATAATATTGCCAAAGAACAATCAATAAAAATAAGCTCTGAACATAATGGTCTAATTGATGTGACTCAAGGTTTAGAAATAAATCAAAAAATCGTAACAGAGGGTCAACAATATTTAATCAATGGATCAGTCACAAAACCTTATGAATCAAATTAATATGTCAAACCAAGAGCATCCAAAAAAATTAAGCTTAGCTGGACGCATGGCTAGTCTTTTTGTAAAAAATAAAGAGCTAAATATTTTAGTTATGCTTTTTATCGTAGCTTGGGGCATCGGTAGTTTCATCTTGATGCCAAAAAACTACAATCCTGATATTGTTGCGCCAGCTTTTACTATCACGACTGCTTTTCCTGGAGCGACTGCTCAGCAAGTTCAAGAGCTTGTTACTCGTCCTATGGAAGATGCGATAAGTGAGCTTCCTGATATCGATCAACTTATTTCTCATTCATTTGATGGGGGCCAAAGCGTTGTGATGGTGCAATTTAAAGTTGGCACTCCCGCTGAAAATGCAAAAATTTCACTCTCTCAAAAATTTAAGGATAACATGTTTCAAAAACCAATTGGTGCCAGCGATCCATCTATGATAACGTTGGATCCTGATGATGTTCCAATAATTTCCATAGCACTGACATCCGACACTCGCTCTCCACAAGCCTTACGAAATTTAGCTTTCGACTTAGCTGATGAACTAAAATTAGTAACTGGTACCTCAAAAGTAGCTGTAGTTGGCGGGCTTAGCAATAATCTACAAATAGAATTAAATGCCGAAAAATTGTCCGCCTATCATTTAGCTGTTTCAGATGTAATTAACACACTCAATACTTCCAACGGCATATATACAGCCGAACCCTTAAAAAATAATAACGATACAGAAACATTGAGAGTTAACGGCAGCATAGCATCGACCGAAGATGCTGCGCATATCGTCCTAATCCCAAGTCAGGATAAACCCATCGCCCTTGGCGATGTGGCAATAATTACGCAGGGACCTGGGGAGATAACTAAAAATGTACACTTCACAGAAAAAAATTCTGACCCAAAAAATGCAGCCTACGTTACGATTGCAAAAATCAAAGGTGCCAATATAAGTTCGGTTACAAATGCTGTTCGAGAAAAACTTGCCACTGCAAAAAAACAAGGTCAATTTTCATCAGTCAATTTTTCAGTCTTGAGAGATGATGGCGAAACTGCCCATGATGAAATATTTACTCTCACCAAACATCTTATTTTATCAATCGTTATTGTGGTAATCATTTTAATGGCATTTTTAGGAATTAGAAACTCCTTAATTGTGGCTATTTCTATTCCACTTACCCTTTTGACTTCTTTTGGAATTGGGCTCCTGGCTGGTCAAACTGTAAATCGCATTACGCTTTTTGCACTCATTTTGGCCTTAGGACTTCTCGTTGATGATGCCATTGTGATTATTGAAAATGTGCACAGAACAATAAAAAATAATCCTGGCGGTCGCAAATCAACTCTAATTATCCAAGCAGTTGATGAGGTTGGCGTGGGAGTATTTATGTCCACAATTACAATACTCCTCGCTTTTATTCCTATGGCATTTGTAAGTGGCATGATGGGTCCATATATGAGCCCTATTCCATTTTTCGTATCTGTAACTCTTTTGGTTTCATTGTTTTTTGCCTTCACTATCAATCCAGCGCTTACTGGAATGTTTTCTTCGCACAAGGCTGAGGAAAAAGAAAATGTGTTTGTGAAATCAATTCATAAAATTGAAAATCACTATGCCACATTAATTGGTAATCTCGCAAAAAATAAGCGTAAAAAAAATATCGTATTAATCTCAGCTGGAGTTTTGCTTTTTCTCTCTTTGCTTTTGCCCCTATTTAAAATAGTACAATTCCGTATGTTACCGAAAGCCAACAAAGAACAATTTTACATTTATTTAAATATGCCAAATGGAACCACTTACACCAAAACAAATGAAGTATCCACTGAGTTGGAAAAAGCATCGCTTAATTCAAAAGAAGTTACAAGTGTTGAGAGCTTTATCGGTACAGCACCCATATCTGATTTTAATGGACTCTTCAAAGGAAGTTTTATGCGCTCTCAGGAGAATCAAGCAACCTTAAAAATAAATCTTACACCCCACACCCAACGTAGCGAAACATCAGAGCAAATCGCTCTGCGCCTACGTGACACTTTAAACCAAGAAGTTCTCACTCATGTTGGTGATGCAAAAATAATAGTTGTTGAAGACCCGCCAGGGCCACCAGTGCGCTCAACTTTTTTCCTAAAAGTCCAGGGTAATGATCAGCAGCTCTTGGACTCTACTGCCAAAGATTTAGCACAAATATCTAGTAGCATCGCTGGCATTGTCGATTTAAATACATCTTCATCTCAACGATCCATTGAAAAACAATATAAAGTTGATATTGAAAAAGCTGGTCGAATTGGGGTTGCACCAGCGGTAATTATTGAAACTCTTCACGCGGCGCTATCAGGCATAAATGTTGCGCGCTATCAAACAACTCTGGCTAATACTGATCGTCAAGCTGAACAACAATTCGTAATTTTGCGCATGAAGCAGTCTGATCGGACCGATATTAATGACCTTTCTCATATCACTGTAAAAAGTACTCTTGGCGCCACTGTGCCCATATCGGAGTTATTAATTGAGGAACCTCTTGCCGCCCAAAGTGAACTTGCCACAGACGCGAGACAACAAGTTATATATGTTAGCGGAGAAATGGGAGCCAGAAGTGTTATGTATGCTGTCTTTGACCTCTTTCCTAAACTCTTTGGATATCATCTCAATGATGGCACTGGACACATAACATCATGGTCGCCACTAGGAGTAACTTACACAAATGCAGTTGGTCAAAGTGTAGATGTTCGCATTGATGGAGAGTGGAAACTTACACTTGAAATTTTTCGTGATCTTGGCACAGCTATGGCAGTAGCATTACTACTTATATATTTTGTATTGGTTATTCAAATTCGTTCTGTTGTGGTGCCTCTTCTTATTATGGCAACTATTCCACTAGCATTGATTGGGGTGCTTGTTGGATTTGCAGTCCTGGGCGCAACTAAAGGTACATATTTCAATGCCACATCCATGATTGGAGTTATTGCGTTGTCTGGTATCGTAGTGAAAAACGCTATCATATATCTGGCTTATCTTGATGAGCTTAAAGAGCGTAAGTTGCCACTTACTGATGCTTTAATGGAAGCAGGACGTGTCAGATTACTTCCGATTCTTCTAACATCCCTTACTGCAATCTTGGGATCACTCACTATTATTGCCGACCCAGTTTGGGAAGGTTTGGCTTGGGCAATTATCTTTGGGCTTTCAGTTTCAACTATTCTAACGCTTATTATATTCCCCCTATTATATCAAACATTTGAAGGAAAAAAGTGGGATTAAATTTTGAAATAAATTGGTTTAAATTCCAGATTAAGATAATAAAAAAAATTATCCTGGCAAGATAGTCTTTTTAAATTTTAGAATAAATTTGAATCGCATTTCTATAAAAATAGAAAACCCACCAATAGTGCAGTCTATTGCAGATACTGCTCAAAATGTAGACTATTTAAAACGAACCTGTTTTCACATCGCCTGCACGTTTATAGTTAGCGATGATGACTCCGTTCGGTGAAGTCAAGTTTTGAGTCAGCTTAAATGCCCCAGGAATCGTGCCTTCGGCAAACAGTCTCTTACCTGAACCTAACGTAATGGGAAAAATTTTAAGCCACAATTCGTCAACCAAATCATGTTTCAAAAGCGTTTGAATGAGATTGCCACTGCCATGCACTTGCAAATCAGGGCCGTTTTGCGCTTTGAGTTTTTTCACCTCCTCGGCGACATCTTCTGCAAGCAACACAGAATTATCCCAATCAAGTTTTAGCGATGCGTCATGTGAAGCAACATATTTAGTAGCCTCATTAATACCCGGCCATTCTTTTTCGTGGCTCGGCCAATACCCGGCAAATATTTCATAAGTTTTTCTACCTAAAAGCAGATCAAAGGGTCTCTTCATTTGCTCATTCATAATTTTGCCCGCAAAGTCATCAAAATACGGCACGGTCCACCCGCCGTATTTGAAGCCACCCGAAGTATCCTCCTCGGGTCCGCCCGGTGCTTGCATCACGCCATCGAGTGTAATAAATGTGAGTACAATAATTTTTCTCATATAATTATTTTTATACCCGCACCCTCTCCCCCTCCTTGACCGCGTGTCGTTATAGCTTTAGCGGTGGCGCAGGGGGAGAATTAAAGAGGGGGTGTTTTTATAAATATTAATTTAAACAAATTATAATATCAATCAACATATAATACGCTCAAGCACCAAATAAATTTTCAAAATAAAAAAACTATCCTATAAGACAGTCTTTTTGAGTTTTTTGAAGCGGTGCCACGCGATAAAAAATCTGCCTCGTTTAAAGGGCAGTTTTTTTATTTTGCGTGGCTCCGAAAGCTGGAGGAAGTTCGAACCTGTTTCAAAAAACAAGAATCAACAAGTTGCCACAGTGGCAGATTAGGTTAATTAATCTCGAGCAATCTAATTGCCCCTTGTTTGTCCATGTGACCAAAGATTAAAAGATAATTATCAAATCGTACACAAAATTTAAGATCCCTGACATTATTCTTCAAACATCTCCTCATCTCTCATTGCACTTTCTTTAATTTCCCCTTCAGCATATTCCTTAATATCCTTATAAAATTCATATACAGGTGTGCCAATCTGGTATTTTTGCATAAGTTCATAGGATGCATCTCTCATTTTTATATCCTCAGGCATTGGTTGGCCAGCAGTGCCACTTTTGGAACGTGAATTAGCTCCCCAAAATAAATTACTTCTTACGCTTTTATAGCATTCTTCTCCTAAGTTTTTAGCTGCATTTAATAATTTTTCAACAAAATCAGGATTCTCAAAAATAAAATCATGATATGCATGATGTATTAATGATCCTATTCCCATTATTTTTGATTTATCCTGGGAATCAATCGATTCCGTGAGAATACCCAAGGTAGTTTCATTAAAATTTCCAGTAAGAACTTTAAACAATTTTGCATACGCATGATTATCTTTCTTATACTCACATGCAACATCCCTAATTTTTCGGAGGACTTTTTCGTAATCAGGCGAGTCTTTTAGTGGAGAAACTTGTTTATGCAGTGAATGACCAAATGGCTCATACGTGTATTTTTTTCTTTTCTCGCCTATCTTAACCCTATTCAATAAAAAATCGATAAACATCTCCGGAAATTTTTCGCTAACATATTTTAGGAAATTTTCAATCCAGTAATGTCCTATTTTTTCTACTTGAGTCAGTTTCGAAAAAATCATAGCGATTTCCTCTTTATCAAGAGAATCTGGATCTATAGCATACGCCTTGTTAATCTGTTCAACATATTCTTCAGCCACTTGTTCATCTTTCCCAACTTTAGCCAATTTCATAAGTTTCATTCCTAGATTGCGATCATTTTTTCCTATGCGTCCAATTGCCCTAACAGCCAATCTCCTTACAGTTGGATTTCTGTGCGTAATTAACTTCTTTATATTTTCAATATCTAGTTTGTTTATTTTTTCCACAGAAACTCTATATCCATAATAACTTGCCATTGAAAACAATAACTTCTCATCCTGAATTTCAATAGCTTTTCTGGCAATTTTTGATGAAGCGTCATGATCTGTATCATCCATTCCATACAACAAAAAATCAACCTGCTTTCTAAGTAATGCTTTCTTGCTTCTTATCGTTATGGTACACAATTTATTTGCATAATCAGGATACAATTTTGCGAGCTCTGACAGAAACATGCTAGAGCTATAAAAGCTGGTGCTCAATTCAAGCTCCTTGAAAATTTCCTCAATTTTTTTAAATCCTATTTCAGCTTTTGGATATTCTTTTATAAATTTTTTAGCTGTAGACTTTTGAAAATTTAGATTAATTTTTTGTCTGTCCTCATATGAATATTTTTCATCTTCAGCTAACCATTCTTTCCCATCGGGTCGCATTAAGCATTCGGTTAAATTTGTCTCAAATGATTTAGACAAGCTTTCGAATAATTTGCGAGCGCCATCTCTTACTCCATTATTTCTACTTCTCTTAATATACCAAACAATGTCGTCTTTTATGGCTATATGAACCAAGGGTTCTTTTCTACTTTTAGATATTTTCCTTAAACTATCCAATGCTGCTAATTGTTCACTTTCCCATTTTTTATGTTCCTCTTCTGAAATTGTTCCATTAAAATGTGCAGTTGGCTCAGCTAAGGCCTTGTGCAAACTTGAAATCGCACGTAAAGCGATAGATAGATCACTTTTTAAAGCATATTCAGTAGCAATATTTAATGCTTCATTCCTTATTGTAGCCGTATTTTCCTTACTTACCATGAAAGGATGAAAGGTTATTTTATTTCCTTCATATGTATCAGAATGAGAAGACTTTTCAAATAGCGGATCTAATACATCAAAGGTAGAATGGGTATATTTGTGAGCATCATCATTTTCTAGCCATTTTTTTACAGCCTCGAGCATTAGTTTATTAACTTGCACAATTTTACCTATGTCATATTTAGCCAAGCCCTCGAGAACTCTCATAGCATGCTCGGGATGTTGATTTGTGGCTCTTTTATCATTTCTTCCTAGCTCCCAAAGGATATTGGAACAACGGGGCAAATATTCAAGATGATAAGATATTTTTTGAAGCAAGGCGGGCAATTTTGTCAGACAATCCTTATGGCTAAAGCCGTATAGTTTAGAAAATTTTTTATCTTCAGGTTTAATTGCTGGATTATGTATAACATGCTCAATAATGCGCAGTGTTTGTTCAGGCTGATAATATGCAACCGATTCTAATTTCTTAAGAATCTCGCTTCTTTCGTAATGATTTCCATTTTTGATACTTTCTTCTATTTTTTTCCAGATATCTTCCAATAAATTAACCTTTCCTTTCGACCTGCTCACTCTCCAGTCAAGCTCACCTAAATTTTGCAGAATTTCTTCAAAACATCTTTCCTGAAAATGATCAAAGGCTTTTTGCGCAAAACCATTCGGCTTCCCGGATACGGTTAGACAAGCTCTGGAAACTATATGATCAGCAAGTACGTCTGGAATTATTCTGATCATGCGTCCTCGTCTTACTAACACGCCATCAGTCTCCAGTAAATCCAAAATATTTATAACGTCAGTTTTGTCTAATGGTAAAAAAGATGCCAAAAGATCAAGCACAGTTTCATCTGATGGATTTATTGGCTGTATAATAGCCAGTATATTTATAAAGCTCTTTAGAATATTTGTGTCATAACCTTCTTCTATTTTCCCCAATGCAACGTCACTAAATCTATCCAGGACAATTCTTGTAAAATTCTCATCCTGCTCCAATAATTCAAGCGGGATGTCCTTTTGAACAATTAACTTACCACCAACGACTAATATCAAGGGGCAATCTTTTGCTTGTTTTGCCAAATGCTCGATCAATCTCTTATTTGCGCTTCCAAGAACCTGTTCTGCCAACTGCTTTGCTTCTTCTAAAGAAAGTTTTTCAACCTTCTCATTTTCAATAATAGAAGGATCATAATTATTTTGGATAAAAGTAGATCTAACGGGAGTAGATCCTTGTGGACGAGTAGAAAGTACGAATTTGATGCTTCTAGGATGTGCTTTTAGTAAATTGATGATATTCGCTATATCCTCACGACGATGAGCGTCATCAATCACAATAACATATGACTCTAATTCTAGATCTTTAATATCTTCTGGCCTTACCGACATTTCATTCTGTAAAAATAGCAGTTTTACTCCAGGATGCTTTTCGCTGAATTTGCCTGCAAATTCCTTTAATACCTTTGTTTTTCCAATGCCGCCTATGCCTTCCAAAATAAACACAGCCCTGTCTGATTCAACAAAATCATCAAGTTTTTTGATAATCCCATCCCTGCCCACTAAATCCCATGCCTGATTGAAAAGATCGTTTTTATTTATCAATCTTTCAAAATAGTATTCTGAAGAAATAAAGGGAGAAACGCTTTTCAGGCCAAGAAATTTTTCAGCCCACCTATGACCAAAGTGATTAACAACCAGCCTTCTTTGATTTTCAGGAGATAAGCCAGACTTAATTTTTCTGCAAATATCATCAGCATCAAGCACATCCCACTTTTTGTTATTTCTGCAGACATCTCTGACTCCAGTTCCCACCAATGAGGATACGAGTATGGTGTAACTATCAGCTTTATAGGTAGTGTCCTTAATAGCTTTCTTCGCATTGGCTTTTGTAAAGGATTGATATTCCTTGCTTTGGTAAGTTATATGCTTACCATCCTGCTTATCCACAAACATATCTATGCCTCTCTGCTTACTTCCCTTAACTCCATACTTGTGAACTTTTGTAGCAGATCCTGTATGTAACGCATTAATAAAATCAATGCAAAAAGATTCAAATTGTTCCCATGAAATAAAATTCAATGGAAGAAGCTCATCGTGCGATATTATTGGCTCAGGAATTAATCCCTTTTGTTTTTTAGGCATACTATTTTTTTGAAAGTTAATAAAAAATAGCTTTATGATTAGTCTATCACTTCTATTAACTTTATAAAGGCCCTTAATGATTTTTAATAGAAAATCATAATTTAGCTACCTGCTTATTAAAAGAATACGTTTCAATAAATTCAGCTATGCTTTCTTTTTTCATTCTTATCCCCCACTCTGGCTTGCTTTTGGCATATTCATAATTATTTTCTTACCCTTTCGCGACTGTCCATATATCTCTTCAATGCATCTTTAGACGAAAGCCAATTGCGGCCTTCTTTGTGTGCTTCAAGTTTTCCGCTACGCGCCAAAAGATTGAGATATTTTTCTGTAAATTTTGATTTCTTAGCCAATTCAGCTAGAGAAATAAATTTTTCATTACCTTTTCTGCTTGGTGCTAATATTTTCAAATAAATATCAAGAGTTCTTTCGACCGCTCTACCGATAAAATTTACAAATAAAGCATAATCACCCTTATCTGCTAAAGACAATGTTTTATAATATCTTTTACGATCATTCTTCATTACAATTACTAAGGGGAATCCAGCTTGCATAAGAATAATATTCATAGCCAAACGTGAAGTCCTACCATTACCATCAAAGAATGGATGAATGTAAACCAACTTGTGATGCAATATGCTCGCCAATTCAACTGGGTGCATTTTTTTCTTATTATCTCCGACCCAGTCGATTAGATTACTCATCATTTTGGGAATTTCCAATGCCTCGGGCGGTCGATGATCAGCACCACCAATTATCACGGCGCTATTGCGATATCTTCCAGCCCATTCTTTATCAATATTTTGCTGAACTATTTGATTAAGCGATCTGATTAAATTTTCTGAAAAAGTGTTTTTCTTATTAGAGTCAACCATATCATAAAGATATTCCAACGCTTCTTGATGATTCTTAGCTTCAAGATGATCTTTGAGCGGTTTCCCTTTTATGGTTAACCCCTCATTTATCACCAAATAAGTTTCTTTGAGCGTCAAGCTATTGCCTTCAATCGCATTAGAATTGTAAGTCATCTCTACTTCAAACTGCTCCTTAAGTTTTTTAACCGCAGAAACTGGAAGTGGACGAAACGAATTAAGCAATGTCAATTTTTCATCAATTCTTTTTTGAATTTTTTTGTCTAAATATTGCATAAATTTCTTAATATGGTTTAAATGATTATTTATAGTATACCATATTAAGAAAAGCCGTCAATACATCCAGCATCAAATTCAAGAACTAATTGCAACACTTTGATTAAATTAGCTAAAATCAAGGTGTATGAAAAAATTCAGTATACAAAGCTTGCTCATATAGCAGTATCGCGAGAGGGATTCGGTCACAGATATTTTTATTGGTATAAAAATTCTTCGACCCCGTCTTTCTCTGTATATAGATAGGTAATTCTTTTATTATCACAATTAAATATCTTTTTTAAAATAATGTTTCAATTGCTTATTTAAATACTTTCTTCCAGATCCGCCCTTGAGGAATTTTTCTCTTTACCTATTTTTTATTTAAATACTCTCTCAACATACTTCTAAGAGTAGTTTTGCCTTTTGTGGTTTTGAAATATTTTTCCCGTCTCAACGCGTCATATTTATTTCTATAAGCTTCATAAAATATTATTTCAAAAGGCTTTCTGCATTTAGTGGAAAAAGTTTTTCCACTATTATGCTCAGAAACTCTTCTTTTTAAATCCTCTGTAAATCCAATGTAAAAATTACCATCTTTCAGACTAAGTAATATATAGACATAATAAAATACAATTTTATTTTTCATACAATAATTATATACTACAAAATAAAAAATCACACTACTGTGTGATTTTTCCGACTGGAAGGCGAAGTCAATGGAACTTCATTCTGTATTATAAACATTACAAAACAAAGTTTTCCGTGGCTCCGCCCTGTACCAGCCGGTACAAAACGGAGTTTTCCGTGGCTCCGCCCTGTACCAGCCGGTACAGGGCTCCGCGAGAGGGATTCGAACCCCCGACCAATTGATTAACAGTCAACTGCTCTACCACTGAGCTATCGCGGAATAAAATTTTTAACAAACTCTCTACCTCTGAAACTTTTTAATTGCTTCTCCCTCTTTAAGGCATCTATGCGAGATTCAACTTCTTCAGAGTAGATTAGAATCCATTCACCATCAAAACGAGAAGTAAAACCTTTAAACGTTTTTTGATTGTGTAACTCTAATCTATTCTCAAGATCTTTTGTTTGTCCTATATAAATCTTATTGTTTTTTTTATTATAAATGCAATATATATGAAACATATGACAACTACTCTACCTCCGCCAGCTGGCGGAGAGCTATCGCGGAATGCTTGGCCCGTTAAATTTGTGCTCTATTTAACTGGGTTAAATTTTCAATGTTTGATTAACAATAAAATTATTAATCAAATTTTAAAAATTAGTCCAAAGGGAGAGAGGGGAAATCTAATATAAAAAATTTACTGGCTTTAAATATCAAAAAACCCATCACAAAGCCAACAAAGACTATTATATATTATTTATATAATAAATCAAGGGTCTGCTGTTATTTTTAATGAGTATACTTATTTTTGAACTCAGGCTTTTCCATAATAGCTGTATACATCACGCTAGCAAAATCCCTTGCTTGCTCCTTTTCTACCAAACTCGCTTCTTCATTTATTCTATCAGCCAAGGTTGACTTCCAAGTTTCAGTCAACATTTCAATAGTAGAGCCATTTCCATCATTCAAATATTTAGTTTCGATAAATTCCATTAAATCTTTCTCTTCTCGAACATTTCTCAAGCCCAATCCCAATTTTTTTGATAACTCCGCTAAAGCACCCTCCACTATTCTATCTTTGAGGCTTAAATATCCTTCGTGCTCACGACCCTCATTTGAAATCCTTCCTTCTACAGGAGGTTCAAAAACTACATCTTCTATTCCAAAATTTTCCATATTTTTATTTTAATCCACCCCCTCTTTAATTCTCCCCCTCCAAAGGTGGAGAGGGAACGGTGAAATTTTATATTTTTTAAAATTAATAATCTCTTAATTTTCCAAGGCCTTTTTGATTTCTTATTTTGTCCAAGGCTTTAGCTTCAATTTGTCGGATGCGTTCTCGGGTTACGCCAAACTCTTGCCCCACTTCTTCCAAAGTATGAGTTACGCCATCATCCAAACCAAAACGAATTTTTAAAATCCTTTGTTCGCGTGGACTTAATTCTTCTAGTATTTCAATCACGTGGCTTTTCAGAAGTGTCCGAGAAGCGGTTTGGTCGGGCATAATAGTTTCTGTGTCTTCGATAAAATCACCCAACACACTATCATCATCACTATCTCCGATAGAAGTCTCCAAAGAAACAGTTTCTTGGGAAATTTTTTGAATGTGCCTAATCTTGTCCACTTCCATATCCATTTCAGCAGCAATTTCCTCTGCCAAAGGCTCTCGGCCCAATTCTTGGACTAATTGTCTCACTATCTGTGTGTATTTATTGATAGTTTCTACCATATGCACGGGGATACGAATCGTTCTGGATTGATCAGCTAGGGCTCGAGTAATCGCTTGACGAATCCACCACGTTGCATAAGTGGAAAATTTATAACCCTTATGATAATCGAATTTCTCTACTGCTTTATGAATCAAATCTAATAAAGACAAATTATTAGATCTGCCCACGTATTTTTTGGCGATACTCACCACTAAACGAAGGTTAGCTTCGGTTAATTTTTGCTTGGCGGAAATCTCTCCTTTTTCAATTAATTTCGCCAACCGAACCTCGTCATCAGATTTCAAAAGAGGAACCTTGCCAATCTCCCGCAAATACATCTGAACTGAATCATTATAATTAGGCTCCGATTCTTCCACGGTTTTCTTTTTCTTTTTACCGGCTTTATTTTTCTCAACCACAAAATCTTCCGCAATTTTGTCCGTTTCGTTTTTAATTACTTCGCCTGAACTCATTATTCTCACTCCGCCCGTTTCCAGCTTGCTATAAAGCTCCTCTAATTCTTCAATATTCTTTTCCATATCTGGAAAAGTATGAATAATCTCATCTTCTGTTATAAAGCCCCGTTGCTTTCCACGAGAAACTAAATCATCTATGACATTATTTATTTTTTCTTTGGGCTTAAGCGCCTTCTTGCCTTTATTTAATACCGCCGATTTTTTGACTGATTTTTTCGGCGTTGCTTTGACCATCTTTTTATTTATTTTTTTCAATTTTTTCTTAATTATTTTTTTATCTTTTTTCACAGTTTTCTTAATATTTTTTGCAATATTCTTCTTTTTAACTATCTTTTTAAAACTCTTTTTAACATTTTTCTTGATCGCCTTTTTATTTTTCGATTTTGGCGCAACGTTTCTCTTGGGAGATTTTTTGGCAATCCCTTTTTTATTGGCAGTTATTTTTTTATTGTTCCTTTTTTTGATTGTAACCATTTTTTTGAAAGTAATGCTAGTTAAAAAACAAAAAATATCAATGCAAAAATGCCCTTCCTCAACAGTTGTATTCTATACTATTTCTAGCATAAAAACAACTGCAAGCAAACATTTTCAACTTGCTAGTCAACCTTTTCAGCTCCTCTTTATCGCCTCTTTTTTCTGCTTCTTTGATTTCATTTATAATAATCGCGCTTTTTCCCCTGATGACTTCCCGTTTTAGCTCTACAAAATATTGATCAACTACCCGCCATCTATCTTTAACCGATACGATTTCTTCATTCTTTTCGCAATTTTTGAAATACAATTCTCGCAAAAATTTCTTTTGTTCTAAATTATCTAATCCATCCAATAACTTTTCAAAATTAAAATCGTATAGTTTCCCTTTATCCAGAATAATTTCCACTATCTTTGGATTATTAAAATATTCGCTTATTTCTCCTTTGTATTTCCGAGTAGCCTCTTTCCAGATGCTATTATCGCTAATAAATGTCCCCATTATTTGAATTTGGATATCTTTAATTTTGTCATAACTGTTTTTGTTATTGCTTGGATTGATATAGTTCAAATTGTGCTTCCCTTAAAGCACTTTCCGATATATTCAATCTCTCCGCCACTTCTCTCATCCAATGCTCCCGCTCAATTTTATTTGAAAAACTGTTGATCAAACCGGACAATTCTTCAATTATTTTTTTCTTATCTTCAATATCTGATTTGTTTCTCCCGCGCAAAGTTTTCTCAATAAAATAATTCATTGCCACAACTGAGCCGTCGATTGCTTTTATGAATTTTTGCACATCTTCTTTCACTGCATCCGCCGCATCTTTGCCCTCATCAATTGACACTATAAAAACATTTAATTCTCTGTCAAAAGCTAACTGGGCGCTGCGTTTAGCCGCTTTTTGCCCGGCTTCATCCATGTCAAAAAACATTCTTATATTTTTTGTATACCTCTTAATGATACTCAACTGTTCCAACGTGAGAGCTGTGCCAGAGACAGCTACGGTGTTTTTTATTCCAGCCTGATTGGTGGCAATAACATCCATCTGACCCTCTACTAGAAGAATCCAATCTTTTTCTTTGGCACTCATCTTAGCTTTATCTATTCCATACAAAACATTGCTCTTATGGTAAACTTCAGTTTCAGGAGTGTTAATATATTTAGCCTGAGACTCATCTTCTCCAGGAACAATTCTAGCTGAATATCCGATTACTTTCCCAACTGGATTAGTAATTGGGAACATTATTCTATTCCTAAATCGATCATAAAAATTTTCTATTTCTTGGCTTTTCCCCTCTTTATGGATAACCAATCCCGCCCTTAAAATGTCTCCTATTTTATAATTTCTGCCTACCAAAAATTGCGCGATATTTCTCCAGCCGTCAGGAGCATACCCCAACCTAAAATCACGCACTGTCGATTCTTCCAATCCTCGTCCTTTGAGATATTCTAGAATTTTTTTTCCGCCTTCGGTTTCCCAAAGTTGCTTTTCGTAAAACAGAGTTGCTTCTTCTAAGATATCTTCTATTTTATTTTTTTCTAAATTAGTTATATTTTCTCTTGCGCTATACTTAGGCAATTCCACTCCTGTTTTTTGAGCTAAGTTTTCCAAGGCCTCCCTAAAACTTAATCCTTCTATCTCCATCAAAAAGCCAAAAGCATCTCCGCCCTTGCCACAACCAAAGCAATGCCAAACCTGCTTATCCTCGCTGACAGAAAAAGATGGAGTTTTTTCATTGTGGAATGGACAACATGCTTTCCAATTATTGCCTGCTTTTTGCAAGCGCACATATTCTCCGATTAAATCCACAATATTTAATTTAGCTTTTATAGCTTCTATTTCTTGGCTCATTATTTTAGTTTATAAATAGTGTCTGTTATTATTGCACAATAACAGATTTTTTGAAAGAGTTTGATTTTTAAAATAACTAGTCTTGGCTAAGTGTAACTTTTATCCTAGAAGGATACCGAGGAAAACTATTAGAAAGAAAACTGGGTGAAATCACTGCTTCTACTTTGCTTATTTCCGGATAATTGCGCACTACATCACTGAGTTCATCTCTATTCTTTCCGGCTAAACTATTTGAAATTTTATCTGCATCAATTTTAGATCTTAATTTTGCATTCACGTTCACATCCATCTTTATCGTTTTCTTAGAAAAATCAATATCAGCATTTCCATAATTATTTTCAAAAGAAATTAATTCCATGGAAAATTTATCTTGATCAGAATTAGCTTTAATGAAACTAGTTATCTTTTCATTCATTTCTTTGGCAGAAAATACAAGTGCTTTGATTTTAATTTTTGCCTGATATTCAAAATTTTCAGTAATTGAGCCTTCCTCAGGAAAAACAGAAAAATCCACAACTTCATAAGCCATCGCATTGTCCAGTAAATATTTTTCTTCCGTCAGGCTATTTTTAATATTCTCTCTTAACTGAGTCTTCAATTGCTCTTCTGTTTTAAATTTGGCGCTCTCAATATCACTTTTAGAAACTACTTTCAACCCGTTGCCACTGCTACCGCCGCCCTTTGTCTCTTGCTCCAATTTTGCATAAAATTTTTCATATTTAGAACTTCCCTTGAAACCTGGAATTGTGAAAGTGGCTTCTTTAATATTAAATTCTTCACCGGCTTCATCAGCTACAATGTCCGCTTCTATTTTTCCCGGCTCCATCTTGCCATCTTTCATCGCCATCCCCGGAACAGTAACTGTTTCCAACAACCTAAATAATTTATTGTCATTGCTTAAAAAACGAGTAGTAACTACCAATATCTGGCTTGCCTCGCTAAATTCATTATAAATAGTCATTTTCCCTCGAGCTTTTTGATTTGAATCGCCTTTTTCTCCGCTAGCATCAAAATTAAGCGATAGCATACTCTCTTTTTCAATTACTTCTGTTTTCAAATTAATCAAACTGTTCTGCTCGCCAAAACTACCGGAATCTTCTGCTACATTTAATTTCAGACTCAAGTTTTCATTCTTATTGAAAGGAAAAACCTTCACTTCAGCGCTAGGCAAGAAAAAATAAGCGCCTATGCCCGCAATTAAAATTACAATGACTACTGCAAAAATCCAAAGAAATTTCAATATTCTATTTGTAGAAAATTCATCCTTATTTTCAGGCATCGTTTGCTCTGGGGATTTTGTAAAAAGATTTTTGAAAGCGATTTCTTGTTGCTCTAAAAATGAATCATTTCCAGCATTATCTTCTGGAAATTTGTCGAAAACGCTTTCTTTCTCTGACAATTTGATATTTTTAATTTCATCTGACTCTCTTTTTCTTTCCGCTATTGCACCAGCCGAGATGAAACTGTCCGATCCTAAATTGATCAATCTATTTTTTTTATCTGCTATATTACTTAAATCCAAACTATCAGATTCTTTTCTGCTCAGCTCTCTATTTGCTTGAATATCTGTTTTTTTTAATACTGCTTGAGTATTCAAGCCTTTGACATCTTCTAAACTTTTTTTTACCGGAAAACCGATTTTCTCAGCCATAGACGCCGCTCTTTCATCTCTGATAATCATCATCACTTTTTTATCAAGCGAATCAATTTCTCTTTTTATTAATTTTAAACTAACAGCGCTCTGCATCAATAAAGCACCTTGGGCAATAACCAAAATATTATATTTGGAATTTGATTTTTTAATTTTACCGATAATAGAATTTACTTCTTCATCGACATCGATATAAAAAATTTGATGCATAAAAATATTTATAAATTATTTATAATCAACTTTATTCATAGCTCTTTTCAAAATTCCCGCTAAGACTTTCTCTTCTTGGGACAGTTCCAATACCAATCCTGCCAGACCCATCGGGGTAACGTCTTGCGTACTCGTCAATTCGCCGGTTTTATCGATAATGTTGGCGGCATCCTGCGGTCGCAAAAAAGATATTTTGGGCGGGTTGACAAAAGCCAGCTTGCTCAGCCATTCCTTGGACAAAAGAGCTTTCTTTATACCAGGCAATCCCGAACCCCCTCCGCACATTAAAATTTTATTTGGCAAAAGATCACTTTGGGAAAATTCTGCCAAGGCTAATTCTATGCCATTTAACCATATTCGGCAATCATCTTCGAAAATTCTTTCTACTTTTTCTGTATCCATCTTGCTTAATTTTCCCAAGGAATAATTTATTTTTAATTTCTCTGCTCTTTCGAAATCCACGCGTACTTCCTGCGCTAATCTTTTAGTAAAAGCTCGTCCGCCTAAAGCAAACATTTTCGTTCCTTCCAAGCCACCATTTCTAACTACGGCAATATCAGTTGTGCCTCCCCCGATATCGATAAAGATAGAATTGAAATTCAAATCTCCTTCAAAATCAACTAATTTTGCTACGGCATAAGGCTCCGCAGCAATACTAACTAAATCAATTCCCAATTCATTTACGATAGATTCAATCGCCCCCAAATGGATAGTTGGAGCATATGCATTGAAAACACTGATGGAAACATTATGCCCTTGGAAGCCGAGGGGATTGTTAATTCTGTAACCATCAATGCGCACATCTGAAACTGCCGCGTTGATTAATTTTATATCAATATTGCTTTGTCCGGTTTCCCAAGCAATTTGTTCTCCAATTCTTTCATAAGCTTTCTGTTGAACTTTTTGAATAATATTGCTCAATTCGGGCAAACCAATTTTTAAATCAGCATTGGCACGCTCATAATGCACCGTAGTTGTGGTTCCCTTAACTAATTCTCCAGCTATTCCGACTATAGCATACTTTACATTTTTTACCCCCGCTTTTTCCTTGGCGATATCAATCGCTTCTCTGGCTATTTTTACCACTCCGGCAATATCGGACACTGCTCCGCTTTGCATATTTCCCAGTTCCTGCCGAATCTTTCCTACTCCAATAACTATCCCTTTATTATTAGCACTATCCACCTGAAAAACAAGTGCTTTAATAACTTCTGTTCCGATATCCAAAGCCAAAACTACATCTGATTTTTTTTGAATAGATAAAATTTTTGAAATAAATCCCATAATTATGTGCTAGTTTAACTTTTTTATTTTAATCTTCTTTATTTTTTTTTCAATCGCATCACTATTTAATAATCCTTGCTTGCCACCGTAATATAAAATAACATTACTACTATTAGCTATTCCCATTTTTAAAGATTCTTCTAGCGATTCACCTTTTATATGACCAGCTGAAAAGCCGCTAAAAAAGGCATCACCTGCACCAGTAGAATCAACTGCCTCTATTTTCATGGCATCTGCATGCAAAAATTCTAATCCATCATATACCCAAGCTCCCCTATTTCCGTCGGTAATAATTACTATTTTGGCGCCTGATTTCTTCAATTCGGTCAAGAGAAATTTTTCATCATTAATTTTATCCGCTTCTATTGTCTCTCCCTTAATTCTATTAACAATCTCAATTGCCTCATCTTTATTCACAAAAAATAATTCTGTTTTTCCCGCAAAAGCATAAACAGCCGCCGCATCTTCAACGATATTTTTTCCCCGTGGAGTAAAAGAAATCTTGGCATCTGTTTGCGCAGAAGTCTCTGCTACTTTTTTTAAAATATCTCGCCAATCACCACTGGGATCAGACACGCTATTGTTACATTTAAGCGTTCATTAGCTTCTTGGTTGGAAAAAATAATTCTTTCTCCGCTGTTTTTATCAATCACTATTGCCGAAAGTCCGCTCAAACAATTTTCTTTTTTAATCAAATTCGTTTCCACTTTTTCTTTTTTCAGTTCATTTTCAATCCACTCTCCATCCGCGTCATTTCCCAAGACAGTATAACAAGAACTTTGGATATTCAATCTTTGCAAACCGCAGGCCACATTGACTGCGCAACCTCCCACTGATTCAAATCTATCCTCTATGTGATATTTAGCCCCTAATTCAAAAGTTATTTTTTTCTGAGCCGTAATATCTTCGGGCGTATCAAAAAAATATCTTTGGATGTTGACCCAATACAAATCACTTGAAACATAAATTATTTATTACATTGAATTACGAAACTGGTTCCCAGTTTCCTCATAGGGAGAAGATCTCTTATCCTCTCCCTCTTGTACTCAAGGGGGAGAGCTAGAGAGGGGGTTTCTTTTTCCACATTTTAATTCTAACCCCTCCTCAATCCTCCCCTTTCAAAGGGGAGGAGGCTCTGTTTGATTATTTTAAATTTTCAACACTCTTCACTGAAATATTAACTAAATCCGGATTAATCGTATTTAATATTATCCAGGCAAACAAAACCGCAATCAATCCATATAGGGCATCCGCAATTACTTTCTTGCCGCTTTCCATTTTAGAATTATTACCCGCCGCTGTAAAGTACATAAATCCGCCGATAGAAATCATCAATAAAGCCGCAATTCCCACTGACCACATAGCAAACTTATAAATTGCGTTGACATAGGCAGGGAATTCTTTAATTGCGCTTGTTCCGCCTGAGGTGCCTGGGATTGGTTCCAATGGCTCATAGACTGCCCCAGCTTGATCGCCCAAGAATAAAACCGCTAAAATCAATACACTGGCTACCAAAAAAAATTTTCTCATATTTTTATTTACCCCGTTAAATCAATATTGATTAAACAAAGCTTTATAATTAATTGTTATTTATTTGTAATTTATCACATCACTAGAAATAGATTCTTATTTAACGGGGTGAATTAATTATTAAGTCCTAAATTTTGTCCGATTCATTATCTCCTTATTAACTATACTCGCATCCCGCCCATATTTCAAACGAGACATTTCTTTGAGATATCCCACTATTTCTTTATTGCCAGCTTTAGGCGGATAAGTTTTTATGTTGAAAGGCTTAGTGGTTTCATTGTTGATTAATAATTTTGCAAATCCGCTATAATTACTTACATTGATCAAATCACTAGCCGCAAAAATCGGCTCAAATTGTTTTTCTAAAAATTCCGCATCTGCCGGTCCTACGCGAAAAGCGCACAATGATCCCACATTGCCGAAAACAGCCTTGGAAATTTCTTCGCTCAACTGGCCGATAAATTGATGCGCGATAATCAAATTTAATTTATATTTCCTAGCTTCGGAAAGAATTTGGGAAATTGAATCCGTAGTAACATTTTGAAATTCATCAATATAAAGATAGAAATCTTTTCTTTCATCTTCCGGCATATCTACCCGAGAAAGTGCAGCCATTAAAATTTTTCCCACAATCACCATTCCCAAGAGATGGCTATTGATTTCTCCAATTCTTCCCTTGGAAAGATTAATCAGTAATATCTTACCTTCATCCATTATTTTTCTAAAATCTAAAGCACTTTTTTGCTGAGCGATAATTGGTCGCATCAAATCATTGGAAATGAACGTTGTCAATTTGGAAGTAATGTAAGGCACCATATTGGCTAGCGCAGCTTCTCCCCCCGCTTTCTCCGCTTCCTTTAGCCAGAAATCTCGCACCACTGGATTTTGACAATGTTCTAATTTCATTTTTCTAAATTCTTCATCTGCCAAAACTTTAGGTATCTCCATTAGAGTTGACCCTGATTCCGGATGTTCCATAATCAAAAGCATCGCGTTTCTGGCATATTGTTCAAACATCGGACCGCCTGTTTGCTTGAGATCATACAACTTATCAAAAATACCAATCATTTCATTGATCACAAAACTTTTTTCCTCCGGTCTGCCATATTCCAACATATTAAGCCCCAACGGCCGTTCACTATCGGCCGGATTAAAAATAATCACATCCTCAGCACGCTCTTTGGGAATAGCTGTTAAAATGTCCTCAATAGCATCGCCGTGCGGATCAATAAAGCACATTCCTTTGCCATTGCGCACATCTTGCTTAGCCATTTCTTGAAGAAAATTTGATTTTCCAACTCCGGTTTGTCCGATAGCATAGAGATGTCTTCTTCTGTCGCTATCTGTTATTCTTATATCAGTCTTTTCTCCACGATAGTCATTGTAACCCAATAATATTCCTTCTGCAGGAATACTAATTGGCGGTGGAGCGGCTCCAGCTTTTAACCATTTAATCTTAGGGGTTTCGGTGGTTGAAATAGGAAAATGAAAAATACTGGCGATTTCCTCGGTATTCAAAATTACCGCGCTCTCTTCACTAAAATTTCTAAAAATATAATCGAAAGAAACTGTTTTATTTTTTATTCTTTTTTTGACTTTAAAAAAATTTATTCCATAATTTTCAAATTGGGAAAAAGAATTTTCTATCTGTGATAGGATCTCATCCGCTCTTTCTTGAGAATTGGCCGAGGCTAAAAGTCTGATGTTGACCATGAAGCCCGCTTTGTTGGATTTGCCCTCAATAGACTTGATGAGCTCCTGCTCTTCCGGAGTTAAATGGATAATATCCTTTTTTTCCATTTCTCCCGCATTCGCTTTACTACTTGAAATCATCGTATTAACAAAGTCTCCGGCTCCTTTTCCGATGTCATTTCCTACTTTCAAAAATAGAGAATTACTATGAACATCTTTCAATCTTTTTCCTTGTTGCATTTTATGTGCGATTGTTTTTCCCAATGTCTGCCAGCCTTTCTTGGCAGGAGCAATCACCAATTGGATAGCCGCCCCCTCTTCCTCTGTTTTAAATTTACTGAGAGAATTGGATAATTCATTGAGCGGATCGCTATTCATACTGGCATAAGTTTTAATTGGCAGGGCATATTTATTTTTTAATTCCAGTACCGCCGAAGAAGTAAAGCTCCCTGGAGAAAAAATAGTGTAATCGGAAATTTTTTCGATAGAAGCATTGGGGAAATAACTATGAATTTGTTTTTCGATAGTTTCCCTGAATTTTTTCGAAATAGCCACATAAAAAGATATTTCTTCGCTGTTTGATGGATTGGCTATCTCAAAAGAAACGCAGGGCGTATCATAAAATAAATTTACAAAAAAAGATTGGCTTATTCTAATTTTAGACAAAGTCGTCAGCAATTGTTCCATTGCTCCAATTTCCTCTTTCCAAGCCTCTCCAGTCTGTCCGCCTGTCCCCGTGCCACTTTCTTTCTTGTTTAGCTTAACTACCCGCACCACTTCCAAATCCATATTCATGGAATGATTTATTTGGATGCGAAAGCGAAAAAAACTGCGCACCACCAAAAAAAGTCCGCTACAAGCGGCAATGGCGCTTAACGAAATCATTAAAAACACTAAAATTAAATTAAAATCCAACATTTTTATTTTTCCTTTTTTATTATTTTATTTTCCTACAAAATATATACTCCGTTACTCGAGTCATTAGAGTGATAATACCAAATCAAATAAATCAGTTCCGTAGTGTTTGTCATCTTGAGCGGAATTGAGCTCAGCAGAGCGAAATGAAGTCGAAAGATCTGGGTTTAGATTCCTCGATTTCGTTCATCCTCCTTGAGGTCGGATTCGCTTCACTCGGAATGACATTATAGCAGTATTTAAGTTGATTCAGTATAATTCATGTATTCGAGTCGCACTACTAAAACGACCCTAAATTTATTCTGGAGAAATGAAATTTTTTTCTACTAAAACTTTATGCAATTCTTCTGAAATCATTTTGTCATGCAATATATCCAATACATAATTGTCATCCAAATGCTTGGCTACTTTAACGGCATGCACAACTCCCTTGGCTGCAGCCAAGTCCACCAAGTGCTGAATTTGACTCTCAGCATCCATCTTTTCGGAAACTGCTTGAGCATCGTTTTTAACATCGCTGCCCGTCACATCGCTGGCTTGCTGGGAAACTTTGGAAACAATTTTGCTATAAGCTGAGTCTTTTTCCACTTCGGATATTTCTTTTTGACCTTCTTTTTCTAAATCAAAAACAATAGATTCTTTTTTATCCAATTTCGGCTTAGCCCCCTCAACATGTCCGAATTTCTGGGCTAAATCAGAATCTTTATCATCAATCGACTCTAAGTTAGGATTTATCACTTTTTCATCAGGCATATATTTTTACCCCGTTAAAATGCGGTAGTTCGCACTATTTAACTGGGATTACCCCATTAAATTGTTTAAATTTAACTGGAATTAACTTTTTAACTATTTAACTGTTCAACTATTTAACTATTCTTTATATCATTTTTAACTTCCTCAACTATTCTACTTATTATCATATCATAATTTTCAATTTTTGTATTGAGAAATTTTTCTATGCTATCTGCGTCCGTTCCTTCTTTAAGCATTTTTTCAAATTCCGCCCTATCTGTCTCTCCTAGTTTATCTACCGTTTCAATAAATATTTTTTTTAAGATAATTTCTCCAATTTTCGCCAAAATCTCATCTTGTTTATCTTGAGAAAGTTTATTCAATCCCAGATATTGCATGATATCCTCCTTGATTTTGTCTTGGTTTTTTTGGTTCATATTTTTAATTTTA
>Ga0076247_147_pt1 | contig 28874 bp, 18 predicted proteins | sample RifGroF2_FD_67713 | JGI IMG/M metagenome (GOLD analysis project Ga0076247, IMG submission 67713) | Parcubacteria (Moranbacteria) bacterium GW2011_GWF2_35_54
CCATCACTCATCCATTTTGCTGATTTGTCTCCCATAGAAACACTGGTGCCTCGATTTGTTTTTGCACCAGATGATCCAGCATTATAATCTTGTCTTATTTGTTCATCACTTCTGCCATAAGAATAAATTTTTACATCATCCAAAAATCCAACAAATGGCGAACTAATGCCGTCTGAATTTAGGGCGGTGTAAAAAGTTGGATTAGTTCCCGAGAGTGAACTGACTGCGCTTAAAGAAACATCAGATGCCACTTCTGTGCCATCTAAATAAATATAAATTCCATTGGTAAAATCTTTTTTTGCCAAAACATAATGCCAAGTATCATTGTCATAATTTTTTCCGCTTGTGCAAGTATAGTCGTCAGGAGTTTCGCTACTCCAAGTCCCATCATCATCGATTCCAAAACAAACATCGCCGTCCGCATCCAGCCACAATTTCCAACCGGCGCTGTCATAACGAGACATCAGGTAGGCGGGGATGGAGACTGCCGGACTTTTAAACCACGTTCCGATTGAAAAACTATTTTCTTTGAAACTCAAATCTGTGTCATATGCACGATTAACATTGTCATTATTTCCGTCAAAATATAAACATTTTCCGCTCACACATTCACTTCGCTCTTGCCAAATCGGCCCGTTTTCCAAAGTCCCGTCATTGGTGATGTTATTGCCACGCAAACTATCGTCATGGGCGACTGCGCCAATTCCTTCGTCAAAACCCCAAGCCAAAACCGGCGGATTGCAAGGAACACAATCTTCGCAATAAGCCTCACCTTCTTCAGATTGAACTCCATAATATTCTCCACTGTCATTGGTATTTATCCAGCCAACTTTTTCACTCCAAGCGTAACCTGATAGATTGCCATTACTGGCAACCTGCACCTGATATTCCACTGCTCCCACTCCGCTAAAATTTATCCATCCACCTTTTTCACTCCAAGCAAAACCAGACAAATTTCCCTCGCCGTCAGACACTACGCCATAAGGTTGGCTCTTACAAGACAAATCATTGAAACAATTTAAAGAAATCCAGCCAGCTTTCTCGCTCCAAATATAACCGCTAATCTGGTCATTGCTTATTTTAACGCCGTAATCAATGCCCGCATCCTCGCCGGAAAAATGAATCCAGCCGATTTTTTCGGACCAAGAAAAGCCAGATGAGTTTCCGGAATTATCCGCCCAAGTTACCAGCGGAACTATTGATAATAATACTATTAAAAAAAATTTATACATATTGTCAATCAAAAACTTTTCTATCTTTTAGAAGACGCACCTCATAACCGCCATTGTCGGAAATGGCGTTTTCAAATAAATTCAAACTTGCCTCATAACCGCCGTAAACTCCGTAACTTAAATTATTTTTTATTATGTTGCCATAAATTTCCCATTGTCCCGCAGTGGCAAATATTCCCGTCTTGGACGAATTGATTATTTGATTGTGATGGACTTTTCCTTGTCCACTGAGTAAACTCAGGGCATTGCCTTCAATATCGTTAAAATTACCAAATCCAATCTCTAACTTGCCATTACCCTCAACTACTACGCGCTTATTAAAGTTAAAACATAATAATTCAGTATCTTTGTTTTTAATATTCAAAAGCAAATATTCCTCTGGCTTAATTTCCGCATCATCTTCACTTTTTCCAATTAATTTTATTTTTTCGCCGTTTGTGGCATTGTTAATTTCCGTGGAAATTTCATCAACTGTATACAATCGCTCAGCAGAATTTCTGATCTTATCACATTGTCCGCCAATATCTCCGTTTGCTTGCTCCTCGGTTATGGCATTTAGCTTTTCAGTTGTTTTATAAAAGTGAGTTCGCAATTGATATGCCTCAAATCGCTTGGGCAGATAATAAACTCCTGCCAAAAAAATCACAATCAAAAAAACTACCCCGCCAATAATGACTTTTTGCCTATCACATTTGACTGAATATTTTATTTTTTCAACCACTTTTATGGCAATATTTTTTATCTTATTTTGAATAATTTTTTTCAATTTTTTAGATAGATTTAAAAGCCCGTATCATTAATTTCCCTTTTATTATATCATAAAACAAAAAATGCTTAAACAAAAAAGACATTTCTCTTTTCAGGAGCTTTTATCAGCCTACTATCACTGCCGAAATCATAAAAGAAATACCATAAATGCCGCCAAATTTGAAACTAATTTTGAAGTCAAGCTTCTGCAATTGGAAAAAGAATTATGCGCGCACAATTATTCCCCCGGTCGCTCTGTTTGTTTTGTGGTTACCGAGCCGAAAACGCGCGAAATTTTTGCCGCTGATTTTGGCGATCGTGTCATTCACCATTTGCTTATAGAACGTTTAGAGCCGATTTGGGAACCGAAATTCATTTTTCACTCTTACGCTTGCCGGAAAGACAAAGGTGCCATAAAAGCTATGCTGAGTTTGAGAAAAATACTGAAAAAAACACCCTCCAGCCACTTTCTCCAAATCGATATCCGCTCTTTTTTTATTTCACTGAATAAAGAAATTCTTTTTAAATTAATCCAAGCTCAAGTTAAAAATCCGGAAATAATTTGGCTGGCAAAAAAAATTATTTTTCACGACCCAACTTCCAATTTTTCCAGGAAAGGACAGCTTAAACTTTTTAATTTACTTCCAGAGGGCAAATCTCTTTTTGATATTCCCAACACCCGGGGATTACCAATTGGAAATTTAACTTCTCAATTTTTCGCCAATGTTTATCTCAATGAGCTGGACCAATTCGTCAAACATAATCTCAAAGCGAAGTATTATCTACGCTATGTTGATGACATGGTTATTCTTCACTCAGATCCCAGACAACTCCAGGTTTGGCACGATGAAATCGACAACTTTTTACGTCAAAAACTTAAGCTGGAACTGCATCCCGAAAAAACAATTTTAAAGCCGGGTAGCCAGGGAATCAATTTTGTCGGCTACATCGTGAAGCCAGATTATACGATTGTCCGCAATCGGACGATTAAAAAGTTTAAAAACAAACTCTGGCAATTCAATCAAAAAATTCTGACCAAAAATCCCATCCAACCCATTCGCTTATGGACGCCTGAACTGTGCGAAGAATTCAGGCAAATGTTGGCTATTATAAATTCATATTACGGCGTTTTTAAGCATGCTGATACTTATCATTTGCGCCAACATCTTTATGAAAAACATTTTAATATTTTGAAACTTTATCTAACTCCGGCAAATAAAAATTTCGATTATTTTATATGGACAGAAGAAAAATAAAATATTTTCTCAAAAAAGCCAGCGTCGGATAAACGCGAACGATTTAAAAAATAATTTCCGCCGCACACAACGAGCATAATTGCTGTTACTCTTAGTGTTATTGTTCGTGTTGCCATTGTTCAAGTTCACGTTCCAGGCGTTAGTAGTATTATTATAGTTCTCAGTAGACGACCAGTAATTGCGAGCTGCGCTAAAATGTTTTTCATCGTGGTAAAAAATACATCGCCTCCAATCCTCGCCGTAGCTCGGTATGGACGCTTCCGAATTATGATCATTCGTTATTTAAAATGACCCGATGAAACCGTGATTATTTTTTAAACCCGCTCTTGGCACCCTTATTAGCCACCAAGACTCTGGCTTTTTTGAAAATTTTATTTTTTTTGACTGCCCGCTTCGCAATAGCTTTAGCAAGGCGAGCCATTTTCGCTTGACCATTTTTTCCACTTATTCAATTGTTCGCAAATTCCCTCTATTTTTCGCACTAAAAATTCAAACACATTACAACCCAATATTTTCAAATCAAAACAGGTTCGAATATATATTTTTAATTTTTCTAAAATAAATTCGCTTTTTTCCAAAATTTCAAATTTATCAACTTTGGAATTCGCCTGCACCATCAAGTCTAAAAAATCCATGGTTAAATTTTTTAATCTTTCGCCCATCGCATAGCGATGCACGCGCGGAAAACTATCCACCCTATGGTGAATTTCAATGTTCAAATCATAAGCTGCTTGAAAAATGGGTAAATGTTGATAACGAGCCATAAAATAAAGATGCAAAAATCAAGATGCAAAAACCAAACAAAATTCAAATTTCAAAAATCGATAACTAACCTATTATTTAGTTTATTTTTCCTTCAACTTTATTTATTATTGCAGAAAAAATATTTTTGATTTCCAGACATTCCTGCTTTAATTCCTGCATCCTATCCTTAAATTCAGGATTAGCTTCTTCAATGCATTCAAACCAATGCATAGTTTCCTTTGATTCTTTTCTAGCAATTTTCATACGAAAAATAAAATCCTTCTTACCTAGTGCATCGTTAGCTTCCCTATAATTAGCCCCCATTGAACCAGCTGAACCAACACATTGCCCTGTAAGCCTATTATTTATCGAATCTTTTGGCAAAGCTCGGCACAAACGAATTGCTCTTTTGGCAAAATCCGTTGTTCTTTTTTCCAAATCAAAATTATGATTATTTTTATTTGAATTTTGGTTATTGTTCATTGAATTTTATTTGTAACTTGTATCTTGATTATTGATTATTCCTCTCCCATTTGTATATTAGTAGTCAATTTGTTGATTTGTGGGGAAATAATAATAAAATAATCAAATCACCGCCGCACACAACGAGCATAATAGCTGGTACTCTTAGTGGTATTGGCCGCGAAGCCAGTGCTCAAGCTCACGTACCAGGCGTAAGTAGTACTATTACAGTACTCAGTAGACGACCAGTAATTGCGAGCTGCTTCCGGGATATTATTAGCGCTACCGTCGATATAGGATTGCATCAGTTCTTTTTGACTAGGCAGATACCAATCAGTTTCATCAGTTCCATTTCCATTGGCATCCAAAGAAAGACTCTCGCAAAAATCAACTGACACGCCTCCCTCCGCATCCAAACCATCATCCGCATCAGACACTACTCCATTTAAAACAAAACTGTTTTCTGCCGTATCGCAACTATTTCCGCCTGAAGTACTGTCGTAACAATTGCTCCAATAAAGTCCTGTGCGAGTATCTTTTTTAACCTCACCGGTCGCTACCAGAGATCCGCTCAAACTTGAGTCCGTATAAGTTTCCCAGGTTGATTCTTCATTGTTTTGATCTTGATTATTTGCCCAAGCGCTAGCGAGATTATTTTGGCTACTCGCCGAGCCTTTCCAGTCATCCCAAATGCCGTTCTTCTGGTTTTCATAAGCGCCAAAAATTGCCAAAGTTCCGACTGTCGGAGTCCAATCCGTGTCGCCCGAGCCAAAAAAAACTTTGCCCGCCAAAACATCCGAAGCTGTCGCGTCCAGCGCGCTCGTCGCGCCATTTACCGGAGTAAGAGTTCCAATATTTTCATTGCCATACGCCGTAGTTAATTTAACATCCGCCTGTGAGGGTAAATTCAGAAGTCCTGCCAGATATTCCAGCCTCTCGATAACCGAACCGTCATTATTGGCAGTCACATTACTTGAAGAAAAAGAATTGTCCCCATTATCCGCCCCCAAAATATTTTGAGAAAAATCCTGATTGGACGCGCTCGGCGCCGCTGTCGGTTCGGTAAACGCGGCGTAAGCCACAAAAGTGGAAACCGCCGTCAAAGTCAGCACAATCGTGGAAACCATCCGCCATCCCAATTTAACGAAAGGTTTTTGATATTTTTTAAATATCTCTTGTAATTTGATTTTTAAAGATTCACATTTTTCTCGACAATTTTTATAAATGTTTTTGCCAACATCTTTAAGATTTTTACTCATTTTTTATTTATTAATTTTATTATTAAACTAAGCATTATTCGAACTCTTTGTTTTTATTATACCACAATTAAATACCGCTCTCCCACAATCAGTTTGAAATCAGTTTGGAATTTAATAGTGTCGGAAGTGTCTAAAGTTAGAGTAATGTAAACATTGTTTTCGGCCGTGGTGTTATTAGTTACTGCAATGGACTTTCGATAAAACCAATCCGAGTTCCACCAAGATGCCCCTGCACTTTTTTTGTAAAAATAAAAAGATAAAGGTAATATTACAAGCAAAACCAAAGAAAAAATTAATTTTCTTTTTTGACTCAAAGTTTTTAACTTATTTATTATCTTTTTTTTCATGAAAATATGGGGTTTTTTTCTTGTATTATATTTTGAGGAAAATAGCGGTTCAACCGCTAAAGCTTTAGCGGTTGAACCGCTATTTTTTTCTCTATTTTTATATCACAAAAAAACCGAACTTTACAGTCGGTTTTTGGTGGGTTATTTTTTTTACATTTCAAAGCTTGACTTTCATTCTTCAACGCCGAGCTTCGAATGTTCAGAAGAGAGTGCCGGTGGTAGAATCAAACAAAAATTACTTTAAATTGATCTGAACTTAGCAATTATTTACTAATAGTTATATCTTTAATCAGTTTATCTATGAATTTCCATCCATAAATTTCAAATTCAGTTCTTATTTGATTTTCAGTCCCTGCATAAATTATTGAGCCTTTCTTTGCTTTATTTTTTGCCAATTTTAACCAATAAGCTATATTTTTAAAATAATCAGAATTTATAGTTTTACCAGATTTGACTTCAATTGGAAATAGTTTTTCTCCTTGTTCAATAATAAAATCTATTTCGATACCCTTATTGTCTCGCCAAAAAAATATATTAATTGGCCTATGTTTATTAGATTGCGATTTGATAATTTCCATTGCCACCCAATTTTCCATTATCGCTCCGCGGAGAGAATGCACTTTTATTTCATCGGCTGACACTATTCCTAAAAGGAAACATAAAAGTCCGGTGTCATAAAAATATAATTTTGGCGCTTTGATTAATCTTTTTGAAAAATTTTGATAATGAGGCTGAACGCGATTTACTATATAAGTCGCTTGGAGTATATTAAGCCATGCTTCAGCAGTAGAATGAGCTATGCCACAATCATTAGCCAGTGATGAAAAATTTAAAATTTGTCCAGCCCGTGCAGCACACATTTTAAGAAATTTCTGGAATGTCCCTAGATTATGAACCTTTAAAATATCCCGCACATCCCTTTCTAAATATGTTTTAGTATAGTCATAATACCAGTCAGTTGGATTAATTTTTTCTTTGTACAATTTAGGATATAGACCAGTATAAAATAGTTGTTCCAATGACTTTGGCGCCACTGCCATTTTTTTTATCTCCAGATAGGATAAGGGCAAGAGTTCAACTATCGCTACTCTTCCCGACAGCGTCTGGGTGATATTGGACAATAAAGTAAGTTGAGCGGAACCAGTTAATATGATGGGTTTTTTATTTTTTTTGTTATCCAAAAATGATTGCAAGTATGAAATTAATTCTGGCACTTTTTGAATTTCATCAATTATTCCCCCATTTTTAAAGCGTTCCAAATAGCCACGCGGATCCGAAATGGCAAATTCACGCTCATCCAAATCTTCCAGTGAATAATATGGGTAATTTTTTAATATATTTTTCGCCATGGTTGATTTTCCGGATTGTCGCGGACCTACTAGCGCTACGGCAGGATATTTTTTTAATAATTCAACCACTGTTTTTTCAACTTGTCTTTTTATATACATATAGTGCTTTTATTGTTTATACCTTCATAGTACATATTTATTAAAAAAAAGTCAATCTGTACTAAATAATTAACTCCCTTTTGATAAAAATATGTATGTTCTTTTGTTTTAATGCCCTATTGCTTTCATGTCTCACACCAACTCGTCCCATCCATACTTAGCCCCAAAGAATATCGGAGGATTAACAAAGCATCAGTCGAATTGGAACTTCCACTACAATTAACGTCCCCTGTCGTCGCCCCTACTTGCCACGCGGTACTAGTCATCGAAAGGCCGAGAGAATTTCGCAGTGTCAAAAGTGCGTCGGTGGTGTTGGTGACGGAAGAATTGTCGACGTCGGGATGGATGACAAAGGCAGAAGGATTTTCTGATTTAGGCTCTGATTTAGGCTCTAAGAGCCCTTTTGAGTTTGGGCTCTTAGAGCCTAAATCTTATTCCAACCAATATTCTTCCATTTCCTTCTTATCCTTAAAATACTCTCCAGTTCTATCTATAAAATCTGCATATTCTTTTTCATCTTTAAATTGACCTAGGATAATTTCTTTGTTACATAATTTTCCATTTCTTTTTCCAATATAATCCAGATAACTAGAATATTGCCTATTCTTATTTACGTAAGCTGAAAGATGCAATAAATATTCATTAGTATCAATATGAATAGATTTGAATGGTCCTTGAAAAAGAGAACCCGAACGCGCATTCTTTTTATTAAAATAATTTGTATAACCCATACTAACTTTGTGCATGAATTTTTCTATGCCTCTTTCTGATTTTTGTTTTAAAATAAAGTGATAATGGTTGGGATTTAAACAATAAGCTATTATCTCTACAAGCTCAGACTTAGACTCTAAGAGCCCTTTTGAATTTGGGCTCTTAGAGCCTAAGTCTTTTTGAGACTTTAATTTTATCTCGTAAAGACTTCCAATAGGATTAGTCACATTAAATTCCCGCATGCTTGTCAAAAATCTCACATAATCAAAATCTTCAAGAAAAACATCTCGCTTGTCTACTCCGCGGTTATAGATATGATAATATTCTTCATTGGCAAAGATTGTTTTACGCATATTAGTCCCTAGGCTCTAAGTGCCCTTTTGAGTTTGGGCACTTAGAGCCTAAGAATGAATTGTTTTTATGTTTTATGTTTCGCACCAACTCGTCCCGTCCATACTTAATCCCAAAGAATATCGAAGAATCAAAAGTGCATCAGTCGAATTGGAAGCTAAGTCGCAATTAACATCCCCTGTTGTCGCTGAAGTTACCCAAGCCGTCCCGTCCATCGAGAGACCGAGGGAATTGCGCAAAGTTAAAAGAGCATCAGTGGTATTGGTGACGGAAGAATTGTCGACGTCGGAGCGGATGACAGTAATGCAAGCCGTGCAACTTCCTCCACAGTCTACTCCTGTCTCGTCGCCGTTTTGGATGGAGTCGGAGCAGGTTGGTTCCGGCGGTTCTACCGTAGTCGTTGGAGCACTGTCATTCATACTCTTGTCGTATGCAATTATTTGATATTGGTCACCAGATACATAAAGCGGATCCGTATATGTGGTATCAAGCACTGTCCTAATGGGCCTGTATTCTCCACTTGGTACAGTATAGTGCGGGTGAGAAAACCATTTAAATACCACGTACATGACGTCCTCGTCGCTAGCCCCCCACAAGACAACACCGGAGTCGACAGAAGGAGAAACTGGTGCTGATGGCGAGTCCACATCCACTGACCCAGTGTCACCAAGAGAAAATTTATGTACAAGAGGAGATTTCCCAAGATCTACAGGGTCTCCATTCCATTCACCAACATACAATCCTCCTGATCCGTCAATAGTTATCCCCGAATGGAATGTAGGATAATTATATCCTTCTATCTGCGATGCGGACTTAAAAAACTCACTATCTAATCTCATGTATGCATATGGCTGGATATCGTCACTGTTTCGTGTTCCTGCTACTATCTCAGCTATCTGATCAACGTCATAAAAAATCAACATTGGTATAGATGTTGGCGAATCATACCCATCCATAAAACCACCATATTCGTACACATCCGGCATAACTTGCTGCACCATCGCCCCCGATATCGCTGACGTTGCTATCCCATGCGCACCACGGGTACAACCAGTAAGCGTGTTTCCAGATTTTCCAGTGTATGCCACGTATTCAGATGTAGTTTTTATCTTAACTATCCCGGAAGGAGTTAGGATAGATGAATCGACAACAGCGATTGCTGTTTGCTCTGAATCAATCCCTTCAGCCAAAACGGTACTCTCAACCTCCATATTTTTGTAGGCTGTAGACCGTCCAGAACCAGAAGTTGTCCACCACTTACTAGACCCCTGATAAGAGCAACCGGAGCATGTCTCATCATGCCTGTATTCCGACACACTCAAAACTACAAACGCCTGCCGCCCTCCAGATGTGGCCCATACAGCATCGCCATAAGTTGTGCCGGTAGCGAATGACTCCATTACATTATCTACAGGATATTCAATCAATTTTTTATATTCAACAGGATTGTCGGTCAATATTTGATACGTTGTTGATCCAACACCATGAGAGGTTGCTAATGTGCCAAAGACCCCTCTAGTGCAACCTGTCAGAATGTTACTTGATTTTCCTGTGTACGTAATGTATTCCGAGGCAATTGAAATTGTCCCTGATTCACTGAAATCAATTGCATTAGTTAATGCAATCTCTGTGCTAGTATTGGTGATTCCTGTCGATACAGTTGAAGGTGTAAATCCGCCACCCTGATACCCAGTCGAAAAGGTTGGTGTGACATCCCATGGCTTGATTGCATATAGCGATGGTCCAAAACTGCCGTTTGTACGTCCTCTGCCGGTTCCTAACGATGCCCCACCTAAATTAGTTGTTGCCCATGTGTCATTAATTTTAAGCAAATACCTATCCGCCTGCCGGGAATCTGTGTGCCCCAAATTCCACATTCCCATGTTTGCAAATGTAGAAAAGTCAGTATTAGACATCCCTAAAAACGGCCTAGCTGTTATTGCTACGGCATAGTCAAAATATTGATTCCAGTAATATTTATTTCCTGTTTGCCCAGTCTGCGCAGGAAAATATTCAACGTCTGACATCAAAGTTCCAGTCTCGGTATATCCATCAGTGGGGTCGGCAAACGATTTTCCCGCAAATACTGTCATCCGGTTCAGTTCGGATACGTTTTTTGTCTCAGAAATAACAGGCGCAGAAGGGACTAAACACTCAACCACGTATGTGTACGGTGAAGCGTCTGTTCTATTTGTCATTAATAGACAGCCTGCCTCAGTATCCCATCCCATACCAGAATGGATATGTCCGTTGCTCCAGGATGACCCGTTCCTTGTACCAGTCGGAACTCTCATGGCTCCTTGATATGAAAGATCTGACGGGTAAATTCTTTCTGTTGCTTGAACATTTATTGATAACAAAAAAAATAAATATATAAAAACAATTATGCGTGCGTGTTTTTTATTCAATAAACTTAAAAAAAACATAATTTTATTTTTTTATTTTTACACTTCCTAGTCTATATAAATCATCTATTTCTTCTTCACTTAACACGCGATCATAAACTCGCACCTCATCAATTTTTCCTTGAAACCCTAAATTTCCAGAATAACGAGCGCCTATTTGCAACCATTGAGTTAAAATAAAACTCGCAATATTATTTCCATTCCCAGCTAGCGCTCCATTTATATAAAAAGAATAATCACCAGTCGAACTATTATACGTAACAGCAATATGATTCCAAGAATTTAAAGTAACAGTTCCAGTTGATGAACCAACAGTTGCAATTCCAGTACGTTGCAATAGAAGAGTTCTGTTAGTATTGACAGAAAAACCTGGAGCGCCATTGCCTAATGGTCCAATTATATATCTAACAGCAGAAACACTAGAAACATTTATCCAGGCCACATAAGTAAAGATTGGGTCAAATGTTTTTACAGTACCAACGTATTGATTTTGGATTGCATTAAACGAGAATCCTTGCCCTTTTTTTCCAATCACTGGTGTGGCGCCGGAGATGGTGCCGTTGTTGCCGTTGCCACTGCGGTCGAAGGCGGTGTTGGTGGCGATGTTTACATCCGGTCCGTCGAAACTCCACATCCCAACAAGGCCGTCAGTCAGTTTGTCGGTTTGCGTAGTTTGAAATTTATCTTCACCCATTCGGTAGAGATGTCCAATTTCATCGATAGTTAAAGCACGATTATAAATACGTGTTTCATCAAACTGACCGTTATAATAATTACCACTATAGTCTCTGCCCAAATCCAAATCATCGCTACCTGCGTATACGGAAATATGAGAAGTGAAATCTCCATCGTCAGAAACTACCTGTCCATTCTTATAAACATTAAATGCTCCATTATTGAAGATTATAGCAACGTGATTCCAATTTGTATCTAAATTAGTTTGCGCGATTTGGATTTCATTATTTACTCCATCTGAAGAAATTCTTAAATTTATATCTTCACCCGCATCAATGAATATATTATATGACCGACCCCCTACTGAAGTAATATACTTATTAATAATCCCTCTATTTGAAGATCCCGTATCAGCCAATTTTATCCAAAAACTCCAAGACATCGCATTAGCTCCATCTAGCATATCGTTATCATTTACTTGAATATAATCATTCCCATCAAAATTCATTCCCTGCCCTCTTTTGCCGATTGCTTTCGTGACGCCACTTATCGTGCCATCATTCTTATAACTGCTTAAATCTTCTACTGTCGAGCCAGAAACAGTTTCACCATCAAACGACCAATACCCGACCAATCCAGTATTAATATCTAGGTTTGGACTTTCTGTCGAGTTTGGCGCCGGAGTTTGCACTGTTACTCCCGGGCCGTCATCAGCGCCGACGGACCACTGGCCGGTTCTCTCTTGCCCATCGATATCTGTGTCAAATGGCAAAGCGCTATCGTTCGCGAGCGATATGCCTGCGTTTCGCGCGGCGGTGTCGGAAGAAGAAAGATGAAAATCTTTATTGGTAGCGTCGACGAAAGAAACAGTGGTGGAGTTTTTAGAATTAGCCCCGGGAGCATCAGCGGCTAAGTCAGAAATATTGTAATCCGAAGATGCGTCAAATCCACTATTATAACCATTTGTACAATTTTGGACTATATTATTTTTTGCTAACACACTATTGTTTCGAGACTCAATTCCAACATTAAACCCATTCACAGTATTATTATAAAAATATCCCATTGATAAATTTGTTGATGAATAACTTCTTATGCCCGTACCTACTTTAAGATCATCTATTCTATAAACAATGCCTTCAATATTAATTATATACTCGCTGTTTAAAGATGAATCTTTAATCATGGAATTGCTTAAAATAATATTATTAGCTCCAATTTTAACTGCATTTGGATGTGTTCCGGTACCAGAAACATCGAATTGCAATCCATCAATTTCGATATATTCATCAAGTATATATATCGTATAACCATTAACATTTTCCTTCGATAATTGATATTTCCCATCATCCCAATTCCCCTTGTGTCTTTGAGAAACCCCTACTTCCTCGGTATATACCGGAGTATATACTTTAATAAAATTATTTTCCCCTGTATTCCAGCCATCAATCGTTACAGAAGTCGTATCCACCGCGTCACCGTAGCAGGCGATGTTCCATTGTTCATTATTTACTACCAAATCACGATTACCTCCGTTGAAAGTTATGGGGATGGAAGTATTTTTCGTGCCGGCTTCAGCGTTAGATAACGATGTATAAGCGCGGAAGATTTGATAAGTGTTGTTCACTGTAATGTCAGTTGGTATTGCACCAGTATGAGTGCGCAAAGTGTAATGAGTACTATCAGTTCTTCCGTGGACAAATAATAAAGTATCAGAAGTATCAATTGCATCAGCAGTTCCTCCAGTGTCAATAAGAATCGCATCCCCCACTCCGATGTTATCGGCGAGAGCATTGCTAAAAGTCGCCACCCCAGAAGTCAGCGTCACATTGCGAGCATGAGCGGTATCGCTTTCAAGAACTGCGGTAGCAGATGGTCCGACACTTCTGAATATTTGCGTGGCGGTTTCATCAGCGCCGATGTCCCACTGTGTCGCGCCGAAACCTTGGTGGAGGCGGAAGCTACCATCAATATCAGTATTAAATGGGAAATTAGCATCCGCACTTAAATCCGCGCCTGCATTTTTCGCGGCTGTGTCAGAAGGAGAAAGATGAAAATCTTTGTTGATGGCATCGACGAAAGAAATTGTTTGACTGCGACAACTATGTCCACCACAATCAGTTGAGCCAGAATTTGGAGAGGTAGCATCTTTGGAAATATTATTGGTCGAAGAAGAACTAAATGTTCCAACATAATCAGTACCATTATCATATGCAAGATTATTTTTGACAATAATATCTTGACCCGAATCTCTAAATCCGACCGTATTGCCATGAGCAGTATTATTAAAAATATAAAAAGATTCTATATCCACGCTAGAGAAAAAATAAGCAGATCCTACAATATCATAAATAATATTATTATAAGCAAAGGATTTATATCCAGATGGCATCGTAGCAATATATATTCCACCAGAATTATCCTGGGCATTAAGTTGCTTAATTATATTATTTGATATTTTCATCCCTCCAATATTATTGTTACCGCGGATACCGTATCTATACGTATCATTAGGCGATATTGATATCTGCAATCCATCAATTATCGTATAGTGAGCTGAATTTAAAATCCCTATTCCTGTAACATTTAATCTATATTTCCCATCATCCCATTTCCCCTGATGCCTTTGTGAATTGTTCACTTCTGTGGAAGTATTATTGGGCGTATAAATCTTGATATAATTATTTGCACTAGTAGTATAACTATCAACTGTGACTTCGGTAGTGTCCGCTCCGGTGTCATAATAGCAAGGCAGATTGAGAACTACATTAGCCGAGACAAGGTCGGAACTATTGATATGAAAAATATTGCTAGCCGCCGCTTCCGCCGAGTTAAGGGAAGTAAATTCCCGAGTGATTGAAACCACCGCTGAATTGGAAATGTCCCCTGGTAAGCCCCCTGTCGCCGTTACAAGGCTCCAGTGCATGCCGTCAGCGTTGGTCTTGGCGCTAATATATGCCACTGCGCTAGTGTTATATGTAACCCGGTCTCCTACACCGATGTTGCCAGTTTGTGCCACAGAGAAGACCCCCGCACCTCCAGTAATGGTTACAGTCGGTGCTCCAGACATCAGGTTTGCGACGGATTGCCCGACACTATAGTAGACTTGATCAGGATTAATCAATCCCGCATCACTGACCGCAGGAGTGAGATTATCATCCAAAGGACTATAGAGATTTAATTTGTAATAAAAACTGGTCACCCCACTCCAATTCAAAGCCGACAAATCCAGTGAGTTGGTAATATCCAAATGCGCCCCAGAAGACAAAACATCCTCGCCCCACAGCGTACCGCCAGATGAATACCAATTAGTGCCGTCTTGGGAAAATTGTACACTCGCGCTAGTACCCGATGGCAAAGAACTGACGTTATAAGCAAAGCGCACAGTGTTGTCAAAAGCCATCGTGCCACCAGTCAGAAGATTGGTAGAAACCACCGCTCCTTGAGTAGGATAAGAATTTCCGCTGAGCGCCGGCACAACCGTGCCGTCATAATCCACTTGCGCGTCACTAATAGTCGGCGTTACTGCCACATCAGTCGAAGTCAATTGAATTTTATAAAACAAAATTCCGCCCGTCCAAGCCAAGCCTGTCAAATTGACATTAGTTACTCCATTGGCGCAAGTATCCCAACCTTCTTTCACTCCGGCTGAATTGTAATAATTTACTTTGTCTTGGGAAAATTTAACGCTCACTGTAGTGTTGGCTGGAACAGTGGCGGTAACTTGGAAACCATTGATGGCCGTCACGGTCGCGCCCGAAAGCATATTTTTGGACTCTACAATTCCTTGCGCGGAATAATCCGCCGAAGCAAAAGTTGCCCAAGAGAAAAGGGTTAGACAGAATAAGAGAAAAATTGTAAATTTTGTTTTCATTTTAAGTTTCTTAGATAACTTAAGACTCTTATTTTAAGATTCTTAAGTTACTTAAGATTCTTACTAAGCTTCTTAAAAGCCCCTATATTCTTTCCTTTTCCGATACAACTCCTCCGAGAGTCCGCCCTCCTTTTGATGTTTTAATTTTAATGCTTCGACTTGACGATGAAGGAGTAATGTCGCTTGGTGGCAAAGTGTCAACAAGAAATTTGCTGCTTCCTCGTCCTGTTCGGGTAGCTCGATTGTCTTGAGGAGTTCCTCGATTTCCTTCTCCTTGTCTAAGCAGCTTAAGTCACTTAAGGTTCTTACCCATTGTGCGCTTCGCGCGCGCATTGCGAGCACGCGCGGATCATTTTTATCCCACTTGGATAATTTTCTTTGACGTAAAAAATCCTCCAAATCACCAGTCAATTCCTCTAATGAGCCCTTGGCAATTCCAGTGAGGTTAATAGCCACTTTTAAGGAAACGGACATATCATCCGAGCCTTCTGCGATGTTTTGCTTTCCACTCCTGGCTGCGCCGTCCATCTGCTCTTTTAGCTTCCAGCTTTTAATCCATTTATTAGTAAACTCAACTTCCAAATCATAAATAATAACTGAGAACCAATAAGTATAAAGTTTTTTATAAGGTTGCATAATTTTTTTATTTTTCTAAGTTTTTTAAACGACTTAAATTTTCGCTACTTTATTATACCACAAGAGCACTCACAAAAATGGAATTTATGCAGTATCAAGCGCTCTTGCATTAGCCCATTTGACGTGGCCAAAAAAAGACGCTCGCACAGCCATTATTTTTTTTAAATTTCCATCATCTTTATTTAACTCAAAAATTTTATTCTTAAACCTTTCTACTACTTTTCTGCGGACCAAAATATGCGTTGGTTTTAAATAATATCCCAAAAAATCAATTCCTTTTATTATTTTTTCTATTTTTGTCTTTTTTGAATTTATTTCCAAATTTAACGAATATTTCAAACAATCTACAATTTGTTTTTGCCAAGCAGTAAGAACTTTTGCGTCAGCATCTAATAAAATCAAATCATCTACATAGCGAATATAAAAAATACACTTCAGCTCCCGTTTAATATACTGATCAAGTTTATTCATATAAAGATTAGCAAAAAATTGCGATGAATAATTTCCAATTGGCAAACCCTTTGTTGATGGAACATCAAATAGACTTTTTCCAAACGGAACCGAACCACTCAAGTCAACTTTGCATTTATTGACTAAACTTTTTTTACGCCAGCAATTAAACGTCGGATTATGAAAAATAATAATTTTACCCAGCCAAAACATTTCTTCTTTCCATTTTTGGGGCATATTTTCCTTTTCTATAAATTGCTGATAAATATCAAACAAAATTCCCTTATCGATAGACATAAAAAAACTTTTTATGTCCAAATGAAGATAATACCCTTCTTTTGTACTATTTTTTGTTACTTTACGGATAAAATCCTTAAGGCGCAACATGGCGCGATGAGTTCCTTTATTAACTCGGCAGGCAAAACTATCATAAACAAAATGTTTCTCTGCCGATTCGATTATCTCGTTAATTAAAAGATGATGAACCACTCGATCGCGAAAATCAGCAGCGAATATTTCTCTTACACTCGGCTCCAAAACGACAAAGCAAATCGATTCTCCTGGCACGTAAGTTCGATTCGATAATTCATTCAATAATATCTGCAAATTATCCTCAAAGTTCCACTCAAATTTTAAAGCATTACGGGTTTTTCGCTTATTTTTTCGACAATCAAAATATGCCTTAAATATTTTTTCAGTGTTAAATATTGTCTGCATCATTATTGATAGTTTTATTATTTATACTTTTAGCCTCTTCCTCAATCGCCCATTTTTGCCAACTGCCGATTTGGTCGCCGATTGGATAAAGATAATTTTCATAGATATGGGCTAATTGTTTTGGGGATATAATTTCCGTTTCAGCAACCATTCTGAATCGCATTTTTAATTGATCAAATTTTAGACTAAGTTGTTTGATTGAACCATTCTTTTTTTCATTATCAGCGGAATTTATGATAAAAATTAAATCAATACATTGCCAACCTAAATTCAAGAGGTCTTGACCGATAGTATGTTTATGATTTCTTGGGAAATTGCCCGTCATTTTATAAGAATATTTCAAAAGCAACCACAACTTTAAATATATTGGGAGCTGGTCGGTTTTTGGCATAGAAAATATATTTAATTAATTTAAATAAAATGGGTGTTTTGATTCTTATTCAAAACAGAAAAAATAATGACTACCCTCGCACACAGCGGACTGAGTTGCTATTCGTCTTATTGTTGTTGTTCGAATTGCCGTCATTGAAATTCACGTTGCGGGCGTTCGTCGTAGAGTTCTCTGTCGCACTCCAGTAATTGCTCGTGCCAAATAAAATCTTAACACAGTACCATCCTGCGGCAATAAGATTTAAAAAAAATATTAAAAATTATTACCTGACATTTTATCAAACTTTTTGTTTGGATTAAGATCGTGGTAAATGTTTTTTCATCTCTTTTTTGATTATTTATATTCAATACCGAGAAAAAATACAAATATCCAAAAAAATCTGACCCATTTTATTTTTATTTTCCAAATTCCAAATTTTCCAAATTACCAACCTCGCACACAGCGGACTGAGAAGCTATTCGTCTTACCGCTGCTGCTCGAACTGCCGTCATCGAAATACACGACGCGGGCGTACGTCGTAGAGTTCTCTGTCGCACTCCAGTAACCGCTCGTGCCAAAATTATTTCCAAAAATCGTACGGTTAGCATAGATGCATTGCAATTCGCTGATAGTGGGCAACCTACCACCTGCCATCTTGCAAGCATCCTGCGCGGGATAACCATCTCCGTCTTGCCCGCCGTCAGTCGCGCAATTTGGTTTATCGCAAGACGTGTTGGTCGGTTTCCATTGTTTGCTACCGGTTTCATTAACTCTTTTAACGATAATATTAGTGCCATCTCCCAGACTGTTGGTACAAGTGGTCGATAGAGAGCAAAACCACACGCCGTCATCACAAGTTTTATCAGCCAGTTTGATTTCTCCCGCTCCGGTGTCCACATTTACATTCCAAGTATTGGCAATTCTGGTTGTGTCCAGAAAACTGTCGATAAACGACTGCGCCAAGGCATACAATCCGAAAGATAAAGCCATACCTACAACTACTACCCCAAACATCATCAATTTTCTTTTCTTGGGATTTTTTTGCCAATAGGCTTTTATTTTTTTCATTTATTTTTTTGATATTTAGCTAGTTATTTTATATTTCAATTATCGCATAAAAGATTTGGAGAAATTTTTTTCAAAGCTAAGCTTTAAAAGCCCCCAAAGCTTAACTTTCAATTGCTTTAATGCTCTGTTGTTTTAATGTTCTTTTGTTTTAATGATTATTCGCACCAACTCGTCCCATCCATCGAAAGTCCCAAAGAATATCGGAGGATTAATAAAGCATCAGTCGAATTAGAAACTTCGTCACAATTCACATCGCCAGTCGTTGCCCCTGCTTGCCACGCCGTGCCATCCATCGAGAGGCCGAGGGAATTGCGGAGAGTCAGAAGTGCATCAGTGGTATTGGTGACGGAAGAATTGTCGACGTCAGAGCGGATAGATATTGCTCCGCATATTTCTTCAGGACATTCATTGCCCAAGTATTCCCAAATATGTTCTGTTAATGTTTTGTTGGAAGCGCACCACTCAGGGCAGTAATTAAATCATCAGGATCACACATATTTTCCCTGATTAAATCCTCATTGGGCCATGGCCACAAAGGGATTGATGTCAAGTTGCCATCGACGTAACGGTTTACCATAGTTCCACCGCGCTCATGTCCAGTTACCATTGTGGGCCTAGTGAGATAATCTAATGTTGGAGCATATGATGCCTCGATTGGACTACCAGATACAAGATTGATAGCTGTATTATCTACAAACGTGGTTACAGCAGAAGGATTTTCTAAATAAAATCCAACCCCACCTGTAGTGTCAATAAAAAAGTTTTTAATGGTTTCGTCTGACACACCATTAGTCCCTGTTTTAAATCCAAGTGCCCCAGAGTTTTTGATTGTAATATATTCATATATTCCCCTTGTCTCTAGCTGTTCAACAACAGCACCATAGCCGGTAACTTTATGAAATATCAAATCTTTAAATTGCTGATCTTCATTAGGCGACCCACCACCATTTGTTAACAAACCATTACCAACAGTATTGAGAACAATCGATCCTAAATATTTGTTTCTGGCACTATGTGTTACGTACGCCGGAGTCAAATTCCCACTGGCAACCATTCCCGCCATATCGCAGCTCACTTCTGGGGGCATCGGCGCCCCATCGAGAACTATAATATTTTCAAAAACTGAGTCTTGGGTGTTATATCCTGAAAATGCTCTCCTTGGATCGTTTATTTTCCCTGTTCCCCGCCAGTAATCATACCTCAAAACGACTCGCCTGACGGTTATATGACTCGAACCAAAAGCAATCATTGCTGCCCGACCTATGCCGTAGGCAAAGCTGTCCTCAATGGTAATATAAGTAGCGTTATTTCCTATTGCTACGGCAGCGGCGTTGGCGTCAAGAGCCGACCCGAACGCTCCTATGTTCCTGATTATAATGCGTTTTACCATTTCTGCTTCAGTTGCAGAATCCCAGCTATTAATCACAATTGTATTATATTCTCCATTACTCCTCGCAATCAGGCCATCGATGGTAATGTCGTGACAGTAAAACGCTCCCCCCGGATAACCGCTTGAATTACTGGCTAGAAGAATGGCTTCTCCAGGCGTTGTCATCTGGATTATCGCCTGTCCCCGATTTTGCGCCATATACGTAATAGGGTTCCCTTCAGTGCCTGATTTTCTCGGGTGGAGTTGCTGATTATATATCCCGTCCATCAGAATGAGTGTATCGCCAGCATTGAGAAGTGTTTCAGCATGCGCGAATGTCGCCACAGGAGTGCTGGAAGTCTGCCCGTTATTAGAATCATTCCCGGTCGGTGAGATATAGAAGTCCGCGGCAAAAACATTTTTAGCGGACACTCCCAGATAAAATATCAAAGAAACTAAAATAATTATCAATTTTATTTCTTTCATCATTAGAATACTTAGAAAAATTATTACTTTAATTGCAAAATGATCCACTCACACCAACTCGTCCCGCCCATCGAAAAATCCAAAGAATTATTCTTTCCCCTCTTCTACTATCCACCAGTTAAATTCCAGTGCGCTGTCGACTTCTATGCCGTCATTTGTTTCGATTGTGAAGCTTTCACCTTCTTTGATATCTACTACTGCCAATGGTTGAATAATAGCGGCTGAAGTAGAGGTGACAAATATCTTACTATTTTTACTTACAGCTTTAGTAGGAACGATTACTTTCTTTCCATTATTAATAATGGGCTCATGCGTATCGTCATCAATCCAATCATGATTTTCATCTTTGGGCATCGGCTCAGTATTATTTGTCCAATCATTCATTTGGTCTCCATCTTTGTCATATGGAATTTTATTTCCACTGCAATCATCAATATTATCGTAATTTCCGTTCTCATCTTTAGTATCCGCAATCAAACCGCAAATTTTTCCAGTTCCAATTGTTGGCGCCTCTAAGTCAATATTTTTTATCACCAAAGCGCCTGTTTCCGTTATGGCTACTTCTAATTTTCCATCAATTTTTACATTTCCATCGGACGCATCTAAAAAGCTCAAAAGAGTATCCAGTTTATCATTCATCTCAACAAAATCAATCTCTCTAATTTGTTCTTTGATTTGATTCATCTGGATTTGAATATCAGTAACCAAAAGACCATTGCCAGTTACAGCCAATTCCAAGCTCGCTAAACTGGATCTAACTTCCAACATTTCTGCGCCATTGGCAATAATTTGATTAACTTGATCTTCTATTTCCATATTGGCAATTCTGTCTTGGATAGATTGCTCGACGGTTTCTACGGTCAAGCTTTTATTCCTCCTGGAAATCATCACTTGAATTGTACTATCACCGCTAACTAATTTCTCCAACGCGATACCAACCGTTGACTCTCCGGCTTCGGCTTTTCTTAAATATCCGGGCATATTGGCCGCAGCTAATCCATCTCCGATTTTGATAGCTCCGTTTTCATCATTTACTCTGGCTGGAATCTGGCCTAACATTCCAATCACTTTATAATTCTCATCATTTTCTCTGTCATCTTGGCCATTACCGATTACCGAGGGATTACTGGAAACAATACCCATGATATTAGTGTCTCCGCTTCGGCTACATCTCTTTATGGCATTATTATTTTCTTCATCGATACAAACTGTTTCTCCGGCCACTAAATCTTTGTTCTTAGTAAAGAAATACTCAGCATAGTCTGCGCCTGTCCCCGTGTAAGCTCCATCAGCATAAACCGCTCCATTGGCTTGCACGCGGAAAACTGCATCATCGGCGCTCGCCACATCTGAGCGAAGCATCATAATATTATTTGTGGAGGTAGTTTGATTAGAATTAATTTCTAATCCCACCACGCCCTCAGTTCCATTTAGGTGTAATAATGCTGTTTGCGCTACGGTACCAATGCCGATTCTTCCATTGGCATCCATGGATAAGAAATCAGTCGTGCCCAAAGCTCCGCCTAAACCGATTTTAAAGATGTCATCCGTGTCATCCAAGCCTAAATGAAAGTCCTGAGCATTGCCATCAAAAATTGCCAAAGAATCTTCGGCTAAGCCCGAACCAATAGTTATTTTTGAACCACTCGCGCCGCTACCACTCATCACGAGAGCGCCGGTATTATCTGCTGAAAGCGTGGCGTAGTTACTGATATCATAAGAGAATCTCAATTGATTATTTGCTCCAAATAAATCTAACATTGATCCAGGAGTATTGGTACCAATTCCTAAACGCTTAGTGGAGTTGTCCCAGAAGAAATTACTATTATCCTGGGTATACACTCCGCCCGCTCCAGCAAATGGGATTGAGCCAGTTGTAAAGGCAGTCGAAGTTCCTGTTCCTCCATAACCCACTCCGATAGTTGCGCCCATCCAAGTTCCGGCTACCACTTGCCCGCTGGCGTTGATTGTAAACAAAGAGCTATCATTAACCTGAAGATTGATAAAGTTTCCTGTAAACGATCCGCCTCCCCTTCCCATGTTCATAACTAATGCATCGCCTGAAAAAACACTACTAGCTTGTGTAAAATATGCAAGAACAGAAGAAGTTATGCTTCCACTATACAGTTGCAGTGCGCCTCCAGAAGCAGTACCAGCATGATCACCTCTTAATGCCCATCCACCAACAGCCGAAGAACGAACACCTGTCGTGTTACTGGTTCCTGAAGCACGAATTACAGAACTGTCCGTATTTCCATTGCTTTTATTTGCATAAAAACTATATAATTCACTGCTATCATCAGCTATTTCTAAATTATAAGTTGGCGTGGCTGTTCCAATCCCCACATTTCCATTCATAAAGGCGGCGGAATAATTATTATCCGCCCGTAGGCATTGGTCGTGGCAGCTCCGGTGTTTTCTCCCGTGGCTTGGAAATATCCGCCATAAGTATTGACTGTGCCGCCGGTGGAAATTCCGCTGGAGGTGGCGTTGGAATTGATGCCATAAATATTGGTCGTGCCAGTAGTAAATATTCCTGTAGAATCCACATCCACATTGGTTCCATAATATGATCCAGCTGTAACAGTTGATAAATCTACATCATTTAAAAGAGTATCGGCCGCCACTACATAGCCATCGTTCGCCGCGCTCAAGGTCAAGTCCAAGTTTTGCCAAGCTGAATCAGTCTTCACATACCCTGATCCATTGAAGATTAAATTAGCGGATGTACTGTTACCCATCACTAAATCATATGCCATTGAGACATCTCCGACTGAACCAAAGGCGACTGGATTGCTGAAAGTTGTTTGTGAATCTGTGATAGTTAAAACATCAGATCCATTGGAAGTAATTCTAAATAAATCTGTAATTCCAGCTGCTCCAGCAATATCTAATTGGTAAGTTGGAGTAGCTGTTCCAAGTCCTAGTCTATTATTAGTATCATCCCAAAAGAATTTAGTATTATCTTCGGTGTAAACTCCGCTGGTACCAGCAAAAACTATCGAACCAGGAGTAAATTGAGTATTTGTTCCAGTTCCTCCCAGGGTTACTGCGAGATTAGGATTTACCGACCAAGTTCCGGCATTAATTGTCGGTACTCCGGTTGAAGCTGAAGTATTAATTCCTGTTCCACCATAAGCTGCTCCGATAGCACTTCCCATCCAAGTTCCGGCCACCACTTGACCGGAAGCATTGATCTGGAAGGCATCGTTTGTCCCAACGGTAAATAAAGAAGCGGGGGTAGTATCGCCAATTCCAACATAACCAGAATTTTTAACTACAAATAAATCTCCATTAAGATCATCATCTGAAGAAAGCATAAACAAATCAGTGGCTCCTCCGTTTGCACTAATCTCCATCCGTGATTCAGGTGTCGCATCTCCAAGCCCCCAATTACCACCCACGGAAATAAAAGTATGATTCATGGAATTTCCCCTAAAATTCAACACATTTGCTCCCCCATCTATTGTCATTGACGAACCACCTGTAATTTGCGGACCACTAGACCATTTTAAGCTATATGTATTATCCAGTAATATATTACCCCCCGAAATATGCAATGCTTCTGTTGGAGCGGCTGTTCCAATTCCCACATTTCCATTCATAAAGGCCGCTGAATAATTATTATCCGCACCAGTTGCTCCGTTGACATATAATCCGTAAGCATTGGTAGTGGCAGCTCCGGTGTTTTCTCCGGTCGCGCTGAAATATCCGCCATAAGTATTAACTATTCCGCCCGTGGAAATTCCACTGCTTGTTACATTAGAATTGATTCCATAAATATTAGTCGTGTCAGCAGTAAATATTCCGGTGGAATCTACATCGATATTGGTTCCGTAGTAATTGCCAGCAGTAGCGGTGGATAAATCAAGATCATTTAAAAGAGTGTCGGCTACAATTACTTGTCCGTCATTGGCGGCACTTAAATTTAAATTCAAATTTTGAGAAGGAGAATTTGTAAAAATATATCCAGTTCCGTTAAATTCAATATTGGCGCTAGTGCTGTTAGCCATAATTAAATCATACGCCATCGAAACATCTCCAACTGAACCGAAGCTCACTGGATTACTGAAAGTTGTTTGGGTATCTGTAACTGTCATAATATCACTGCCATTAGATGAGATTCTAAATAAATCAGTTACTCCGGCTGCTCCAGCAATATCTAATTGGTAAGTTGGAGCAGCGGTTCCAAGTCCGAGTCTATTATTCGTATCATCCCAGAAGAAGTTAGGATTATCTTGAGAAATTACCCCGCCTGTGCCCGCAAAGGCAATGGATCCAGGAGTTAAATTGGATAATGTTAATCCTCCAAAAGTCGGAGTGGCAGCAGTGTGGATGTCTTGAGGCAAAGATAAGGTCAAAGAATTAGCCGCGTTAGTTACGGTAATTTGATTAGCAGTTCCACTAACTGTTTTGTATTCCAAAGCGTCCCCAGCCGCATTCATTCCCATGATTTGATTAGCAGTGCCGTAAGCCGTGAGGCCAGTTCCTCCATTTCCGACTGACAATGTTCCAGTTATATCAGTAGCTAGATTAATTTGGTTTAGAGTTATTGCTTGATCAGTGATAGTTAGATAATCATAGGTAGCGGGAGAATTGGTGAGAGTAACTGGATTATGAGCAGCCGCAGTAATGTCAGACATATAGGCGACAGTTTCTCTAGTGGTGCCACTTGGAGTAAAGTATAATTCGCTTCCATCATATTCAAAAGCACCTGTTTCAGCAGTGGTGAGATTTACTCCGCTGGTTAGTTTAAGTGGCGCTCCGCCTGCAGTTGCGACTCCCGCTGCGATATGAAGTTTGGCAGTTGGAATAACTGTACCGATACCCACTCCCAAATTGTCTACTCCACCCAATCCATCAGAAAGACCATAAATTGTTAGCATTGGATTTATCCACTGCACCAGACGTAACCCCCATATCAATCCAAGAAATCGCTCCGGAATCATCATCAAAAGCTAACTCTCCCAACTCAAGATTGGCAATTGAAGTTACTCCGTTTTGGTCAATGCTAAATTCAGATGTCCCCGCGATGCCACTACCAGAATATATTTTAAATTTATTAGAATCAGTAGCGTCAATTCCAAATGAGAAAGCGCTGCCAAGATAAAGATAATTGCTCGCATCATTCCAAGATAGATTTAAGTTATCCTGACTAACTACTCCACCCGTTCCAATAAATGGAATTGATCCGGCAGTTAGTCCACTCAATGTTACTCCGGCAAAAGAAGGACTAGAAGTAGTGGCAATATCTTGAGGAAGTGAAAGTGTCAAAGAATTAGCCGCGTTTGTAACTGTAATTTGATTAGCAGTTCCACTAACTGTTTTGTATTCGAGGGCATTACCAGCTGCATTCATGCCCATGATTTGATTAGCAGTGCCGTAAGATGTGAGTCCTGTTCCGCCTAAAGTCACAGGAAGTGAAGATTGAACTGACCAAGTTCCGCTAGATATGGTAGGTATTCCAGTTGAAGTTGAAGTATTTATTCCGGTTCCGCCGTAAGTGGCGCCAATATTTGTTCCATTCCAAGCTCCAGCTACTACTTGACCGCTAGTATTGATTTGGAATAAATCTCCATTTCCGACAGTGAATAAGGAAGCGGGAGTGGTGTCGCCGATACCTACGTTGCCTAAATTATCAATTCTAATTCTTTCAGTATCATTAGTAAACATGCCCAAATATTCAGAAGTAGAACCTTGAATTCTAGTGTAACCGTTATTAGTAAAATCAATATTTCCGTTTACCATTCTCAATCTACCGCCATCTACAAGTTGTAACGTTGCTGTTGGCGTAGCTGTCCCAATCCCCAATCTCTTATTCGTATCATCCCAAAATAAATTAGTATTGTCTTGAGCTATTGTTGTTCCGTTAGAAAATAGAACTGAACCGGAAGTTAAGGCGGGAAGATTAAATTTGTTATTAAAAGTATTCCAATCAGTATTGGATAATGCTCCGGTAGCGGTGGTTGAGGCTAAAGCTAGAGAAAGTTCTTGAGTACTTAATGACAATCCATTGGCTGTTCCGAGGGTTACAGCACTATGCAGTTCAGAGTCGCGAGCAATTGAAGCAGCGATGCTTAGCGTATCTCCGGTTAAAACGATTTCACCTGATCCGTCTACTGCGAGATTAGTGTAATCAGAAATATCAATATCATTTCCATTCCAAGTTACTCCCGTTAAAGTGGAATCTAAGTTTAGAGTAATATTGTTGGAAGCATCGATAGTTGAAGCTAGATTAGTTCCGCCTAAAATTGAAATTGTTTCAGTATCGTTAATTGTTTGGGTAGTCCCAGTATCAGCAGAGAGAGAGAAAGAATTCATGCCACCTACTCCACTAACCGATGACCAACTCATAGTTCCATCCATTTGAGCAGTTAAAACATAATTACTTCCTGCTGGCGCACCCGATGGTAAAGTATAAGTTACATTACCTGTTTGATCTGCTCCTTGGAAATAAGTATAGAAAGTTGCTCCGGCACTTTCTCGGATACCCAAAGTTCCGGTAATTGCTTGATTGCCATTTAAAGTTAAGCCGGCAAATGTTGGGGAACTTGTTGAGGTTAAATTTTGTCCGGTATTAAATTCTAATTGAGTATCTCCGATGGAGTCTGCTCCGATAGCTAAAGTCGCGGTAGCATTTTCTGCTCCTACTCCGCCGACCCGTTGTGTGAGTGCCGAGAGTGATTAAATTATCTAAAGTTACAGCTCCGGTTCCGCCGTTAGCAATTGGAAGTGTTCCAGTTACATGGCTGGCAAGATTAATTTGGTTAGCGGTTAGAGCTTGACCGACTCTGGAAAGATAAGACTCTCCGCTTAAGGTCATAGAGTCATGTAGTTCAGAGTCGCGAGCAATTGAAGCGGCAATATATAGAGAGTCACTATCTAAAACTATTTCAGAATCTCCAGCCAGATTAGTTTCGCTGGATATATCAATACTCGTTCCTAAGGTGGAAGCTACTGTAATTGATCCGGCTCCATTGGTAATATTAATTCCATCTCCGGGAGTTAAGGTGGCTAAAGTATAGTTATTAGCTGTGTCATTTCCAATTAGAAGTTGTCCATCAGCAATAGCAGAAGCGTTAACTCCTGTTCCTCCTCGACTTACGTTGAGTTGATTTTCTCCGGCAATTGTTCCTGCTCCGGTCCAATAGGCTACTTGATTAGCCGCCCCATTTCCATTTACTGCTCCCACCGCTCCACTTGATTGCCATGCCAAAGTTCCATCCGTAGCGGAAGTCAAAACATAATTATCAGCCACTGGCGCACCCGAGGGTAAAGTATAAGTTACATTCCCGGTTTGATCTGCTCCTTGGAAATAAGTATAGAAAGTTGCTCCAGCACTTTCTCGGATACCCAAAGTTCCCGTAATGGTTTGATTACCGCTAATGGTTAAGCCTCCAAAAGTGGGAGTAGAAGTGGTAGTTAAATTTTGTCCGGTGTTAAATTCTAATTGAGTATCTCCGATGGAGTCTGCTCCGATAGCTAAAGTCGCCGTAGCATTTTCTGCTCCTACTCCCCCCACTACGATTTGAGTGTTACCGGTAATGGTGTTGATATAATTTCCAGCTGTGTGAGTTCCGAGAGTAATTAAATCATTAAGAGTTGTAGCTCCGGTTCCACCGTTAGCTATTGGTAAAGTTCCGGTTACATGAGAAGCCAAATTAATTTGGTTAGCGGTTAGAGCTTGACCAACTCTGGAAAGATATGACTCTCCGCTTAAAGTTACTTCGCTGTGAAGCTCACTATCTCTGGCGATAGATGAAGCAATAGATAAAGAATCTCCGGTAAGAACTATTTCCGTGTCGCCAGAAAGGTTAGTGTAATCAGAAATATCGATATCATTTCCATTCCAAGTTACTCCCGTTAAAGTGGAATCTAAGTTTAGAGTAATATTGTTGGAAGCATCGATAGTAGAAGCTAGATTGGTTCCGCCTAAAATTGAAATTGTTTCAGTATCGTTAATTGTTTGGGTAGTCCCAGTATCAGCAGAGAGAGAGAAAGAATTCATTCCACCTGCTCCAGAAATTGATTGCCAAGCTAAAGTTCCATCTGTTTGAGCAGATAGGAAATAGCCATTGCTAGAAGGAGCTCCAGTTGGCAAAGTATAGGTTACATCCGCACTTTGCACTCCTCCGACAAAAGTTGTGTAGTTAGTTGGTGTTCCTCCTCCTTCTCTAATGGCGAGAGTTCCATTTAAAGTTTGATTGCCATTTAAAGTTAGTCCGGTAGTTGTAATTGTTCCATTTACATCCAAGGCAGTTACGGGA
>Ga0076247_130_pt1 | contig 27847 bp, 29 predicted proteins | sample RifGroF2_FD_67713 | JGI IMG/M metagenome (GOLD analysis project Ga0076247, IMG submission 67713) | Parcubacteria (Moranbacteria) bacterium GW2011_GWF2_35_54
TTGAATAGTTTTTTCTTTATCGCAATACCGCTCACCCTTCATAAAATATATTGCAACTGGAGCAACACATTTATCAAAAAAGTCTTTTTTTATTTTAGCCACAGCCTTATCTTTATGATCTAGCGAAGTAAGACCATCGCTTTTTTCCAACTCCTGACACTCCTCGATAGTGAATCTATCGTAAAGCTCACTGTAATAGATATGGTCTTTGAGATTTTTCATTGCTAATTTAAAAGATTTTTATATATTTTATGGTCATCATCTGAAAAACAGACAAAATATACTCTCTCAATTTGATGCTCCTCTTCCTCGAGAAAATCTTTAACAGCCTGCACTGCAATTAATGAAGCTTCATCAATCGGATAACCATATACTCCAGTAGAAATATTTGGAAAAGAAATTGTCTTTACTCCATTATCGACAGCTAAATATAGACTCATTGTATAACAACTTCGGAGCATATCCGCTTCTCTCCCATTTTCATTTCCATAAATAGGTCCCACGGTATGAATAACCCATTTGGCTGGCAGATTGTATCCCTTGGTAATTTTAGCCTCACCCTCCATGCAACCGTTTAATGTTAGGCATTCTTTATAAAGTTCTTCACCTGCTACTCGATGAATCACGCCATCAACACCGCCACCGCCAAGTAACCTGCGATTAGCAGAATTCACGATAGCGTCAACTTCTATTTTTGTTATATCACCTTTTATAGATATGAGTTCTGTTTTCATTTGCTTAATATTACCTTCGTGTGAAAATAAGTCAAATTAGTTACGCACTTTCATTATAAGTCGCACAAATACATTCCCCAAGTAATAAGTTTATGCGATAAAGCCATTGTGGAGCCCGAAGGAATATTTATTTCTGAATACGGAGGGAGTTTCGTAAGAGCCTTTTGACATATTATTCCGACAAGTCTGCCTTCATAATTAACCACAGGCCCACCACTTGCACCAAAAGTTGAAGCGTTATCTATCCAATAAGAAGCACCTTCAACATTTATTGATTTAGAATTAAAATTTCCGTTTATGATAATCTTATGTGTGGCACCCACCATACCGCTTTTAGCCATTCTTAATGCCATAAAGAAATCAAGTGCTTGTCCAATTTCTTTCCTCTTTTCAAGCATCTCTGGATTATCAAAATTAAATTTTGAATCCACATCAAGTGGAAGCCTTATCTCATCTGGAAATCCAGCCATAATAATATCTTCTCCGACTGGCATAAGATTGTCTTCTAATGAAATATAATCGTCACCAAAATCAACGACTTCTTTCGGTTTCAATATAGCCAAATCAATATTTAAAGAGTTAAAACTTTCTGGCATATTCGCATCAAAAGAAACATTATAAAGCACTGGCAAATATTCTAAATGTAATACTTTATCATTTTTATCCTTTGTAATAATAATTATTTTAGGATTAGCAATTTTACAAAAATCGCTTATGACGTGATTTGCGGTTAATACAACACCGTTATTTTTTATAATCACCCCCGTGCCAGTTCCCTGTAGTTGGTCACCGCTAAATAAAGCTATTTTTACAGCCGTTCTTTCTAATTTTTTACAAATTTCTACTTTATTCATATTTTTTTATCTTTATTTATTTTATTAACCAAAACATCTGGTTTGGATTATCTCTTAGATTTATTTCAATAAACTTAAAACATCTAATAACATAAATCCCTGTAACGAATTCTTCCTTGTTCCATACTCACTAGTTATTCCGTGCAAAACAGCATGCCTATTTAGAATATAGCGAAAACCTCTGGTCTTTTTTAATAAACTTGTATTTTGATATATTTTGTCATCTATAGATGCAAAAAATAAATCAATTTCTAACATATATAAATTCTTTTCAATTTCCTCATCATCATAACCAGCTTTTTCTAATGCTTTCGTTATCTTATCATTACCCTTAGCCCAGTTAAAAGAGATTTTTTTATCTTTACAATAATTTTTAGCTATCCCCTCTGCAACCAGCAATAAGACTGGGATTGATAAATTATATTCACCTTTAATATGAGCATTTAAAGCTTGTTCTAAATGAGATTCCCAAGGTCTGAAATATTTATTTTTTTGCCATTCTCTAATAACCTCAACTAAATAACGACATTTTTTTCCCTCATAAACCGAAACAAACAAACGAGTTATTGCAATTTTACCTACTTTATCGTAATCAGTGAAAGCTTGGGTTAATAGACCTGCCGGAATTCGCATTATAGACGGAGTAAGCCACCAGCCAGATTTTAAAATAACATCTCTCCTTTGTTTTTTATATTTAAAAGCTTTTGCAACTTCTTCTGTGAAATCTTGAAGCTCCTTAATCTTAGCAAAATATTGGTTAAAACCATTCACAAAATTAGTTATTACAGTTCTTTGCTCATCAAATATCTTACTTGCCATCTTTATTGCATCAGCATTTCTCTTGATTGTCTCAGAAAGATTCTGCAATATTGCGACAGGAAATGTGATACTATTGAAATTCTTAATCAAATCTTTTACGACCTCGCTTTTTATCTCAAAATCATTCTCCTTATTTTCAATATATTTAGGCATTTTTTTCTGGTTGACTTAAAAGTAAGCATCCGTAGTTATCTCCATTCTGTTTTTTAAATTATCTATGAGTTTTTAGTGATATATCCTCCAAGTGAGTAACTTCACCAGTTTTTTTATCAATTACTTTCTGAAAATATGTGTTCTTCTCCTTATCAATTCGTCTCTCCTCAATTACACCCTCAGGATGTTTTTCCAAATTACCACTTGATTTATGTCTTGAAATAAATTCAACCATAAATTTCTTAAATCCCTTAACCTTTTGCCTTATTGCAAAACTTTCAGTTGTTTTTACAGTATCTGTTAATGTTATTTTATACAATTTACCTTCATTTCCACACACTGAGCAGGCTAAATTTTCATTAGTCACTTTTGCATCACATTTATTACAAAAAATTTCTTTCATAAAATACCATGCTGTTTTACTTTTTATACACGACCTCTAACAAATCCACAAATTGGCTCACTATTTTAATTGCGTATTCATCGGAGATATTTTCTCCAAATTCTTTTTTATAAAGCTCTTTAAATTCTTTTAGTTGTTCGTCGGTAAGATTTATATTCATCTTATTTAGCATCTCTATTATATTTTTCAATTTGAGCGGATATTAAATTTATTTTATCTTCATCAATTACAACCCCTTCATTTTTTAAAAATGATGGCAATGCTTTTTGGTTTAGAATCCAAACATCGGCTCCTCTCGGTTGTGGTTCAACAAACCAATCTGGGAAAATAACTACTGGCTTTACGGCTATTTTTAAGCCAATTGAACTTGATATAAAATCTTCGAGCCAATGTGCCTGTAATTTTGACTGAAATATTGTTTTTCTATCAATACCCAGTCCGTCAATTATCATATAATTACCATTGCGTTTAATCTTCTGAACTCCGTCAAGCTTACTTCTGGTTTTTGTTTCTATTGTAAATACTCCTGCGGGACCAATAATTACATGGTCGATATTAAATATTTCACCAACAACCGTGTCATGAAATACTTCGTACCCCATCTCTCTTAGTTTCTCCAAGCTTTGACCAACTATTTTTTCTCCCTCTCTTCCTAATTTAATATTTTTAAATCTTGTCCAAAGCTTTATGATCTTTGTCATAAAATACACTGAAGCAACCACTGCAATAACAGTCCAGATTATTGGACTTGGGGGTTTGTTAAAAATTTTATCCGTCCATTCAATCAATGCAACAATAAAAAATACGAATATTATAAAAATATATGATATTTTTTCATCCAGTGACTGACCTGAGCTACGCAAAGGTCTGTTTTTTAATGGAGAATGTTTTTTATTTTTTACCATTTTTATTTTTTATTAATTTAAGAGAACGTATAAGTCATTTTTCGTTGTTTATCCAACACTGCTTTCGTGTGAAAATAAATCAGATTAGCTACTTACCTGCACCATTTCCTTCTTTTCTTTTTTCTTATCCCAAGAAATTTCCTTCATTCTAGCGGTATTTTTCTCAGCAAGTTTGATAATCTCATCAGCACTGCTATATGTTTTTATAAGCTCGCCCTTTTCTACCTCGAGCTTATCTTCTAAATATTTATACCTACACTCTAGTTCTGTAAAAATTTCACTCCATTTTTTTACATATATTTTGTAATTATTAGTTTTAAAAACTAAAAATCTTTCTCCGTGTGACTTAGAATTTTCCAATTCTGCTTCAATTCTACCTGAAGTATCAAAACTATTCCCCACTAAATAAAAATTCCAGAAAGAATTATCTCCATTAAATTCATCTTGCTTATTAATAACATCTAGATATTTTTTTACCTGATTTAATTCCGCATCGCCTAGCTTTACCTTTGGATGCTTTAATTCAACAACTATATTTTCAACTGTATCAACCATTTTATTTTGCTTACAGATAAATATATCCATTTCCCTATTTTTATCCTTATGATTAATTTTTGTTTTTTTATCTTTGCCCCTTAATAAATAATTAAATCTCCTCAACACTTCTTCAAATTTTGGCTCAGCTGCAGAAATTAAATAATATTGCTCTCCGAAAATCCAATAATGGCATTCGATAATTTTTTGTATATGGTCTTTCTCATTTGCATTAATTTCCTTATTGAAAACAAGTTCTTTTAATTGACTAATTATTTTATACCTATCTTTTATAAGACTTATTGTTTTTATAATTTTTGATAATTGAGTGCTTTTCAATAATTCAGCAAGTTCTTTTCTTTCAATCTCATCCAAATCCACAATTTTTCCTATAATAAAAATAACCCTTTCCCTTTCATCAGAATCAAGTAATAAATTTAAAAAACCCACAAATGTTTTCTTTTGTTCAATATTTAATGAACTGAATATTTTTGGCTGAGTTTCATAAAGACCCCTGATGACATCCGTCAGTTCATTTTTTTTAATTTTATCCCACTCATTTTCCTTGAATTCTGGGAATACCCCTTCTTTTTCGTATTCTTCCACCAATTTATTTGAATATTCTTTAAGAAACGGCTTTCTCTTCTTTCTCAAATAATTAGCTAATTCTGATTGCAGATATTTAAACTGTTCATCGGATTTTTTTCCTCCTATCATCGCCGGCTGTTTACTATTTTCATCGCTAACAAAATTAAAATTGTCAAAATAATCACTCTGGATGAAGACACTATGATAGAAATGATCTCCCTTTTTATTCAAAGTGGTATAATCTTTCCATACTTCATCTTTTTTAGAATTTTTATAATAATACTTAGAAAATTCTTTATTGATTTCTTGTTGCCATCGTATATACGATATATTAAATTTTGTACCTGTTTCCCTATGGATGAATTCCGCACTTTCTTGTTCTCCAATTATGTCTGAATATTTCAATAACTCTCCATTAATTTTAATATTGTAATCTTTGTGCTTATTTAATTCTAGAAACCACCCAAATTCACTTTTCAAAAAACTTAGAACTCCCTTAAAGGTACCTTCATTTATCTCATTTACTCCTTTAAAAGTCACAACTGTGCCAGTGTTTTTTCCATCAAAAACTTTAGCTTCTGATTTAGATTGTGTGTAGCTCTGAAGAGATTCTTTTCTTATTTCTACATTATATCTATATAACTTCTCGTCTTTCCGAAATGTCGTTTCCCAGTTGGCACTAGAGGCAAAAGTAAAAAATGTTAGCCTGCCAACTCCATTTTTTCCGTGTATTGCCGAATGATTTTTGCTTTCTCCAGAATCACTTAATTTTTCTGACTCAAAGAATGGGCCGAATTTGTCCTTAAGTAAATCCTGCCGAATCCCATATCCATTATCCTTAATTTGCATACTCGATATATTACCGATTTCATTTGCATCATATATAATTTCCACACAATCAGCTTTCGCATCAAATCCATTCCAAATATACTCCGCTATTGATTGTGGATGCTTATATCTTTTTAGAACCGATTTTATTCCTTTTGATGTAATTTTTACTTGGTTCGACATATTTTTATTATTTATTGTCTACTAAATGCGATAACCTCTTTTATTGTCTTAATGTCACTTTCTTCAATCATTGCAAGAAAGTTATCAAATTTTCTAAAATCAACAACGTCTAGTAAAAAATATTCGGAGATAGCTGATTGGTTTCCATTTATATTATTTAAGTATGCGTAATTTACTTCCAACTGAAAATTGTCTTGCACGCCTGTCGGCTCATCATTAGTAACGACATCAATTCCAAAAATATTTTCAAATGAATTACACACAATAAGCGGATAATTTAAAGTACTAATAACATTAATCGTTTTTCCACTTTTGGGAATTATAGATAAGCTTCCTTTATTCTTATAATAAATTAATGCATTAAGATTTTGGTTTATTGCTTTGTAGAAAACTTCGCTGTTCTCCCTGTTGCCATTATCTGAAGAAAAGAGCTTAGCTACTTTTTCAACTTTCATATAATGATGCTTTTCTATGTTTGTATTTTCTTTAGGACTTTTAAGTGGAGTGTCCGACATTACTCTGCTGATTACACTTTGTTTATCTATAACATCAAACCAAAATACATTGTTGTTATTTATATATTTGCATTCAATAAACAGTCGTACATTAAGCGTTCCCATCCATTGAGAAGAACCCCAAGTATTCACATCAAAAGCTTTTTCGGCAATTATGTCTATTTCTCTAGGCTTATCAGTAAGATTATCAGTGTAGTATGGGCTAACAAGAACACTCCAACCGAGTTCCCGTAAAAAATTAACAACTTGATAATGAAAATTATTACCACTACGAGCAACTATTTTTTTGATAATTTCTGACTTATTATTGTCTTCTTTATTCATTAAGCTATCTTAAATAAATTATTAAGCTTAAAATTTACCTTGTTTCAAAAAACGTTCTAACTAATTTTTGAATATGGGACAACCACAATCATCTTTTCGCATCTCGGGCAAGATAAATCAAAATTAATTGTTGATTCTTCATCATAATCTTCTCTTAACGCATCTTTTGGCAAACCAACCCACGGACAAACGGGACATTTAATTATTTCGTTCTTGTTATATTCTTCATATGGGACAACTTTTGCTTGAACATCTTTTTCTTCAAACATATATTTATCGTTAAAACTATTTTAAAAAAAATTTAGCTCATAATTTCAATTACTTTTTCCACTCTTTCGAATCTTACATTATCTAACTGCTCAAAATGCTTTCTGCCACACTTTATCTTAGCACTTTCACTTTCTCTGATTTCTCCTCCTGATTTTGTTTCCGCCACGAAATAAATCTTTTTATCATTTTCCAACACTATCGCCCAGTCTGGATTATATGAACCAATCGGAGTTTGAATTTTAAACCAATAAGGAAGTTTGAAATAGAATTTTACTTTTTCCAATGTTTCTAAATCTTTAGCAAACTGAGTTTCTACGCTTGAGTGGGCATCCACTAAAACATGACTATAGAGAGTTTTTTCTTCGTTCTGAACCTTAACAACGTTATCTAGATAACTATTTAATTCTTCATTTTCAAATAACTCCATTGCATAACAACTATTTTCTCCTTTTAATTTTTCATACTTGATACCATCAATCATCAGTTTTTTTAAGGCCTCGTTAATAATGATGGTTGCGTAATCCATGAATTGTTGAGGATTTTTATCCATTTCACTACCTTTGCCCGACTCTTTAATTATTTTAAGAATTGTATCTTTTGTAAGCTTTGTTTTATTTTGAATGTATCCCAAAACATCTGGGATAGCTACATATTTTCCATATTCAATTTTCTTTTCACTAACGTTGGCTAGCTCCGTCGTTACTCCCTCATCCGTAATACCAATTTTTGCTTTAAGACTCACTATTTTTGGAGCAGATATGCTAATATTTGAAAGCTCTTTTCCAGCAATTTTGACTAAGTCATCCGTCTTATACTCAACCTGATATTGAGTTTTTTGTTTTATTTTCTCCCATAGTTCTTTAAAATCTTCACTCAATTTATATGCCTTAGTTAATTTTATTTTTACCTCTTTTCTTTTATTATTAATTCTTCCGCCAAATTCAACGTTGCAGTCATCCTCAATTTCTGTTTGAAGTTTTTTGGCGAAATCTTCATATTTCTCATTAGCTATAACTGTTAATGTATTTATATTGTCATCAAATATTCTCTGTCCATCTTGGTTAACTGGCAGTCTAAGTCCTCGTCCAATTTCTTGACGCTTCTTTATTTCACTTTGTGTCTCATTGAGCGTACAAATTTGAAACACATTAGGATTATCCCATCCCTCACGAAGAGCGGAATGTGAAAAAATAAAGCGAAGTGGCTCCTTGGATGACAATAGTCGCTCTTTATCTTTCATAATCAATGAATATGTATCATTATCCAAAATGCTATCACCCTTCGTATCTTTTAATTGTCCTTTTTTATCTTGCGAAAAATATCCACCGTGCACTTCCTCAGCTGAATTTAACGTTATGCCCGCAAAAATAGGATTAGCTTTCACCTCGTTAAATATCTCCTCAAACCACTCGGCAATTTTTCCCTTTTTAACTATGCTATCTGCATACTCTCTGTAGTTTGCAACTCTATCAATAAAAAATAATGATAGCACCTTTATTCCCTTATCTTTAAGTTTCTTTTCTTTTTCGAAATGATTAATAATAGTCTGCCTTATTTGAAGTTTCATTATATCTTCCTTGAATCCTCCCCAACTTTCACCTACAAAAATAGTTTTTCCATTGGAAAATGTAATTGACTGAGCTGTTATATCTACTGCGTCAACGATATAATCTTTATATATTTCTCGCTCACCTGATAGCTTATGTAAATCACACTCAGTTCTGGTTCTGGATGATTTTTTGATAGTTACAGTTTTTCTTTTAATTCCAGTCTTTTCATTCACATCAATTTTAAGCTTCACGCAAATAGCATTTTTCTGAGATGCCACTGATTCCAACTCTATATAAGGATCATTTTGATTGTTTTCCTCTAAAACCGAATCCACTTCAATCTTTTTTACCAATCCCAAATCATAAGCTCTTACTGGGTCTAATTTATAAATTAAATTATAATGATGTTTATGTGTAGCTGAATAACGAAGAGTATGGCTTTCTTTCTGATTTCCGTTTCCATATTTTGTGGCTCATCCACGATAACAATCGGTTTCACTGCTTGGATATATTCTATCGGCACACCCCAGTCACTTTTTTGGTATATAATATTGCCTTTCTTCTTCTCTTGGCTAAATTTAGCGAATGAATCTATATTAATAACTAATATTTGGAGAGAATTAGTTGTGGCAAAGTTCTTAAGCAATCCACGCTTTTTTGGATCATAAACATAAAAGTCCATCTCGGGATTATCATAAAGAATGTTAAAATGCTCTTTTGTAATCTCTAAATTTTTAATTACACCTTCTTTGATAGCCACACTAGGCACAACAATAATAAATTTTTTAAAACCATATTTTTTATATAATTCATGAATGGTTCTCAGATAAACATAAGTCTTACCTGTTCCTGTTTCCATTTCAATTGAGAAGTTTAAACCATCTTTAAGTTTTTGCGAAGACTCACCATATCTTCTTTCTCCATATTTGAAAGTTCCGAATCTAGTATTCAAGTTTTCAGCATCAGCTTTTTCTAATTTATTCTGCTCTTGAACTATATGTAGATTTTTAATTATTTCTTCCTCTTTTAATAACAGATTATTACCAACCACAAATCCACCATCAATAATCATCTGTCCACTGTTCTTTTCTATTTCCAATTCAAAATCTCCCTTATTTAAGGGCTGTCCGTTGAATAGACTAGTTACTGAATTTACAGCATCTATTTGATATTGTTGTTTGGAATCAAATTGTAGTTTCATTTTTTAATGTTACGATATTTTACATTCTTTGAAAATATTTTAATTAAATTGATACTCCACTCCTTAAAACTCATTTGCCAAGAAACTATCAAGATTAATGCGAGCATTAATAATTGATACAATAATCCAATTTCAACCTTTTCTACCAAGATAATCCCCATAACGGAAAATAGAATTCCAAAAAATAAAAACAAAACAACCTCTCCTATGTAGTTCAACTCAGAATCTAAATCATTAATTTTAGCAAGCTCCATTTCCGCATAATCAAAATGAATTGACTCATCGTCTTTTTTTAAAGCTTCTACCGCCTTTTCTATTGACTCGTCTGTTTTATTCTCCACCTCTTTTGCAGCAATCTTTAGCCCATTGGCTTGCTTATCAATCACTTCTTTTATGTAAGAAAAAATAAATATCAAAGAAAACATGGATAACATAAATCCAAACACAGAAAATATATTTACACTTATTTTTTCAAATAAATATCCAATGCCGATTATCGCGATAATTATACTTGCTAAATTTTTAAGTAAATCCAGATGTGCAAATAGCAACTGATTTAAAAAATTAACCTCAAAATCAGAGAAGCGTTCTTTTAATCTAAAGGCATCTTGTATTGAATTTTCAATTATTTTTCTCTTACATTCATCCATGTTTATATCACTTTAAAATCAATCTTCTCTTGCTCCATTTGAAGGGAAATATTGGTTTTAAGTTGGTCATTATTTTGAAAACATCCATCTAGGCAAACAAATTTTTCTGGCTTAGTTTTTTGAATCTCTTGGGCTAACTCTTTGGTTATTTGTTTACCAAGATATATAATCAATTTTCCACCATCTAGAGAATAATATTTATTCCCATTGAAATCTTTTTCTTCAATCGGCACGTTTAAGTCCAATCCACTTTTTAATATTAACTCAACTAAAATATTCTCTTCCTTACTTCCTTTCTGGACATTATCAACAAATTCTTCCATTGCCTTTAATAACCCTTCTGAATTTTCAAATTTTCCTTGCCAAATTTTAAAATTAAATCAATTTTATTTTTATTATCTTTCTCGATTTTATCTCCAGCCCTTCTGATTCGTTCTTTTCCAATTTCAGCAATGGTTTTATATCCTGCTTTATATGCTTCACTGTTTTCATCGCATAACTCTGGAATTTGAACACAAATCCATTTTCTATTTCCTTCATCCAGCATGTTTTGCATCATCACTGCATGAGCAGTGGTTCCAGAGCCTGCAAAAAAATCTAGAATTATATCATCCTCATCGCTATTTGTTGATAGCTCTAACATTCTCTTTATTAATAGTGTTGGCTTTGGAGTATCGAATATTTTTTCTTCAAATATGGCCTTTATTTCAAAATTAGCAGTATCCGTACTGCCAGCAAATTTATAATCCCAAAAGTTGATAGGAGTCATACCCTCCCTAGCTTCTGATAAAAATCTTTTAATACTTGGGTACTTCGCTTTCCCATCCTTCCCCCACCAGACAACATTATTGCTGGTATATTTTTCAAATACTGATTTCTCGCTTCTCCAAGCCTTTCTTTTAGGCACAATGGATTCTCCCGTGTTAGGATTCACGATTTTATAGCAAAGGTTCGGTCTCTGAGCTGGTGTAGCTTGACTAAAGAATGGCATAGCTTTCCACACACCTCGTAAATCATTGTCGGGATTTGAGTATCTAGCATCAGCTTCTTTATTTCTCTCCATTAAATTAGGTTTAAACTGACTACTTCTAGCATAAACTAAAATATGTTCAATCATTGAAGTAAACCCGTCAGTGTTATTACTTCTTGTATATCTTTTTTGCCATTCAATTTGTGCAATAAAATTTTCTTCACCGAAAATTTCATTCATTATCATCCGTAAGTTGTGAACTTCATTATCGTCAATGGACACAAAGATAACCCCATCTTGTCGAAGTATATTTCTTGCTAAGAATAATCTTGGATATATCATATTGAGCCAGTCGGAGTGAAAGTGTCCATTGCTATCTTTGCGATTAATTGAGAGTCCATCCACTCTGGTCAAATTCCCATTTTCATCCAAGTCACCGACACCTTCTAATTCTTCTTTTTTAGATTTTCTAAAATTGTCATTGTAGATAAAATCATTTCCAGTATTATAAGGTGGGTCAATATATATCATTTTTACTTTCCCATAATAAGAACGTTGAAGAACCTTGAGAACTTCAAGATTATCTCCTTCTATGAAAAGATTTTGTGTTTCATTAAAATTTTTAGATTCATTTTTGTCTAATTTCAGTGTTGCGGTGGTTTGCTCTTGAATGACTTTAAAACAATTACTTTTACCAGCCCAACTCAAACCATATCGCTCGTTACCGTCATCGACTTCTTCTCCCAGCGTCTGTTTTAGCTTTTTGCAATCAACCTTTCCTTCTGAAAAAACTTCTGGTAAATCTGACTTTAAAAAATTTAACAGCTCTTCTTGTTTATTTAAAGAAGAACCAAATCTATTTTTTTCCATATTATATAATATATTTTGAATTTATATGTCCTTATAATACTTCTAATTAGCTCTAAAGTAAAGAAATTAAGCAGCTTTTGTGCGATTATTTGCCCTAATTTATATGAATGTATAGCATTTACTCTTTTTATACACAAACAGCCAGTTTTTAGCTGGCTGTTTTAAATTTTTAATCGATAGCCACTTTCTATTTACAATCACTCCCTATTTCTTTGCCCCAAGTTCTTTGATTAAGTGTTCCTGTTTCATCTTCATAAGGCTTGTATTTCATCATAACTATCCAAAAGTTTGTTGGCCCCGATGTCGCCCAGTCAGTGTTAATTCCGTCTTCTGAACCAACGCTAGTTCTCAGATGCCCCCAAGAAGTGAATAATACTCGTGATATTTTGCTTTTAACCGCTTCATCAGTATAAAGCTTTTTCATAATATCATAAGCAACACTCTTGGCATAAAAACAGCTAGCAATGTCTCCGTTACCCGCATTTACTATAACTTCATATGGAGGCGTGCTTGTTTCTTTAGCAAAATCACCTTTAGTGTCCCATACAGTAACTTCTGATTTATCTGAGACACTCTTTACGATATTTTCAATCTTTTTTACAGCACCAACCTCCTCCACGACTTTTTTATCAGCCACATCATTATTTTCTTGTGTGGGTTGCTTATCATTGGCATTTTTTATCTCTGTGCTACTTTCTTGTTTGGGTGTTTCTATTTTTGAGACAGTCTCAACTTTATTTTCTTTGGTGCTTCCTGTGATATTTCCAATAATAATGATTAACACCACAAATATAACTACGACTATTCCAACTAAAGCTAAAACTGATTTATTGGACTTATTATTTACATTATTATTTATTGGATTAGATGCTGAAGCGGAACCGTATGATCTCGCAAAATCAATATCGTTTTTAGTTAAATACACTATGCCTTCAAAAAAAGCGATTATTGAAGGAATCATCGTCCAACAGAAAAGTAAATATAGGATTCCTTGCCCTGTTTTTCCCAAGTAAAATTTATGTGCTCCAAAGCCTCCTAATATCCAAGCTAGGGCGAAGGCAATCACCTTATTCTTTGAATTTTTAACTGGCTGACCTCCTGCCACCAACCATTCTCCGCAATGCTTACATTTTTGTGCCTCATTTAAAATGCTTTCTCCACAAAATGGACATTTTTTGCCTCCCTCTTTTTGCTCAATTTCATCACTCATATTTTTTATTTTAATTAATTAAATGTTTTTATTTGTTTATTAAATTCATAAATACCTTTAAACTCTTTCGCATTATTTTTGTTTAATTTTAATCCCCATTCAGGCTTACTTTTTTTATTTTTGTAATCGTTATCACAGAAAAATTTATGTTCCATAATACTCCATTCTAGCGATGGCACAAGGCACAATGTCGGCAGTGCATCTTCTTCAAAAATAATTAACGCCAAAAGCATATTTTCCTTGAGATGAAAAACTTCTTTTCGCATAAACACATAATTATAATTTCTCACCGATTTTACTTGAACGTCATAATGTTCACTATCATTTTTCCTAATCACAAAATCTATGCCCTTATCATCAACTTCCGAAGTATAAACATCAAAGCCTGCTTTGGTAAATTCCATCTTAGCAAAATACTCTCCGTATTTTCCCAGTTGCAGATGACTTAATTTTGACCAGTTATTATTCATATGATTTTTCACATACACAAAAGGACAACCTCTAATCAGTTGTCCCTAGTCCGCTTAAAGACATGGTCATACACTTTTCGAGGTTGCCCTTTACTATGTACGACCACACCTCAAGCGAATAGCTTGAGTTATTTAAGCGGACTAGGTATTTAATTAATTTAATATTATCTTATAAAAGAACTTGGGTCAATCAGTTTATTTCCGCCAGCCTCACCTCCTTTCTCAGTCTTGATTTGTCTATATGCAAATATCTTTCAGTTGTTGAAATATTTTTATGCCCTGCTAGAATCTGAATCGTTTTTAAATTTACACCCTTCTCTAACAGTCTCGAGCAAAAACTATGCCGTATGCTATGCACTGAAATATTTGGCTTTGTTATTCCAGCCAATTTTAAAGTAATTCTCTTTTTGAAACTGCTAAAAAACAATGGCTCGTCCATCTCCTTATTTTTATATGCCTGCTTAATTTTTCTTGCCAATTTCGCATTTATCGGAATGCTTTGTTTCTGTCCGCCTTTTCTTTTGACAATAATTGTTTTGGATTTTGCATCAATATCGCATACATCCAAATTAACCAGTTCTGAAATGCGAATACCTGTTTCAATAAAAATAGTTACTATTAACTCGTTTCTTTTTTGATGCTTGGATTTATCTTTTTTAATAATTCCAATTAGTTTTTTTAATTCAGCCTCAGTCAAATAACTCGGTTCTTTTTCTTTAACTTTGGGCATCGCAATATTTTTGACTGGATTATTCTTTATCAAATTCTCGCTTTCTAAAAATTGAAAGAAATTTTTAAGTGAAGTAAGTTTTCTCCTTCTCGTAATTGGCTGGTTATTTTTCTCCGCTAAAAAGCAAAGGAACTCACGAATGTGAGCCCTTGCCAATTTGTTAAATGATGACTTTTTAATGAATTTGACGAATTCCGATAAGTCTCGAGTGTAAATCTCAATAGTTCTTTCGCTTAAGACTTTTTCTATGCGAAGATAATCCAAATATTGTTTTATGTATTTTTGCATAATATGTGTCTCTTTACTCGTTGTGACACATAATAGCTCTTGGCTAGATTAAGTCAAATGCCTCAATTTCGGCTAGAATTCGCCTAGTAATTCCAGCATTGTTTGCTTCCAGCAACCTGTTTCTATCTGAGGAAATTTTTGAGACTAAGCCTTTTTTCATATCTACCACGATATAAAAATCCATTCCGCTGTCAAAATAAAATTTACTATCAATAAATCTCACCACAGCTTTTTCATTAATTGCTTCCAATAAATCAAATACCAAAAGCGTTTGCAATTTTCCAAAATCGCAAGGATGACATTCGATATCCACCAAATTCTCATCAGGATAAAAATTGATTTCGCAAGAAACGATAATTTTACCTTCTTCATTGTTAATGCGAAACGATACTGTATCTTTAGCCTCTTGGATAATTTTATGATACAAATGTTTATACTCGGAATTTTTCTTTTTCGCATTTAATAAATTATGCACAAATTTATCTTGCGTCACTGGATTTAAAAACTTAATTTTTATGGTCATATTTGTTATTTTATTTCAAATTAAAAGGATACATAACATACATTATGCGAACATTCTATAAATTAGATAAATCACCAGTGTGGATACGCTGTAGCCATAGATGTTTATGAATAATTCGCTCATAGTTATTGATATTTCCTCCACTCTTCTAATTCTCTGAGAGTGGGGAAATTATTTTTAGGATTAATAATTTCTATTTTCTCTTTACTTTTAACTCTTGCTAAATTAGGCTTTTTTTCTTCTCTTAACTGTTCTTGAAATTTATCAATGCTGGGTGCATCAGTAATAATGAATCCCGCTTCGATTTTTCTCACTCCTGATATCTGCATCAACGCCACTGACAGAGCCATAGCGTGGTCTGAATACTGCGAGCTGGGATGGTCAAAGCGATAACCGTAACTTTTTTGAAAAAGATTTAAAGATAGTAGCTCTCTTTCCAGTTGCTTGTGCGGAAAAAATTTCACCAATCCGTTATGGATAAAATAATATAAGTTACGACTTAACTTCTCCACATTGGAACCAGTAAAAGTAAATTCTTCAATCTTGCAATATCGCTTCAATCTTTCAATTGTTCCTTTTAAATTCCATGGGTCAACTATAATATTAAGTTTTGGGAAATTTTTGGAAGCGATAAGCATATCTTCTTCAATGTCGACAATTTTTACTGGATTATTTCTATCCCCTGACCACGTCCTGATATCATCCACAATCACAACGCCAGATTCTTTGTCTTGATGAAGTATTACAGAAACTGTACGGTCTTTAACTAAGCCAAGGTCGCATCCGTAATAATATTCGTTGCCCTCCTCGCCTTTGAATTTTGGTTTAAGAAATTCGTCTCGGCATTGCATCACATCCTCTCTGGTAAAAAAACTATTTTCTCCAGCTGTCCATTTATTTTCCCAAAATCTCTGAAACACTGCTGGCGGAAGTTCTCGTCTTCGCTCTTCTATAAATTCTTTGGTTATCCAACTTACTTGTTCTCTTTATTTAATCCTTTTTCATATAGTTCAAAAAGGGGAGTGACGGTGTTAGTTCCTGCATAAGTAACGATAAAACGGAGAGGCTGTTTTCTGGTTGGAGAAAATTGCAGAGCATCCAACAAATCTCTATTCTTTTGATTCCATATTTCATCCCCTATAACTACCTGCGGGTTTAGGCCGTGAGCTGAGAAACTATCTGAACTCAAAACCTTATATATATTGCCTGTCGACGGGACAACAATTGAATCACGATAAATTTTTACGCTGTCTAACAATATCGGATTTCTTTCAATGGCTTTTTTGGTTTTACTCCAAATAATAGAAGCTTGGTCTTTGTCAGATGCAATAGAATAAATTTCATTTGGCTCGTCAAAGATAGGGTCGCAAAAAAGCATATATAGAGCTACGCCCGAAGCCAAACTGGATTTGCCTGACTTCTTAATCATTCCAATAAGAGCATCGTTATATATCCTAATTCCATTTTTATCTTTGGTTTGAAATATATCATTTAGAATTTTTTTCTGAATCGGCTCCAATACTATCGCTCTGCCACTTTCCAAAAAATATTGCTCTTCTAAAAACACGCATATATTATTTTGATACTCAATAAGTTTCTCCGTCGTTATCGGTTGCATCTTCATCATCTTGAATTATGATCTCGGCCATTTTGTTTTTTGTCAGACTGGCTCGTTGCAAAGCTTCTGCAAAACAAAATGACTGCACATTGGTTAAATTAAGTCTCGCTCTTGCCTGAGGTCCGATTCCTAATGCATCCGCTTGTTTTAGCACTATACGCTCATAGTTGATTTTCATTGCCATTATGGGCTGCACGTCCAATCCTGATTCTTTGGCTTGGAAAGGGCCGATATTTGCCACCCAGCGTTCAATAATTATGAGGAAGCAGTAATTTTTAACGAATCTGTCCATTATATATTTATCTATGGGCTTTATATACTCCAGAGCAAATATTTCTTCATAAATCTCATCTTGAAGCTCCAAGATAGCCCGGCAATGTTTCTGGTCTTTTTCAAATTGGGGACATTCTGAAGAAAAAATGCATTGATTACAACTGGGCACTGGAGCAACATTTTTTCTGAAAAATTCAAAAGCTCCGTGTTTTCTTTGCACTTCAAGATTGCTTTTAACCGCATTTAATCCTTCTTCTGAAAAATTACGAACTGCGGTTTTTGATTTTGATTTATATCTTGCCATTTTCTATTTTTGCTTTAAATAAAGGTCGCATAATAAGTATAATTTCTCACCTTTGTTTTTTCCTTCGATTTTTTCCAGAACTCCGCTGATGAATTCTCCTTGCTGTTTTGAGACGGCAAAATTTATTATCACTGGTATTTCTTTTTCTCTTTCCACTGAATCTTTTCTGATTTTTTCCATAAATTCTTCGGTTACCTGTGTAAGCGATAACTTATCTTTCAAATCTGCTACTCCAAAACCTAGCTTGCTTGATAACTCTTCCAGCGTGTATTTATTGTTAAGCTCTGTTATAAGTTTTGCTAGCTTTAACGAATTCATTTCACCTCGTTTAGAATTAAGGGCTATGGTTACTATTTTTTGATGGTCTTCATCTTTCGGATTAAACACAATAATAGGAATCTTTTTAAAGTTAAGCAAAGTTGCAGCTCGCCAACGATGATAACCATCTATAATTTCAAACTTCCCATTTTTATTTTCTGCAACAATGACTGGTTGTCCTATCCAACCATTTTCCTTAAAATCTTCCATTAAGCTTTCAAATATTTCATCCCCCATAATATTTGGGTTGTATTTATTGGGGGTTACCTCAGTCGTTTTTACCATTATAATTTCTGAATAAACTTTTTCTTTGCTCATATTATTTTGTTACGATTAAATATTCTACACAGTCTTCTTGTTTTTTGCCTGACTTGGATGCGATATTATTTAACGCCCAAGTATGCTCTAAAAAATACAAGTCTGCATCTCTGAACTTTTTAACTATCGCTAATAACTCTTCACCTCTTACGCCTGTTTCAGACACAGGATTGTAACCCATACTTATGACCCATTTGGGAATAAATTCTGAAAGAGCAAACAGCTTCTCAAAATTTTCTAACACATCTTTGGTATTAAAGGCTTTGTCATCTATTTTTACTCCCGTTTTTTCTTCCAATATTTCATCCAACACTTTGTAATGGCTGGAATACATTGTGGAATTATAGTAAGGGCTGTCAAAATAAATTGTATCCATCCTCTCTCCTTTCTCTTTCATTAACTTCAGAAAATCGAAACAATCCATTTGATACATCTCATTTTTCTTTCCATTGTTGAAAATTCCAGTATTAATTTGTTCTTTCAGTCTGAGAAGTGATGGTAATGGATGCGATAAGTTGTATTTTATTTTTTTACCTCGCGATTCGCTAGCCAGTTCTAAAAGTTCGATTTCCCTTTTTTCTAGAATCATCTCGTTGTCGAATTTACCAACCTGAAAAGCTCCGTATTGCCTCAAAGATAAAATATATTTTTCTACGAGCAATAATAGCAACTCTTTTTTGGGACTTTCTCTTTTTCTGGCATTGGCTAAAAAATTATCCAAATCTTTTGCCACCTTGGGAATAAATATTTTAGGCACATAATTTTTCTCAATAAAACCATCATTTTCTGAGAGAATAAACAAGCTATACACATCCTCATCAGTCAACTTTACTGTGCTATTTGAAATTAGTGCATCGCCAATAATCTTACTTCTGTATGCAATATCATTTGCTATTATTCTCATTCCTTTTTGTTTTCCCTTCAATGACACGCTTCCTCCTCCGAAGAAAACATCGCAAAGTGTCTCACCTTGAAAATGAGAACTTATCCTCTCGCTCATTTTTCTTTTACCCCCTAAGAAGGGTAGCGTGGCATTATCAATCTTTAGATTATTACTTGCCATCTTTTTTTGCCATTTCTTTCGCTTCTTTTTCAATTTCTGAAAACATAAAGCGACAAAGGATAGCGATTATTTTGCCTCGTCCAGATATTTCATATCTTTCTTTAAAATATCTCTCCAGTTCCAAGGATATAAATTCTTGGGTGAATTTTCGGTTAGTTATTTTAACATCTGAGTTTCTAATTTTTTCCTCCAGTGTCTCAACTTCATTTTGTTTTTTCATACTTGTTTAAATTATATTATTACTACTCTTTACTCTTTGCTTTGACTAAATTGTCGTGTCATTTGATTTTATTGCACAACTTTTTCAGTTTTGTGCATTTCGACTTTTCCTTTTCATATCTCCTCATCAAATTTGCTCTCTTTTTCTGAGCTACGCTTAAAGGCACTTTAAATATAATCGATGTTTTAAACAATTTTGAATAACGAATTTCTTTATAATTACCTAATGGAATATTCAAATCTTCATCCATTTTTACCAAATATAATTCCCAATCCTGAAGGTATTTCTTGGGATTAGAATATTTTCCCAACCCTACAACATCTTGTTTAACTTTGCCCTCGTGTCTGTAGCTAAAAACTGCCTGATAAATTTCAGATATTACCCCATTCTTGAGTTTGACTTTTCTTTTTCTAATAAACATATCCAATAAAAAAATATTTTACCATTTATCTTTTCTAAGTTCTCCTTTAAAACTTTCCTCCCAACTCGTATGTGGGCCTCCTTGCTTATATCTCTTGCCTGTGTGCGGGTCAACTCCCTGCTTCTCGATAAAATCAAGAATTTTAACTAATTTCTCCTCGAATGTTTCCATATTTCCTACCGCGGGAATATATTTTCTTTTATCTTCAGAAACTTCTTTTTTTAAATCAAAAAACAACTTTATAAATTGCTCCACTTTTTCTGTGCCATATTTTTTAATTAACCTTTTGCCTGCTTCTAAATTTTGGTTAACTTCAACTAATCCATCTTTACTTAATATTGGAATAATTTTATCTGGCATTTCGTGTCCAAGTATTTTTTCAAAAAATTCACAAAGCTTGCTGGGCTGAAAGCTATTATTTTCAGTAATGCCTTCAATACTCTTATTGATACTTAAAGTGTTTTCTTTATTAGCACTTAAAGTGTTTTCTTTATTAGCACTGTAAGCATTTGTCGGTTGTTTTGGAATTGTTGTATTTTCTACTTGTTGGATTTCAGCGTTCTTGATTTCTTCTACTATAATTTTTTTAATCTTTTTATCGCATTCTTTTTTGATTAGCATACTTTCAACCTCTTCAGCTTTCTTTGTTGTCCAAATATAATTTAACTTTATATACCAACGTGCTATTTTGCCGTTCCTTCTTATCATTATTTTTTGGATAAGATTAGTATGTTCTAAAATTCTTTTAGCTCCAGTGAACTTGTCTCTCCCCCAACCTAATCCTTTTATGCAAAACTGGTCAGTTGCCTTTATTTGATTAGTTTTTTGCCATTTCGCCGTATAATAATAAAAACAATATAGGGATACAGCATCAGCACCATTCTTTTTAAAACGAAATAAATCGTGCAAAGTTCTTGTTGTTAACAGAACAATTTCATCTTCAATCATAATTTTAGATTTTATTTCTTCTTTCTCATTCATCAAGATTATTTCTTTTGACTAACTAGCCTGTAATCAACACTAGTTAGACAAAAGAAGATTACAGATATTACGACTTTTACTCTTTACTTAAAATCAATATTCATAACTTCACTATGTGCTCGTTTTACTTCAGCAAAACTTGAATCTCCTAAATAATATCGCTCAGTGACCTGAGGTGAAGAGTGCCCCAAAAACTGCTGAACCGTAGATAAAGAAACCCCTTGATGAAACATATAGCTACTAGCGGAACGTCTTAGCGTATGTGGCGTGACTTTGAGTCCCACTTTTCGCCCTTGATTTCTTAGTGCTCTTTGCAAATCATTTATTTGCCACCTTTTTGGAGAACTGGAATTGTGAGTGCAAAATAGGCATTCATGATTATCTACTCTTTTTTCCAAATATTTCCCCAAATATTCAAGTGCAACTGAATTTAATATTTTTTTCTGAATTTTCCCTCCCTTAGTCCTAGTTTCAAATACTCCAGTTTGAAAATCAATATCTCTGTGATTAAGGGATAGCAACTCAGACACCCGACATCCGCAGGAAAAGAGACATAGAATTACAGTCTTTAACCTCAGCCTAGTTATACTACGTCTATCATCAATTGAATCTAATAGTCTTTGTATTTCTTCTTTTTTTAAGAACTCTATCTTTTTTCTCGGTTCTATAAATTTTTTAATTTTTACCGAGTCATAAACATCAATTCCCTCCTCATTTTTCACAAAAGATAACAAATTTCTCAAGACAACGAGATAATGATTTTTTCGTGGAGGACTCAATCCCTTTAGGTTTAACTCTTTTTTTAATTTAGTTATAGAGTCAGCGTCAATCTTTCTGATATCTATATCTTCTAATATTTTAATCACCCTAGGGGCAACTTCTATATATTTATTAATTGAACTCCACGCCAATTTCAAATTGGCACTTACATTATCGAAATATCGTTCAAAGCATTTCGAGAGCTTGTATTTTTCACTACTAAATAAAAACATCATTTTGAAACAAAAAACACGGGGTTATCCCGTGTCCAAAAACAAAAAACTTCAATATGTTGAGGCACAAAATAAACCACCTATGGTTGTGCTTCATTGTATTGAAGTCTTCTCTTAAAGAAATTCATTGTATTGAATTCCAACTTTTTCTGTTGTTAAAGTATTTAATACTTCTATTTTACAGCATCTAGGATATCTGTCAATCCTCTGAAACGCACAATTCAATGCTATTTTATAAAATCACTAATATTTTAAATATTGCTCGTGAGCTTGTTTGGCTCGAGATTTATCAGTAAGCCCAATGTAGTACTTAATTGTTGTATCAAGCCTTTCGTGGCCACATAAGGTCTTAATTTCTGTAAATGGACAGTTGTTGAACGCTAAGTGGCTGGCAAAACAATGTCTCAGACAATGTGGAGTTACTTTCTTATTTATCCCAGCAATTTTTCTCTGACGCTTGAAATATCTAGTATTATCTTGGTTTGTTAACCGATTTTTGCCAGTGGTTATAAACAATGCTGGATTTTTATCAGTGCGTCTTTCCAAATATAATTTAATCCACATTATAGATTCTTCATTAAAAAATATAGTTCTTTGCTTTGAGCCCTTTCCTATCACCAATGCTTCTTTTGTTTCAAAATCTATTGATGTCCTATCTAGGGAGAGTGCTTCGGAAATACGCATACCAGTTCCCAAAAGAACTTCAGTTAGTGTACGAAACCGTAAACCACAAATTGGATTAATATCTATCGAGTCTCTAAATCTTTGAATTTCTTCAGAGGTTAAAAAAACGACCTCTCTTCGAGGACGCTTGGGAATTGTTATTAGGTCTGGATTAATTTTTAGTGTAATTGAATATTGGTCACGATAATATTTTAATAGCCCTTTAATACAAGCTAGACAAACTCCTATGAATACTTCTGAGTTCTCACGCTTATATAAAATTTGCTTGAGTTTAAATATATGTTCCATTGTAAATTCGCTTAAATCTATGTCTCCCACATCTCGGACAAAGCATTTAAGTCTGGACCTATAACTGACAATGGAACTCTGAGCAAAACGTCTTTCTACTTGTAGCCACATTAGATATTCTTCACTAAGATTTTTTATTGTTTGTTTTTCCATATATATTATTTTTAATGTACTAACACATTAGCTTCGTGACACAGAAAGTCAAGGAAAGTTACCCACTGGTAAAAATGCATAAAATCACTCCCTGGAAATGAATCTTCCCTGCAAAAACAGACATTTACACTTCCTCTTTACAACTGTGTAGTTTTATTGACTAATAGGCATATAGGTGCTAACTTAAAAACAAGTTAAAGTAACTAAATTATCTATAAATCTAATGAAAAATAAATCAATAATCATATTAATATCTACGATTTTACTTATATTGATAACTGGAGCTGGCTTCTGGATTGTGAAAAATAAAGAAATAGGCAACAAGGGTGTTCCGCAAGAAAAAATAGAAAATAATATTGTTGCAGAAGGAAGCCCGCAACAAAACCAAGAAGAAAACCAAAAATTTGTAGTTGATATAGATTTGAATGTAGATAATTGGCAGACAAAAGAAACTGAATTTTTTACAATCAAATTTCCAAAAGAATGGTATTGGCTAGAATCAAGTCATCTTGAACGCGAAGGATATTCTAAGGTAATTACAAACAATCCAGTTTTTGATATAAATAAACATGCGGACATTGGAATTTTTTCTGATATAGGGCCAAATTCTCCCTTAATAATTTCTAATAATACTGAAATTGTTATTTCAGAGAAAGGAAAGTCAACTTCAGATGCAGGATCTCCTTTGGATAGTTTGAATTCTACATTGAGCCTGGCTAAGGAGAATAATCCTTCTGTTTATTGTACTGTTGTTGAAGATAGAATATTGCCCTTAAGAGCATACTGCACTACAATATTTAATGATTCCGGGATGAGACAGCAGTCTTATTATATTATTAATGAAGAAATTGCCCTTACATTTACAGCGTGGACTACGCAAAAAAATAGTAAAAATCTGATTGAAGTATTAGAAAAAATTGCTGAAAGTTACTCGTATAAATCATAAACGAATTTCCATTTCTTGATTTCACAAATATTTTTTGTGAAATTTATGAAACGGTAAATCTGTTTCTCTAAAAACAGTAGTTCCTCAATAATTTAATCAAGGGAGGTGTAAAAAGTGAAAAAGATACTTATTTGGGTAGCAACTGTATTTGTGCTTTTACATGGAACTGATGCCTTTTCCAGTGACCCAAATCTGACTTGTTACGGATATACATCCACTACGAGTCATTTTGCATGCAATATCTCGCCATATAATTCTGGTAACTGCACATGGTGGGCAGCATTCATGCGTCCAGATTTGGCGTCAGCGGGCATTACTGGAGATGCTGGATATTGGTACACTAACGCTAGCAATCTTGGATTTGATGTTGGTTTGGAACCGAAAGTTGGTGCCATAGCCGTGTTTTCTAGTCCAGGACACGTTGCTCACGTTGAAAGTCTTAGTGAAAGCGGGTCTTTTAACGTGTCGGAGATGGATGCATATCACAGTACAGGTTTTACGATTGGTGTCAATTATGCTACCTACTATAAAGGAAGTGGTAACACTTATCATCGAAATACTAATCGAGGAACTAACATTCAGGGTAGTTGGACTCTCAAAGGTTTCATATACAGACGCGACCACGGAACAAATCTGTACTGCGACAGCATCAATTCCATTTGGGGAGTCTGTTGGACACCATCAAGTAATGATGTGTCTTGTCAGGGCGGGAGTAATTGGACTCTCTACGATTTTGAGCAAGGGTCTGTAATTCATGTTTCAAGCAATGGATATTGTTTGGAAGCTGGTGGTACTGGCGGAGGGTCTGGAAGTCCTGACCCCAACGACCCCGAACCTACATCTTCCGATTCTGACCCCGACCTCCATATCAATAGTTTTGATTTAAAAGAGCTGGGAGGGAGTTGGGTCAAAGAGATATCTAAAGCTCTTTATTGGGGACAAAGTCTTCAAGTTGAAGGTAGAATGGAAGTCACAAACAATAGTTCTCAAGAAGCTCATGATGTAGACTCGGATTATCGAGTTGAAAACAAAAGGGATTTCGATAAAGATGATGCCAAGATTGACGAGGATAGTCCTTTCGATATCGACCCAGGAGAGCGGGAAGAAAAGAGTATGAGCCCGGTCACAATTGCTGTATCTTCTGATGGACAGACAGTCACACTGTTTTGTGGCAGTAGGAGTAAAAGTTTTCCAGTAGTGAATGGTTTTATTAAAATATACTTCTTTGTTGACGTAGAAGAAGATGATGGTGACCACGATATTTCTTCTGAATCTGACAAAGATGAATATGGCAAAGTTGAGCTGATAATCAGACCGCCCATCATAGCCAACTTTTCTGCCAGTCTGTTTTCTGGAGATACTCCCTTAACTGTCAATTTCACTGACCACTCAACCAATAACCCCACCAGCTGGAGTTGGAATTTCGGAGATGGACAATATGCCACAGGAAGTAATCCTAGTCACACTTATTCTTCCTCTGGAATTTTTACAGTCAGCTTAACCGCCAGCAACAGTCTAGGAACTGATTCTGTAACAAAAGTTGCCTATATCACAGTTGCCGATGTAGTAGTTCCTCCTGAACCAACAATAACTGCACCTGTATTATTCAGAATCGTATTGGTCGAATGACTGTACCGATTGAATTATTTATTTAACCCCATCTTTTCCTCAGGGAAAGATGGGTTTTTTATTATTTTATAAACTAAAAAGCACTCAAACACTTGACTGTTTATGCTTATAAATGTTAGCTTAAAGTAAATAAAAAATTATACTTAAAAAATGAACAAAGAAAATTTTATTACAAGAAAATCAATAAAAAATATTATTATTGCTGTTTTTGTAATTATTTTTTTAGTACTGACATTTTTAGGTTTTAATTATTTGAACAAATTACTTTCTGAAAAAAAAGCTGAAGAAGAAAAATATTTTAATTATTTGAGAGAAGTTAAAGAAGCTCATTTTGCGATTAGTCAAATTGAAAAAATTAAAATATTGGAGGGTTCAAAAAATGATTATACAGGAACAGGAATAATATTTGCAGTTAATTCTGATATTGTATTTATTTTAGAAGTTATAAAAGGCTCTCCTGCTGATAAGGCCGAAATAAAATCGGGTGATAGAATAGTAAAAATCGATGATAACTATGTTATTGGTATGACAGTTAATGATGTATCCAATGCTTTAATGGGAGAAAGTGGAACAAATGTAACATTGAATATTTACAGAGACTCATTTAATGGTTATTCTAAGAATTTTGTAATTACCAGAGATTTAATCGATAATTCAGAAAGGAGAAGATACTACTCATTTATTACCGAAGGCAAGGGTGGAGAAGATTTGGGAAATAATTATAATTTGTACGATGGAAAAGTTTATTATTGGATTGATGGTGGAGGACAGGCAGTTCCCCTCATGGATTATTTAGATATAAATCCAAATGAAATTAATATTATAGATACGGGCTGTATTTGGGATAAAGAGAAATATAAATTTAATATATGTGATAGTTTCATAAAAGATACTAAAAAAGTTTTTTGTAATAGCGATAATCTTGAAGGGGCTAATCCCGATACATTTGAATTAATAAGTAATGGAGGTAGAAATGATTTTAGTAGAGATAATAACTATGTTTTTTATGGTAGTATTAAAATAGAAAATGCTGACCCCAATACTTTTAAAATAATATCCAATAATTATGAAAAAGATAAAGAGAGAGTATACCTTAGAGAATGGGAGATTGAAGGAGCCGACCCTGCTACTTTTATGGTTTTAAGCGATAAAAATTCACTAGCAAAAGATAAAGATAGCTTTTTTATGGGTACTGAAAAAGTAGATGAAAGTGAATTTAAAAAAATGACTAGATAATTATAATTTATCCCTCCATTCTTCAGGCAGAAGAGTGGAGTTTTTTGTTTTAATGAAGACTAGACATAATCATCCTAACAGCTCCTACAAAAATGCATAAAAACACTCCCTGGAAACGAAACAATTCCCGACAAAAACTAAAAAACACCCATCCATTGAGTGTCCTGTTTTTGTAATTATGCAAGTATAAATTCACATTCTTTTGCGGTTCCCTATAAGTCATTCAAAGAAAGCGGTTCTCAAAGTAAATAAATTTACAATGAAACGACCTGTTAGGTTTGTTCCTAGTCGGTTTTAAGCGACTAAGTGTACACCAATACTCCCTAGAAAGGAGGTGATCCATCCACAGCTTCCGCTACGGATGCCTTGTTACGACTTCGTCCCTATCATCAGCCCCACCGTTGTCCCTGCTTTGAAACAGGACCTTCGGGTGTTGCCGACTCTCTTGACGTGACGGGCGGTGAGTACAAGATCCGGGAACGTATTCACCGGGACGTGGCTGATTCCCGATTACTAGTGATTCCGGCTTCATGGAGTCGAGTTGCAGACTCCAATCCGAACTGGGACCGGCTTTTTGGGATTGGCTCCATCTCGCGATTTCGCAACCCTCTGTACCGGCCATTGTAGCACGTGTGTCGCCCAGGGCGTCAAAGGGCCATGCTGATCTGACGTCATCCCCTCCTTCCTCCCAGTTGTTAAAATGTTTAAATGTTAACGTGTTTTTATGAACTAAAGTCTGGGCAGTTTCGTGTGACATATATAACACACGACAGGGGTTGCGCTCGTTACCCCACTTAAGGGAACACCTTACGGCACGAGCTGACGACGACC
>Ga0076247_156_pt1 | contig 19509 bp, 14 predicted proteins | sample RifGroF2_FD_67713 | JGI IMG/M metagenome (GOLD analysis project Ga0076247, IMG submission 67713) | Parcubacteria (Moranbacteria) bacterium GW2011_GWF2_35_54
TTTGAAAAGAGGTCGCCCGGATGGCGAAATTGGTAGACGCGCACGACTCAAAATCGTGTGGATTTATTCATGAGAGTTCGAGTCTCTCTCCGGGCACAAATAAAAACAACTACTTTAGCTTCTAAAATCTTTCGCATAGAGAGTTCGCCTCGTGAGGGTAACGAGGCTCTCCGGGCACAGTTTAAAATTCAACCTTATTGGTTGTTTTTTATTTCAATTGTAAAAGGAGCTGAGGGGGAATATGCCCAAAGCTCCTTTTCATTTAGCATCTCTTTCTCCTGGAAAAATAAAGAATTTTAGCAATCTTATCCCTAGATAAATATTGACTGCTAGCCCAATTAGGAGAAACATTGAGATGATAGTAACTGCCAGAGAAAATGCCCCCAAGCTCTCAAGAAAAGATTTTATCTTTTCCATTTTTTACTCACCTCCTTTTTTTAAAGAGCTATTTTTGAGGAACTATGTTTGTACCATCTATAACATTAACATTTTTTATAACCACGCTCTCTCTATCGCACTCCATTCCAATGCCATGCCGACTCCACTTTGAATTATCATAATAACTGTTTCTATTATTAGATGTTTTTAAATCCAAAGAAAAATTAGCACACAATTCAAAATCTCCTTTTGTCACCTCCCCGCTTTTGTAGGGCTTATTAATAATTTTATACTCATAAGGATTATCAGTTTCAGGATCTCTTCTGCTACTGCAATAAGTATACGCGGAATCCGCTGTTAAGTCCTCCAATGACTCTGGCAAAGCTTTTCGCTCATTTGCATAGGAATCAATACAACTTGCTAAACTTTGAAGATCATTGGCGCGCGTATCGTCAAAACTTCTCATCCTTTCGGTCTTTGGAGAACCGCTAGCCAAAAATCCTAAAATTATTGATATGCCCACTACGCCCGCCACTGCCCAGCCGAAAGTGACGAAAATTTTTCGAGCAATATCTTTTTTGTATTGGACTTTTTTTCTTTCTAAAAAATAAAAACCAAACACTCCGCCAGCAATCATAAATATCGTCAAAGCTTTTAAGAAAAACCTAGTTGTTATCTCTCCTTGCAACATACTAAAGATAACTGCAATTAAATCTCCCACAATTGTAACGGCCGCCACCAATAAAACTAAATAAGTAATCCATTTAGTTAAGCGTGCTTCTACTTTTCCATCATCTTCTCTGAATCTCTTAAACCAAAAACGCATCGCCAAATAATATAAAGGAAAACTGATAATCAAAGCTGCGATGGCATAATGAATAGTTTCTGAAGATGAATTATAACTGTAATAACTGCTTAATTTATCTTTAAAGAAATAATTAATCACTCCGTAAAGAAGCATGCCCAAAGAAGTGGCAAACATTCCCAAAAGAATAAAAGAGAAAAAATTTACCACTATTTCCACAGTGGTGGATTTTTTGCTAAAAACTTTTTGCGCATTTCTGCCAGAGCGATTGCATAGGCACTATCGATTTCATCATCTGACCAGCCCACGGCGTGCAACTGTTTTTTTATCTCATCATGCAAAACGCCAGCTTGAATGCGCCCGACTGCATAATCGACGAGATCCTGGCCTTCAATTTTTGTTTCATTTTCCATAATATTATTTTCATTTTATTTGATTATCTATTATAATAATAACATAAAAGACAACTTAATATAATATCTCAAAAAAATGAAACAAACATTATTAAAAAATAACCGCCAGCATGGATTTCAATTTAGAACGAAGCTCATTTTGACTATAGAAATTATTGTTATAACTATAACTATCCTTTGCGGTTTTCTAGTTTATAACCATACCCAAGATTTGGTTCGCGAGGTGCTCAGAAACAAACTTATCGCCACAGCGTCTACTGCCGCTTCTATTATCAATAGCTCTCAAATTCAAACACTACAAGCAGAAAGGGATATTCAGAGCCAGAACTATGTAGAATTAAAAGAAATTTTAAAAAAAACTGTTGCCAGCGACAGCGATATTGATTCTGTTTATATAATGGAAAAATCAGACAATGAAAATATTCTAAAATTTTTAGTCGATTCTATGACCACCGCGGACGCTGATGAAAACGGCGTAATCGATGATGAAGAAAAAGAAGCTGAGATTGGTGAAGAATATGACATAACACCTTTTCCCGAAATGCAAAAAGCATTCAGCGAAAAAACTGCCGATTATGAAACTTCCTGCGATAAATGGGGTTGCTGGCTAAGCGGTTATGCTCCTATTTTAGGTGAGGAAGGCGAGACACTCGCTATAGTCGGTGTAGATATCTCTGCCAATCAAATTGCTGCCCATGAAAAAAAATTAAAACTTTCTTTGTTTTTAATCTTTGGGACAATACTTATTTTCTTCCCTGCCTTTCTATTCTTTTATCTTAGAAATTCCCTCAAACCAATTTCGGAAATCGCCAATGACATCACTAAGTTTAGCGGTGATTTGTCTACCCGCATAGACATGGAAAGGAAAGATGAATTTGGGCTGATCGCTGATAATTTCAATAAAATGGCTGATGAATTGTCAGATTTGGTAAAAAATATGGAAACTAAAGTAGTTCAAAGAACCGAGAAAATAGCCCAGCAGAAAAAACAAATTGAGGCAGATAAAAATAAGACTGAATCTATTTTAAAAAGTATCGGCGATGGAGTTTTTGTAGTTGATACAAATTTTGAAATAACAATGTTTAATAAAACTTCTGAATCAATCACAGGCTTTTCTGCCCATGAAGCTCTGGGTAGAAAATACTATGAAATAGTACAATTTTTCAGCGATTCTGACGAGACCAAAAAGAATGACAGTTTTATAATAGAAGCTATTGGCACAGGAAAAATTCAAGAAATGCCACCGCACACTTTGCTTATAAATAAATTCGGACAAAAGATTCCCGTAGCTGACAGCGCCTCTCCTATTAAAGATGAGCATGGGAAAGTCATTGGTTGCGTAGTTGTTTTTCGAGACATCGCCCATGAATATGAAATTGATAAAGCTAAAACCGAATTCGTTTCTCTTGCCTCGCACCAATTGCGCACCCCACTCTCTTCTATCAATTGGTACGCTGAAATGCTTTTGGCTGGAGATGCCGGCAAAGTGAATGCTAACCAAAAAAGTTATCTCAAAGAAATATATTATGGAAACCAAAGGATGATAGAATTGGTCAATTCTTTGCTCAATGTCTCTCGGCTGGAAATGGGCACTTTCTTGGTAGAACCCAAGCAAACTGACATCCTAAAAATGGCCGATGAAGTAATTAAAGAATTAACCCCACGCTCTCTGGAAAAAGAAATAAAGATAAAAAATAATTACGACAAAACCCTTCCTGAAATAAATGTCGATCCAAAATTGATGCGAATTATTTTTCAAAATCTTCTTTCTAACTCTATCAAATATACTCAACCAAAAGGCAAAATTGAATTAAAGATAGGCTATGATGAAAAAAACTTAAACATTGAAGTGACAGACAACGGAATGGGAATTCCAGAAAGTCAAAAAGCTAACATATTTTCTAAATTCTTCAGAGCTGATAATGTCCGCCAGACAGACGCTGAGGGCACTGGCTTAGGCTTGTACTTGCTCAAATCTATCATCGACCATTCAGAAGGAAAAATTAGCTTTACGTCTACTGAGGGTCAAGGCACTACCTTTTTCATATCCATTCCGCTAACTGGCATGAAAGCCAAAAAAGGAACTAAAGAAATAAATGAAGTCATCATTTTAACATATTAGCACTTAATATTATCCCTATTTAAATGTCAACCTGCCTGCGCTCCGTCGGCATAGCCTTTGGCGGCGTACGACTGGTAGGCAAGGTTCCAAATAAATTTCCAATGACTAACTAAAAAACTGTCATTGCGAGAATGATTTGTACTCAAATTATTCGTGGCAATCTCCCGCGATAAATTTTAAATCTATCTTTAGAAGTTACGCTGAATAAACTAAATCTATTCTACAACGTGTGTCATCTTGAGCGGAATTGATCCGCCAGCTGGCGGAGAAATGAAGTCGAAAGATCTAGGATTAGATTCCTCGATTTCGTTCATCCTCTTTGGGGTCGGATTCACTTCACTCGAAATGACATACTAGAAGTAATTAAGTTGATCTGGTATTATGTTTATTTATTCAAAATGATAAAAAAATAAAAAACCATCTTCATGATGGTTTTTAATAAAATTATTTTATAAAAGTTTTTTTACTCTATCCACTATATCTGACATCCCCCAGTCCGCCTTGACTAAATAATCATTAGCACCAAGTTCTTTGGCTAAAACAAATTTATCCATATCGCCGTAATTAGTTAAAATTATCACTTTCAAATTTTTTCCCACTTCATTTTCTTTAAGTAATTTTAGCATCTCCAATCCATCCATCACCGGCATGGCAATGTCCAATAAAATCATATCGGGCAATTCTTTAAATGCTGCCTCCAATCCCACTGCTCCATTTTCAGCCACCGTCACTTCGAACCCTTCACTCTCAAATTTATCTTTAAGCGCCCTAGAAAGTGGCGCTTCGTCTTCCACAACTAATATTTTTTTCTTTTGTTTCATGTTAATTTTAAAAATTAATTTAATTAATAGCCTTGTCGTTGATTCTTTTATTCATTACCCTCCAATTTTATCGACAATAGCTTAGACACTCCATCATCTCCCATTGTTGCTCCGTAAAGATAAGAAGCTTGACGCATTGTTTCTCGATTGTGCGTAATAGCCACAAATTGAGTTCGATTTGATAAAGTCTTTAAAATTTTACTGAACCTTCTGGAATTAGCCTCGTCCAAAGCCGCTTCAACTTCATCGAGCATTGAAAATGGCGGCGGGTTGTAGGAAATAATTGCAAAAAGCAAAGCCAAAGAAGTCAATGATCTCTCTCCACCCGAAAGCATCGATAGATTGGCAATCTTTTTTCCCGGAGGACAAGCGGCGATATCCACGCCCAATTCGTTTTTGTCATTGTCTTCTAACTCTTCAATTTCAGCTTCTAGTTTATCCTCAGTTTCCACATCCAATCCATCGCCCTCTATCTGCTTAGTTCGAGCTATCTTTCTCTTTTTTGTCTTCACCAAGCTCGCTTTTCCTCCGCCAAAAATTATTTTAAAATATTTAGAAAATTCATCATTAATTTTATTAAAAGCTTCCGCAAAAACAACATCAATTTTTTTATCCATCTCTTTGGCAATTTCCAAAAGAGAAACGATGGCCTGCTCTAAATCTTTTGATTCTTGTTGCAAGGTTTCATAACGTTTATTGGTTTCTTCATACTCCTCTACGATCAAAGGATCAATTCCACCAGTCTGTTCCATTTGAATTTTCAACCTCGAAATTTTTTGCTCAGTATCATAGCGGTCAATTTTTTCTCCGTCAAATTTAAGCTCTTTAATTTCTGTATTTAAATTATTTTTTGCCTCTGCAGTCAAATCTTCTTCTCGAACTTCAATTCTAGCTAGAGAAACCTTGGCGTCATTAAATTTATCCTTAGCAGTATCCAATCTTCTTTGATTTTCTCTCAGTTTCTCTTCCGCTACAAAGAATTCTTCCCGCACCTTGGCATCTTTTTCTACTTCCTTCTGGATTTCCGCGTTAATTTGAGCGATTTTACCTCTGGCTTGGTGGATTTCTTTTCTGAGATGATCCAATTGCTTATCCATCTCAGCTAACTCACCGTTGCCTTTTTTCTCTGCTTCTATTTGTTCTTGAGTTTTCTTTCCTTCTACTTTTCCCTTATCAATATCCCCTCGCAAAACGACAATATTTCTTTCTATCTCCAAAATAAATTCTCTTATCTCTTTCAATTCTTCTAACGTTTCAATTTTTCCAATTCTTTCACTTAATTCTCTCTGAGCTTGGTGGATTTTTTCCAATTCTTCTCGGATATAACCCTTGTCCACTAAAATTTCTTTAATAATTCCTTGTTGCCTTATTTTATCTTTTAAAATTTCCATTTTTCCTTCAGTCATCATTATCTCCTTCTCAGCAATGTTGATAATTTTATAAACTTTATCTCTTTCAAATTTTAATTCATCTTGCTTTTTATTTTGACGCATTTTTTGAGACTCACTTTCCACAAAATCATTAAGCTTATCCATATCTCTTTGAATCAATATCACATCTTTGCCTAATTCTTCTTTTTGTTTAAAAGACTCTTCTCTTTCTGCCTGAAAAGAATGCCATAAAAAAGCGAAATATTTTTCTTGGATTTCTCTTAATTTATTTTTTATCTCCGCTCCTTTTTGGGCTTTATCAGCTTGCCTTTTTAGGATTTTTAAATGTGGCTCAATTTCTCCCAGAAGTGCGCTGACTTGTAAAAGATTTTTACTGGTCGCTTCCAATTTTTTTAAAGCGCGTTCTTTTTTAATTTGATATTGTTTTACCCCAGCTGCATCTTCCAAAATTGATTTTCTCTCACTGACTGAAGCATTCAGCACGGCATCGCTCATCCCCTGATTAACTACGCTGTAGCTATCTTTTCCTACTCCAGCTTTGGCCAATATATCTGTCACATCAACCAATCTAACTTTGGAACCATTAATTAAATACTCGCTTTCTCCACTTCGGTAAATTTTTCGGCGAATAATTACCTCAGTGAAATCAAGGGGAATTTTTTTATCAGAATTATCCAGATGCAAAGATACTGAAGCGTAATTTAATTTTCCTTTATTGCTACTTCCGGCAAAGATGACATCTTCTGATTTTTTGCCTCGCAAATTTTTCATAGATTGCTCACCCATTACCCAGCGAATGGCATCGGGACCGACAATAGCCGTAATGCCCATTTTCTTTTTCTTGCCATCATCATTTATACCGCTAACTTCCCCTATCGAATCCGAGGGCATAAAATCCACCACTGTTTTATTGGCAAAAGATTTAAATCCGGCTATTTCTAATTTTTTTAAATACATAAATATTCATTAAACATAAGGCATACAACATAAAACAATCAACATAAAATAAAATACTTCATGTCATATCCTCCATTTCATACAGTTTTATTGTACTATAAATCTTTAGATTAAGGAAATGCAAAATTCTCTGCAAAAGCTATCTTGGAGCAAATTTAAAATATTGAAAAATTGAACATTGATTGAAAATTGGTTATTGGACATTGTAAATTTAAGACCTACATCCACCCCTTCACCTTCAAACCTTCTTGGGCGGCTTCTCGCTGAGCTTCTTGCTTGCTGGCTCCGTTACCTTGAGCAATAAGTTCATCCCCAATATAAACACCCACCGTGAAATTTTTATCATGATCAGGGCCTTCTTCTTTTAAAATTCGGTAGGATGGCGTCATTTTAAAATGTTCTTGGGATTTTTCTTGAAAATAACTTTTGGGATCAAGATACAATTTATTGGCGATTACATTATCAATTTTTGTTACTACATTTTCTAAAATAAATTTTTCTGCCACAGCGTAACCTTGGTCTAGATAAATTGCTCCAATAATTGCCTCAAGAGCATTAGCCAACAAATACTGCCTCGCCCTCCCCTTATCACTAGCTTCTCCTTTGCTCATTAAAACATATTCATCCACTTTTAGCTCAGCTGAAATTTTAGCTAGCATTTCTCCATTTACCAAAGCTGCTCGCCAGCTAGTCATTTCCCCTTCTTGATTATTGCTATAATTTTTAAATAAATAATCAGTTACTACCAATTCTAAAACCGCATCACCCAGAAATTCCAATCTTTCGTTGTGGTTCAATTTATATTTTTTATTCTCGTTTAAATAAGAGCGGTGCGTCAAGGCCTCCTGAATCAAGTCCAGATTATTAAACTCTATACCGATACTTTCAGCAAACTTATTTTTTACCATCTTGTTTTAAGAATTTCTAGTTAGAAGTTTTTAAAAAAAATCGTCGGACAGGCTCTGGGACGAAAGATTAAAAACTTTTAATTAGAAATTATTTTAAAATAATTTACAACTCACTAGCTTAATCATTTATTGCAAGCTTTGAACCATTTATGAGTATTCCTTAAATAAATAAAGAATATGGAATATTGGTGAAAAGTTTGCAATAAATGGTTAAGCACTAAAACTAATTTGATTTATGCACAGAGAAAATTTAGTTTAAATAAGCAAGCCTCGTGATTAATTATTTTCTGCAATTATTTTTTTAGCATCTTCTAATTTTTCTCTTTCCTCTTGCTTGGCTATTTTCTTTCTCTTGTCATCATCTTTTAAAGGCTCGCCCATTTCTCGATAGATTGTGCCCAAGACTCCATTTACAAATTTAGCGGAATTTGGCCCGCCGAAAGTTTTAGCTAGTTCAATTGCTTCATTAATCGCTACTTTGGGAGGAACATTTTCATAATTACCGTAGAGTAATTCATAGATTCCAATGCGCAAGATATTTCTGTCCACGATGGTAATTTGCGAAAGCGGCCATTCTGGGGCGCATTGCTCAATAAGTTCATCAATGTCGTTTTGATTCTTAAGCACTCCTTCCACCAGATTTAAAACCAAATCTGTTTCTTCAATTCCAATAGCTAACTCTTGAATATTTTTATCCACAATACCCAAGACACTCTCCCTGTTTCCATCATTAAAATCCCACTCAAATAAAGATTGCATCGCTATTGATCTTTGAAGGTGCCTATTTGCCATTTTAATTTATACCAAAAAAATTCTTTTTTGGAAAAGTTATTTATTTTTTATTTTTAGCTACTTTCTTGGTTATCTTTACAACTTCTCTTCCTTTATAGAAACCGCATTTTGGACAAGCGCGATGAGGCATAATTTTTTCTTCGCAATTGCTGCATTTAGCACCTTGAACTTTCACTATGCTTTTTAATTTAATAACTTGGCCGGCGCGTCTTCTTCCTTTTCTGGCGGTATTATGTCGTTTTTTTGGTACTGGCATATATTTGAATAACTATATTTCTATATCGCTATAATGATTAAACTTTTACTGTTTAAATTTATCATTACTTTGTTTTAGCACGTTAGCATATTAACAAATTAGCATAAAAACATTAAAGCCTATAGGCAGAAAACGAAATCATCAGTCAAAAGTCATCGAGTCATCGAAAAACGATTTTTAATAGGATGACTGATGGCCTAATGACTTTTGACCAATAATTTCACCTTACAAACTTTATAAACTCAAAATTTCACCATCTATTATTTATTGCGTTTCTGACGGGCGCAAAGGTTCGGCGATGGATTTCGCAAGGGCCGTTAAGTTTTAGAGCATCAATGTGGATTTTAGTGCCATAGCCTTTATGCTTGGCAAATTGATAGGCGGGATATTTTTTATCCATTTCATTCATAATTCTATCTCGAGTTACTTTAGCAATAATTGAAGCGGCTGAAATTGACTTTACTAATTTATCCCCACTTACTATTGATTTTTGTTCCAAAGAAAAATTGGGAATTACTTTATCACCATCTACTAATATTATTATTTTGTCTCCTTGATTTTTGATTTGGGACTTTAACTCTCCGACAGCTTTTTTCATCGCTAAAAATGTGGCTTCTAGAATATTTATCCTATCAATCGTTTCGTGATTACAAATCCCCACTCCCACATAAAAATTTTCCATTATAAATCCAAAAACTTCTTCGCGTCTTTTTTCACTCAACTTTTTCGAATCTTTAATCAAAATCGCGTGTCGCCCGTAGCTTTAGCGATGGCGCAGGGGGAGATGTCCGAAGGACAGAGGGGGTGTTTTGTATTTCTCCCTCATTTGAAATTTGAAATTGCCTGCCCGCAGATGCTACAGCGTTGCAGGCGGGGAAATTCCGGACTGCTACCGCCGCTGCCACTACCGGTCCGGCCAACGGTCCCCTCCCTGCTTCATCTACGCCAATCACAAAATCATAACCCTCGCTCAAAAGTTTTTTTTCAACTTCAAACCTGTCAGTCGCGACTGACGGGTTCAACATAGACTCAATTACAACTTTATTTTTCATACCTTTTTCATATTAGCACGTTAGCATTTTAGCATATTAGCATATTAGCATATTAGCATTTTAACATAAGAGCAATATAAATATTCAATCTTTTCCTTATTCTCTCTATTGTTAAAATGCTAATATGTTAATATGAAATCCCTTGCTTTTTCCATATTTTAATTATACACTTTTTAGACAACTTATAAAGTTGTATTAAAAGAAATGGCACCTTTCATTAACAAGCTGGAGACATAAAAAAACTCAACCCAAAGAGGTATCCTATGATCTACTATGCCACATTGATAATATCGAAAGAACCCATCAATCTGCCCGAAGATCTCTCTGCAGATCCAAATGTTCAGCATTTAGTATCTCAGAAATTTAAAATGGGCACAGATATAAATTTTTTCCCAGGGCATAATCACAGTTGTAAGATAGAAAAATCCGCTCCGGAATATTGCAACGAAGTGGCTCAACTATTCAGAGGAATTGGCTCAAGCATCTTTGCGCCTCCACCGCATACAAACCGCTGTACTTTAAGCATGAAGCCAAAAAATAACTAATTTGATCTTGAGGGAAATACCCCCTACGGTGGGCGAAAGGCAAAGCCTTTCGCTCACTATTTTTTTAAAAACATTATTTTTTTATCGTCTTTGCGAGTAATTTGAGTACTCTCAAATTACGTGACAATCTCCGGCGATTTACATTCGATTCTAAATATAATCTTCTGAATAATATTTCGAGATTGCCACGTCGTTTTGAGTACAAAACTTCCTCGCAAAGACGATTAAAATATTTACTTACATATGTACGTACCATTTCCTAAATTCCTATATTCCCATATTCCTAAATTCCCAAAATCCTCCTCTTCCCAAATCAAACATTCTATGCTAAGATAATTTGGTAAATAAGAAGTTAATTCTAACTTGCAAAAGCCATAGAGCGATCTGGCGGATGAGGATAGAATAAAGAAATGTTTATCGTTAATAATAAAATATTATTGTGTTTAAAGCCCTGCTTTTAATTTAAAGTTGAGGTTTTTTAATTTATCATTTTTATGGAAAACGAATCCCAAACTGAAGAAACTACACCTAATAAGTTTACTCATCTTCATGTTCATAGCCACTATTCTCTTTTGGACGGACTAGCCAAAGTTGATGACCTTATTAAAAGAGCCAAGGAATTAGGAATGAATTCATTGGCCCTGACTGACCACGGGGTGATGTATGGCATTGTGGAGTTTTTTATCAAAGCCAAAGAAGCTGGCATCAAACCAATTATTGGCTGTGAAATGTATCTAACTGCTGGTAGTCGCACTAGTAAGAATAATACCGCTGAAGATAAAACTCGTTATCATCTCACACTTTTAGTTAAAAACGAAAAGGGTTACAAAAATTTAATGAAGTTGGTTTCCATTGCTCATTTGGAAGGTTTTTATTACAAACCCAGAATTGATAAAGAAGTTTTAGAACAACACGTATGCAAGGAGAAGTTCCTCAAGCAATTATCAAGAAAACTTATGCCGAGGCCAAGGAGGCAGCTCTTTGGTATGATAAAGTTTTTGGCCGGGGAAATTTTTATATGGAACTTCAACATCATCCTGGGCAAAATGACCAAAAATTTGCCAATGGCGGAATGCTCCAAATATCCAAAGAAACAGGCATCCCTGTCGTAGCCACGGGAGATATTCATTATACCAAGGCAGAAGATGCTGAAACCCAAGATATTTTACTTTGTATTCAAATGAACCGCAAAGTTCAAGAAAAAAATCGATTGAGCTTGATGGAATTTCATTTATATATGAAATCTCCCGAAGAAATGGAAGAATTTTTTAAAGATATCCCTGAAGCTATTAGCAATACCCAGGAAATAGTCGCCAAATGTAATTACGATATACCGCTAGGAGAGACTCAACTCCCCTATTTTGAAGTACCCAAAGGCTTTGACGATAAAAGCTATCTCCGGCACTTAACCCAACAAGGTTTAGAAAAAAAATATGGCACAGCTATCACCCAGGTACACAAAGAAAGAATGGAATACGAACTTTCCATCATTGAAAAAATGGGATTCCCCTCTTACTTCTTAATCGTTCAGGATTTCGTTAACTGGGCTAAAAACCAAGGCATAGTGGTGGGTCCGGGAAGAGGAAGCGCGGCCGGAAGTTTCGTTTCTTATCTGGTCGGGATTACCAATCTTGATCCGATTAAATACGATTTGCTTTTTGAGAGATTTCTAAACCCAGAAAGAATTTCCATGCCTGATGTCGATATGGATTTCGCTGACGACAGGCGCGATGAAGTTTTGGAATATGTGCGTAAAAAATATGGCAATGATCATGTCGCTCAAATCATTACTTTTGGAACAATGGCCGCCCGCGCCGCTATTCGTGATGCGGGCCGAGCTTTGGATTATCCTTATGATTATTGCGATAAAACTGCCAAAATGATTCCAATGTTTTCTACTATCGCAGCTGCTTTGGAAGATGTCCCTGAATTTAATAATTTTTATAATTCCGATAAAGACGCTAAAAAACTTATCGATAGCGCTAAAAATTTGGAAGGGGTTTGCCGCCACGCATCTATGCATGCTTGCGGAGTGGTAATTACCAAAGAACCGGTAACAAATTATTCCCCCTTGCAAAGAATTACCGGCAAAGGTGATGGATTGGTAACCCAATATTCATCTTCTACCAAAAGCAGTTATGTGGAAAAAATTGGGCTTTTAAAAATGGACTTTTTAGGTCTTAAGAACTTAACCATCATTCAAAACGCTATTAATATTATTGAAAAAACTCAAGGCGTAAAAATAAATATTGATGATATTCCACTAGATGATGACCCGACTTATAAATTGTTACAAACTGCTCACACTACCGGAGTTTTCCAATTGGAATCCTCAGGAATGAAACGCTATCTCAAACAACTTAAGCCTAACAACATTGAGGATATTATCGCTATGGTCGCCCTATACCGTCCCGGTCCAATGGATTGGATTCCTGACTTTATCGACAGAAAACATGGCAGAAAAAGAATTGAATACATCCATCCTAAACTGGAGCCGATTTTAAATAAAACTTACGGCGTGGCAGTTTATCAAGAGCAAGTAATGCAAATGGCTCAAAGCTTGGCGGGTTATTCTTTGGGCGGAGCGGATATGCTTAGAAAAGCTATGGGCAAAAAAATTCCCGAGCTAATTCAAAAAGAAAAAATTAAATTTATTGATGGTGCCGTTGCTAATGGAGTTAATAAAAAAGACGCCGAAAAAATATTTGCTTTTATAGAGCCCTTTGCCGGCTATGGTTTTAATCGTAGCCATGCTGCTTGCTACGCGCTGGTCGGATATCAAACCGCTTATCTTAAAGCCCGCTACCCCGCCGAATTTAACATCGAAAGAATTGCTATTGAAGTAGAGGAAGCTCAAGATATCGGGATTGCAGTTTTGCCTCCTAATGTAAATGAAAGTTTTGGCGAGTTCGCAGTAATCAAAGACGAAAATAATAAAATTAATATTCGCTTCGGGCTCAAGGCTATAAAAAATGTGGGTCATACTGTGGCCGATGAGATTGTCAAAGAAAGAAAGAAAAATGGGAAATACAAATCATTAGCTGATTTTCTAGAAAGAGTAATTACTAAAGATTTAAATAAAAAATCTATTGAAGCCCTCGCCAAGGTGGGCGCTCTTGATGATCTGGGCGAGAGAAATCAAATCATAGAAAATATTGAAATGATTTTAAATTTTTCCAAGAGCATTCAAAAAATAAATAGCGCCAACCAAGATACTCTTTTTGGCGCCATGGAAATTAAGACCCCTACTATTAAATTAGACATTTCAGTGGTAGCCACCAAGAATCAGAGATTGCATTGGGAAAAAGAACTTTTGGGATTATACGTCTCTGATCATCCAATTTCCGAATACAAATATTTCTTCGAAAAGATGACTACTCCTATCTCAGAATTGGATAGCTCTATGGTGGGAAAAAGCGTAAAGATAGGAGGAGTGATTACAAAAGTGCAAAGAATAATGACTAAGCGGAAACAAAATATGGCTTTTGTGACTATCGAAGATTTGCGCGGTCGGATTGAGCTTTTGGTATTTCCTAATGCGCTAGAATCAACCGGAGCTGTCTGGCAAGAAGAAAAAATAATTTTGGCTGACGGCAAACTTTCAGATAAAGATGGTTCGTTTAAACTCATCGTCGATGACGCCAAAATTCTTAACGAAGAAGAGATGAATAAATTTAAAAGAATCCTAGTTACTCAAGAAAAAAATAATCATGCGCCAAAAAAAATAAAGGCTCAAAAATTGACTATCACTATTCCGCCAACAGCTGATAAATCCACTATTGGCAAACTTTCTAAATTATTTGATTCTTGCAAACTTGGCGATACCAAAGTTTTTCTCTACATTAACGATACTAAAATGCAAACTGCTTACAGCCTGGAACTAAGAAATTATTTCTCAAGAGGCAATTGAGGTAGAATAAAATATCATATTAACATACTAACAAAATAAAAACGATGTAGAGACACAGCGGTGCTGCGTCTAAATTTTGCAATGTTTCGCTAATCTCAGACGCCCCACCGGGGAGTCTCTACAAAATCTAAAAACAAAATTAAAATGGGTATCTGACATTAGTCAGTTACCCATTTCTGAATCCTAATGGATTCATTATTCAAATTGATTTTCGAAGAGCGCGAACATGTAATTAATTTTCGCCTGCTTTCCTTCTTTATCATTATTGGCATTTAGCTGTTCCATGGCCATAAACGTACTATGAATCCACAGAATCTGCGGCGCTTCAGCAAAGGCATTGTTCAGTCTTTCTGCTTCAGAAAAATCTATTGCCAGATACGCTTTATCTTTGAGAAATTTTTCTTTAATGAGAGCTGCTTTTTCGGAAAGAATTTTTTTATATTCCTCTCCGCCTTTTTTATCGAGAATTTCGAAAATCAAGGTATAAGCGCAATATTCATCAATTGCTCTTCTATCCAGCGGATTCTCAATCGACTCAAAAGCCTTTGTGACAAAAGAAAGGATGTGACTGCCCTCATGAAGCATTGATATCCTTTTCCAGTAACTTAACATCTCTTCATCCTTCACTATCAACATTGGAGGATCCTGGACAAAAGTCGGACCTTTAATTTCGATTTCCCATTCAGGTCCAATTTCTTCATCTCCACTTAACATCGGCACAACTGGAATGAATTTAGAACCGTCAATCGCCTCCAAAGTTGAAATCACGAGCATGCTAGAATTATCAAGGCTTGCCGGCTTTGCCAAAAAAAGAATCTCTCGTAAACTGTTGATGACGTTAACCGCAACGGGGTTATCTTCATCCAGCGGATCCATATAGCTCTCAAAAAGCTCTCTGCGCGCACTATCATCTGAATCATCAGCGCTAGTACATTTTAATAGTTCTTCAGAAACGAGATCAGGCATTTCTTTCTTAATTCCAGCCTCAACACATTTTAAAGAAAAAACAACCGCCATAACTAAAAAAATTGCCACTATTCTAAAACGCATATCTCCCTCCCTAACATTTTTAAGTTGCCATTTTATCTGAAAAATTCAGATTTAATATTATAGAATGTTTTTAAACTTTAGTCAAGAAAAAAAATTCAGAAAAAAATCCGCGCGTCTGTCTTTGCGAGACGGTACTACGTCGTAGCAATCCAGTATTAAATAAAGATAGACTGCCACGCAATTTGAGAGTACTCAAATTACTCGCAGAGACGGGTAAGAAAAATATAAATAGAGTATCAGTAAGAAGTTACAAATTCAATTACTTCTTTAAAATCTTTTGCAACTACATCCGCTTTCTTAACCACTGTTTCGCGTGAAACATTTTCAGTATAAGCGATAAATTTATCCACCACGCCAAATTCTTTAGTTTGATAATCAGTCCAACCATCCCCCACCATAATTAACTCCCCTTCTAAATTTAAAATCTTCAGCTGATTTACTTTGCCATTTTCTTGAGCCATTAAATTATCATTATCTACCCCAATTAAATTTCCCTCATTATCAAAAATAAAATCATTGGCCAAAATATTTGCTGGATGAATTCCCAATATCTCGGCAGTCGGGAAAATTAAATCTTTAAATCCGCCAGAAATAATAAAAATATTATCTTTATTTTCTTTAAAAAAATCCAGATTATTCAAAACAGAATATGATATTTTTTCTTTAATACAATCTGCCACTTCAGCCACCACTTCTCTGGTTGTTTGAATTAACTTAATTCTTCGACTAAGTGATTCGGGAAAACTTATTTCCCCATTCATCCCCAGCTCAGTAATCTTTTTAATTTCAGTTACTAACGCATCTCTGTCTCTATGCTCCACCAAAGCTCGCTCAGCCAGCTCATCCAAAGCCTCCACCTTCACCAGCGTGCTATCAAAATCAATAATTAATTTTTTCATATTTTTTCCTCTCCCCTCTCCCCCTCCTTGAGGGGGAGATGCCCGGAGGGCAGAGGGGGTGTGTATTATAAAGATAGTGGAATAATATTTATTGAACATTTACAAAAGATACGCTATATTTATACCATAAATTAACGATACTTGCACCATATTAAATGTTCACATAATGAACAAATTTTGATAAATATACACTCACAAGTTTGTATATAAACGAGTTAAACAAAAAATAAAAAAGCCCCGTGAGAAAAGTTCATTTGAACAATTCAACACGGGGCACAGGCACATAGACGGTTGCATTTATTTATCAAAAACTATGAGCTTGACCGGTGCAAAATAAGCCCAATCGTTACCATCAGTCCAACTGTCTTCAACCAAGCACAACTGTTTTCCTTTCCAGTCCATGACATCGCCCTGAGAATGGCTTTCTCCCAACCAATTCTCGATTTCAGAAATATGCGGACATTCTCCCGAACCATCAAATTTGATAAGGGGAATATCGTATTCCTTAAACGCACCCCATGTAACTGGCGCCAAGTCCGCGAACTCTCCATTGTTCTCGATAGCCTTTTGCTTGATGATGGACCATGGGATCGGTCCCAGCTGCTGTTCATTTGAAAAGTACTCCGGAAACCGCTCGGCTACCATACAACCAAAGTCAGTAGTAAGGTCAAGCAGCGCCAGCGCCCATATAAAATGAGTGTCCGTAATTTGGCAAATCGCCTTCCAGTTTTTGTACATTTCCGTTCCTCCTTTGCTTGAATTAATTTTACTCGAAACCTGGCCAGACTTAGCATTTAAGCATACTATTAGGCTCCTGTCAATCCGACAAACTTAGATTCTCAAAAATTAATCTTCTACAAAATCCAAAATCGATTTTTTAATTCCCTCTTCCGAAAGTCCGACTTCGGCTAAAACTTCATCAATACTACCATGCTCTGGAAATTTATCCGGCAAACCTAAATTTTTTACAAAGACTTCTATTTTACTATCCATAAAAAATTCATTAACCGCGCTCCCTGCTCCGCCCGCGGTGGCATTGTCTTCGATAGTAATAAAATATTTATGTGCTTGAGAAAGATTTTTTAATAATTTCCCGTCCAAAGGTTTTACAAAACGCATATCAACCAAAGTAGCGTCCAGCTCCTCGGCAATATTTTTGCATCTTTTTAACATCGTACCATAAGACAAAATTGCAATTTTCTTCCCCTTCCTTATTATATTCGCTTCGCCCAATATTATTTTTTTGTTTTTCCTCTTATTATATTTTTCCAAAACCCCGCCTCGCGGATATCTCACGATAGCCGGTCCGTTATAATTATAGCCAAATTCCAACATATTATAACACTCCTCTTCATCGGAGGGGGCCATGATAATTAAATTTGGAATCAATCGACCGAAAGATAAATCAAAACTTCCATTGTGTGTCGCGCCGTCACTCCCCACAATTCCACTTCGATCCAGAGCAAAAAGTATATCTAAATTTTGCAAAGCCACATCATGGATTAACTGGTCAAAAGCGCGCTGCAAGAAAGAAGAGTAAATCGCCACCACTGGTTTTTTGCCCGCTACAGCCAAGCCCGCCGCAAAAGTTACCGCGTGTTGCTCGGCAATTCCTACATCATGATAGCGTGCATTAAATTTCTTGCAAAAATTATTTAATCCTGAACCATCGCACATCGCTGGAGTAATAGCATGCAATTTTTTATCCTTTTTCGCCTTATCACAAATCCAAGTGGAAAAAACATTCGAAAAAGTTAACTTACTTTTAGTGTCTGGAATTTTTTCTCCCGTCAATAAATTAAATGGTTTTACAGCATGCAAAGAAAAACAATCTTTTTCTGCTGGTGCATAGCCTTTGCCTTTGGTAGTTATGATATGCAAAAATTTTGGGCCTTTGATTTTTTTTAAATTTTCCAATACTTCTATTAAATTCTCCACGTCATGACCATCAATCGGCCCATAATAACCAAATCCCAATTCTTCAAAAAATGTTCCCGGAGTAATCATCCCCCTAGTATACAATTCCGCTTTCCGCACAAATTCCTGAAGAGATGGTATAATTCCCAAAAACTCCCTGCCCTTTTCCCTAAATTTAGTATAAGAAGGAGAAGAAATTAAACGTGTCAAATATTTACCCATTCCTCCCACATTAGGAGAAATGGACATTTTATTATCATTAAGAATCACCAACATATCTGCTCGCGCATCACCCGCGTGATTAAGAGCCTCCATCGCCATCCCGCCGGTCAAAGCTCCGTCTCCAATTATGGCAACCACTTGATTTGGATTTTTTTTACCGCGATTAGCTATTGCTAAGCCGGTGGCTACACTAATTGAAGTACTGGAATGACCCACACCAAAAACATCATATTCACTTTCTTCTCGCTTAGGAAAAGGTGCTAATCCTCCTTTTTTTCGGATAGTGTGCAATTTATTTTTTCGTCCGGTAAGAATTTTGTGAGGATAAGATTGGTGCCCTACATCCCAAATCAAAAAATCGTCAGGTGTATCAAAAACTTTATGCAGAGCTATGGTTACTTCCACCACCCCCAAATTTGAACCAAAATGTCCGCCGGTTTTAGCTACGCTTTTTATCAAAAAGTTGCGCACGTCATCACATAGAATAATCAGTTCCTTGTTGGAAAGCTTTTTTAAGTCTTGAGGTAAATTTATTTTACTCAAAATATTCTTATTTTTTTTCATAAAAAATTATCTCACGAAATGCAGCATTCCTCCTATTGCAACAGTGCTTATTATAAAAAATATCGCTCCCCAACCAAATATTTTAACCCAAACTGGATTAGTTTCTCGACCCATTATCTTTTTATCATCCCCAACTACCATTATAACAATCAGAAGCGGAAGTGCAATAATCCCATTGAGAAAAGCTGCATAATACAAGGCTTTAATTGGGTTGATGTCTAATAAATTTAACAATAATCCAAATAAAATAGAAACTATAATTACCATATAAAATCCCTTTGCTCGAGAGAATTTTTTATCTAGTCCTTCGTGCCATTTCATTACTTCAGCCAGGGCATAGGCCCCGCTGCCAGCCAAAATTGGCACTGCCAAGAGACCCGTTCCAATTATTCCAATAGCAAATAGCAAATAGGCATAATCTCCAGCCAGCGGTCGAAGTGCTTCGGCTGCTTGATGAGCTGACTCAATGTTAGTAATTCCATTTTTAAATAAAACTTGCGCTGTGGT
>Ga0076247_126_pt1 | contig 16659 bp, 14 predicted proteins | sample RifGroF2_FD_67713 | JGI IMG/M metagenome (GOLD analysis project Ga0076247, IMG submission 67713) | Parcubacteria (Moranbacteria) bacterium GW2011_GWF2_35_54
CTTAGCTTTTTATACCAGATTAACTTAATTGCTTCTATTATGTCATTCCGAGTGAAGTGAATCCGACCCCAAAGAGGATGAACGAAATCGAGGAATCTAATCCTAGATCTTTGCGCCACCGCTAAAGCTATAGCGACACGCGGTCGACTTCATTTCTCCGCCAGCTGGCGGATCAATTCCGCTCAAGATGACAAACGTTGTGAAATAGATTTAGTTTATTTGGTATTAGTCAGCTCTACTTTTTTAGAATAACTTCACCGCTTTCTGCATCGACAAAAACGCCTTCTTCTAGGGCTATTTTGCCGTTAACTAAAACATAATTTATGCCTATTGAATATTGGTAAGGTTTGTTGATTGTCGCCATATCGCTTATTGTTTCCGGATCCAAAACGACAATATCAGCGCGATTGCCTTTTTTAATAATACCTCTTTTATGAATTCCGAACTTTTCAGCCGGTGCTCCGCTCATCTTTTGTATCGCCCTTTCCCAACTTAGAATTCTTTTTTTCTTTACATAATAAGCCAATACCTTGGGAAATGATCCGAAATCCCTAGGATGGACCAGCTCTCCAGTGCTTTTGTATTCCAAATCATAGCCAGAGCCATTAGAGGATACCACACTTAAAGGATGTTGTATAATTTTTTCTAAATTTTCTTCATCCAAGGCATCTGTTATCGTTATAATTCTGCCCTCGCTAGCTATCAGCAATTCAATAACTATTTCCTCCGGACTTTTACATTGAGATTGGGCAATATCCGCAATTATCCGCCGAGTTAATGTTTTTCCCATTGAATACATAGCCACGATTATTTTGGCGTAATCAATGCTATCAGCTCTCATTTCTATTATTATTTTTTCCTTCAAGCTGTCGTCCTTTAATCTTGATAACATCATTTTTCTACCACCTTTAGATGCCCACTCTGGTAGAAAAGTATACAAAACTGAACCAGTGGCAGTATAAGGGAATACATCAAAGCTCACGTTAATACCTGAATTCTTAGCCTCAGCTATTTTATCCAAAATTTTGTCTACGAGGCACCAATTTTTCTCCCCCATTATTTTCAGATGGGAAATATGTAAATTTTTATTGGAATTTGTAGCTGTTTCTATAGCTTCAGTTATTGATTCCAAGATATTGTCCGATTCATCCCTGATGTGGGTAGCATACACACCATTAAATTTATCCACAACTTTATTTAATCTTTCGATCTCGCTTTTGGGAGCAAGCTTGGCATGCGAATAAATAAGCCCAGTAGAAATACCAAAAGCCCCATCTTTCATCGCCTTTTTGGCCATATCTTCCATTACCCGCAATTCATCTTCCGTCAAATCTCTTGTCGCATCACCAATCACGCCTCTTCGCAAAGTACTATGCCCCACCATCGTTCCAAAATTAACTGACAATTTGGCTTTTTCAACCTCTTTTAAAAAATCTTTTACCGTAACCCAATTAATATTGATATTATTTATATCAAACCATTTTCTGATGGACTTTATCATCTCTGGATTATGTAAAGGCGCCAATGACGAACCGCAATTGCCGCCAATAATTGTTGTTATCCCTTGATGGATAAGGCTCTCCAATTTCGGAGCGGAAAATATCCTCCAGCGTGTATCTGAATGATTATTCACATCAATAAAACCAGGCGTTACATACCTGTCTGTAGCGTCAATTAATTTATCCGATTTTTCATTATGCAAATCTCCAATTTCAGCTATAGCACCTTCTTTGATGCCAATATCTACTTTCTGCATCGGACCGCCAGTTCCATCAATAACTACTCCGTTTTTAATAATGATATCAAACATATTTTTTATTTTATTTTTCCTACACAATTAGCCATGTCTACTAGGCGACAAGAATAGCCCCATTCATTATCATACCAAGCAATAACTTTAACAAAATTTCCACCAACTACTTTGGTTAGCTCCTTTTGAACAATAGCTGAATGATAATTTCCTACAATATCATGGGAAACCAAAGCCTCATCCGTAACTTGCAATATCGAGCAAGGGCATCATTAATATCATTCTCCGTCACATCTTTTTTCAAAATAGCTGTCAAATCACAAGCTGATCCAACAATTGTAGGAATTCGGAAAGCCATTCCGTCAAAATTATCTTTTAAACTTGGAATTACGAGAGTTGTAGCGATCGCTGCTCCAGTAGTTGTTGGGATAACACTTTGACCAGAAGCTCTTCCTCGTCGTTTGTCTTTACCGGTAGCTACATCAATTATAGTTTGAGTCGAAGTGTAGCTATGCACCGTTGTCATCATGGCTTTTTCTACTCCAAATTCATCATTCAAAACTTTCATCACTGGAGCCAAACAATTTGTAGTGCAAGACGCATTGGAAATAATATCGTCCTCGTTAGTTATTTCTTTTTCATTTACACCCATCACAAAAGTCTTGATACTCTCATCTTTGGCTGGCGCGGAGATAACTACTTTTTTTGCACCAGCACTAATGTGCCCAGTTGCGCCTTCTCTAGTAATAAAAATACCTGTACATTCAAGCACAACATCTACCTCCAGCTCTTTCCAAGGAAGATTATTGGGATCTTTCTCGGCAAAAACTGGAATTTCTTTTCCATCTACAATTATTTTTCCTTCTGCCGATTTAACCTCTCTGCCATAAACTCCATAGGCGCTATCATATTTTAAAAGATAAGCCAAATTTTCCGCATCTGCTAAATCATTTATTGCCACTACCTCCATATCTTCTCTTTCAAAAATTATTTTAAAGGAAGGGCGTCCGATTCTACCGAAACCATTTATCGCTACTTTTATCATATTTTTTATTTTTATTATTCTACTAGTTATGAACATATTTTAGCACAAAACTAACCCCAAAACAACTATGATTAAAAACAAACATTGATTATTGCCGAAAAATAAAGTAAGCTAATATATACTTACGATTATTGTAAATAATAAAAGTGCTACGACTATCAGTTTGCTAAATTGTTAATATGCTAAAATGTTAATATGCTTAGATATTTTATTAAAACTTTTGGTTGTCAGATGAATTTTTCTGACTCAGAAAGAATGGCTTCTTTTTTAGAATCCCATGGCCTTAAGCCGACTAAAGAAAAAACAAACGCTGATTTGGTAATTTTTAATAGTTGCGGAGTTCGCAAAATGCCGATTCACAACCTGCGAAAAAATAATCCACGAATAAAAATAGTCCTCACCGGGTGCATTGCCCAACGAAAAGACGTGCAGAAAATTCTAGCTAAAAAAGTAGATTTATTTTTCCCCATCAAAGACATACATCTTTTAGAAAATTTTATATATAAAAAATTCGAAATTAAAAATTATAAATCCACTCAAGAAAAAATAAACTACCTATCTACCAATCCAAAATACACAAACACCTTCTCTGCCAGCATTCCTATCATGACTGGCTGCAATAACTTTTGCGCTTACTGTGTGGTTCCCTATGCCCGCGGAAGAGAAATCTCTCGTCCAGCTGATGAAATCCTTGAAGAAATTAAGGAGCTTATCAAAAAAGGCTACAAAGAAATAACTTTATTGGGACAAAATGTGAATTCATACCACTCCCCTTCTCCCCTGTACTCGGGGGACCCGCCTGCAAACGCTGTAACACTGCGGGCAGGGATGTCGCGTACTCGCGACAGAGGGGGCGTTATAAATTTTTCTGATTTATTAAAAGCAATAAATAATATTCCTGGAGATTTTTGGATTCGCTTTCTGTCATCTCATCCCAAAGATATGAGCGATGAGTTAATCGAAACTGTAACTACTCTAGATAAAGTTTGTGAATCAGTTCATCTCCCCATTCAATCAGGCGACAATGTGGTGCTTGAAAATATGAATCGTAAATATACTCGCGATCATTATTTAAAACTGATTGAAAAAATAAAGGAAGGTTTCAAAAAAAATAAGCCTGGTGCGATATTTTCATTATCATCCGATATAATTGTCGGATTTGCCGGCGAAACTAAAATCCAATTGGAAAAATCTGCCCAAGTAATGCGCAAGGCTAAATATGACATGGTTTATTTTGGCCAGACCGTTGCTTGGCTCATGAAAGATAATATTAGCAAAATCGAAAAAGAAAGACGTGAAAAATATCTTAATGAAATTCTCAAAAAAACTTCTCTAGAAAATAATAAACATTATTTAAATAAAACTTTAGATGTTTTAATTGAAAGTCAAAAAAACGGCGCTTACTTTGGTAAAACCCGCACTCTCAAAAATGTAAAAGCGACAGTTTGTGTAAACTGTCATCCCGAACTTGTCGAAGGATCTCAAAATTTAATTGGAAAATTCGTTAAAGTAAAAATTACCAAAATTAGTACTTGGAATTTAGAAGGAGAAATATATGAAAAGCAATAAAATAATCGTTATCCTTGGCCCCACTGCCAGTGGCAAATCTTCCGCAGCTATTAAACTTGCCGAAAAATTTAATGGCGAGATAATTTCGGCCGATTCCAGACAAATTTTCAAAGGAATGGATGTAGGCACTGGAAAAGTGACAGGCTCAGCAGAGTCTGTCATCCCGAGCCCTGCCTACCGGCAGGCAATAGAAAAAAAGTATTTATCTCCGAAGGAATTTCCCACCATATGCTAGACATCATCAGTCCCAAGACAGATTTTAATGTAGTTAAATTTAAAAAACGAGCGGACAAATATATCAAAGATATATTAAAACGAGGCAAGCTTCCTATCATTTGCGGAGGAACTGGTTTTTGGATTCAAGCTATTGTCGACGACATAACATATCCCGAGGTGAAACCCAATTGGGAACTTCGAGCAAAATTAGAGAGAGAAAGTTTGGAAAAATTATTGGAAAAATTAAAAAAACTTGACCCCGAGCGAGCTAAAACAGTTGATACTAAAAATAAAATACGCATTATTCGTGCGATTGAAATCTGTAAAACTCTTGGCAAAGTTCCATCTATGAACCGTGGACCAAGAACTAAGAACTATGATTTTTTACAGATAGGAGTTAAACGAGAAAAAGAAATTTTACACGAAAGAATAAAATTAAATGTAATAAATAGATTCAAAGAAGGAATGATTGCTGAGGTTGAGAAACTTCACGCTAACGGTTTGAGTTGGAAAAAAATAATGAGCTTTGGATTAAGCTACAAATTAATTCCTATGTATTTAAGGGGAGAAATTTCATCCGAAGAAGAATTACTGGAGAAAATTTACCTGGCGGAAAAAAATTACGCCAAACGCCAAATGACTTGGTTTAAACGAAACTCCCATATAAAATGGCTCGCGAATTATAAAGATATAGAAAGAGAAGTTGAAAAATTTGTTCGATCTCCTGAAAAATAAATTCTCAAAATTTACTCGCATATTTACGTAAATAATTTTTTACAATTTTAAATCCAGATCTAGCGTTGCCAGTTCTGGATTTCATTTTTTGTGAGATCATCGAAACATCACAATGTTCCCGCAAAATTAAGATCGCGCCATAACGTCGCAACTCCCCTACAGAGAAAGATCAAAAATTTGAAAGCTGCCAGTGCCAACATGCCCAACAAAAATCCCATAATGTCCATAACAAAATCCTCCCATTCACATTTGTTAAGTTGATATTTTTGGGTAAACATTATACACAAAAGCAACCAAATGTTTTCAATTCAAAGTCTATCTTTAAACAAATATTTTGTCAAAAAATTATTTTTATTCCGGTCAAATATCAACATACGCGGAAAATGACTGAACTTTTTTGGTACTTATGATTGAATGTATTTTGGTAAAAAAGATAAATCATAAAAGCCAAAACAGGCAATCTCACCACCCAAGATTTCCCCTTGCACCAACGCATATCAGATTCGTTTTTGTTTATAATATTCATAATCCATTTTAACATATTAACACGTTAGCATTTTAACAAACGCCTTTACTGATTGTCATTTCAAACCTACGATTTGTCATCCTGAACTTGATTCAGGATCTCAAAATAAATTTACTTACATATTTACGTAAATTAAATGTTGCACAACCTGACAAGTATTGCAAAAACCTATCAAATATGCTATCTTATTAATAGAAGTAATTCCCTCTGTGTTGAGATACCGTAAGGCGTCTCGTCAAAGCAGAGGGCTTTCTTTTATCTAAAATTAAGAAAATAAAAGCTTTTCTTCTACAATTTTATCTTTTATAACATCATAATATTCATAGTCATTTCTCTCATACTTTCTAAAAATTGCCCAACTCACAAAATCTACTGCCTGCAAAAAATATTAAGCATATTTATAAACGTTGAATCAATAATACTTTTTGTCTACTGGCTACTTTCTCTTTTTTATATAATATTTATCAAACTTCTTTATAATATCTGGGCTATAAAAATCTTTTTTAGTACCTTTTAGATTGTCCGGATCAAGATAACGTGTTCTACTTAAATTTTTATCTATCATGAATTCTTTTCGTAGCTTATGAAAATAACTATTTCTTACAAAATTTTTATATCTTTTAATTAATTCTGTTATTAATTCATTATAGCTAAGTGGATATTTTTTTCTTAGTATATCCTCCTCTTCAAGTCTTATCATTGGGGCACTTGGATCATTCGTAATTCGCACACCACCTCCTATGTTTTTTGATTTAGCGATGGCAGAGACTGGCTTGACGTCTCCAATAAGTTTCAATACTGGCTTTCCGCCCTCTTTAAAACGTCCTTCACTTATAAATTTAAGCTTAGGAACTAATTTTCTATCAATCATGAGTGTTCCACCCCTTCCACTAACCTCACCTCCCACAATATCCATTATTGCAACATTTGCTGGACCAATCTTTGATATTTTTTCAAAATGTTCCATCCAGTTTTTTCGCTCATCTTCTTTAATAATGTCCAGCAAAATTTTAATTTCGGGATATTTCATTTTTTCACTTCTTGCGTTATAGCGATAATAAATTTCTGCTTCCTTTAAATCACCATCGTACTTTAGACAGACAATTGGCTTTACATTTGACTGATGTACATATAAAATACCAACGTTTTTTGATTGTACTGTAATTAAAAATTTTTCGAATAAAATTTCTGGAGAAAAAACACTATTTAAATATTCTGTTATTTTTGATTCATCTATTGTTTCAAAATTACAACTTTGAAGACCGACAAAATCACGTGGTTTATCCTTCACGCCAAAAACAATAAATCCTCCCTTGTTATTTGCAAAAGCTGCCATACTTTTGGCATATTTATCTCTTGAGTTCCAATTGAATGACTCCTTGAATTCTAGCCAGCCACTTTCCCGTGATATTATCCTATTGACAATAGAATCATGGAAAAGAAAAATTTTTTTATAATAATCAGAATTTTTAAAATTATTATTCATATTGCTTTTAAAATATACAACGAATCTTCTTTGTTTTATTAACAGCTTTTACATCTTTATAATAATTTATACTACAAATATTTATTTTAACCCATTACTGTTGTCTATTTCTATCAATTTATCTGAAAAATGTTTTGCCAGTAAAAATACTGCAAATATTGAAATAAAATCATTAAAAACATTGGTACCCTGTAACCTTTTGTCAATTTTCATACCTCCCCACTCAATACTTTTTCCTTCCTCTATCTTCCAATTTCCATTTTCATCTTTTAAATTAAATTTATTATTATGAGCAGCTCCATTTCTAACATGTCTCAAAAACTGAAACTCAATGTCCTTATTGATAATTGCATTATATTTTGAAAGTGATAAAAAATCATAAGCAATAATCGCCATGGCTTTACCCATAAAAATCATCTCTTTGAGCACATTCATTTTGGATATTGCGATGGTTCCATTCCGCTCTATTTTAAGATTCGTCGTATGATTAAATTTATCCAACATTTTAACAAACATTAAATAACCTTCCTGAGTGCTATCTTTTGTTCTCAATATATTTTGTACATCTAAATCAGATAAAGATCTAATAGAAAGAAGAAACAAATAAAACATATTTTCTACGTCTTTTAAAACAGGATGAAAATTAATTTCATCAATATCAAACTCAATTGTTTCATTTTTTACATTTTTCATGTTTTTATAAAAATAAAATTTATTTCTTCCAATCCTTAATCATCACCCCACCCCTCACTCTCTCAACTACAACCTTCTGTTTATTTTTCCATTTTAGCTCCCTCACAATCTCAATCGGCAAGGTAACAGCGATTGATTGGCGACCGACCTTGGTTAGCTTTCTCACATTTTGCTCATTTAGCTTTTTCATATTGTTTTTATTTAAATTTATTTACACCCACCTTACTGACCCTCTATTTATGCTTTTATTTAGTTTGTCTCTGCGAGTAATTTCTGTACTCAGAGATTACGTGGCAGTCTAGTTTAATATCCATAAATTAAATATGTATTTCTGGATTGCCACGTCAGGATTACCTTCCTCGCAAAGACGCCCCCGTTTTTGTTGTAATGGTCAGTGAGGAATTGCGATAAAAATCTATTGTCAGATTTCATAAATATGTTATCATTTAAGTATTAATACCTGTCACGCCTCTTCACAATGCGAAACCGACAGGTTTTTTTGCTTTTATATCCCTTATTGAATCCTATGCCACAATACCATATTTTAAAAGTAGCAAAATCAATAGTTTAAACATTGGATATTCTAAACTTATCCACAGGGGTGTATTAAAATTACTGGATTGCTATGCTATTATTTAAATAAGCAATAAGACCTTTATGAGTTGTTCTAGATGTTCCCATCCATCGGTTGGCCATAGTCTAGACGTTACAAACTTATAAGGCATGCTTCCCCAAAAGGGGTTTTTATTTTACTTAAAAAATTTTGCCTCTTCCGATTTACTTACATATGTAAGTAAATAAAATAATTAATTAATCCTATTCTACGCCTAAAGATTGTATTTTGCAAAATAAAGCAAAATAAAGCAATTGACAGGAGTGATTTTTATTGCTATATTTAAAAGTCGCTAGATAAAGGATCTGGTGAAAACTGAGAAATTTCAAATGTAAAAAAGAGGAGGAACAAATGAAAAAATACAAAAGAATGACCGCCTTGTCCCTTGAAGAATTAACTGCCATCGTAAACGGCGGAATAAACGGCGAGGGTTGCGAAGGAGTTATCGCACCAATGTGCGACGGCTGTGGATGCTTCCGCTCTTCAACTGTTCCAATTGGGCAAGCTGTCAACGAAATCGGCATCATCTTCGTAGAAGAAGGCGATAAGAAAGCTGAAAAAATTCTTGCCAACTTAATCGCCACCGATTCTTTCATGGCACCTGGCGCCTACTTCTATCTGATTCAAAAGAGAGATGCTGTTTCTTCGGAGACAGAATCACTCCTCAAGCAATTCGAGGAAGATCCCAAAAATCAGATGCACGTGGAAAATATCAGAGAAAAACTTGCCGAATCGGCCGAAGAGACGGCTTAATCTCCGGCCCCAACCTCAGCGAAGTCTAATGGCCTGATGCGTCAACAAATGCATCGGGTCATTTTTTATTCTTTCACAGCCAAAAACACCCCCACCGTAATTATTATTAAAACTAAAAGAATCAATATAAGCATCATAATTGTCATTGTTTTTTAAAAAAGATTTACTTACACATTTACGTACATATGTAAGTAAATAAAATAATTAATTAATCCTATTCTACGCCTAAAATTATATTTTTGCATCTACTCCAACTAAATATGTCTATTTATTTTTTTTCTTACTTCCTTATATGTCTCATCAAAAATTTCATAATAATCAGCATAAATATATTTCTTATCATAACTAACACTATCTAACGGCTCAAGGATTTTTAGTTTTCTAAGTCTTTCAATAACTTTATATGCCCCAGGAGCAGTAAATCCTGTCCACTTCATAATTTCAGCAACACCCACAATCGGCTGACCAAATAATTTTCGAACAATTTCCAAAGTTGACTCAGCTGACTTTTTTCCGAGTTTTTGCATCTTAGCAAAATCACGATCGCGAAGACTCGTGATTTGCGTACACGTGTCAATACTAGAACTGGCAATTTCAGCCACACCTTCAATAAAAAATTCCAACCAGTCTTCAACGTTAGAGTTCTCATCATGATAACTTTGAAGTTTTTGATAGTAAAGTTTTTGATATTTTTTAAAATAACTGGAAAGATATAAAACTGGCATTTCTAAAATTCCTAAATGATGCATATACATTGCAATTAACATTCTCCCAGTTCGTCCATTGCCGTCAGTGAATGGATGTATAGTTTCAAATTGTGCGTGAATAATTCCCGTCTTAACAAGTGCGGGATAATCATCCTCTGTATGAATAAAATTTTCCAAATCACCCAATGCTCTTTGCATTTCACTAATAGTTGGCGGGACAAAAGAAGCATCAGTCGGCGTTTTGCCTCCAATCCAATTTTGCGAACTTCGAAACTCACCAGGATAAGCATGCTGGGTACAACGAGCGCAAACCATTAATTTTTCATGAAGCTCTCTAATAAATCTCAGAGAAATTGGAAAATTTTTCGTCCTTTTAATTCCAAAATTGACCGCTTTTATGTAATGTTCAATATCATCGACATCTGAATTTTTTCTATTTTTTTCCTCCGTAACTGGTGCAGCCACAGCATCTTGGAAAGTAGCTTTCGTTCCCTCAATTTGACTCGAGTAAGTTGCATCTTTTATAATAAACATAGAAATAAAAAAATCCTTATCAGGCAAAAGACGAGTTATGCCATCTAATTTTCCTACTAAACGAATTGCTTCTTCATGTTTTTTGTAAAGCTTTGGACTTATTTTAAAGCCTTCTTTTGGTGGAAAATCAAAGGGAATAAAGGACTCAAATCCCTCTTTTTGTTTAATATAACGACCAATTTTTATCTTATTTATCATATTTACAATTTGTTTACATTAGTTATGGTAATATAAACATATTAGCCTATTTTGTTTACATTGTCAACGGCAATGTAAACTAACTTTAAAAACAGCTTATCTATTTCCAATCCTTAATCATCACCCCGCCCCTTACTCTTTCTACTACCACTTTTTGCTTGTCGCGCCACTTTAGCTCTCTTACGATTTCAATCGGAATTGTGACAGCGATTGATTGGCGCCCGACTTTGGTTAACTTTCTGACGTTTTGTTCGTGTATTTTTTTCATATTATTTTTTAAAAAAAGTTTACTTACATATTTACTTACATATGTAAGTAAATAATAATTATATAATTATTTTCTATTTAAAAAATTGATTAAAATCTCTTTTGGCAAACTCAATTCCTGTCAATCGCTTACTAAGCTCTACTCTAATACCAAGATCTGTGGCTGTTTTCTCAAATAAATCAAACAGGTCTTGCTTTTTAACCTTAATTTTCCCGATTAAAAATTGATTATTTTCAAGAACATCTAACAATTGCTCAAAAAATTCTATTCTAAATTTATCATTCGGAATAACCATGTGCGTTTTTAGCATAAAACATGACTCTTTGTGGATAAACATAATTACGAAGGGCTGGAATGGGATTCCATCATCATCCCTTAGCCAAAAAGATGATTTAAAATAATCAACCTCAATACACATCCCGCTTTTTCCATGTCCAAACTTCTTAATTTTATCAATCCTCTTTTTGATTTCCTTGAGATCTTTAGATAATTTTATTTTTCTCATATTAAGATTACTTACATATGTAAGTAAATAAAATAATTAATTAATCCTATTCTACGCCTAAAGATTGTATTTTGCAAAGAAATAAAGCAATTTAAATAGTTGTAACACACATCCAATATAGCCCTACATTTAATGATTTATCTCCATCGCAAAAAATATAAAATCCAAAATTGGCCTTACCAATTTTGGATTTCTTACTTCTAATTTATTGCGACCTCGCATCATGGTCCGAGATTGTATCGGAACAGCCTCCATGCATTCGATATGTCATTCCGCAACAGGAAAATAGTTAATGCCATCAAGGCAAATGTGCTCAGATTTAACCAGGCTTTTATTTTCCATATAGTCAACAAGTTCTGACCGCGCTTTTTCTTCATGTAGCCCCCCTTTTTTTAAAACTATTTCAAAAAAAACATCGCCGATAATCCCCAACAAATTGATTTTAAATTATATATGTAGATGAATACTTTTTCAAAAAATCATTTCCCCTCTTTTACTGCCAAAAACACTCCAACAACGATTATTATTAATAGTAAAAGAATCGCGATAAGGACCATGTTATTTTTTTAAAAGATTGTTTACATATTTATTTACATCTATCTTAATCCCAAAAACATTTTTTGGCAAAGATATTTTTTAGTCACAAAATAAAAGCAGTCCAGATTCTCGATAAGAATCTGGACCACTGGCGGACTTATGACTATAAGCCCAATACATCTCTCATAGTGTATAGACCTGGTCGCTGATTAACTACCCACTTTGCGGCAGCGACGGCACCCTCGGCAAAAACAGCTCGAGAACCGGCTTTGTGCGTGAGCTCCAATCTTTCATTGGAACCACCAAGGTAAACAGTATGCTCACCCACTACGCCTGCCAAACGCAAAGATTGAATGCCAATCTCACCAACAGGTCGAACGCCAGTTTTCCCTACACGGGACATTTTGACAACTTCTTCATAATTTTGCCCGCGTCCTTTGGCGATGGCTTTAGCCAATTTTATGGCCGTGCCGGAAGGGGCATCTGCTTTCATGCTATGATGAATTTCGAGAACATCCCCGTCATAGCCCAATCCAAAGATTCGAGCTATGTTTTCCACAACTGCAGTCAAAATGCAAACACCGGTGCTGAAATTGTAGTCTTGAACGATGGGAACTTCTTTGGAAAAACCCCTGATCATTTCCAGCTGTTTTTCTGAAAACCCAGTCACACCAATAACTGCTGGCAGATGAGCTTCTCGAAGAAGATTTATCACTGCTTCGGGAATAGAAAAATCAATTATCATATCCACTGTTTCCCTTATGGATGGAACTTCTTTTTCTTTTAGATATAGAAAAATATCCAGATAGTGTAACAAAAGATTTTCTCTGAATGCGGAACTTTTTTCTCCGCACAAGCCTGCACCCAGAATTATCCCATCCGTCAATTTTATCGCGGTTAGAACCTCCTCACCCATCCGGCCATCAGCTCCATTGAGCAACACTCTAACATTACCATTCTCGTCCATTTGTCTTCCTCCTGAATTGAGATTAATCTTGATATTCAACGATTCCCCGTATACAACATTCCACTATTTAGTTTTAGAATAACTTTTCCCACTTAAAGCAGGATATTTGATTGTAATAAAAAAATGATAAAATAGCAAGAGAAAAAGGTTTACGTAAATGATTTGGGGAAATATTAACCCCCTCTGCCTGTCGGCATCTCCCCCTTGAAAAGGTGGAGAAGAAGGAAAAATTTAAAAGCAGGTGAATTCGAATCGTCGAATTACCTGCTTATTTTTCACCTCCTTAAATTAGAATAACTTTTTAAAATCAATTTACCTTGAAAAGATAATCTTATTAGACTATCTGCAAGTAGCCGCTACCTCTGGGTAGCTATTAGCTACTCCGGCAGTGAGCATGTTCCATGGATCAGCGATACACTGATTTTGGAATGCATGCATATCCATCGCCTGTAGAAAATTAAGATATGACAAATACGATTTATAGAGTCGAGCTTCTTCGTCAGATCCGCGCTTCAATGATTTTGCGTCAATGTCATATTTTTTCATCAAACCCGGAAAATCATTCTCCGCGACAAGCAATAACTCTTCCATTAGGTCAATCTGCGGATTAGCGGAGTATTTTTTTGCCACGTAATACCGCTCCGCTGTCGGCTTCATCTGATCTACTTCTTGCTTTTGCGAATCATACACTTCTTGCTGAGTCGGAATGTCGGTCCAAAACGGAACAGCGCTATATCCTTTAATTTGATCTATTTGAAGAGAAAACAACAGAAACCACAAAGAAAATGGGATGAGTAAAGCCACTATAAAAACAACCGGTTTTGGAATCCAGCGGATGGGCTTACCCACAATGATTTCTAGTGAATCTGCTGCCATGAATAAAATAAAACCAGCAATAAAAAGCACCATCCCTGTGCCCATTCCCACTACCATATCCAAGTCAGGCTTAATATATCCATTTGGAACTGGCAGGATGCGAAAAATAAGAATGTTAAAAAAAATACATAAAAGAAATATAGTTAGGGTTATGCTGAAAAGCTTACCGTACAGCGGACGCTGCAAAATAAAAATTCTTTTTTCATCTTCATATTTACCTTTTCTATGAAGAATTTGTCCGCAGGAACATTTTTGCTCACGACGAATCGGATCAAGACTCGAAACACGCGCGTGGCAATTTGGACACTCACGAAAATTATGCTCAATAGGTGAATTTCCTTCTGCTTTAACTAAATACTCTTTCCTTTTATAAATCCTCTTAAATAAACCTATCAAATACTTTTTTAACGAACTGATTAATTGTGCCATAATAGCACCTCCCTTTGTTTGAAATTACGCGAAACTGGATCACGCGATTACTGTCCTGGCGTACTCATGCAAAAAAATGCATTTTCACTCGAGAACACATATCGTCACGCCGCTTGTCGCGTATTTATCAACTTGACCTATTCAAGTCGACATTAAACTCTAGCACAGAAAAATCCCGCCGTCAACTGAAAATTTAGTAACTATCCAACCTTCTCCAGGACCAATTATTTTTCTTCGTCTCTGCGAGTAATTTTTGTACTCAAAAATTACGTGGCAGTCTAGAGAAATAAATCTCGACATTAAATATATTTCTGGATTGCTTCGTCGGAGTACCTTCTCGCAAAGACAGATAAAAAAATAAAATTGAATATTAAATTATTGAAGATTGAATGAAAATTGGAAATTGATTATTGAAAAATAAACCCCCTCCCTAACCCTCCCCCTTTGAGTACCCCAGTCAGAAAGTATCTGACGGGGCAGGCAAAAGTGGAGAGGGGGAAGAGAAATCATCTTCCCAACCCCCTTGAAAAGGTGAAGAGGAATGCGGATTGAAAAAGGATTTATCCTACATAATTTTCATTTGCAAAAGAAAAAAGGATAATTTAAAAGAAAACATCTCATAAAAGAACATATCCTCTTCGGATACTTTTCTTGGTTTAGACAATAATGCCACCAGCATGCCCGAGATGCCTTTTCCATTCATAAGCGGAACAAAAATAAATTGATTAAACTTTCCGTCCATCTCGAATCTATCCGTCCCCTTTCCCCCGCATTCAACTAGATTTACTAATTTCTTCTCTTTAAGTTTTACCATTGTCTCTGAAGCTTTTTTGGGGAAATTGCTAATTTTATTTTTATATCCATGAGGCAATCTGCTCGCGGAAAGCAACCTAAAACATTCTTTATTTTTTTCAAATTTATAAATAAGACTTACTTGGGACTGAAAAAGATCCATTGCAAAATTATTCATATTTCTAAAAATTTCCCTTTTTTCTATCCCTAACCGTGTTTTGTTTATATTTAAAAGAATATCTAACCGACGATTGATACTGCCAATATATTTATATGATTCTACCAATCTATCTTCTGTATTTTTTATGTCAGTAAAATCCTGCATAATCATAACAGCAAAACTATCTATTGTCTTTTTCCCTCGCGGTCTGGCGGGTATGGGATAAAAATGTGCGCGAATATCCTTTTCTAAAAAACGATCTCGAGCATCTACTCTAAAAGCACCTTTTTTTATCATTTTATTTCGAATCACTTTCCATCTATTTTTCAAATAACAATTTGAATCGCTACAGTTGGGATGAAGGGTATTGTGAAGATCTTTTCCTCGCACTTCATTTAAATATCCAATATTCCAACTTTCAAAAACACGATTAGCACGCAGTATTTTCCCATTTTTATCCAAGATACAAATTAACTGAGGCAGAGCATCTGCTGTCAACTCCCATTCCAATTTAGCTCTCTCTATCATATCTAAAACAAGAGAACTTTTTTTATTCTCTTTTCTTCTATTATTTAGATCAGAAAGTAAAAGCACCTCTTTAACTGCCTTGCTCATATTTTTAAAGTTAATTAATTTTATCCAAATTCTACCACATCAGGGCATTTATGCAAGGGATTTTGAAAACAAATTAGTTTACAACCCCCTCTGTCCTAAGGGACATCTCCCCCTTTGAGTACAAAGATGGAAAGGAATACAAAAAAGCCCGCTATAAAAACGGACTAAAATAAAAAACAACCCCCTCTCAGTCTCCCCCTTAAAAAGAGGGCGAGGTTGGGAGAAAAACAAAAGCAAGATTACATTGTCTTGGCGACGACCTACTTTCCCCAATAAATTAGGTATCATCGGAGCTGAAGGGCTTAACTTCTGAGTTCGAGATGGAATCAGGTGTACCCCCTTCGCTAGAATCACCAAGACAATATAATCTTGCTTGCCGCGCCTTTCGGCGGGCCTTGTTTACCTCGTCTTTCGACGGGCTTTGAGATGAGAATGCTATATTTCAAGCAAACTCTAATTTTGTAGTGTAAAAAACAAATTCATTTCCAATCAATACATCATATTAAATGACTATTAACTGTTAACTCGTAATGATACCACTCCCATCCGCAATATTCACGGACGAAAGTAGTTATCACTACAATATAATGAAAAAAGGTTTAGTTTTATTAGTATTTCTTGGCTAAATGTATCACTACACTTACACCTAAAACCTATCAACCTAGTCTTCTTCTAGGAAACTATA
>Ga0076247_159_pt1 | contig 15205 bp, 16 predicted proteins | sample RifGroF2_FD_67713 | JGI IMG/M metagenome (GOLD analysis project Ga0076247, IMG submission 67713) | Parcubacteria (Moranbacteria) bacterium GW2011_GWF2_35_54
TCAGACAGTTCAACTCTGGAAATAATGGGGGATGATTTCGCAGCGCAAGAATTTCACAAGACTGTATTTTTTGATATTGATCACACTAGCATCATAGCGGCAGCAATGACAAAAAACAACGAAGAAGATAGGCAAACTGCTAGTGATCTAAAAGAGGCTTTTAAATTGATCCAAAACGCCAATGTTCTTCTTAAAAAAGTGTGGGATAGCGACACAGATAACCATTTGGCCTCTGGCTGCTATAAGGCCCTGAATGCGGTCATAAGTGCTCTTTCTTCTAAAGTCAATGTTCATGAGCAAGATGAAGAGTATGTCTTTACTCGACTAATGGAAGCTATTTCGCGTTTTGCGGACTTTTATGGTGTTTCTATGAAAGAGGCGCTATTGGATAGTAGACAATTTACTTCTGATCAAATTGAAGCTATGTTTCTTGATGAATAAAGTAATGCAGGAGGATGCTATGTGCTGGAGAGATACTGAAAAAAGAAGACGGGTATGTTCTTTGTGCGGAGGAACATATTACGGAGATCTCGGACAAGAAGGAGAGTTGGAGAAAGAAAAAGTTGTTATTCTTCCTAAGGATTTTTTGAAAGACTTTGAGGAAGGTAATTAATGTCGTTGGTGCCCTGGTGAAAAGAGTTTTATACTTGTCATCAGGGTTTTTTATTTCGAAAATTAAGCTAAAAATTCTAAACTCAAGATCTCTCCATGCATAAATTTCTGGGTACAGAAATTTACTTGGCCCGTTTCGCAGTAGCTTCAACGAGGCGAGTCGAGATGACAGACGGTCGGGTATTAAAAATTGGATATTGGTTCAGAATTTTTTTGTACATAATACTTAATTCATGATTCATAAAAAAGGCGTGACATTTGTGTGGAAGTGGTATAATATAGGTAGACGGGTTTTTGTTTATGAAACTCAGAGAGGAGGAGGGGATGCTAGTTAAATTTATATATATGATGAAAGATAGAATTTTTGTAAAGGGAGCCAGAGAACACAATTTAAAAAATGTGGATCTGGAAATCCCTCGAAATAAACTAACCGTATTTACGGGACTCTCGGGCTCAGGCAAGAGTACCTTGGCTTTTGATACCATTTTTGCCGAGGGGCAAAGAAGATATTTAGAAAGCTTGTCTAGTTATGCGCGTCAATTCTTGGGCCAAATGGATAAGCCAGACGTGGATTATATTGAAGGGCTTAGTCCGGCTATTTCAATTGATCAAAAATCAGTCTCGCGTAATCCTCGTTCGACCGTGGGGACAATTACGGAAATTCATGATTATTTGCGTTTGCTGTATGCTAAAATTGGGATTCCTCATTGTCCGGAGTGCGGACGAGAAATTGCCAAGATGTCAATTGATGAAATCGTGGACAGAGCCATTGAAATTGGCGCAGGCAAGGAAATAGAAATTATTGCTCCAGTAGTGCGCAGTCGCAAAGGAGAATATAGTACGCTTTTAGAGAATATGTTTAAAAGTGGTTATTCAATTGCTCGAGTAAATGGCAAAACAATAAAATTATCCACTTGGAAGGAAATAAAATTGGCTCGTTATAAAAAACATATCATTGATATTATTATTGATAAGATCAAAATAAATGATGAAAATTTAAGCCGAATATTTGAAGGAATTGAACGGGCTTTAAAAATTGCAGCTGGAATTGTAACAATTAAAAACGGCAAGAAAGAAAATTCTTTTAATCAAAATTTGGCTTGTCCAGAACACGAAATAGAATTTCCCGAGCTAGAGCCGAGACTCTTTTCTTTTAACTCACCTTTTGGAGCGTGCGAAGCTTGCGAAGGATTGGGAACCAAGAAAGAACTGGATGAAAAATTAATTATTCCGGACGATAATAAAACTATTGGAGAGGGAGGAATTTTGCCTTGGAGTTATAAATCCAATAATTACTTGGGATCACATCGCTGAAAATAAGAGGCTTAAAGATTTGAGTAAAAGTGATTTGGATATTTTACTTTACGGTAGCGAAGATCAAGATTTAATCAGTGTGAAATATCATTTTCGCACAGGAGTGCGAGAATATTTCATGACTTGGAAGGGGATAGTGGGCTGGATGGAAGATAGATATCGTAAAACTACTTCGGAAGCAGTAAGAAATGATATTGAAAAATACATGAGTCAAAATCCATGCTCGACTTGCAAAGGAAGTCGTTATAAAAAAGGTGGGAAAGAAAAATATTGATGAAATTTCTCGAGAGAATATTGCTGATGCTTTAGATTTTTTCAAAAATTTAAAATTAACTCCTACAGAAAAGTTGATTGGCAATCGAATAGTGCAAGAAATTATTAATCGGTTGAGTTTTCTAAATGATGTAGGCTTAAATTACATTACTCTTTCTCGCGGAGCTAAAACTTTAAGTGGAGGAGAGTCGCAAAGAATTCGGCTAGCTTCGCAAATTGGTTCACAATTGGTGGGGGTGCTTTATATTTTAGACGAGCCGTCAATTGGACTTCATGCTCGAGATAATGCTAAGCTTTTGGAAACTTTGAAAAATTTAAAAAGATTGGGTAACACCGTAATTGCCATTGAGCATGACGAAGAAACGATGCGAGGCGCAGATTACCTAGTGGATATTGGCCCAGGAGCCGGCAAACATGGTGGAGAGATCGTGGCGGCTGGTACACCAGAAGAAGTGATGAAAAACAAGCGCTCAATCACCGCTCAATATTTAAACGGAACGATGAAAATTGAAATCCCTCATTTGCGGAGAAAAGCTTTTAATAAAAAAGTCATCACTTTAAAAGGCGCGCGCGAAAACAACTTAAAAAATATTAATGTGGATTTTCCCCTGAATACCTTTACTTGTGTGACAGGAGTTTCTGGAAGTGGTAAATCCACTTTAGTTAAAGATACTTTTTATAAAGCTCTGTCTAACAAACTGCATAAAACTCTTGAAATTCCAGGAGCGCATCAAGAATTAATCGGCGTGCACAATATTGATAAAATTATTATGGTGGATCAAGCGCCTATCGGACGCACTCCACGCTCTAATCCAGCGACTTATACGGGACTGTTTACTTTTATCCGAGATTTATTTGCTACTACTAAAGACGCTAAAGCGCGCGGTTACAGCCCAGGAAGGTTTTCTTTTAATGTAAGCGGTGGGCGCTGTGATAACTGTAAAGGTGAAGGATATTTAAAAATTGAGATGCAGTTTATGCCAGATGTTTATTTACCTTGTGATGTTTGCAAAGGCAAGCGTTATAACCGCGAAACCCTAGAAGTAAAATATAAGGGTAAAAATATTTCCGAGGTGCTAGCTATGACAGTCAGTGAGGCATTTGAATTCTTTCAAAATTTTACTCTTATTTCTGATAAACTTCGAGTCTTGGATGAAGTGGGCTTGGGCTACATTGAATTAGGGCAAAGCGCTACGACTTTAAGCGGAGGAGAGGCCCAGCGCGTAAAATTGGCGACCGAACTTTCGCGTCGCTCCAGCGGGCACAATATTTATATTTTGGATGAACCAACTACCGGACTTCATTTTGAAGATATTAAAAAGTTATTAGACATTTTGAATAGACTGGTGGATGCTGGCAATACGGTGATTGTGATTGAACATAATATGGACGGGTCCGGAGGGTGGAGATGGCGGAGGAAAAGTTATCGTAACCGGTACGCCTGAAGAAGTGGCCAAATGGCATAAAGAGAGTTATACGGGAAAGTATTTGAAAGAAGTCTTGAAGAAATAAGATACAATTTCTAAGAGACAAGTAAAAAAAATTAGTAACTCATTTCTGACCTTTATGGTAAAGCTGGTCTGTCTTTGCGAGGAAGGTACTCCTGACGCGGCAATCCAGTATTTTAAATTTATTTACAGATTAAGTTTGTTTCTGGATCGCCACGAAAATATTGAGTACAATATTTTCTCGCGAAGACAAAAAGAATTTCCCAATACATGGTTTCCAATACATTTGAAATTATTTTCAACTGTGTTATTATAGTTTTAATGAAAAAATCTTATACTTATCTAGCAATCGGATTAATTGTTGGGGGGATTTTCTTATCTCCTGTTTTTGTGCGGGCAGCTAGCATTTGCTATGTGGGGAGACGGAAGCAGTGGAGATCCTTACAAAAAAATATCCAAAGCCGTTAATGACGATTGCGGTGAAATTAAACTTGCCAAGGGCACTTATGAGGAAGATGTAACTTTAAAAAAGGGCGTTAAATTAAGAGGAAATAGTAAGGATGGCACTATTGTCAAGGGAAAAGTTACGATGGACGACGGATCTGAAATTAGTAAATTAACTGTTTTAACTGGAGGCATAGCGGTCTCAGATGGAGCAGATGCCGATATCGAAGATGCAAAAATTAAAAATTCTAATATTGGAATAACAACTACAGGAGGAGGGAAATTAACTGCTGATGATGTGGTGATCTCTGGAAACAGAAAAGGGATGTATATCCAGTACGGCAAAGATATCAAAATAATTAATTGCAAAGTTTATAGCAATAAAGAAGAAGGCTTGGATATTCGGGCCAATGTGAATGGTTCAATTAATAATAATGAAATTTATGATAATGGCGAAAGCGGAATTGAAGTTATTTTAGGAAAAGCAGAGCTTAGCATTGTTAATAATAGTATAAAGAAAAATAAAGCTAGTGGCATTGCGGCTCAATTTTATAGTGACACAGATAAAAAGGGGGATGTAAATATCAAAAGTAACGTTATTACTGGAAATAGCAATTTTGGCTTGGATTGCAAGGCTCCCAGTGGGGCTGATGGTAGGCCGAAAGGATATTGGGCTGATTCAATGGATCTGACATCCAACAAGATAATTGATAATAAAAAGAAAGATTTTTCTTCGGCTTGTAAATTTGATGAAGACAAAATTGCTGATGCGACTAAGACTAAAGAAGACCGGGAAGCTGAAAAATTAGCGCTAGAAGAAAAAGAAAAAACTAAAACTATCTCCGTAGAAGAAAAAGTGGAATTGGAAGAAATTAAAGTTCAACAGGAAGAAGAAAACAGGATTGCCCAAAAAGATCAAGAAGAAAAAAATAATATCAATATTATTTTTGAAGAGGTGGAAAAATTTCACCAAAGTCAAGATGAAAATAAAAAAATAATTGAAGGTAGAAGTAGTGCGCTTATATTTTTTATGGGCGAAGATTATAAAAAAATAAAAGAGTTGAAAGATAATTTGTATTTCTATGATCAAAAGATTGAGGAGATAGAAGAGAGAAAGGGGCTTATCGTGGATGAAAATATGTTAAAAGATGCGGATAATCAAATCTCAATCTTGAAAGGAAAGCGAGAAAGTACGGTTAAATTTATCGAGAATAAGGGAAGTAGATTTAGTTTATGGGGCTGGGTTTTAAAAGAAATATATTTATCACAAAATAATAAAATTTTTGGATTTTTTTAAATTTAATTTGAGATTTCTTCCATTTTCACATTGACCACGCCTTGCCCCAAAGAGGCGATTTTTTCGAAAGCTACTTTATCCAAGTCAATTATTCGATTGGGCCCAAAAGGACCGCGATCATTGATTTTTACAATTACGGATTTTCCGTTGTCTTTGTTGGTAACTTTTACGTAGCTTCCCATTGGCAGCCACGGATTGGCGGCCGCCATTGTACCAGTGTGCGCATACCAACTGGCTAGCCCAGTGTGGGATTTCCCTAATTTTACATAGGTTCCTTGAGTCACAACCTTATCAACCGGTTCTTTGGTCACGACAGTTTCTTTGATCTTGCGGCTAACTTCTTTGCCGTCATAATAAGCGACTTCATAGCGGATTTCTTTGGTGCCTTTCTCTCCCGTCACTTCAACTTTTTTTGTGCGCCAGCTTAATTTATCATCTTCTTTTTCGATAGTTTTAAAATCAATATCTTTTTTGACAACCTCTTCTTTGATCTCCACTCTGGTTATTTTTATTTCTTCATTATTGTAAGCAATTGTTTTTCTCTCGGGCTTCACAATATCTTCTTCTTTAACAGCTAAATTATTTTCAAGAATTATTTCTCCTATGGTGTTTTTAAATCCATAAATTTCTTTTCTCTCTTTATCAACGGAAATAATCAATTTTTTAGCTCTTTGAATTTCTAGTATGCTTCCTGGATAAATAACAGTAGACTTATCGGGAAAAATTAAATCTTTTTCGTTTAAAATTATTTTTTGAGTGTCTAAAAAATCAGCGACTGTTTTGGAGTTTGTTTTAAAATTGTTTTTAAAACCGTTGTCATCTAGTATGATATTTTTTTCTCCCGCAATGATTCCCAATACTCTTTTGTCTTTAAAAAATAAAATTTTGCCGATATAAAAACCACCCAAAATTATTAGGAGCAAAAAAATATATTTAAGTTTTGATTTTTTATTGTTGTATTCAACCATTATTTTAGCTATTTAATAGATTTAAAAGCTTTTACATAGGTTTAGGGCATATAGTTAACAGCCGAAGGTTTGCATTTTGAATTGTATGAATGGCACGATATATAAAGTGCAAAAAATATGTCAAAAAACAGATTACTTGGTAACCTATTTTAGACATATAGAAAAACATAATCAATAGAAAATATTTTTGAGCTTAGAAGGGCATTTTTAGGTCTCCGGATTTCATTTCTTTTTGCATTTTTTTTTGGACACTGCCCATGGCATTATTGATGGATTTGAGGATATTTTTTTCCAAGTCATTGGAAGTACGAGCCTGGTCGCTGATTTGAACGCTCAGAACTTTCATCGCGCCATTGATAGTAACCTTGATACCTTTGTAATCTTCAGTCGAAGTAATGCTATCGAGCATTTTTTTCATTTGATAAAGTTGTTTCATTTTGTCTAGCATATTTTTTCTCTTAAAATTTACAGTAGTTTGATTATAACATTACTGCTGATTATTTCAAGAAAAAAATTATTTAGTCATCAGGGCAACTGTCATCGGTCAAAGGTGTGGTTAGATGACTTTTGACTTGATGACTGATGAATTTATTCACTTTTTTTGCATAAAATAACTTTTTGTGTTACAATTTATTCTCAATTGTATTTTAATTAAAATTTTAGAAAAAAAGTATATGTCCAACGATGTAGTGATAAGATTTAGTGATGTTTCATTTGAATACGAAAATGGAAAAGTAATCCTGGATGAGGCGTCTTTTGCCTTGCGCAAAGGCATGAAAGTGGCTTTGATGGGCCAAAACGGAGCTGGTAAAACTAGCCTCTTTAATTTGATAATGGGGACAAATAAGCCTTCGGCGGGAAATATTTTTATTAAAGAAGGTGAAACCATCGCTTGTTCGCAACAAGTAATTCCTCGAGAACAATTAACTTTAACTTTGCGAGAATTTTTTGCTACCTATTTTAAAGGAGAGGACTATGCATTAGATAAAAAAATAAAAGAGGTGATGGAAATTGTAAACCTCACCTTGCCGGTTGATAAGCCACTGAGTGCTTTTTCGGGTGGTCAGCAAGCTAGACTTTTGATGGCTTCAGCCTTGATTCAAAATCCAGATGTTTTGATGCTGGACGAGCCAACTAATAATTTAGACTATGATGGTATCGGACATTTGATGACTTTTTTGATGGCTTATGAAAAAACCTGTATCGTGATTTCCCATGATGCAGATTTTCTCAACATGTTTACAGATGGCGTGATTTACTTAGATATTTTTAAGCACAAAATCGACCAATATGTGGGAGATTATTATGTGGTAGTAGAGGAGATTAAAGCGCAGATAGAAAAAGAAATTCGTAAAAATGCTCAATATGAAAAGAGAATTAGAGACAACAAGGAGAAAATGAATTATTTTGCCAATAAAGGAGGAAAAATGCGTATTATCGCCAAGAAAATGCGCGATGAAATCGAGCAGATGGAAGAAGATAAAGTAGACGTGAGGAAGGAAGATAAAACTATTCGTAAATTTGTAATTCCTGCCCAGCCGGATGTAGTGGGAAATATTATTACCATTACTTCAGTGGGTGTGATGAAAAACCATCAACCCACAGAAAAACCGGTGGAAATAATTTTAAAGAAAAATCAACATTTATTATTAAAAGGTCCCAATGGAATAGGTAAAACTACGGGCGCTAAAATCTTAGATGGTATTCGAGTGGGTTATTATCGACAAGATTTTTCTACTTTGGATTTTGAAGAAACTGTTTACGATACTTTGATAGGGGCTATGCAAAAACAAGAAGAGGAAAAGATGCGGGCAGTGGCCAGTGGTTTTTTGATTGGTAATAATATTATGTATTCTAAAGTAGGCAGTCTTTCAGAAGGTCAAAAAGGCTTAGTGGCGTTTGCCCAGCTAGTCCTTCAAGAGCCGGGACTGCTAATTCTAGATGAACCGACTAATCATATTAACTTTCGCCATATTCCAGTGATTGCTCAAGCGCTTAAAAATTACAAAGGCGCTATGATTGTTGTAAGCCACGTGGATGAATTTGTGGAGCAGGTGGGAATTACTGATGAACTTGATCTTGCTAAATAATTTTTGAGAAGTATATGCTGGTATTTCCACCTCCCCTTTTAACCGCGTGTCGCCCTAGCTTTAGCGGTGGCGCAAAGGGGAGGGCGGGGAGGGGTTAGAAACTTGGTAATATTTAAATAAAATATAAGAAGCAAACCCCCTCTGTCCTGCTGGACATCTCCCCCTTGAGTACAAGAGGGAGAGGGTTCTAATGTAGGGGATAAATTTTATTCTATATTATATGCTTAATGCTAAAATTAAAGCACAAATAAAACAACTTTCCACCACTTCTGGTGTTTATATTTTCAAAAATAAAATCGGAGAAATTATTTACGTGGGCAAAGCTACTAATTTAAAGAATCGAGTGGGCTCGTATTTTCGTTTTTTGAGTGATACAAATTTACGAATAAATGCAAATGATGTGAATATGCAAATGGGCATGGTACGTCCGATTGAGCGAATGATTTCGCAGGTAGAAAAAATTAAAACGATTGAAACTGAGACAGTATTAGAGGCTTTGATATTGGAGGCTAATTTAATTAAAAAACATCAACCAAAATATAATGTAGAAGGCAAAGATGACAAGACTTTTTCTTATATTGTCATCACCAAAGAATACTTTCCGCGGGTTCTTATTTTGCGAGAAACAGACCTGAATTCAATTAAAAATTTAAAATTAAAAATTAAAAATGAGAATCATGAAGTAGATAAAAAAATTCATAATTCAAAATTCATAATTCAAAATTCTTTTATATACGGTCCTTACACTTCTAACGCTCAAATTCAAATTGCCCTAAAGATTATTCGCAAAATTTTCCCTTATCATAGCCGCAACGAAAAAAGCGAAAAGGGCTGTCTTGAGTTTCAATTGGGACTTTGTCCTGGGCCTTACGCAGGAGCAATCAGCAAGGCGGATTATAAAAAAAACATTCAAGGAATAAAGATGATTTTAAGCGGAAAGAAAAAAAATCTTTTAAAACTTCTAGAAAAAGAAATGCAGAAATATTCGAAGGAAGAGAAGTTTGAAAGAGCTCAAGAGGCAAAAAATAAAATTTTTGCCCTCAAACACATCCAAGAAATTGCACTTTTAAGCGGGGAAGTAAAATCATCGGCAAATAAAGATTTTCGCGTCGAAGCTTATGATATTTCTAATATTTCCGGAGAGTTTGCGGTTGGGTCAATGGTTGTTTTTACGGGAGGGGAGCCAGACAAAGCCCAATATCGTAAATTTAAAATTAAAACCGTAGCGGGTTCAAATGATACCGCGATGATGAGAGAGGTTTTGCTTCGAAGATTGAGAAACAATTGGAAATTGCCGGATCTAATGATTCTCGATGGAGGGCGCGGACACTTAAATATGGGGATAAGAGTTTTGGGGGAAAATAGCATAGCCATTCCGCTTATTGGAGTAGCCAAAGGTGCAGAAAGAAAAAAAATAGAAGTAGTGGGTGCAGATAATATTAAAAATAAAAAAATATTAAATATTTTATCTGACACAAAATTACTCAAGAGAATTACCGACGAAGCTCATCGATTTGCTATTACTTACCATAAGAAAATCAGGGATAAAGAGTTCAGGATTAGTTAATTTTTCTAGTTCTTAAAATAGAAGGGCTTGATGAATTTAAAGAATATTTATCAACAGAATCGTAAAAGTAAGGCCCACTATTGCTCCAGCAATCACTTCGCTTAAGCGGTGGCCCATTCTCTCTTTGAGCTCGGGATACTTTTCATTATCCATGTCGAGTTTGTTTTTGATAAAGTTTATATATTCACTGTGAGTTCCCATATAAACCCGCAGGCGCGTGGCGTCATCTACTACTACGATAGCCATGATGACAGCGAGCGCGAAAACTCCGGAATTTATCCCCTCATAATGGCCGATAGAAGTGACCATAGAAACCATCAGGGCAGTATGAACGCTGGGCATATGGCCATAACTCATGGCGTGTTTTCTAGTGTAGGCCAAATCTCGATTGTGGCGGAAATAAAAGATAACAAACTTTAAAACGCGCGTAAGGGCTAATACTGCAAAAGGAATAATGAAAATATTGTATTGTGCTAGGTTCATGATTTTATTTTTTTAATGATTTATTCTAAGTATAGCACAGAGTCTGACTCCGCCAAAATCGTGCTTGATGACAAATAGCTTGCCGATAGCTGGGTAAGTGATATAATTATAAAGTAAGGTAATAATTAAAAAGTATTTATCATTATTTGATAAATAAGTAACAATAAAAATATGATACCACTAATAGTGATATTGGCAGTGCTGGCAATTCTTGTAATTTGGGTAATCTCAATTTACAATGGTTTGATTAAATTAAAAAATAGAGTGGATGAAGCTTGGAGTGATATTGATGTTCAATTAAAAAGAAGGTATGATTTAATCCCTAATTTGATTAGTACAGTGAAAGGTTATGCGGCTCATGAAAGTGGAACTTTCGAAAGAGTGACTGAGGCGAGAAATAAGGCGATGCAAGCTCAGGCAACTGGAGATGCCAAAACTCAAGCCGAGGCCGAAAATATGCTTTCGGGAACCTTAAAATCAATTTTTGCTTTGGCAGAAAATTATCCAGAATTAAAAGCCAATCAAAATTTCTTAGAATTGCAGAGAGAGCTAAGTGATACTGAGGATAAAATTCAAGCTTCACGAAGATTTTACAATGGTAATGTGCGTGATTTCAATATTAAAATTGAACTTTTCCCCAATAATGTCTTTGCGGGAATGCTTAATTTTACCAAGAGAGAATTTTTTGAAATAACAAATGAAGCAGAGAAAGAGAATGTAAAAGTAAGCTTTTAAATTCGAAATCCGAAATTCTAAATCCAAAACAAATTCAAATGACTGAAAATAAAAATTCAAAACAATTTGATTTAGAAGATCGTACTTTCAAATTTGCCAAAGAGACAAGGGCTTTTATTAAGCAAGTTCCTAGGAATATTTGCAATATTGAAGATTGTAAGCAATTAGCAAGATCCTCTGGATCCGTAGGCGCTAATTACATAGAAGCTAATGAGGCATTGAGTAAAAAGGACTTTTTGATGAGAGTTAAAATTTCCAGAAAAGAAGTCAAGGAAAGTAGGTTTTGGCTTAATCTAATAGATGTTCAAGAAAATGTTAGCTTAGAAAATGAAAGAATGAGATTAATAAAAGAATCCACCGAGCTTATGCTAATATTCGGGGCCATTATTAGAAAATCAGAGTAGTTTTGTATTTTTATAATTTTAGTTTTATCTATTGTTTCGAGTTTCGATATTGTAATTTCGAATTTAAAAAATATTATGTCCACTTTATATACCCAAGCCGATAATAACAAGAGATTAACCTGGATTTATATTTCAGGTTTTTTGGTTTTCGTAATCGGCGTCGGTTACGTTTTTGCCGGAGCGATGGGCAATAGTTGGATTCTTTATGGGGCTGTTATCTTTTCTACCCTGATGAGCTTTGGTTCGTATTGGTGGAGTGATAAGATTGTTTTGGGAATGAGCGGAGCCAAAGAAGTGAATCATGATAACGCTCGTGAGCTTTATCATTTAGTGGAAAATCTTTGCATCACTGCCGGGTTGCCACTGCCAAAAATTTATATTATCGAAGACAGCGCTCCTAATGCTTTTGCTACCGGGCGCGATCCAGAGCATGGAGTAATTTGCTTCACCACGGGCATAATCCAAAAATTAGAAAAAGCTGAGTTAGAAGGGGTAATTGCTCATGAACTTTCGCATATCGGCAACCGAGACATCCTACTCTCTACAGTCATTGTTGTTTTGGTCGGATTTGTAACACTACTTGCTGATTGGTTTCGTCACTGGGCTTTTTGGGGAGGGAAAAGCGATGATAATGGTGGAGGGCAATTCAGAATTTTTTTGATGATTTTGGCGATTATTCTCTCAATTTTAGCGCCTATTGCGGCGATGTTGATGCAACTGGCCATTTCTAGGAAAAGAGAATTTCTAGCTGATGCTAGCGGAGCACTTCTAACTCGCCATCCCGAAGGATTGGCCAGGGCTTTGGAAAAAATCTCAGCTGATAGTGAACCCCTTGAAGCTGCCAATCGAGCTACGGCTCATTTGTATATCGCTAACCCTTTCAAAGGCAAGAAGATGTCAAAATTATTTCAAACCCATCCTCCTATTGAAGAGAGAGTAAAGATACTTCGCGGAATGGATTTATAATATTGCTCCGCCGAATTTTTGTATACTATGAACGTAAGCGAGTTAAGCCCCGATGGTGTTAAATTTAAAGATGAAAAAGGTGAAAGATTGTATAGAGATAGGTTTGTTTTTCCAGAAGTATTAGTAGGCGTATTTAAAGATAATGATGCAATTGTAGAAGCGTTAGAAAGTAGCGTAGATCATGAAATAAGAGAAAAAAGAATTAATAATATTAGTGATGAGGTTATTCTAAAAAATGTCGTAGGGCCCTTTTATGAAGATTTTAGTGTGGAGGAAAAAAGAATTTTGATAAGTATAATCAGAGAGATGAGAAGCGAAAAAATAAAGAAAGACCAAATTGAACCTTTGGGCAGTGCAAGTAATAGAAAATTGTTATCCAGTGACGATTTGCAAAAGGCCGTAGCTGGCGCAAAAGATTTTTTGAAAGAAGACGCTGTGAGAGCTGGATTTACTTCAGAAGTTTCTCGTGATTCTATCACTGGCAGTTTATCGCTAGAAGGGGATGCAGAGGAGTTAGAAGGAAAAATAGTTTTTGATTAAAAGATGTTACTGATGGTTTTGAAAAATAATTTGTAGAGTTCTACTCTTATGACTTTTGGAAATTTTAAAGCTCCACACAGCGTTGGCAAGATGATGCAATATGGTCTTAGCGCGCAAAGAGCCATCAGAGTAATCAGAAGTTATCAAAGAATAGAACTGGGCGTAGCTAAAAATACGGTGGCTGTAATGCAACCAGTTTCAGTTAAAACTGATAAAGATGGCAAGAAGAAATGGAGCCAGGAAATTTGGGTGATGTACCAATCGCACAAAGTGCGAAATTCGAAATCTCAAATTCTAAATCTCAAACAAACTTCAAGTTCAAGCCCGTCAGTCGCGACTGACAGGCTAAAAAATCAATTATTCTCGCAAAATCAATTAAAAATCATCAGTGTCTGGCGCTATCCTGGAGTGAGTCCAAAAAACAATCCCATCCCGAGTGAAATTTTGGAAGAGGTGGGTGATATGATATGAGGAATTTAGGAATGTGGGAATTTATGAATTTGAGAAAATAGAAAATATTTAATCTTCATAAATATAATAAAAACTAAAATAACGAAAAAATATGGAAACTGGTAATATTGAACAAAAACTAATATCAATAATGTGGTTATTATTTGTTTTGTTTGTAATTATCGTAGCTGTTACAATTTTGCGTAAGATAACGCCATCCAAAAAAGAGCCTGAATTACTCGAAGCACCACGAACAGGTAAGCAGTTATTTATACTTCATGGTATTCCTATGATTATTTATATGACTTTTGCAGCGATGATTATGATTTTAAAGGTCTCTTCAGGAATAGCTATTTTTTTTGGAGGATTATTTTATTTAATAATCCCTCTTTCTATAATACTTCCGTCATTTTCAAAAGGTAATAAATGGGCAGATGGAACACGTATCTTCTTTTCAAGTCTTATTTTATACCCATTTTCATTCGTAGTAGTTGCGTTATTGGTTGTGGGAATAGGAAATTTTGTTATAAAATTATTGGATTTTTTAAGATAGTTAAAGAAAAAAGTGTTGTCTTATTTTTTATACATTATTGGATGATAGGAAAAAGCTACTTAGATTAGCTAGAGGATGTTTAATTAGCGAAGGTCTTGATTAAATTTAATTTAAATGATAGTATATTATTCGTTGGTAATGAGGCAATCAATTGCCTTATTTTTTAGATTATAAATAACACATATGGCCCTATCGTCTAGTGGTTAGGACAGCAGGTTTTTCAGCCAGAGGCTGATCACCCTCTGGGTGACATCCTACAAAAAATATGTTCTATCTTTATATAATCAAAAGTAAAGTTAAAAAATATTATTATATAGGCAGTACGGAAGATTTGAGAAGAAGAATGGTCGAGCATAATCAAGGCAAGACAAAATCTATAAAACATCTGACGCCATTTGAGTTGATATATTATGAAGCGTATGCTATAAAAAGATTAGCACGCAAAAGAGAATTAGAGCTAAAGAATAACAGTTTTAAAAAGAAAGAATTGCTTGAAAGATTAGAGCAATAAATTATGGCCCTATCGTCTAGTGGTTAGGACAGCAGGTTTTCATCCTGTAAACAGGGGAAAGATAAGCTACCCGTTACTGCGGGTAGCTTATCTTTTTTATATTGTCTAAGGGGAATCGAAGGGCGCGAGTAGAAAGCGAGTGAGCGCAGCTTTCTGTGTGTAGCGCCCAGGCTTCGAGTCGGAGCGAGAAGGATTTTCCTTAGGGCTACTAAAAAACATAAAACCCGCTTTTTAGCGGGTTTTATGTTTTTAAAAGTGCCCTTGGGAATCGAACGGGTAGAAAGTGAATAAAATAATTTTTAGCAAAAAATTATTGCAATGAACGTCGACAAACACGGGTTAAGGAGTGTTTGGCGCTACCCAGGGCAAGGAATGAGTGAGCGACGGCGAATGAATGACGCGGAATTCCCCTTAGGGCTGCTGATAACAAAATAAAAAATATCCATAATTAGAATGGTTTTTTCATTTTTTGTGCGTCATAGCTATTATATATGTTATAATAGATATTGATTGAAATTAAATTGATTAAAAATTTTATATATGGAAACAA
>Ga0076247_131_pt1 | contig 13729 bp, 13 predicted proteins | sample RifGroF2_FD_67713 | JGI IMG/M metagenome (GOLD analysis project Ga0076247, IMG submission 67713) | Parcubacteria (Moranbacteria) bacterium GW2011_GWF2_35_54
TTATCATTATGAATCATCAGTATAAAATTACCAAGCAAAACTGTCCCATTTCTATTTTTAAATATTACTAAATAGTCCCATTTCTATTTTTAGTTAACACTCAACCCTCACTTCCTCCACCTTCACCTTCGACACAGACCAAGATTGGGGTCCTATCTCTTGGCAAGCTGATACCCCCGAAGATACGGACATTAAAGTAGAAATCTCTATAGATAATAGTACTTGGAATGAAATAGAAAATAATATTGCTTACGCAGGAAGAGGAAAAACCATAGCCTACCGAGTTACTCTGATCAGTCAAGATGGATTAACCTCTCCTACCTTTCAAAGCATCTCTTTTGGTCAAGCAGATGGCGATATATTAGCCCCTACCTTTGTTAGTAACACCCAAAACAAATTTTCCAAAGATACTACGTCTATTACTTTAAATTTAACCACTGATGAAAACTCCACTTGTCGTTATTCCAATAATTCAGCTATCACCTACGACAGTGGAACTCCTTTTACCATAACTGGAGAAATTTCTCACAACTCTCAATTAACTGACTTAACTTCTGGAAATTACACCTATTACGCCATCTGTCGAGATATTAACAGTAATGAATCCACTTACACCCTAACTTTTGAAATTCCCATCATCAAAACCAGCGAAGGAAAAGAAAAGATGAAAAACTCAACTATCTATAGTGATAAAAAAGAAATCAAACTTCAAGGAGAGGACGAAAAACTAAAAGATGGAACTATCAAAATCTACCAAAACTCTAAAAAAATAAAAACCATCCAAGCTGACGAGCAAGGTAAATGGAATCAAAAAATAAAACTAAGCAATGATTTCTCCGGTTATATCAAAATTAAACAATACAATGAGTATGGAACTTTAATTGGAGAAAAGAAAACTAAAGTTAAAGTCGATAATGAAAAACCAGAATTCACCTCTTTTCCTAAAAATCAAACTCTAGTCACCAGAGGAAAAACTAAGCTAACTTTCTTAGCCCAAGATAATGACAAAATAGATAAATACAAAATCTATCTTGGAGGTAAGATTTATAAAACTAAAACTAATTCTTTTGCTATCCCAACTAACACTCCCCAAGGCACTCAATATCTGAGAGTGAGAGCTTATGATAAGGCAGGAAATTCAAGTTATAGAGAGACTTTTGTTTTGGTGAGGTAAAAAGTTTGTTTTTATGTCTTTGTGAGGTACTCCGAAGCAATCTAGGTTTGAATATGTTAGATTCCTGGACTCCTGCCCGCCAGTGCCAGGCTATGGCAGGCTGGGCCACGCAAATTCCGAGTACGTAATTTACTCGCAGAGACACTGTTTTTTAGACGCAGCACCGCTGTGTCTCTACCCCTCTTCCTCCTCCCTTTTTAAAAGGGGAGGGCAGGGAGGGGTTAGAAATTTAAATATCAAAAAATAGAAACCCCCTCTGTCCTGCTGGACATCCCTGACCGCCAGTGCCAGGCTGTGGCAGGCGGGTCCCCCTTTGATTACAAAGAGGGAGAGGGGGAGATGAGTACTTCGTAGAGCTTACACATTTGACAGTTATTTTTTGTAGGAGTAATATTTACGTTGTGAATGCCTTGTTTTTTAAATCATAAAAACTTTTAAATATTTCGGTTAAATCCGTTTTTTATTTTTTTAAAATTCAGCGAGAGCGAAGGTTCTTGCGAGCGAGAATAAACAAATTGTATGAAAATTTTTTCATTAATGAAGACTTTGTTATGGCAAAAAAGTGTCACTCAGAATAAGAGTGATTTCTTGGTTTTAGAAAAAGATGCTGATTTTGAGAAAATAGGAAAAAAAATAAATGATATTATAAAAAAACTTTATAATGGTCGTTCTCTAAGAATCCGAGCCGTGGACGCTGGCTCGACTAACGCTGAAGAAATAGAGTTAACAGCTTTAAGTAATGCTTATTATGACATTGACCGTTTTGGCTTGAGTTTCGTAGCTTCTCCTCGGCATGCCGACATGCTTTTTGTCACTGGTCCAGTCACAAGAAATTTGGAGCAAGCCCTTAAAACAACCTACGAAGCTACGCCTAAGCCTTGTATCGTGGTAGCTGTTGGCGACGGAGCTTGTACTGGCGGAATTTGGAAAGGTTCTTATGCTGTAGTAGGCGCCGTGGACAAAGTTATCCCAGTACACATCAAAATTCCCGGTGAGCCGCCTGCTCCGACAGAAATTTTACAAGGAGTGCTAACTGTTTTAAAAAATATCAAATAAAATATTATATGTTGGAACAAATACTTAATTATAGTATAGGATTTTATTTCATTGGACTTAGCTTGTCAGCTGGCGTTTCTTTTTTTGATAAATCATACAAAAAAGCAACGATTTTATTTATTTACTCTAATTTAGTGGGGCTTTTATCGGGAATAATTTATTTCGTAAATTTTTTTCCGCAAAGAATTACGCTGGCTCATTTCGATTGGTTTTTTAAATTTGCTCCTCAATTAAATTTACTTTCCGCTATATTTTTTATTTTAGTAAGTTCGGTGGCAATTTTAGTTGGAATATACAGCTTAAGATATTTAGAGCTCTATAAAGAATCATATAATCCCAAGATAGTGCAACTGTTAATGTCGCTATTTGTCTTGGGAATGCAAGGTGTTTTTATTGCCAATAATTCTTTTTCATTCTTGTTTTTTTGGGAGGCAATGTCCATCACTTCTTTTTTCTTAGTTTTTTCTGACCGAACTAACAAATCAATTAAAGCAGCTTTTCTTTATTTTATAATGACTCATTTGGGGGCTTCGGCTATTTTGGGAGGATTTTTAATTTTGGGAAATGGCTCATTGCTATTTGATTTGGACAATATAAAAAATGTCTCACAAGATTTGAGTTATGACAAATTATGTTTGGTGTTTTTTCTATTTTTATTTGGGTTTGGATCAAAGGCGGGGTTAGTGCCTTTTCATGTATGGTTGCCCGAAGCGCACCCTCAAGCTCCAAGCAATATTTCGGCACTGATGAGTGGATTGATGCTAAAGGTGGCAGTTTATGGATTTGTTTTTATAACTTTAAGTTTAGTTAGTATCCCAGCCTGGGCAGGGTTAGTAGTTATTTTTTTGGGGTTATTGTCGGCGATGGTGGGGGTTCTTTATGCGACTATGGAAAGGGATATTAAACGCGCTTTGGCTTATAGTAGCATAGAAAATATGGGAATTATTTTTACCATGTTGGGATTGGCTATTTATTTTTTGGCTAATAATTTAAATAGTTTAGTGGCCTATGGCTTGATAGCTTTTGCAATTTTTCATGCCATCAATCATGCGTTATTTAAGACAGCTTTATTTTTAAGCAGTGGAGTAATTATTAATCGGGTGCACACCAAGAGTCTGGATGCGATGGGGGGAATTGCAAAATTGATGCCTTGGTTTAGTGGAGCTTTTTTGCTAGCTATTTTAGGTTCTTTGCCGTTGCCACCTTTGGGAACTTTTTATGGCGAATGGGGATTGGTTCAAAGTCTCATTGCTTTAATGCATCAAAATATTTATTCTCCAAGCGTAATTATTCTACTGTTAATAGTCTTGGTTGTAATTGGATTAGTTAGCGGTTTGGCAGTTCTGGCGATGGTAAGGATATTTGGTATCTCAATGTTGGGCTTGCCACGAAATATCAAGATGGAAAGAAGAAGTGAAAAAACTGATTATTTATTAATTCTTCCAATTTTAATTTTAGGAGTGGCATTTATTTCACTTGGTTTTTTGGCCAAACCCATTATTTCCGAACTAATTTTTCAAATCCAATTTTTTCAAAACCAAGAAAGTATAAGTTTAGCGCCTCTAAACATATCATCCTTGTTTGTCGGAGGGGCAATTTTTATTTTTGGATGTTTAATTTATATCAGCAAAGATTTATTTTTCAAAAATAAAAAAGAGAGAAACCACAAGACTTGGGATTGCGGCCAACCAATTGACTCTATAATGCAATACAGCGCCACCGCTTTTTCCGCCCCGATTAGATTTTTCTTTCTGACTTTTATTGGAAGAAAGAAAGTGCTTCAGTCTGAACCTGTAGTTAAGACAAATCCCTGGATTAGAAGATATTCCTTTGAATTATCAATCCGCTCAGTTTGGAGTGACGCATTGTATCGTCCAACTGCTAGAGGATTATTTTTACTAGCCGAAAAAGCGCGACTGATTCAAAATGGCCGAATCCAATATTATATTTTATTTTTACTATTTGCTTTAATTATCACTTTAATCTTTGCCTTATGAATCCTATCATCGCCACATTAATTCAAATAGTTTTTATTTTATTAATTGCGCCACTAGCCCCTGGTTTAGTGCGCTTTGTTAAGGCGCGTTTACAAGGTCGCAAGGGTGCTTCTCCATTTCTTTCTTACATTACTTTGTTTACATTGCTACGAAAAGAAATGGTCATTTCTGATGTTACTTCTTGGATTTTTAGAGCGGTGCCTTTTGTAGTTTTGGGAAGTTCAATTGCTTTAGCTATGGTATTGCCTCTTATTTTTACAGGAGGAAGTCTGGCTCAATTGAGTGATTTCTTAGTGGTGGCGGGGATACTGGTTGTGGGTTCGATATTTTTAGTTTTGGGAGGATTAGATGCGGGAAGCGCTTTCGGGGGAATGGGCTCTAGTCGTGAAATCACTATTGCAGCTTTGTTGGAGCCAGTAGTTATTTTGATTTTTTCTACTTTAAGTTTCATGACTAATTCTTCAACTATTGATGGAATATTAAAAAGTCAAATTAATTTTTCTGAGCCATATCTTTTATTAAGCGTGATAGCTTTGATTTTGGTAGCCTTGGCAGAGAATGCTCGTTATCCAGTGGATAATCCAGCCACGCATCTTGAGCTTACAATGGTGCATGAGGCGATGGTTTTGGAATATTCTGGAAAATACCTGGCCTTATTGGAATATGCTTCGGCTATAAAGTTGACTGTTTTTTCGGTACTTATTGCTAACTTTTTATTTCCCGCTACTTTACTAGATGCTTTTTCCTGGAGCGCAGGAAATTTATTCGGGGTTGTATTTCTAGCGATTGCAAAAATAATAGCGGTTATGATTGGTTTGGCTTTTCTTGAGTCTATGATAGTGAAGATGCGCTTTTATCGAATGAGTGAATATTTTTCTATCGCTTTTGTGGTAGCTTTTTTGGCGATGCTGGTGGCACTCTTATCTTCTTACAACGATACTCCGATAAAATATTATATTATATTTTCTATTTTCACAGTTATAAGCGTGGTGCTTCTTTTTGGAAGAGTGCGATTAAAAGCAATTTTACGTTATTATGCTTTTTCTTCTTTATCAATTGCCATGATTGCCTTGAGCTTGATTTCAATAGTGAGGAAAGAGGAAATTATCCATCTGTGGATTTTTGCGATTTTTACTATCATCACTAAAGTATTGGCAGTGCCATACGTAATTAGTCATATCGGACATGTTAAAAAAAGTTTAACTAACCTACCATCATTCTTGCGCCCTGGCAAAAGTTATTTCTTAGCTATTATTTTATTGATGTTAATTTATTTTACTCTAAAAAATATATCAATTGTTGGTTTGACAGAGTGGAATGCTCTTCTTTATACGGCAGTGGCGTTAATAGTTTTGGGAATTATATTTTTTCGCAAATTGTGGGTCTTTTGGTGATAGAAAACGGTATTGCGGTTTTTGTTTTGGCCACAGTTGGATCACTTCCTTTGATGATAGAATTTGGAATCTTTGGTGTTACAGTTGCGACTGCCTATATTCTGGCTATTTTGAGCGCTCAAATTAATGATTTATACGGTAGTACTGATACGGATGATTTGCGCGAGTTGTCAGAATAAACGATTGATATTTAATTAAATTATTAGTAGTGCTAATTAATTTATACAAAAAACAATCAAACAGAGCCTCCTCCCCTTTGAAGGGGAGGATTGAGGAGGGGTTAGAAGAGTTTTCGATAACCAAATTAAATATAAAGTTTCGCACCTCCCCCAACCCCCTCCTCCCGAGGAGGGGAGGATCTCTAAATTAACTAGTATTACCCATTAAATTTTATGAATCCAATTTTTATAACCATACCTTTTCTAATAGCTTCTTTAGGATCTTTATTTCTAAAGACAGAAAGACAAGTGCGCAGAATTAATTTATTCTTTTCTATTCTGGGAGGAGGAGCTTTGATTTTTTATGCGCTGCCGTTTGTTTTGCATATTAGAGGAAAAGAAATTAGCCAGTGGTGGCTGATAGATAGTTTCTCGGCCCTACTTGTTTTTTTGGTGGCCTTCATTTATATCGTTACGACAATTATTAGTACGCGTTATATCGGTCATGAATACGAGGAAAAAATTATCAATCTGCATCAATATAAATTATATTTTTCTTTGTTTCAAATGTTTGTTTTATGCATGATTTTAACCCTAGCTACTAATAATACTTTAGTGTTGTGGTTAGCGTTGGAAGGAACTACTCTTTTTTCTACTTTCTTGGTGGGATTGTATCGCAAAAAAACCAGCATGGAAGCGGCTTGGAAATATATGATTTTATGTTCAACCGGTATTAGCTTAGGATTGGTAGGAATATTGTTGTTGGGCTATGGAGCACACGAAGCGGGTTTATCAGGCGAAAACATTTTTTCCATCTACGCGCTTATGGAAAATTCCCAGGCCATTCCTCATGATGTGATCAAGCTGGCTTTTATATTTTTATTTATTGGCTTTGGAACTAAAGTTGGTTTGGTGCCGATGCATAATTGGTTGCCTGATGCCCATAGCAAAGCCCCATCTCCAATCTCGGCTATTTTTTCTGCCATTCTTTTAAATATTGCGCTTTATGCAATTTTGCGGTTTAAATTTATTGCTGATAGCGCTTTTTCAGATCCAAGCTGGACCAATAATTTATTTTTAATTTTCGGATTTTTTTCAATTATTCTTTCTGCCTTAATGATGTTAATTCAGACTAATTATAAAAGAATGTTAGCTTATTCCAGCATAGAGCACATGGGACTAATATTATTTTCTTTGGGATTATCCCCAATCGGCGCAATGGCTGCAGTAATGCATATGATTGGACATACTTTTATTAAATCAACTTTATTCTTTGGGGCAGGAGAAATTTTAATTGGCCAAAAAAGTACCAAAATGGAAAAAATAAAAAATATGTTAATTAGAGCTAAATACACTAGTGTTTTGTTTATTTCAGCAATTTTGATGATTATTGCCATTCCACCTTCGACTCTTTTTATGAGTGAGTATGGAATGTTCAGCCAAGCCATAGTAATTTATCCGATACTCACGATAATTCTTTTTGTCGCTTTGGGAATTATTGCCTATGCGATGTTATCACTTACTATAAATATGATTTTTGCGACTGAAAAAATAGAAGATAATATTGAATATAAAAAAGAGCGATGGAATATCACACATACTATTATGACAGTTGAATTAATTATGGTAGCTATTTTAGCGATGTGGTTCACGACCAGTGGAGGAATAAATGTAATTAATAATATTGTAAAAGATTTTTTATTTATTAAATAACAAGTTTCGCAAATATTTGTAAATTCGTAAAAGATTTGTAGATTCGTGGGAGAAAAAAATAATATGAAAATTCAAGAAATTCTCAAAGAGCTTAATATTTTAGAGACTTCTCTTGGCGGAGATGACTTAGTCTTAGCTAAAGTCTCGCGAAATGATTTAGCGGTGGTAGCTACGAAGTTGGTGGAGAAGTATAAGCTTCCATTATCTCTTCTTTTTGGAACTGACGATAGAAAAGACCTCGCAGAGTCCGAAGCGGACCACAGGGCAGGAAAAAATAGCTTTGGCGTACATGTTATTTTCAGTTTAGATAAAGAAAATAAATGGCTAAAACTTTCAGCTGAAATTCCTGCCGATGATGCCCAATATCCGGCTTTAACTGAGACTATTATGGCGTCTCATTGGTATGAGAGATATCTGCAGGATATGTTTGGGATTATTCCGGTGGGGCATCCTGATTTAAGAAGATTGGTGCACCACGAAAATATTCCAGAAAATACGCACCCGCTTCTAAAGGATTTTATTTGGAATACTAAATTGCCAAAAGATAATGTGCCGTACCCGATGAATCATGTGGCAGGAGAGGGCGTATTTGAAATTCCAGTTGGACCGATTCACGCTGGAATTATTGAGCCGGGACATTTTCGTTTTAATGTGGCCGGAGAGAGAATTTTAACTTTGGAGGGAAAATTATTTTTTACCCACAAAGGAGTAGAAAAATTAATGGAAGGAAAAACTGTCAGCAAAGCCCTACCTTTTATCGAAAGACTCTCAGGCGATGCCAGCGCTTCACACGCACTAGCTTATTCAGAAGCCGTAGAAAAAATAAGTAGCTGTAAGGTTTCTAAAAGAGCACAAATAATAAGAATGATAATCACTGAATGCGAAAGAATTACGATGCATGTGCATGATTTAGCTAATATTGGAGGAATGGGAACCGGCTACAGCTTTATCGCAGCTAATGGTTTTCGGATTAAAGAGAGAATGATGCGATTGTCCCAGGAAATTTGTGGTAATCGTTTTTGGCGAGGCATGATAATTCCTGGCGGACTAAGCAGAGATTTAAGTAAAGAAGAATTGGATAAAATTTTAAAAATTTCGACTGAAGTTTGGAAAGAAATAGATAAAATTGTTGCAATTGCTCTGGACAGCGAAGGATTTTTGGATAGATTGCAATATACTGGTGAACTTCCCAAAGAAGCTGCGCTAGCTTTTGGGGCAGTAGGACTTCCTGCTCGTGCTTCAATGATTAACCGCGATGTCAGGCGTGATCATCCCTATGCGGCTTATGGAGAATTTCCTATTTGCGTTATCACCAAAAAAAGTCAGGATGTTTTTGCTCGGTATCGAATGCGGATTAAGGAAATTGAGCAATCCATAATTTTATTGGATACTTTAGTTAAAAATATTAAAGCGGGTGATGTTTTTAAAGAAGTTGAAATAAAAGATGGTTTTGCTTTGGGCGCAGTAGAATCATGGCGGGGGGAAATTTTAACGGCTTTGCAGATCAAAGACGGAGTTATCGAAAGATGTTTCCCACGTGATCCCTCCTTTTGTAACTGGGCGCTGTTTGGAATTATGGGACCAGGCAATATCGTCCCGGATTTTCCACTCATCAATAAAAGTCTAAATCTTTCTTATTCAGGGAATGATATGTAAAGAAAATGTGAAAATTAAAAATAAATTTAAAAACGGCCGTTGAATATTTCAGCGAGCCGTTTTGTTGTTCTAGATATTTTCCTCTGTTTATGATTTTAATATAACCACCATTGCTCCTTTTTCTTTCCATTGATTCAAAGAACAAATTCCCAATGAACATAGTGCAAGATAAATAATAGTCCAAAAAATTAAAATAATAGGAGTGACAATAAAGACAAGAAAAAAAGGAAGAAAGAAAGGAAGGCAGATAAGAATGCCTGAGATGGTTATGGGTAAACTGGACATAAAAAATGCTACAGGATATCCGATAATAATAGAGCTAAGCCAGATAATAAAAATACTATACTCGATGTATTTCTGAACACGTGATTGGAAATTTTCACGTGCTTTTTCTGCGGATTGAATTCTGTTGGAAATCGCTTCAGATAATTTTGTCTGGCAAACTTTTCGCGTAACCAATTCCATCTCACCACACTCAGGACATCTTTCTCTGATAGTAGCTCCGCACACTGCACAAAGGTCGCCACTCTCTTTTTCATGATTGCATTTATCATCATTCATCTTTATCCTCCTCCGCTTGGCGAATGATTCCGGCGTATACTGGATTTTCTTCCAGAAATTTATCCTCAGCTTCTTGCAATTTTTTGCGTTTCCATTTATCCCAAAAAATCATATCCAGAATGAGAAATGACATACTTAATGCCATAGCAGTCACAACAAATACTGCTAATACCGCATTGGTATGTGATGCAATAATATAGTAATGATTAAATAAAGCCCCTATAAGGATAAATATAAAAAATCCAATAATTGCCAACAATCCTATGCTGAATCTCTGTGTATCAATTTTTCCTCTTGTTTCTTTTTTGGATCGATTTCTAGCAGTAATCGCTTCAGATAATTTTGTCTGGCAAATTTTTCGGCCAATCAATTCCATCTCACCACATTCAGGACATTTTTCCTTTAGCGCAATCCCACAGCTCGCACAAAAGATATCATAGCTCGGATGGCTACATACTAACTCAGCACCACACTTACGACAAAATTTACCATATTCCTCTTCGTGCTTGCAATTATTTAGATTCATTTTTTTCTCCTTTTGGAATTCTATTTTTGTTATGAATACTTGATCGATATTGCGCATACAGAATTTTTGTTAAAAATCCTGACGCAAAAGCTAAACAGATTAGGATTATTATCCATAAAACAGTGGCTGTGTTATGGTTCACAAAATATTTGTAAATACTTGCCGTTAAAAAAGTAATATTAGAAATCCAACCCGCGCAGAGACAGATCCAAAAGTATTCTTTTCTGAGTTCTTGATAACTCGCATCTTTGTCGTTTGCCATAATCCAAGCAAGAAGAAAAAATACCAGAGTAGTTAAAATCATGCCAACCAGAAGATCAACATTTTCAGTTTTCATTGCCAAGCCTCACTTGTTAATATTAAATTGTTAAAAAACATCCCATAATAGGTAACAGTGTAGGTTAGTACTTATGGGGTTGTTTATCAATAAAAAAATACAAAAATATGCCAATAAATATGTAAAATCAAGCATTTTAATGATTAGTTTATCAAAAATATTGACAAAATATATATAATTATATATAATTTAGTGCACAAGAAAAAAGTTTTAATTTTGGTTATTTAAAATTGTTTGGAAATTGTAATTTGGTTATTGGTTATTGAATGTAATATGGATAAAGATTTAGTAAAAATTTTAGAAAACGCTGGATTTACGGAGAAAGAAGCGGAAGTTTATTTGGCGCTATTGGAGTTGGGACAGGGCAATGTTACCGATATTTCTAAAAACACCAAACTTAAACGTTCTATCATTTATGTGATCTTGGAAGGATTAATTAAAAGAGGTTATGTGAGTGAAATTCCAGAAAATAAAATTAACACTTATCGAGCTATTGACCCCTCGGTGATTTTGAGCAAACTAAGAGTTTCTTATAAAAACTTTTCCCAAATGCTTCCAATATTTCGTTCTTTAGGAAACACAGGTAAAAAAAGACCGAAAATTACTTATCACGAAACTAAAGAGGGAATCATAAACACTTGGGAGGAAATGAATAATGCCTCAGATGCTTTTTTTATCTCATCTTATGAACGTGTCGAAAAGCATTTTCCAGGAGCAATTGTGGACTGGGTGGAAAGATACAAAAGAGGAATGATAACGGGAAAATTTCGTCATTTGGTTTCGGATAATCCCGCTGAGCTCGAGATAGCCCAAGAGTTTTTAGCAGTGGAACAAAAAGTGCGAACTTTGTCTGACCTCAAAGATTCACAAATGGATTTTACAATTTACGGAAACAAACTAGCCATCACTTCTCTGGGCGAAGAGCCTTTCGTAGTAGTGGTTGAATCACAGGAATTAGTAAACTCCATGCGTCCGATATTTGAATTGGCTTGGCACAAGGGAAAAGAAATCAAAATTTTAAAAAAGTAAGGTTACTTTTTATTTTTAGATATCAATTGAAAACAAATACCGCAGAGATTTTTTTCTGCGGTATGTTTTTTATTCATTGATGCCACTTTCTTCTAGCGCTTTGGTGGTGGATTCGTTTTGTTTTTGGGTAGCAGTGTTGATTTTATCTTTAGAATTATCGTAAGTATTAACCATACTGGAGGGGCTGAAAGGATTAATGGTTTCTTCCTTTTTTTCTTTGGTAGTTCCTGCGCAACCTGATAATGCCGGAATTAAAATCAATAGACTGAAACCCAAGATTATTTTTTTCATTTTAGATTATTTTAGTTTGTTAGCTTATTAACATTTTAGCATAAGAAAGGTATTTATAACATAAATACATCAAATACAGTCCCACACTTTACGACTAAAATAAAAATAAATCAACTTGAAGAGAGCGTTAAGAAACTGACACCTAGCGAGGTGTCATCCTCGAAAGTAAAATTTCTTGGCGAAGAATGAGCCTTAGAAATTTACTTATCGGGGATCTCAAAAGATATATAACAAATATTTTAGGAATACGTGTGGCAGCTGTGCCCTGAGGCTTGTGCTTTTCAGGGTTTTTGTAACCTTTTTTTGCTCGCCTCGCTAAAGCTTGTCGAAGCGGGCTGTCAAAAAAAGTTAGTGAAAAATATTAAATACTAAAAACAAAGACACAGCAACGCTGCGTCTCTACAATTTCTATATTCTTAAATTCCTAAACCGACAAAGTTTCTAACACTGCTTCAAAATCTTTGGGAAGCGGGGCGGTGAAGTTAAATTTTTCTCCAAAAAGTGTAAATTCTATTTGACTGGCGTGAAGCATATGACGAGTGGCACCTTCAAATTTTTCATAATTTTTCTTGCGGTATAGATTATCGCCTACAATCGGGTGCCCGATAGCGCTAAGATGGACGCGGATTTGATGAGTACGGCCAGTTTGCGGGGATACTTCTATGAGGGAAAAATTTTCACCCAAATCTTTTATAACTTCATAATTGGTCAGCGCTTCTCGGATTTTAGTTTTAGTTCTCTTGCCAGCAATAGTCTGTTTGCGGTAATTAGTAGTTCGCGCCAGGGGTTTATCGATAGTACCTTTTCTCTCTAGCGGTATGCCATAGGAAATAGCCAGATATTTTTTAGCGATAGTTTTTTCTTTAAACATTGTTTTAAATTCCAAGAAAGATTTTATATTTTTGGCAATAATTAAAATTCCTGAAGTTTCTTTATCGAGTCTGTGAACAATCCCAGGGCGCGATTGAAAAGAATAGGTGTGATCATCTTTGAGTTTGGCGATTTCCGGGTAGGTAGCGATTAACCCATTAACGATAGTATTTTCTTTTTCATTAAAATCAGGATGAACTTGAATGCCAGCCGGTTTATTGATGACAAGAAAATCATCATTTTTAAAGATGACGTCTAATTTTATTTTATCATTAGAGATTAGAATCTCTTCTTTTTTTATTAAGTTTATTTCTATTTTATCATCAAGGGCGGTTTTGTAACTAGGTTTAACAATTTTATCGTTTACCAAAATCTTACCTTCTTTAATTGCTCGAATAAAATCTCCTCGAGATAATCCTGTTAAAGTTTCTTCAGTTAAGCTAAAATTAGCTAAAATCTTATCCAGTCGTTTATTTGCATTGTGTTCTTCTATTATTAAATCCATATTTTATTGTTTTTAAATTGAATTAACAGGTGTTTGTTAGTTATAAGCTATTATCTATCAAATAGCAAATTTATTTGTCTTCGCGAGGTACTCCGAAGCGATCCAGAAAATTCAAATATTTTAACACTTCTTTAATTTCTAGATTGCCACGTCAGGAGTTTTAAATCATCTTTGGAGATAATTTAAACATCGCAAAGACGAGAAAAAAGATTGCCACGTCAGGAATTTAAAATCATCCACGTGGATAATTTCAAGCCTCGCAATGACAGGCTCCTCCTTTTGCTATAGGGGTTAGTGAAAAATTACTATTCATAGTAAAGAATGTTAAAATGTTAATATGTTAAAATGCTAAAATGACTTTCTCTTGCCAAAAATAATCCTTTAGTATACACTAAAACTAAGATAATTATTAAGAAAAGTTAATATTTATAGAATGTTTTAATTCTATCAGTTTTCTTGATA
>Ga0076247_143_pt1 | contig 12896 bp, 12 predicted proteins | sample RifGroF2_FD_67713 | JGI IMG/M metagenome (GOLD analysis project Ga0076247, IMG submission 67713) | Parcubacteria (Moranbacteria) bacterium GW2011_GWF2_35_54
AGTAGGAGAAAGCAAAAAAATAACTGTTAAAAAGGGGCAAAAAGTTATTTATAGCAGATATTCCGGGACAGAAGTGATAATGGGAGAAGAGATTTATCTGATTGTTAAAAATGATGATATCTTGGCGGTAGTGGCTAAATAAAATTTGGTCTTCCTCCTCCCCTTAGAAAGGGGAGGGTTGGGGAGGGGTTTGATTAAAACATTTTAAAAAAATATACACCGTAGGAACAGGGCAGTGCCCTGTTCTTTTCTTGGCAGGAAGAATCACCGGCTTTAGTTAACGTGTGCATTTGAATGGCAAGGTTCTGCATTAAATTTTTCTTACTAACTTTTTGACAGCAAAAAGTTACAAAAACTGCCACACATACTACTAAAATATAAATAAATCTAACTCTCATTCGCTAAAACTTCAGCCTCCGCTCCGCTACGTAACAAAGTTTTTTTACGCTCTTTTCGAGCTGATTTATTTTATTTTAGTCATAAAGCGTGGACGTGTATATGACGTATATTTAATGTGTATTTTATTTTAAAAAACCCTTTATTTACGCCAAAAACTGGCATTTTTGATTGACAAAATGTCTTTTTAGGTGTATACTATAAAATTAGTACTTTAAAATCAACAATTGCGTATTTTCGCCACAGCAGAAAGGATTTTTTTATTTGTCATTCCGGACTCGATCCGGAATCTAAAGGAGATGCTGAAACAAGTTTAACATGACGAATAAAGAATTTTTTCTGCTGGGGCGAAACCATTTAGGTTAGTTTGACAGCAAAACTTTTAAAAATGCGCCGCTAATAAAGCGACCGCAAGGAGGACTTGCTATGAAAAAGGCGACCCTAAAACAAGCAGGAAAATTCGCAGAAATTTTTGGAGATGCCTCTGCAGAAAAGTTGCAAGATATTTTTGAATCAGGAATACTGTCTGATCTTCGAGATGGAAATGTCGCTGGAGTTAATCGGAATACAATTCGAAAATTACTCGGCCTCAATCCGCTTATAAAAAACGTTCTTGATTTTCTTGGCATCATCGACATTCCCGTAACCACTGAGCCATTCATCGCGAAAGAAAAATTCGTGGTGGATATCAGCGATGAGGCGGAGGTGCAGATACGCCATATTGGGGAAATTTTTCAAAAAATATTACTCAGTGAGACTGTATTTACATGTGGTCCGTCAACGCTTCGCTATCACAAATTGCTAAGGGGAGCTGTCGATGATGATATCATTAATGAGCTCGGTGGTGAGTATGTAGCCAAAACTAATCTTTATAGTATGTTCTTCTTAATGAAAAAACAGGGTCGCGGCCAAGATGGAACTTTACTTGTCGACGGCGGGTATAAGAATAAATTTTACATTTGCGATGAGAAAAATGTTCTTTGGGCGATTAGTTGTGATTGGAATAGCATTGGCTGGTCACTAAATGCCGATCTTATTGATGATTTGGATGATTGGGAGGATGGTGATCAGGTTTTCTCTCCGCAATCTTCCTAAATCTCAGAGCTAAGATTCTTTGGCTCTTTGAAACTTTGTCTCTTGAAGTCAAAAAGGTCTGATGTTATATGTAATATCAGACCTTTTAAATTTGTGATGAAAGATTTAACAGATAAATAAATCGAAAATTGATAATGACCGCCGATTGATGGCTCACCCCCTCTTTAATTCTCCCCCTCAAAGAGGGGGAGAGGGGAAATGAAACTATCTCTCTAACCCAAAATTCTTCTCCTTCCAAGAAGCAAAACCACCTTTAAGAGTATAAGTAGCTAAAAAACCAAGATCGTTAAGCTTGACTCCGGCTTTGAAGTCATCTTCGGTGCTTGCGCCGTAAACCAAGATTTCATCTAATGAAGAAATTTCCGTTCTCCTTTTTTCCAATTCAGCCAAAGGAATATTTATTGCTCCAGGAATGTGCCCAGTAGCGTATTGAGAGCTCGATCGGGTGTCTAGGATAAAAACCGGATAATTATTATCGAGGGCTAGTTTTAGCTGTTCTGGAATAATGTAATCTATTTTCGACCAATCTATGGCAGATTCCGTGTTGCCTCCGCTTATTATTTGGTTGCCTTCTTCGGCCCAGCCGATAATTCCTCCAGAGAGAGCTAGGACATTCTTGAATTCCAAATCAGTTTTCATTTTTTTTATGATTGCAGCCACATCGCTCTTTTTTGCATAGTCATAGCCAATTATAACAACAATTTGGTTTTTATCAATTTTTCCTAAAGTTTGATCGAAATTAGCAGGAGATATGTTGGTGGAGTTTTCGATATGATTTTTTTCAAAGTTGACGGAGTCTCGAATGTCAAGCAATGCTACAGGCTCTCCAGCGATTATTTTGCTATTCAATTCTAGGGAAGTAATATAGGAGTAGTCTATGTAAGCTTCTTCTTTAGTTGTTTTTTTAATTTCTGGATTATTTTTTTTATCTAAGAAATTTTTACTTGCGGCAAATAAGAGGATTGCCAAAATTAAGCCCATTCCGATAAAAATTATTTTGTTTTCTTTTTTGTCTTGTGAATTCATAATTTACTTTAATATACTTCCTATGAAGTTAGGGTAACCATTGAGAAAATCATCGACAGAGGTCTCATTTTTGCCGGCTAATTGGATTTTACCGAGGATAATGACACCGTTATTGGCTTGTATCCCGATTTTTGAATCAGAATATCTGAAAATTTCTCCCAGATGGTATCTTTTTCCAGATATATTTATTTCAACGGATATCTCGTTAAGGGATATTTTTTGTAAATTTCCTTTGTTTTCCCAGAACGTAAATATCCCCGGCCAAACGCGGAAAGCTCTGAATTTATTATAAATATCCTGAGCATCTTCCGTCCAATTTATTTTGCCATCAGATTTTTCTATCAGTTGGCACATAGTGGCTTGGGCAGTATCTTGTTTTTTGGGAGTTATGGATTTATTTATCCAATCAGGAATGGTGTCTATGAGTAAGTGGGATGCAATCACAGCCAACTTGCCGGTCAAGGTTACATAGTCGTCTTCCGATTCAATGGATATTTTCTTTTGAGAGAGAATATCTCCCGTATCTATGCCTTTATCCATAAGCATTATAGTTATTCCGGTTTCAGCCATCCCGTTAGTAAGAGCGTTTTGGATAGGGGAAGCTCCTCTTAATTTGGGCAAAAGAGAGGCATGGACATTGAGCGATTTATGTTTGGGTATAGCTAGTATTTCCTTGGGAATAATTTTTCCAAAGGCTGTTACTATAATTAAATCCGGCTTAAGTCCTTCTAGCCATTTTTTGAAATCAACATCTAATCTCTGAGGCTGGGAGATGGGAATGTTTTTTTCAAGGGCAAGTTTTTTTACAGGGCTAATAAGATTATCTGGTTTGCCTTTGGGCTGGTAATCTGGCTGAGTAACCACAGCCAAAATAGGATAATTTTTTAAGTAAATATTTTCCAATACAATTTCAGCTATTTCGGGTGTTCCCATAAAGACAATCGTGGGTTTTTTTATTTCGTTCATAGATATGGTTACCACTAAAGTGGCTTTTATTTTTTTATCTGTTTATAAAAACAATTCCATCCAGATGATCAATCTCATGCTGAAAGGCTCTGGCCAATAGGTTCTGCGCTTTTATTTTACACTTCTTTCCTTTTTCGTCCAAATATCTGACTTGAACTGTTTCAAAGCGTTCGACAGGGATAAATTTACCCGGAAAGCTTAAACAACCCTCTTCGTTTTTTAGCTTTATGTTGGAATGGGAAGTTATTTTAGGATTAATGAGTACATAGGTTTCTCCTTGGTGCTCTATGACGCACAATCTAATGGACTTTCCTATCTGAGGAGCCGCTAAGCCCATCCCGTTATTTTTTCGCATTGTTGCGAGCATTCCAGGGATTAATTTTTGAATTTCTAAATCCAGAGGATTTTTTATATTTTGAGCTTTTTTATCCAAAATTGGATTAGGGTAGGTTAATATTTTCATTTATTTATCTAAGGTTTTTATAAAGTTTCACTCAAGGTTTTTATAAATCTCTTTTTTGTCTTTTGAGTAAGAAACTACTATTTTAATTGATTTCACTCCGAGAGGTTTATCAATACTAACATTTTTTTTGTTATTGTTCAATACCTGAGCAGAGTCTTCTTTAACTTTGGAATCGTTTATGAAAATTTCCCAGGTAAAATTACCAGTTTTAGAATAATTTTCTATTGTGAAATTAGGAGAGGCATCCTCTATATTTTCAAAATACAAAAACCAATTATCTTTAATTTGATGCTGTTTCTTTTCTAAAATAGCTAAAAAAGAGAAACTAATTATTATAAAAATTGTCAGTGAAATTAAAATAGATTTTTGATCAAACATATAGTTTAGCGGTTATTTTTAGAAAAAATTGACAAGCTGTTTCCTTCGTAAATTTTTGAAAAATTGGAGCTAGCTTTAAATTGGGGCCCATCGACAGAGGTATCTACAATGATATATTTTGTATTAGTAGAGCTAAAGCAATTTTGAGCTCGCTGGGAAGAGGGTTCGCTAATCATCCAGAGGGTACACATTTCTCTAGGCTTAGTAATATCTTCGTAGCGCTTAAAATATCCCCGAGAAAGAGGATAGTTGTAATCAGTCATAAAAAATAATTTCATCCAAGAATCAGCAGATATATAATTATGGTCTTTGATAATATTAGCAGAGTACAAATTTTCATGGGACTTTATTTGATTGGCTAGAAATTCTGAAGCGTGAAATGTTTGCAGGGCTTTTTGGTTTTTTTGTCCTTGGGATAATGATGAGGAATTATCGTAGTAGCCCATAAAGATAATAGTAGAAAAGAATAATAAAAATAGAAAATACTGTATTTTTTTGGAAATAATAAAATTATTTTTCAATTCTTTTAGGATAAATAGCAAATATAGAATTCCTGTCGCCGCTAAAATAATGAAGGGGAAATTGGCGTAATTGGCTACTCGGTCAGAAGGAATATTGATGCGCATCCATTGAGGTTTGGTGGTCATCATAAATAAAGCCAGCGCCCAACCAAACAAAAGAGAAGGCATCAGGAGTCTGGTGTAAATTATATTTTTTTCTATAGATAGTTTTTTCTTTATAAAAATTAATCCGCTAATAATAAAAAATCCGACAATTCCGAAGGCTAAGCGCATTTCGCCTACGGCATATTTAAATTGTTCCAAAGTTAACCCTGCTCGGGTAGACTTACTAGGTGCTCCTACTACGGTAGTTTTGGCATCGGTAACAATATAGCTGGGGGTGTAAACAAAAAATAAAAATAGCAGAGCGAAAATCAGTAAAGTAATTATCGGGGGAGAAAAAAATAAGTGGAAAAAATCTTTAGCTAAATTTTTGTAGTTAGATAGAATGTTTCTAATTTTAGAGGAAGTGTTTGTTTGAATATTCTTTAGGATAAATAAGAAATTAAATATCAGAATTATGAATATAAGGATGAATATGAAAATAAATCCGCTTAAATGATGAGTGTAAAATAAGCCTGCGCTTAGAAATATTGCCAGAAATAACATCCAGGAATCTTTTTCTTTTATGGCGCGGAAATAAAAATACAAACAAAGCGGTATAAGCAGGTTGCCGATTAGGTTGCCGATTACCCCGCCACTGATAAATTTGGCCTGCGGGGAAGTGATGGCGTAGAAAGGTCCAATTAAAAATAGGGTCAATATGGCAAGATTGGCGGGATTGAATATTTTTTTGTTCAAAGTATTGTCTCTAAAATTAAGATCAAAAATTCTCAAGCTTAAAATAAACATAGCCAAAATGCCGAAAATATTAATAAGAAAAAGCGTAAGCGCAGGAAAATAAGAAATGAATGATATCTTGCTTAATAAATTAATTCCAGAAAAAATAAGGTGTTCGCCGATGATAAAATCAGCAATAGGATTAGTTTTTAATTGATAAATATCGGCAGTTTGAATTATTTCGTTTTTTTGGTAATGAGGCAATTGTCCGGTTTCAGCTACTAATTTTGACCAATACATGTGATGCCCGAGATCGGTAGAAGTAGGGAAGATAGAATTGGCTAAATAAGAAGTTTTTAAAAAGATGGTTAGAAATAAAATTAAAATAATAAGAATAGTTTGGATTTTATTGAATTCTAATTTAGAATTGTTTTTCTTAGGCACTGTGTCGGATGCAGTTTCTTTTTTGGCTTTAAGTTTGTATATTCCATAGCAAGCTAGGATAAAAAAGGAGATTATGGCTAAAATTGAGTTTCGGTTGATATTAAAACCAATTTTTCCAAAGATAATAAATAGAAAGTCAAAAGTTATTAGGCTGGTGGCAAAAGCAATGACTGCAATTTCAATCGGAGAGAATTTTTGGTTAATTTTTTTTCTGAAAATTGCCAACAACAAAAAATATCCTGGTAAAAAAAGCAGGAATATTATGCTCGAGAAAAATAGTAAAAGTTCATTAAAAATAGACATAAAATGCAAACACACGGTTATATTAAAGCTATTTATATAATAGCACAGAATGGAATTATACAAAGAGGCGATTTGAGAATTTAGGAATAAGATTGGAGATATGATTTTAAAAAAAATAATGCCTGACCTCGACAGATATGAGATCAGGCATTCTTTTGTTCGTCGTAGATGCGCACCATATACAGAGGCAGATGCAGAGGTGTGAGCCGGTAGATCCAGATGGAACTTAACCGGTCCGCGATAAGTTCGTCCGTCGATGGTAAATTCACCGTCTAATGGACATTTCGATCCTGGGACAGACCAAGAGGTGGCGATGGCTACATGGCCTTTGGGAAAGGGTGTTACTTCCACAAACCCGTCAAGCCATTTCGTAGGGGCTAGCGCAACTCTCCGTTCAACTAGGTCATCCCTTTCGCCATGGCAGATTAGCCACGGCACTTCGTGCTCTCTAAACCATTTGAAATTGAGTGGTCTTCCGAACAGCTGGAGTGGCAACGTGCCGTCGTCTCGGGTTGGTATGGTGTACAGTTTAAAACTCATATCCGTCACCGACATTGGGATGTCAGTCCGATTGTTTTTTAGCCAGTACTGAATGGCCAATATTATCTTTGGAATGTCATGAGTTTCGACTGTTCCGCCATTTTTTTTGGCTATACCATGAAGCATGTCGAATGTCTGACATAACTCCGTAAGAGGGTCTCCTCCTTCTGATAGGGCAGCTGCTTTATACACGTAACTCATCAGTGGTCCGCTGGCGACTGGATCTCCTTCTATTAAGGTGGTTCCGTAAGCCAGGTCCCGGAATCGTTCTGGTAGACCAAACAGGAATGCCGTTAGGCCTTTTGACAGGGTGCCGTCCATCGGTGCGACACAGGTGATGAACTTGTTCGCCAGTCCCTTTAATATCCCAGACATGAATATTATGGCAGCTACAGTTCCGCCTTGGCAGTATCCGTTGATCGTTACTTCGTTGTAGTGAAGATTCTTCAGATACTGGCAGAAATATTTCACGTCCATAGCGATATTTGGTGATCGGTTTCATAATCAAAATGTACGTCGGGATGCCTGCGTTGGCAAAAGCATGCAAATAACTCCGACCTTCTCCTGGTAGAAGCGCCAGGATGTTTGCTCCAAGAACAAAGGGCGGAATAACCACAATCGGTTTGGAGTTGAGCTTGGTCACAACTCCTGGAACGGACGGCAGTACTTTACAAAGGTTAAACCGTAACGTATGGACCATTACTGGGAACCCTAATCCACCATCATAGTTGAACCCAAATTCCGGTCCGATAGCCTCAATGGCTTCCGGGTAGGTTGTACCAACTGCTTGTATCGCTGTCAACTGTCGTTTGGCAACATCCGCATAAGCGTTTCCTCCTTTTGCCCAGGCGGTAATTTGATCTTCAAGCAAATTTCTTTGCATTTTTCCAATGGCTGTGAAGCCATTTCCTAGTCCGGCGAGGCCGGAGTTAAGATTGCCCATAAAAAGATCCCAGTTTGCTCCCGGGTCGCTTTTCCTGGTTTTTTCAGCCGTTAGAAATGGCGGAAGTGCTTGCATTGCCAATGAATTAAAATTATTCATTTGTTTAAGGCCTGCAAAAAATAATGCCGCCTGCGTGTTCAAAATGTTGGAAAAACCAGTGATGTAACCTTCCATAATTTTTCTCCCTTTGAACGAAGTTTTGATTGTGGGGTTTTTCAATGAGTTTTTAAAGAACCCCTCCTATTTATTAAAAGTCTGGCACCAGTTAGCGATTCTGTCAAGAAAAGCGACGGTAATTCCAGCGACGGTAATTCCTCACTGACCCTATGAAAAAAGCAGACATGTCTTTGCGATGTTTAAATTATCTCCAAAGATGATTTAAAACTCCTGACGTGGCAATCTAGGAATATATTTAATTAAAGAGTTCTATTTTTCTGGACTGCCACGCAATTTGAGAGTACTCAAATTACTCGCAGAGACGGGTAAAAAAAGATATAAGAGAAGGGGTCAGTGAGGAGTTACAAGCGACGGTTTAAAGAATAAAAAATTTACGTAAATATGTACGTAAATGTTTTTTATCAATGACAGATTATTCTATAGATGTAATCTCACATTTGGAAATTTGAATTTTGATATTTTATATCATATATTCTTAAGTTCTTCGAGATATTTTTTGCCGACTACTTCCCAAGAAAAATTGGCAAAAGAATAAGTTTGGGCGCGTTTGCCAAAAGCCACGCGGAAGTTGTCATCTTGGAGGATGGCTTTTATTTTTTGGGCATATTTGTCAGCATTGCCAGGTTCCACCATAAACCCATTCTGGCCGTTGATAATAGCATCTTTGAGCCCTTCCAAATCGGATGCTACAACTACCTTAGCGCAAGCAGTACCTTCAATAGCATTTATTCCAAAACCTTCCATTGAGCCAGGTACAGAAACATTGGGAGAAACAAGCATGTCTACTGTATTAAAAAGCAGATTCATTTTTTCTTGGGCAATATTGGGAAATAATTTTACTCGTGCTTCCAGATTGTTTTTTTTGATATTTTCTTCACAAATGGGAAAAGTATCGCTGTCGCCAACGGTTCTTTTGGCCACGCGTCCCCCAGCGCCCAGAAGGATATAATTCTCGGGCAGTTGGGGCATTACTTTGTCGATAAACCAATCTAAGCCCTTGTGTTTCACGAACCTGCCTACGCGCAAAATAACTTTTTTATCAGATAAATCCATGTCCAGAAATTCTTCCAAATTTTTTCTGTTAAAGTTATCACAAACTTTATCCTCATCAAATCCATTAGGAATAAAGACGCATTTTTCTCGGGCTATGCCGAGTTTAGTAGCCTCGGAAATAGTGTGGTTGCCGACCATTATTAATTTGTTCATTTTTTTCAGAGCGGGAACATTGGCAAGTCTATAAAGTTTTCCCATTAGGGATTTTTTATGCGCGAAAGTTATATCCAATCCGTGAACAATAGAGGCAAATTTTTTCTTGGGATGAAAAAATTTTAAAAATACTCCCAAAGGAGTGGGGACGCCATCGCCAAAAAGAACCACGTCATATTTCCAAAGAGAAAAAAGGGCGATAAAAAAAGCTTGTACAAGAAAAATAGGCAAAAACTTTTTGCCGCGCGTGTTGGCGATTATTTTTACAGAGGTTAGTCGAGAAAGTTCGGTCGCGATTCCATAATTTTGGTTTTCAATTCCTCCAATAGTTGGCGGATAAGCCCTAGAAATGAATAATATTTTTGGATTTTTACTCATATTTTTTATACCAAATTCAATTAACGCTTCTTCATGAGCAAATTTTATAATTTAGAGCGAGACAAAGAAAAAATTTTGAGGAATATCGATATATGATGAAATATTTTTTCGCTTGTCGTAGCCGAAATTATTAGATTTGTGAGGAATGGTTAGCTGGATTTGGTATTGTTTCATTCTTCTTTTTGTTATAGAAATAAGATTTTAGTAAATACATTTCATCTTCAGTTAGCTTGCGGCTATTTTTTATCATGTCAGCAATCAGTGCAAAAATTATAGCCTGAAGCCCAATGAGGAATAATGATACAGAAAGAAGCAAATAGTTGCGGTAGGGGGATATTTTCAAATCTTGAAAATAAGAGATCAGAAAAATTATTAAGATAATTAAAGAAATAATAATAAGAACTAAACCAGGAATTCCAAAAAATTTCATCGGTCTAACATCCCGAATGGCTTTGAGAATAATTTTAAAACTGTCACTTACGAATTGGTAAACACTTTTGACTACTCGGGATTTGCGGTCGGCAAAATAAGTAACTTCAACCGGAACCCATTTTAGTTTAAGATTTTTCCCCAGAGCATCGATAATAGTTTCTTGAGTGTAGGTAAATCCCCCTGGTAGATTTAGCTTAAGCATTGTTTCACTATTCATCGCGCGAAATCCACAAGTCAAGTCTTTAATGTTGTATCGCATAAATTTCCCCACCATTTTGGAGGCAAGTCTGTTGAGAAAATCTTTTATCCAAGGAATGTTTTTAGCTTTATGCTCGCCAAATCTGTCGGCAATAACCATATCAGCCTCTCCTTTTAAAATAGGGTTAATCATTTTTGCAATATCATCGGGATTAAATTGCCCATCGGCATCAATGTTGACCATAATGTCTGCTCCATTTTCCAGCCACTCCAATCCCTCGATTAGTATTGTGAGAAACAATTAATTCAGCTCCAGCTTGGCGGGAAACTTCAGCAGTCTTGTCTTTGGAACCGTCATTGACAACTTGAACCAAAACTTCGTCGATTCCTTCAAATTTTCGAGGAATTCTTTTGATAGTTTGCCCAATTTTTTCTTCTTCATTATAGGCGTTCATAATTTAAATGTTTATAATAGGAATTTAACTTACTACAATATTAGCGTAAAATAAGGATTTTAGCAATGCAAAACACGTTATCATTTTAGCATATTAGCATTTTAACATTCTTTGTAGACATTTTGATAAATTTTTTGGAGATGTGTTGTTAATTATTTATTGACCTATCGTTTCTGCATATTATTTCTCAGATGCTGTCAACTGTTTTAATCTTAAAATATTAACATGCTAAAATGTTAACATGCTAATATGCTAAAATGATTGGTTGGCAAATGTCGTTTTTTAGATTAAACTATGATATGAGATAGGGGTGCTTATTTTATAATTTTTTTTATGCTAGGAAAAATATTCAGATTAGATTGGATTTTAATAACGGCAGTGCTGTTGCTTTTGGGCGTGGGGCTATTGGCTCTTTATAGTATTTCTGTTTCAGAAAAAATCAGTGCTGGAGAAATGACTTTTTTCGGGAAACAGTTAGCGGCTTTTGCGGTGGGAATTATAGTTATGTTTATTTTTTCCTTGGTAGACTATCATAATTTTAAATCCCACAGCAAAATAATATATTTTCTAATGATTGTCGTGTTGCTATTGGTGCTGATCAAAGGGTCTTTGGTGCGCGGAACCACAGGCTGGATATCTATCGGATTTTTCAATTTTCAACCAGTAGAGATGGCCAAAGTTCTATTAATTTTATCGCTAGCTTGTTGAGCGAGATAACTAGATTGGTGGCCTCTTTTTTTATAACTGGAGTGGTTATACTTCTGGTTTTATTGCAGCCAGATTTTGGAAGCGCCTTGGTTTTGATGGCAATATTAATAACAATGCTTTTTCTTTCGGGGATAGAATGGAAATATTTAGCGGTAATTTTTTGTTTGGGTTTGTTCAGTTTGATAGTGATTTGGTTTCTTTTAGCGGATTATCAAAAAAATAGAATAATAAACTTTATTAACCCAGAAAATGATCCCAAAGGCAGCGGTTACAACGTGATTCAATCAATGGTGGCTGTGGGTTCGGGAGGACTTACCGGCAAAGGATTGGGACATGGTTCGCAATCACAGCTCAATTTTTTGCCAGAAAATCATACAGACTTTATTTTTGCAGTTATCGTGGAGGAGTTTGGAGTTTTGGGAAGTGGAGTAGTGATTATTCTTTTGGTAATTATTTTTTATAGATTAAAAAAAATAGCTCAAATAGCCATGGATAATTTGGGCTATCTGATAGTAGCGGGAAGTATGGCAATGTTTTTTGTGCAGGTTGTAGTTAATATTGGGATGAACATAGGAGTGATGCCTGTAACAGGGATACCTCTCATATTTCTTAGTTACGGAGGGAGTTCGTTGGTGGTATCTTTTATGACTATAGGAATTGTTAATAATATTTTTTTGGTTAGTCGAAGAAATTTGGAAACCAGAATTAAAACAGGGGATGATTTCTAGTGTTCTCTACGAATTACGAAATCATTACGAAGTACGAACCTTACGAAATTACGAATAGAAGAACAGTTCTTAAAGTTTGTAAAGCAATGATTTGGTCATCAGTCAAAAGTCATCGGTCATAGAATTTAAAATGTGTTTTGATGACTGATTACAGATGACCTCAATTGTTTTAATGTTTTTATTCATAATTCTTACTTCATAATTCATCCTGTTAATGTTAAAATGCTAACATGCTAATATGCTGAAATGAACGTGGGGTTGATTTTTATCTATTAATATGTATAATAGTTATTATGAGAGAACAAGAATATAACTTAAAAAATCTGACCAAATGTCCGCTATGTAAAGCTAAGTATGATAATTCGCAGACTTTTGTTTTGGAGGAGGGCAGTAGTAGGACTATATTTCATCTGACTTGCAGTAAATGTCAGAGCGCGGTGTTGGCTTTTATTACAGAAGGCAAGCAGGGAGTGGTTAGCCTGGGGATGGCGACGGATTTGAGCGTTCAGGAGGCGCGGGAAATGTTTAAAAAAAATCCTGTCAATAAAGAAGATGTTTTGGAAGTGTATAAATATTTAAATAATAAGTAAAGAATGAAATTGGATTTACAGAGAAGATAGTGGTGTGGTTTTTCTGTGAATGTATTTCGGTAAAAAGAATTATGAAAAGTGTAATTTTAAAGGGAGAATTAAGAGATTTGGAAAAAGAAAATCTTAATGC
>Ga0076247_134_pt1 | contig 9496 bp, 7 predicted proteins | sample RifGroF2_FD_67713 | JGI IMG/M metagenome (GOLD analysis project Ga0076247, IMG submission 67713) | Parcubacteria (Moranbacteria) bacterium GW2011_GWF2_35_54
CACCATCCGCAGGAGATAATAACTACACTGAAAACAGCGAGAAATATTTTCCCGCAGAAAAATATTATTACTATTTTTCACCCGCACTCTTTCACCCGCACGGAGGCATTACTGACGGAATTTTCTCAAAGCTTTGATAATGTCAATGAGGTTATTGTTTTGGATATCTACGGAAGTGCGCGAGAAACTTCAGGTAATGTGAGCTCGCGCGATTTAGTAAGGCTTATAAATAGACATGACCCTCAAAAAGCGCGATATGTCCCGACTATTGAAGAGGCAATTGAAATTCTTAAGAATAAAATAGGGGCAAATGATTTGATAATTTCCATGGGCGCGGGCGATGTTTGGCGGGTAACGCATGGATTAAAAAATAAATATACCCAATAATTTCAAAACTAATTTTTTTTATATTCTATAGGCAGATGTGCCAACACTTATAATATGATTTCTGAAATTATATTATTAGCAAGAGAGACCACTTTAGTCAATTCATCGGGATTAAAATTTTCCAGAACAAATTGCTCTCCGGGAGTTTGGCGAGAAGCTCGGCCAGTTTCTTTTTCTACGCCAATTTTGATTCTTTTTATATCCTGTGTGCCAATGTGGTCAATAATACTTTGCACGCCATTGTGACCGCGAGCACTGGAGTCGGAAGATGCCTTATATTTCCCTACTAAAATATCCAAGTCATCGTTAAGAATAATCAAATCTTGAGGAGTGAGTTTGTAAAAATCGAAAATAGCTCGTATGGATTGGCCAGAATTATTCATAAAAGTCTGGGGTTTAACCAGAATTAATTTTTCTTGATTGTTGGAAGAAAATAATTTGTTTAAGAAATTTTCACTTTTATTTTTTGAAGTAATGTTTTTCTCTGAAATTAGAGCATTAAATTTCTTGTTAAATTCAAAATCGGGAAACTCAAGTTTTTTTTGAATTTCATCCAAAATTATAAACCCAACATTATGTCGAGTTTGGGTATATTTTTCGCCTGGATTACCAAGGCCAATGATTATTTTCATAGAGTTCATGTTAGCTCCGCCTCCGACCAGTTGGCGGATTGGCGGATTAACATATTATCACGTTAACATATTAACATTTTAACATTAATAGTATGAATTATGAAGCAAGAATTATGAATAAAAACATTAAAGAAATTTCTCTGTGTCATTTCGACTCGCCTCGCTGAAGCTACTGCGAAGCGGGCCGAATATATTTTTGTACTCAAAAATATAGGAGTGGAGAAATCTATTGTTTTCAATTAAGATAAGATCTCTCGACTCCACTATCGTTACGCTCGAGATGACAAAACATAGGTTTCCTGAATTCTTAATTCATAATTCTTCATTCTTAATTCGCTCCCCCCAATTCCTCATTAGCTTCAGATTTTTGTAGATCTTCGAGAGAGTCTTCATCATAGCGGTAAATATCGTTCAGATCTTCGCCTAAAATTATTACTAAATCATAGTTAATGATGTCTTCTTTTATGGCTATTGATAAATAAGTCGGTATTTTTTTAATTAGCTCATCCAGAGAAAACGGTTTTCTGCCCAGAGTGAGATCAAAAATAGAAGTATTGGCAGTAGTAGAATAATCACTTTTTAACCTGTCAATCGCGATTGACGGGTTTAATTTTTTAATATTTTCAAAACCCAATTTTTTCTTTAGTAATAATTCTATTTTGGAATAAGTGGCGGAATTACCAGTATTCTTCTTTTCGTTTCTCTAATATTTTTAAATTAAAAATATTTTTAGCTAGCTCCTGGACCTCCGTGTAATTTCCCACTCGGGGAACCAAAATAAATGCTTGGGTATTTTCATAAAAAATATGAGAAACTTTAAGCAGGCTGTCTTCTTTCCAGGCATCCACGACGGCATTATTTATATTTTGAGTGTCTAGATTTTTAGTTAGTTTGATAAGACTATCTATTTCTTCAAGAGTTAGATTTGTTTTGACATTTTCTCCCAAGGTATCTATTAATTTAGAAACAGCAAAAGGATTAAGAAGTGTTTGAGTGGAAAAAATTTTATTTTTGGCAGCTTGGATGACCTGTTGCTGTCTCTTGGCTCGGCCAAAATCACCCTCGGGATCATTATGACGTTCACGGGCATATTTTAGGGCGGTAGCGCCATCTAAACTATGAAACCCTTTTTTAAGCTCAAAAGTTTCATAACTATAATTCGGTCCTGGATAAGTTGGATCATAAATATCTCTTTGCACATCGACATTGATACCTCCGATGTCGTCAATAAATTTTTCAAAGCCGGAAAAGTTAACAACTAAATAATAATTGATAGAAAGATTAGTTATATTTTCAATAGTTTCTTGAAGAGGGTTGATATCTTGATTATTAGATAAACCATATTTGTAGAGAGAGTTAATCTTGGCGCTGTAGCTGGATTCTGGCACAGAGGCATACAAATCTCTAGGCAAAGAAAGGAGGGCGATTTTTTTATTTTTTGTATCAATGCTGGCAATCATTATCGTATCGGTCAAATCTCCACCTGGCTTGCCTGCCCCAGCAATTCCCAAAAGAAGAATATTGATTCTTTCGGAACTTTCTCCTTTTAGAGGAATCCTCTGGGCGCTGGTTATCTTGGAAATATCCGATAATGTTTCTAAAATTGGTTTTTTAGCAGCATCCGAGTCGTTATTTATGGAGGTACTTAAAATATTTAATTTATAAACCAAAAATCCGCCCACCACCAAAATTACAATTAAACCTAGTGAAAATATTGCCAAGAAAAAGTTTTTTATTAATTTTACAAAAGAAAATCCGGGTTTATTTTTTTTAATAAAGAGATTTTTGGAAATGTTTTTTCCGTAAAAATGAGATTTGGCGGTAGAATTTTTTGAGGGTGCATTTTTTTGGTAGTTTGAGGCTAGAGATGTTTTCGGAGCGGTGTGTGTTTGCGGAGATGGGGTAGGGGTATTTTTTTTTCTTCTTAAACTGTCCATAGAGAAGCAAATTTATTTCATTTTAACATATTAACATATTAACATATTAGCATAGAACATAAAACACGTAGCATAAAACATTCAAAGTCATCTAGTTAAAAGTCATTAGCTATTAAGACACTAGCATAAAATGTATTTCGATGACCGATTGCTGATGACGGATGACCAATTGCTAAAAAATAATTTAATAATCTACCACTTTTTCACGGTCGTGAAAAAATGGTAAATTTTAATCTTATATTCCCATATTCTTAGATTCCAAATTTCCTAACTTCTTACCCTTTTCAAATTTATTTGCTATAATAAAACCATCTAAAAAAAACTTTAATAAAACCCGTCAGTCGCGACTGACAGGTTAAAACAAAAAAATGATGAATAAAAAAATATCAACTATTACAGGGGCACTTGTATTATTAGCTATAGCTGGAGCACTCAGTGCTTCTTTCTTGTTTTCTGACAAACAAGAAAAAGAAACTCAAGATCAAAAAAATGTTGTTTCTAATAATTCAGGCTTGGAGAACAAAGAAGAAATAAAACAAGAGGCGAAAAAAACAAATGGAGATATGTCAAATAAAGAAAGTGAAACTACAAATAAACAAGGAGAAGAAATTGATACTTCAAGCTGGAAAATTTGCAAAAATGAAAAAGCTAATTATGAATTTAAATACCCAAATGATTGGCTAATTGTTAATAGATATTTAACTGTTTTGGATAGTTGCAACAATCCATCAAGTCCTAGAAGTTCAGGTTTTTCTATTGGACCCGATCGCTACAGCGCATCCAACAAATCATTTGGAATTGGCACTTCGACACAGGAGGATTTAGAAGTAACAATATATAAAGGAGCTACTTCGCTTGATGAATATTATTCCAGAAATGACAAACTTCTAAGTTCTCGTACAAAATTAAAAGAAACGACACTTCAAGATAAGCGAGTAGATTGGTTTAGGGAACAAAGTGACAATAAAATTTCGATTTGGTTCTTCCATAATAATACCCTATATGAAATTCGCTCAGATATTGAGGATCAAGAATTATTAGAAACAATCTTGAATACTTTTAAGTTCCCAAATAATTAATATTATTAACAAGAAAAAATTAACGCTCCACTAGGATTTCCCAGTAGAGCGTTTTTTGATTTACTTCAAGAAGATTTTACTCTTCCCACAATTCCCAACCATAAGGATCAATGACATGCTCGTCATCCACCCCGTCTTTCCGAACTTCAAAATGGAGATGGTATGCAGTGGTACCTTTATTGCTAGATTCAGCAATATGTTGACCCTTTGTAACCTCAGCATAACCATTTAGAGCTATTTCATCGACTACAGTTTGGGTTAAACCACTGCAATGCAAATACCAGGTAGTATAACCATTTCCATGATCAATGTAAAAAGTTCCATAAGTACCTGGGTTTCCATTAACTGGATCAGTGGTTGCCCAATAGAGTCTTCCAGCAAAAGGTGCTAACACATTTGTTCCGTTTACGACAGCAAAATCAAAGCCGGGATGTTCGTCGTAGAAAAGATATTCATTGTCAGGATCAGGATAGGTGTATCCAGCAAGAAAATCATTTCCACTTTGTTGTTTATATCCACGAACTCCGTCTGTGATCTGAATGCCATATTGAGCATCTCCAATTTCACCGTTGAATGCCTCAACCTTGTCATCTTTTCCATCCACAGAATAAAAACCGCCCATTAGTGAATGATCCATGACTGCCGTAATTGGCACAGTTGTAAATGTATAGCCACTGAGTGGAAATCCAAACTCTGGCACAAACACTGCCACCACATTCTTAACCTCATCCATTGTAACATCTATCGAACCATCAACATCGGCCATTGCCAAGTCATTAATTTCCCAATGACTAAAAGCATAGCCGGCATTCGCACTGGCATCAAGAGTTACCTGGGTATTTGATGGAAAAGATGCCTCACAAATTTCATAGCTATCAATTCCACAATAGATATTTTCTCCGGCCGGATAATCCGATACTCCTCCACCTGCTTCAGGACTGCGAGTAACTGTAAGTTGCTGAGGATTTGGTGGCGTATAGTTTGCCGGCATGATTGTTTGTCCATAAGAATAATATGAACCTTGAAATGCAAAACCTGGATATGAAGCCGGCAGATCAACAGAACAAGCGATTTGAGAATCAAGAGAGTTATAATTATCTACCGCTCCATAACCCGACCAGTCATCTTTATGCCATGAGTTTGAATAATATGAATATATGTCATAAGATCCACCGCCAGCAATATTACTGCCATTGCCAGTGCAACCAACTTTAATTCCATAATCAGGATAAAAGTTGATACCGGCAGGAATGCCTCCACAATTAAAATCTGATTTTTTATAAATGATTGACCACGCAGCAGTTACTCCGCTGGCTTGAGAATAACAGATATATTCTGTGGCTGAATTAAGGTTTGGATTTGGTGCTGGAGGTTGATAAGTTGCTAACACATTTGCTGAAGGTAAAAATACAAACCCGAAAAAACTCAAAAACAAAGTTACTAGAATAAATCTTTTCATGGTCAATCTCCTTTTTGATTTAGACTTTTTTTGTTGCTTTAATGTTTTAATGCTAACGTGCTAATATGCTAAAATGTTAACATGTTTCTCTCCTCCTTTTGTTTAAATTTTAAAGAACTTTATTTTAGCTTATAAGGGGGGGCAATGAGTTGTCAAGAAAAAATTTTAAAAACAAGAATTTGAGAATTTAGGAATATGAGAATTTGAGATTATTAAATTGTTCTAATGTTTCTGTGTTTTTTATATAGAGATTGCCACGTAACTTGAGAGTACTCAAATTACTCGCAAAGACACTGATAAAAAATTATTTTGAAATTTACCACTTATTCACGGCCGTGAAAAAGTGGTAAATTTTAATTTTATATTCCCAAATTTGTAGGTGCTTAATTTTTCAGAAAAAAATTTTAAATTTTGATTAAGCATGTTATTATAAATAGGTAAAAATTATTTTTCATCTATGAATTGGATTTCGATATCTTTGATAGGCTATTTATTGTTGGCTGTTTGTTTTATTTTAGATAAGTTTTTACTTAAAAAAAGTATTCCCAAACCTTCAGTATACGCTTTTTATATGGCTATCTTGAGCTCTGGCGTTTTGGTTTTGATTCCGTTTGGGGTTCAATGGGTAAGTTTTGGTTTTTTCTTGAGATCGATTGTATTTGGAATAATCTTTATTTGGGCTTTGGTATATTTTTATAAAGCTGTTAAAAAAAATCAAATTTCTAAAGTAGCTCCTTTGGTGGGAACTATTACTCAAATAACTACATTTTTTTTAGCGGTAATTTTTTTCGATAAAGGGATTGAGATGATTAATTATGCAGGGTTGTTTTTCTTGATTGCCGGAGGATTTTTAGTTTCTTTTGATTTGCCTTTGAATTATAAGAGTTTGACCAATGGATTGGCGTTTTCTATGGAAAGTGGAATTTTATTGGCCATTGCCTACAGTGGATTTGATTATGTTTACCAAGAATTTAAAATAGTATCTGGAAATCAAAATGTTTTTATCAATGGATTTTTTTGGACGAGAATAGGTTTGATTTTAGGAGGATTTTCTTTGCTACTGGTAAACAAATACAGAATTGAGATAAAAAAATCAATTTTTGGCAAACATAAAAAACATAAAGAAAGTCGCAGTTTAAAAACTATTGCGTTATTTATTTTAAATAAAATTTTTGGAGGAACTTCATCAATTTTAATTAATCACGCTATTCTTTTGGGCGGAGCGGTTTTTGTCCAAGCGGTAAGCAGCGTACAATTTGTATTTGTCTTAGTTTTGGCCACAGCGATGTCGATAAAACATCCCGATATTTTTGGAGAAAAATTATATTTTTGGGATTGGGCGCAGAAAATTGGAGCAATTGCTTTAATTGCGGGAGGAATTGTTTTGGTGAGTCTGTGATATGAGATTTAGGATGTATGATTTAAGATTTAAGAATTGTGGGTTGAATAAAGATTCTAAAAATATTAATTTTCGTAAATCATAAATCTTCATTTTAATATTTTTAATGTTTTCTGCTTTAATGCTAAAATGTTAATATGTTGACATGTTATTATGATTATATGTTAAAATGCTAATATGTTAAAATGTTAACGTGCTAAAATATGATAAAAAAAATATTAAAAATAACTTTATTTGTTTTACTAGGTGTAGTTGGATTAATTGTGCTTGTTTTTATAGTGTTAAATTTCCCAGTTAAAAATGAAATAAAAAAAGCTAATATAGGGGTAACTTTTTCTAGTCGATATGCAAGCGATATCGGATTGGATTGGAGGGCTAGTTATATCGCAATGCTAGATGATTTGAAAGTGCGAAAAGTTAGAGTGCCAGTTTATTGGGATTTGGTAGAAACAGAAAAAAATAAATATGATTTTTCCGACATTGATTGGCAATTAGAAGAGGCCAAAAAAAGAGAGGCGGAAATTATTTTAACCATCGGGCAAAAAGTACCGCGTTGGCCAGAATGTTTTGTGCCTAAGTGGGTGGGTGATGATCAAGAAAGAAAGGCGGAATTAATTGAATTTTTAAAAATAGTGGTCAAAAGGTATCAGAACAATACTGAAGTAAAAAATTGGCAGGTGGAAAATGAACCTTTCTTAGATTTTGGAGTTTGCCCCGCTTTGGATGTGGATTTATTGGATAGGGAAATAAAAACAGTTCGACAGATGGATAATAGTCGACCAATTATTGTAACAGATAGCGGGGAGTTAAGCACTTGGATTCCGGCTGCTAAGCGAGCGGATGTTTTTGGCACCACGATGTACAGAAATGTCTATAAAGAAGGCTGGGGTTATTATATCTATCCAATCGGTCCGAGATTTTTCTTGATAAAAAAATGGATTATTGATAAGTTTGCTGATCAAAAAAATGCGATTGTGATTGAACTTCAAGGAGAGCCATGGGTAAGAGGTTGGACAACTAACCAGCCGGTGGAAGAGCAGTTCAAATCAATGAACGAAGTGAAATTGGCAGCTAATGTGGAATATGCTCAAAAATCAGGCTTTGACACAATCTATATTTGGGGAGTGGAATGGTGGTATTGGTTAAAGGATAAACAAAATATTCCTGTACTTTGGGACACGGCCAGAGAGATATTTCAAAAAAATTATTCAGACGAATTAATAAAAGAAATTAGCGATGGAGAAAAGAAAATAATCGAAGCTGAAGCTGAAGAGGATAGTGGGGATAGCAATAAAGCTAATGATGAAGGCGCCAAAAAAGAAAAAGAGGCAGAACCTGAGATTGCAGAAAATATTAGCATTAAAGTTCCTTTTCTCTCTCAAGCGCCACTAGGCGTGTGGGACGAAAAGCATGAAGAGGCTTGCGAAGAAACATCTTTAATAATGCTCGGTGCTTATTTAAAAGGAAAAACTTTAGATAAAAACTCAGGAGAAAAAGAGATTCAAAAAATGATTGATTTTCAAATCGAAAAATATGGAGATTATAAAGATACTAATGCCCAGGAAACAATGAAACTGGCTAAAGATTTTTACCAAATCGAAAATCTAAAAGTGATTTATGATTTTACCAAAGAAGATATCAAAAAATATTTATCTCAGGGCAATCCGATTATTGTTCCAGCAGCTGGTAGAAAATTAGGAAATCCTTATTTTACCGCGCCCGGGCCTCTTTACCATAATTTGGTTTTAACCGGCTTTACTAAAGACGGTTTAATAATCACTAACGATCCAGGCACCAGAAGAGGGGAAAATTATGCATATAAGTTGGATGTGTTATATGCGGCAATTCATGATTTTAGCGGCAGTAAGGATGAGATTGAGAAAGGGCGAAAGGCCATGATAGTGGTAGAATAAATTTAAATAGGGCGACTCGAATATTTATTTGAACACCCGAATAATTCGAATAATTAAAAATAAAAAATCTCGATTAAATATTACGGATAGCTACATTTTAACGGTTTACCCCGTTAAATTGCGGTAATCCGCACTATTTAACTGGGGGGTAAATAAAAATATGAAATGTGAATGTAAAAAATGTGATAAAGGACCAGGACATTTGTTAATAATGTTATCTGGGATAACTCTTTTATTGTCAGCGATAGTTTCTTTGTTTAAAGTGGAGTTATATTTAGCGGGAACTCAGTGGATATTGGTCTCAATTCTCTTGGCGATTTATGCTAATATTTTCTTTTTGACACAAAAGGGATGTGATTGTGTGGAAAAATAATAGATAATTTTGTTTTCTGAGCTCGAAGTTAAGAATCTACTCATTAAATTTGAGTAGGTTTTTATTAATTAGAAAAAAATATCACACGTACCCCTAAAATAAATCTACGTGGTTCTCTTTTGAGATCCCCGATAAGTAAATTTCTATAGCTCTCCGCCGGCTGGCGGATTGCTAAGAAATTTTACTTTCGAGGATGACACCTAGCAAGGTGTCAATTTTCCTGTTAGGAAAAAATAGAAATGGGACAGTTAAGAATTAAAATGGGACTATTGGTAAATTATCAATTTTATCCAAAACTTCTCCTAAAAATACATTTC
>Ga0076247_127_pt2 | contig 8772 bp, 8 predicted proteins | sample RifGroF2_FD_67713 | JGI IMG/M metagenome (GOLD analysis project Ga0076247, IMG submission 67713) | Parcubacteria (Moranbacteria) bacterium GW2011_GWF2_35_54
AGATATTTTCATTTCGCAATTCGGGCTAATCGGAGATACTCCTATGTCTGGAGATTGGAACAACGATGGTAAAGATGAGATTGGTGTGGCTCGTAAGGGCACTAGCTATTACTCATATTACCTAGATGCGAATGGTAATGGACTTTGGGACGCAGGTGTTGATATTACTATTCCTTCTTTCGGGTTTATTACCGACACTGTTTTGGTTGGCGATTGGAATGGTGATGGTAAAGATGAGATTGGTGTGGCTCGTAAAGGCACTAGCTATTACTCATATTACCTAGATGCGAATGGTAATGGGATTTGGGAACAACCTTAAATTTCCAAATTTAACTAGTTTTAAAATTCTCAAGGGGATTTTCGATTAAATCGAAAATCCCCTTTCTTTTTTATATATCAATTTGTGATAAATATTTTTTTATCTATTTTTAAAACTTTCTAAAATATTCAATAGTTTTTACCAACCCCTGCTCTAACTTAATTTCAGGATTCCATTTTAATTCTTTTTTGGCTAAAGTTATGTCTGGTTTTCGTTGCTTAGGATCATCTTGAGGAAGTTTTTTATAAATAATTTTGCTCTTGCTCTCAGGAATCATTTTTAGAATTTTCTCGGCTAATTCTTTGATGGTAAATTCTACGGGGTTACCCAGGTTTACTGGTCCCGTAAACTTCTTAGAGCTTTTCATCATCCTGACCATTGCCTCAACTAAATCATCCACATATTGGAAACTTCGTGTTTGTGAACCATCGCCATAAATAGTAATATTTTTATTGTGCAAGGCTTGCATAATAAAATTAGAAACCACGCGCCCATCATTGGGGTGCATATTGGGTCCGTAGGTATTAAATATTCGAATTACTTTGATCTCCAGTTTATGCTGACGATGATAATCAAAAAATAATGTCTCCGCACAACGTTTGCCCTCATCATAGCAAGAGCGAATGCCAATCGGGTTAACCTTGCCCCAATAAGACTCTGGTTGTGGATGAACTTCTGGATCACCATATACTTCACTAGTGGAAGCTTGTAAAATTCGCGCCCTCGTCCTTTTGGCTAGTCCGAGCATATTGATAGCCCCATGCACTGAAGTTTTGGTAGTTTGGACAGGATCAAATTGATAATGAATAGGTGAAGCTGGGCAAGCGAGGTTATAAATCTGATCTACTTCGACATACAGTGGAAAAGTAATATCATGACGCATGAATTCGAATTTATTATTATCCATTAACTCTAGAATATTATCTTTGTTTCCCGTAAACAAATTATCCACGCACAAAACCTCATGACCATCGGCCAAAAGTCTTTTACATAAATGTGAGCCTACAAACCCTGCTCCTCCTGTAACTAATATTTTTACCCCGCTAGAACTTTTTTTATCTTTTGACATAGTTTTTTTTATTAAAAATTATTTAACCCCATCTGAACCAATTTCTACTTTATGCAGAATTTACAAATTTATTTTATTATCTTTTTATTAATAATAAAATACCAAATCTTTCTTGCTGGTTGACGCCATGGATTATTTAAAAATTTATGCCAATATTTTAGAATGAATTTTTTAGGAGTAAACAATATAAATCTTATTTTTACTGGAATTTTTATGCGATATTTTGACAATTTGTTAAATAATAATTCATACCACGTAAAATATTTTTTTATTATCCGTGATTTATCTTTCTGCGTTAAAACTCTTGTTTTTTCGCTACTGGACAATCCATCAAAATTCTTGAAATTAGAAACCACAAACGGTATTTTTTTTAAAATAACCTTATTTTTAGCGAAACAAATCCACTTTTCAAAATCAGCTAATACTTTATAGTTTTCATCATAATATCCATATTTTTCAAAAAGTTCTTTTTTTATAAAAGTTGACTGATGATTTATGCAATTATCTAAAAAGAAATATTTATTAATTTTTCTTGGGAAATCTAAAACTACAGATGAATTATCCTTTTTTAAAACACAACAATTCCCATATAATACATCCCCCGTATACAAATCTCTATGAAATATTTTTTTTAGAACTTTGTTATCATATAAGTAGTCGCCACCATTTAAAAATAAAAGATATTCGCCTTTTGCCATTTTAATTCCTTTGTTCATCGCACTGTAAACTCCATTGTCTTTTTCAGAAATTAAAACTGATATATTAGATTTATATTTATCTAATATCTCTAGAGTTTTGTCGGTTGAACCGCCATCAACGACAATCCATTCATAATTATTATAGTTTTGAGAAACCACACTTTTACAGGTATCTGCTATTTCATTCTCCTCATTGTAACAAACTGTAATTATTGAAATTTTTGGATTAGTTTTTACTTTATTATTCATATTTAAATATTTCTTGTTTTAATCCTAAAAATTACCAATTTCCAACTTATCAAGCATATGTCTGTCGATTCTTTGCTTTTCTTTATTTTTAAAAATGGAACGATATTAAAAAGATATATTTTTTTATAATTAACAGCATTCTCTGTCAGCAAAAAAGGAATTACTCCAAATATTTTTATTTTTTTTATCTCTATTTTATCTACTATTATTTTATCTCTAGTATCCATATAGGCCAAAAATAAAAATTCATAAAAAGATGTTTTTTTTGCGTATCTCCAAAAATATTCAGCGAAAACCACGTCCATTTCTTTCCAAGGCTTAAAAGTTGAGTAATGGATTATAAATGGTTTATCTATAGCTTTTCGCGCATCCTTATTGGGATTTTTTTTATTAAATTCAGACATATACCAACTCACATTATATTTATAATCTAAAACCTTATAATTATTTTGAAAAACTATATTAAGTATATCTTGGTCTTGAAATTTTGGCTTTATTTCCAATGTTTTTTTTATAAGAAGCTCCGTTAAATTGTTATTTCTAAAATATTCACAATCAATGATTAATATTCCTGCATTAAAATACTTATGCGCGCTTAAAATATTCAATTCTTTTTTATGATCCTCTAAGACGTCAGTATATTCAGGAATAGCACCTAAATGATAATTTTCGAGAGATATATTGGATAATTCAGAAATATCACCTCTAACTATTATGTCTACATCCATATATAAAACCTTTTTTAAATTTGGCTTTAACTGTGGAATTAAATAACGAGAAAAAACATTTAAAGTATGTTCTTTTTGAAATAATGGGAAATGGCCAAATTGCTTTTCGATGTCAATTTCAATATATTCTATTGAAAAATTTGAAAAATCATTTTTTAAGTCCGCTATTTTATTTTTATTATCTTCAGAAATCCCACTGTCCAATACATAAAAGTCAACGAAAGATTTGGTGTTATCCAAGATAGATGCTATCGTTGTCGCTACAAATGGCGCATAATTATTATCAGAGGCTAAAAATACTGGTATATTTTTTGTTTCCATAATGTTCTAATTTAATTTTTTACTCCAAAAATATTTACCTGTAAATCCATGGGGTTATCATTTTCAGTTTGAATAAATGGATTCGTTGGCTTATTTATAGTTTCCAAAAAATATCTAAAACCATTCTTCCTCAAAACTATTAAAATTTCGTCTAGGTCTTGCTTTTGATTTTTAAAAGAATGATACTCAACAAAAATATTTTTAACATTTTTCAATGAATTAGCACAATCCCTAATCACCTCGGATTCTGCCCCCTCAATATCCATCTTTAAAAAATCAATTACTTCCTCATTTTCCAATAAATCTTTTAGTCTCAAAGCTTTCACGGTTTGTTTGTCATTAAAATTCCCCACTAAGCTCCCTCCGTCAGCGCCTTCAGAATTAAACGTTAAATTTTCATCATTAACCCAAACAGCCTTATGGATTAATTCTACATCATTTAAATCTCCAACATTCTCCTTAAGGATTTTATATATTTTTTCATCAGCCTCAAATGCTTTTATTTTAGATTTAGGAAAAAGTTTTTTAAAATACAATACGCTTGTTCCAACATTTGCGCCACAATCATAGATTACTGGCGACTCTGTGCCTGATTGAAATTTATATATTTCGTCAGAGAATATTTCCTTGATTTGATAAGCGAAGCTAACCACATCGGGAATCCTCAATTTTCTACCCTTAAAAATAATTTCTTCTTCAATAAATCTCTCCTTGTTTCTGTATTTTTCAAATAATAAATATTCCTCTGACACATTAATATTATTTTTTTTGAAAAATTTAACCAATATAGTCATCAATACTCCTTTAATTTTTTTAAGTGACATCATTAACTTATTTTTATTAAGAATTACTTTATTATTGCATGTATCTTCCAATTTATTATAAAAATTAATATTAAAATGATATTTAAAAATATAATCAACTGCGCCAATATCAACCTCTATTTTTTCAGGATGAATTATTTTATCTATTTCAAAAATTGGCATATTAAGATTCGGATCAATTGAAGCATCGGAGTAGTGAGTTCCGATTATTCCTATATTAGAAACCAGATTTTTAGAAGGATTTATACAAAGCCCATTTTTTTCAATTATCTTAAATGTCCACTGATAATCCCATGTATTAACTTCGCCCCCTTTTACTCTTTCCAAAACTGCTTTCCAATACTCTCTTACATTTTTATCGTCTGAAAACCTATTTACATTTGTTTTATCATATTTTTTTAAATCAAATTGGTATTCTTTCCATCTATCTGCCCAACCAGCCCAACCCCAGCAATGCATAATTTTAGCGAAATAATAACTTGCACCATTGCTATAATTCGGCATAAATTGATCACCAGAGATATGCCAAACTTTTTTATTGTCTTTATAATAATCTAACAACTCTTCACAAAAATTAAAAAATGACGGATGTGGCAAGCAATCGTCTTCCAAAATTATTCCGTCTTTCTCATTTTCGAAAAACCAAGTTATTGCTTCCGAAACGGCTCTACCGCAACCAAGATTTTTATCTCGAAAAAGAGTTTCTACTTCACAATCCCAATTGATATTATTTAAAATAAAATCCCTTGTCTTTTGAACAATCTCTTTTTCCCCCTCTTTGTCTTCCCTGGCTCCATCTGAAGCTAGGTATAATCTAGGCGGTTTAGCTTTTTTTATTTCCTCAAATACTCTTTGCGTAGTATCTAATCGATTAAAAGTTAAAAATAATACCGGTTTTTTCATTTTAATTATTTTTGTTTAAAAGTTTATTTAAAAGTTTTCGTCTTAAGCTGTTTTTAGGAAAAATTAGCTTAAACATTTTTTGAATTTTTATAGCTAATCTCCACTCCCAAGATTTATAGACAGTTGCTAAATTTGATTTAGCCGATTCCAATTCTGTTTTAATGCAATCTAATTCTGCTCTAACCAAATCTGATCCTATTTTGGTTGAGTCTAATTCTGTTTTTAAATTTACGTATTCATCCATACAATCCGACATTAAGTTAATTCTTTCCTCAAATTTCTCAATATTATTCATAAAAAATGGGGTCATTGAGAGATATCTCCAATACTCGATAATTATTTTATCTACATTGGAAATTTTCCATGGCTTTTCACCTGTTATATAATGTATTATAGCTGGATCTTTCTTAACTTCATTAAATTCTTCTTTGTTAAAACCTCCGACATAGTTTCTAATATATTGGAAATTCCACTCCAATCCAATTTTCTTTGCATTCTCACATAAAACACCATTTAAAACTTCCTGGTCTTGAAATTTAAAAGTATGTCCATTTTCTTTAACATAATCAAAACACTTCTGCTCTAGCCCTTCTTCTCTCCATTTTTTACAATTCAAAACAAAAACCCCAGAATTAAAATAGAAACAACTCGTCTTCATGCTCCTCTCTTCGCTAAATTGCTTACCATTTATATCCTCTACTGCCAAAATATATTTATCGTCGATATCTATTTTAAAAATATCTGAAATATTTTTTTTAACAACTATATCACAATCCAAAAATAAAATTTTATCTACATTTTTCAATAAATTAGGAACTTTTATTAAAAAGTATGAATTAACAGGTAAACCATCCTTTCTTCTAGGAAAATTCGAAAACTCATCTTTGTCTACTTTTAAATACTCGACTTTAAAATCTTTTATATCTTTTAATTTTTCTATCTTATCCTTACTTTCCTGAGAAATATCATCATCCACCACCCAAAAGTAAAATTTATCTTCAATATTTGAATTTTTCAAAATTGAAACAATAGCAACACCTAAATGTTGCGCATAATTTTCATCACTAGTAAAACAAATGTTATATTTTTCCATATTTAAAATATTTTTTAATAAAATTGGATGGAGAAAAAATTGCAAATTTTATGCCATTTTTTAAATATACCACGATATTCTTCAATTTACGAAAAATTAAAATCACGGCGAAACGCACACTGCTTATTATTTTATCCCCCCTCTCTGATAAATTATTCAATCCACTATCATTATTCCCAATATTTTCGTTTTTGAGATTTTTATCGTAAAAATCCGCGTGCTTATTTTCATATTTTTCCTTATTTTCTTTTAACATTTCTGATATTTTTTCATCAGAATATATAGATTTGAAAGTAGTTCTATGATTATGAAAAATAAATACATCCTTTGCTAGATATAGCTTCCAGCCTTTTATTTTTGCTCTAATAGAATAATCATCATCATCACCAAAACCCACACCAAATTCTTCGGATAAATAACCTATATCCTCTATGACTTCTTTTTTAATTAATGTACTAAAAAATGCTAATTGTATCTCCAATTCGCAAGATTCATTTTCATATTTTTTTCTTATTACGCCACTATATTCCTCTGGATTACTATTATACTCAGGTAAATCAAAAAAATTAGGATTATGTTCCTTTAAATATTCTATTGATTGGCAGCTTGCACAGGGAGATGTAATAGGGCCAACAAGTCCTATTTTGGAATTACTTTTTGCCACTTCAATCATTCTATCAAGCCATCCTTCATAAACCTCTGTATCATTATTCTGCAAAACAATATATTCTACCCCCAAGCTCATTGATCTTTCCATACCTTGATTTGTTGCTTTTACAAAACCTAAATTTTCTCTATTTAAAATTAAATCATAGGGTATATTATTTTTATCCAAAAAATGACAAACTTTATTCCTACTCTCTTCTGCCGATCCATTATCAATCCAAATAATTTTATAATTTCGAGTATTTTTTCTAATACTATCAAAACAACGAATTGTATAATCCTCATTGTTCCAGGTGGGGGTGATAATAGTCGTAATTTTTTCCATAATTCTAGATCTTTAAATACTTCCTTATAAATTTTCTTGGATTTAGAAAAATAAAAATTAACCAATGCCTAATTTTTAAATAAAATTCTTTCAATCTCCAAAAGCTGAACTTTAAAACATTTTTTATTTCTTTATTTTTTAATCGTAGCTCTTCATCTTTCGCGCCTATAATTTTATAAAATTCTTCAATATTATCTTCTGTGTATCTTAACGATCTGATATTTGAAACGTATATACTACTTGCAATTTCTAAATTCTTTTTAGTCTTTGTGCAAACCACTATTAAATATCTGGCGTCCCATGGCAGTCTTTTCTCTTTATTTTCAAAAATAACTCCGTTGCCCTCATTCATACAACTATTTTCTATTTCTTTTGCAGAAAATATATAATTAGAATCAACGCTTTCTTGGAAAAAAATTTCATACTCAAAATCATTTTCTACCAAGAGAGAGTTTAACTCATCTGGGGTCAATTCTTTTATATGAAATTCATTGCCCTTTTCATAAACAAGCGCGTTTGGTGTAGATAAAATCAAGATTCCATCATCTCTCAAGACTCTATTGACTTCTCGCATAAATGCTTCCTGAGCCCCTTCATCTACATGTTCAATTGTCTCGAAAGAAACAATAACATCTATAGATTTATCTCCAGCTGGGATTTTTTCAACAGAACCTGCCTTGAATTTAATATTGGGATATTTATTCTTGCAGTATTTTATGGTCTCTTCTGATATATCAACTCCCAAGACTGAGTTTGCGCCATTATTAAAAAATATTTCTGAGCCATAACCGCTTCCACAGGCGATGTCTAAAACATTCTTCCCTTTGATAAATTGATTGGCGAAAAAATATCTACTTATATGCTCTAAATATATTTTACTTCCCGAATTAAATTCAGGAATCATTCTCTCTCCTGTGAATTTCATTATTTTATTTAATAAATTATTTTATTATTATTTCATGATTAAAATTTACAATTCCGCTAGTTATTTCTCTGCTAAAAATAACAAAACTTCCAAAATCATCCTTCCAATCATACATAATTTTTCCGCCATCATTCGCAATAGCTGGAGAAACCGTATATCTGCCCTTAGCCAAATAATTTTTTATAGAAAAAATAACTTCAACTGTTCCCTCTTTGACAGCTCCTGTTAATATATTTTTACGTTCAGTATTAGTAACAAACACCCTGTCTTTTCTATCATTTAAAATTGTTATACCATAAATCGGATTATTAATTTCTCTAAAGATATTATAAACCACAGAAATTTTTATAATTTCTCCACCTTTAAAAGTACTTTTGATACTTTCTTTTATATCCATAAAACTAATTTTTTTTACCTCTGCAATCTTATTTTTTTTACTAATATCCCTATCTTGCTCTTCTTTCTTGTTATTCAAAATTTCTAACGTGCGCTTTTCCTCATCTATCATATTATTCAACAAATATTCATTTGCGACTTCGTCTGCTTTACCAAATTTAACAATTTTACCGTTTCGAAGCAACATCGCACGGCTGCAATATCTTTCAACTACTGAGATATCGTGGGTTACTATTATCACTGTTCGTCCCATTTC
>Ga0076247_154_pt1 | contig 7968 bp, 6 predicted proteins | sample RifGroF2_FD_67713 | JGI IMG/M metagenome (GOLD analysis project Ga0076247, IMG submission 67713) | Parcubacteria (Moranbacteria) bacterium GW2011_GWF2_35_54
TTGTCTCCATAATATTTTTTTATGAGTTTGGCATGTTTTAATATTATCTTTTTCTTTTCTGCTGGGGTAGGTAGAGAAAATTTTCCAGTTTCAAAAAATTCTTTTATTTCTCGAAAAATCCAAGGATTGCCGATAGCGGCTTGGCCAATCATCAGGGTGTCGCATCCGGTTTTGTCAAAATAAAATTTAGCATCAGGGGGAGTTTTAATTCCGCCATTGTAAATGATAGGAATTTTTAAAATAGTTTTTAATTCTTTGACAATCTTCCAGTCGGGTTTCGCGTGGAACATTCCTGGCAAAGTGCGGGCATGAATCACTATTTGATTAATCCCAGCTTTTTCTAAAAGCGGTGCAAAGTCCAAAATTTCCTCAGAATTTTTTAGCCCGAGTCTGGTTTTTAGCGAAAGCGGAAGGGTGGTAACTTCCTTTATTTCTTTAATAATTTTGAGAACTTCATCAATTTTTCCCATCTGTACGGCTCCGTAGCCGGCCTTCTGAGCTTTTTTAACTGGACAGCCTAGGTTAATGTCTATGCCCAAAGGTTTAATCTTTTCTCGGACCATTTTGGCCGATATTGCCATGGATTGGGGATTATTGCCAAAAATTTGCACCCAGTAGTTTTTTTCTTTTGAATTAAATTTTTCGGCTAATTCTAAGGATTTATTCTTCGCTTCTTTATTTCGAAAAATTCCTTCAGCGCTCACCATTTCGCTCCAAGTGATATCAGCGCCGAGCTCTTGGCAAATTTGACGCATTGCTTTATCGGTAAATCCGGCCATTGGAGCGAGGGCTAATTTAATATTATTTTGCATAAAAGTATTTTTATAACTATTTAAATAAAGTATGGAAGAATAGACAAGATTGGTCAATGGCTAAGGTCTTGTTTTGTCATTCCGACTCGCCTCGCTAAAGCTACTGCGAAGCGGGCTGGATAAATATTTGTACTCAAATATTTATAAATGGAGGAATCTAAAATGTCATATAATAAGGAAATATATAATTAAAATCTTAGATCTCTCCATGCACAAATTTCCGAGTACAGAAATTTATTTAGTCGAGATGACATGGCGGTGGTTTTAGGATAAAATAATAAAAAGTGATCTCAAAAGGTGGTGTTAATTTTCAAAAATAGGTTTATTGGGTTATAATGTAAACATATGAAAATTGGAATCAATGCATCATTTACTAGAAAGTTAGGCAGTGGAATGGGAGAGGTTACGCTTAACTATCTTAGGACTCTGAGTAAAAATAACACAACAGATGAATTTATTTTATATCTTGAAGAAGATTTTGTTTTGGATTTGCCTGATAATTTTACCAAGAGAATTTTTTTGCCTTGTTACAAGCGAGATGATTTAATTCGTAAAGTTTTATGGGAAAAATGTCTGCTTCCCAAAAAAGTTAAAAAAGATAATTGCGAGGCTTTTATTTCTCTTTATCAATCGCCGACAATTTTATCAGAGAAAATTAAACATACCATGGTGGTGCACGATATTATCCCCGAATTATTTCCGGAATATATTAATAATTGGCGAAAAAAATATTATTGGTATCTGACTAAAGAAGCCATAAAAAAGACAGATAAAATTGTGGCCGTGAGTGACAACACCAAAAAAGATTTAATTAAATATTTGGCAATTGATGAGGATAAGATTAGCGTGCGATATATCGATGTTGATCCAATTTATAAAAAAGAAGTTTCAGATTTTGGTAGCCAAGCAGTTTTAAAAAAATATGAATTAGCTCCCGGCTATATTTACTCAGGCGGAGGGCTGGATAAGCGTAAAAATATTAATACATTAATTCAGGCGTATAAATTGCTTTTGGATAAAAATAAAAATATTCCCGATTTAGTAATTTCAGGAAAGTTAATGCCTCAATTGGCGCCGCTTATTATCGATGTGGAAAAAATAGTTAAAGAATTAAAAATAGAAAATAAAGTTAAAGTATTGGGTTTTGTGCCTCAAGAAAATTTGCCGGCTCTTTACGAAAACGCCAGTGTTTTTGTCTACTCATCTTTGTATGAAGGTTTTGGCATGCCACTTTTAGAGGCGATGAGCGTGGGAACTCCAGTTGCAACTTCGACCAGATCATCCTTAGGGGAAATTGTTAAAGACGGAGGAGTTTTATTTAATCCGGAAAATGTAGAAGATGTGGCGCAAAAGATTGAACAAATTTTAAACGATGAAGAGTTGAGAAATTTAAATATTGCAAAGGCGGGAGAAATTTATTGATTTTTAATTGTAAAGCGACTAATATGGGCCCCCTCTCCCCCTCTCTGAGGGGGAGAATTAAAGAGGGGGTGGGCAGTATGAAATTTTTTGAGAAATGAATCTATGTGAGCATGTCATTCCCTTGAAAAAGGGAATCTAGTTAGGAGAAAACAAAGATCCCACATAAATGAATTTCTATAGCTCTCCGCCTCCGACCAGTTGGCGGATGGGCGGATCGCTAAGAAATTCTATTTTCTGGGATGACAAGCTGAGGGCGATTAAGATTAAAACTGATTTTATGTAGTTAATGTTAGTATAGGGTTTTAAACAAGTTTAAAGAATAAAAAAGAGAGCAGTCCGGAATTTTCCAGACTGCCTCGGCAGAGTTTTCGGTTTTATTTCTTATTTATTAAGTACGCAAGAAATATTATGCAACCCCCCAAAGTTGCAATTGCAAACCCCCAGAGTGTTAATAATACGCAGCTCCAAGAGGAAAAATTCCGAATAAGCTCGATTATGTTATAAACAGAAAAGGTTCCTCTGAAAATTTCTATCGCTGAAGCTACGGCAAAAGAGAAAAGTGCAATCATGACCGAAGTCAATCCGATAATCTCTGTCGCATCTATTCTTTTTTTTCTCAAATTTTCTCCAGCAAGTTTAGTTGATATGATTTTTTCCATTTCAATCTCCCCATGAATTTGAATTTTTTTCTAAACTAACTTATTTAAAATCGTAAACATATGATGGCACAAATTAAAGAAATTGTCAATAGACTAAATACTTTGAAGTATTATCTTCTGGGAGCAAATATTATTTTGGTAGTGGCTTTGATGAGTGTTACCACTTAAAAATGTGGGAGACTTTTTATTTTTTGTAGCTCTTAGTTTTATCTTTGCCCTGTACCGACCAGGCTGGAGTTTTTTATTTTTTATCGGGACAATTGCTTTGGAGAATATAAATTTAGCACCCGAAGATTTGGGTATTGCAATCCGTCCTTATCAATTTTTAGGAATCTTGACACTGGTGGCTGTGGGTGTGCGTTATTATACCAACAGACTTAATTTTAAATTGTCACGCTTTGGGTGGACTGAATATCTGGTAGTGTTGTTTGCTTTGGGTGGATTTTTGGGAAGTTTAAATGCTTCAGGTGTCGAAGTGGCTATCAAACAATCAGTTATTATCGTTTCTTTTGCATTATTATATTTTTTGGTAAGGATTTTTATCCGTGATTTGGAGGATATTAAAAGAATCATTCCTTTTTTCTTAACCTCATCTTTTGTGATTGTAATTTATGCCATTTGGCAAAATTGGCAATTCATGCGAGGCGGAAATAATTTTGAGGTTATGCCTGGCCGAGTCAATGCCACATTTGCCGAAGCGGATTGGCTGGGGATGTTTTTGATTTTATTGCTCACGATACTGTACGTAGTGGCCTATAATTTTTATAGCAAAATGAAAATTTTAAATCTCAATTATAAAACTTATATTTTTGGCTATAGTTGTTTTGTCTGGCTTTTGATAATTTTAAGCTGGATGGCTTTGATAATAACGGTGGCTCGAAGTGCCTGGCTGGGAGCGGGAGTAGTTACGATTGGGATGCTGGGATATTTACTTTTAAAGAAAAAAATAATTTTGTCTTTGATGCTCTCCGGAGCGATTGTTTTGGCGGTGGGATTGGTTTATATTTTTAATCTGACAAATTTTCAATTAGGAAACAGAATCCAAAGTGCTGCTTCAGGCGATCAAGAAATTACCATTGCCTGTAAAGAAGATGTGCAAATTTCCAGTCCTATCGAAAACACGAATCAGTTAAAACAATATAATTGCGAGCATATTAATTTAGAGGATTTGGAAAAAGAAATGGTAGCGGGGAAAATAATCAAAAAAATATATCGCAAAGATCCTAATGTTAGCATTCGCAAGGAAATTTATAGTAAGTCGTTTGCTGAGATAAAAAATAATTTAGTTTTTGGAATTGGTTGGGGAAATATTTCTGATGTTCTGGGCAAAGACGAGCGGGGAGCAGGACTTAATTCGAGTAATATATTTTTAGAAGTCTGGTTGGGAGCAGGAATATTTGGAATAATTTCATTTTTGATTTTAATAGGATATATTTTATTGAGAGGGAAATTATTTTTTTGGAAAAAAATACTAGGCGGGAAATTTTGGCGCCAGGACAGCGGGATGGATTTTTTTCATTTGTTTTTGGTGCTGGGCGCAGTGGCGATAATCGTGCCTAATTTATTTAATGCCGGAATTATGTTAGGATTTCTGTGGGTGTGGATGGGAGTGGCTCTAGCGAGGAGCTAGAGAATTTCCAATTACAAATTTCCAATTTCCAATAAATTTCTAATGACTAAATTTTAAATTAACTAAAACCCGTTAGCTACGACTGATGGGCTAAAAAATAAGCAAATTGTGAATTTACAAATCGGTTACAGACTTATAAATTTCCTGCAGTAATATTTTCGGAATTTGTAGATTTGTAAAAGATTCGTATATTTGCAGTGATTAAAAAATGAAAATCGCAATTGATATTAGAAATATTGGCAAGCAAAGAACCGGTAGCGAAGTGGTCGTTACCGAATTGACTAAAAATATCTTGGAACTGGATAAGGAAAATGAATATTTATTACTTACCAATACGGATGATGAGTTGGTGCTGAAAAATATAAATGAAAAATTAAATTTAGGTGATAAGAAAAATGCGCAGGTTATTTCGCTCGAAGCCAAAAATAAATTTGTTTGGGCGGCGTGGACGATGCCAGTATTTTTCCGTAAAAATAAAATTGATGTTTTCCACAGCGAGTATATTTTGCCATTTTTTATACCCAAAAGAATTAAAGTAGTAACTCACATTCATGATGTTTCCTTTAAAGTTTATCGGCAGATGATTCTAAAAAAAGATTTATTTTTTTTGGATTTGTTCATTCCTCGAAGCGTCCGACGCTCGGACAAAATAATTGCCGTGAGTCAATTTACTAAGGATGAAATACTGAAATATTACAAAGTGGATGCTGATAAAATAGAAGTTGTTTTTAATTCGACAAATCTTATTGAGCGGGAAATAACTGAAGAAATGGAAAAAACTATTTGTGAAAAATATAATTTACCGGAAAAATTTATTTTGTATATTGGAACTCTGCAACCCAGAAAAAATATTCCGCTCCTTATCGAAGCTTATGCCAAGATAAAAAATAAAATTCCAGAAATAAAATTAGTCTTAGCTGGCAATAAAAACGGCCACAATTTCGATAAAAAAATTAATGAAGTTTTGTTAAAAAATGATCTGAATAAAGACATCATTTTTGCCGGATTTATCGATACAATTGATAAGGTGGTTGTTTATAAAATGGCAACAGTGTATGTTTTTCCTTCTTTTTATGAGGGTTTTGGCATACCGATACTTGAAGCGATGAGTCAAGGAGTACCAGTTTTGGCTTCAGACATTCCTCCTCATAGAGAAGTGGGTGTCAATGAAGATATTTATTTTAATCCGAATAGTATTGATAATTTGTCAGATATGTTATACAATATTTGTATTGATAAAGAAAGAAGAGAAAGATTAATTAAACTAGGATTAGTTAAAAGTAATTTTTTTTCTTGGAAGGAATCAGCTCAAAAAATGCTGAATCTTTTTAATTCATTTAATAAATAGCATAAAGGCTTAAATAACTATGAGTTTATTCGGTAAAAAAAGTATTAGTGGTTTAGAGAGTGTTGCTTCCAAAAAAGGCGGAAAGAAAAAAATAATTTTTATTGTTTTGGGAATTCTGCTTTTAATAGGCGGTGTAATTTTTTGGAAAACTGGCGGACTTTTAAATAAAATTTCTACCCAAGGCGGTATTTTTAGCAGTATAGCCAAGTCTCTGCCTGGCGTGGAAAACAATTTAAAAGGTGAGAAAGAAGGGCGGATAAATATTTTGCTTTTGGGAATGAGAGGTGAAAATGTGCCCGGAGGTGGTACTTTGGCAGATACGATTATGGTTGCAAGCATTAAGCCGGCCGATAACAAGGTTGCTTTTTTGTCTATTCCGCGCGATTTGTATGTGGATAATCCAAATTTGGGAGCCAAAAGTAAAATTAATGCTGTGTATGCGCTCGGACAACAAGATGGAAAAAATGCCGGAATTTCAAGCATGAAAGAAGTTGTTGGAAAAATTGTCGGACAAGAAATCCATTATGCGGTGGTTATTAATTTTAAAGGATTTACTGATTTGATTGATGCTGTTGGCGGGATTGAAGTAAATCTCGAGAAACCATTTGAAGAAGCCATGCAATTTAATGAGGAAAAAGTTTGCGATTCATATACTTTTACGAAGTCAACTGGAAATTTCGAATATAAATATCATACTCGCAAAGACGGTTCAAAATATATAGCCGCAACATATAAACTTTGTACAAATCCAAATGTTGAATGCGGTGGTGATTTCAAACTTCCTGCTGGAACACAAACGCTTAGCGGGGAAAAAGCGCTTTGTTATGCACGTTCTCGAGTTACGTCTAGCGATTTTCAACGAGCCAGGAGACAGCAGATGATTATTCAAAAAATAAAAGAAAAAGCTGTTTCTATCGGAACTCTGACTGATTTTGAAAAAATTAGCGCGGTATTTAACGCCTTGGGTGATAATTTGAAAACCGATCTTGCGCTTTGGGAAATGAAAAAGCTTTATGAACTGGAAAAGAATATGCAAAGTCCGGAGATTATTCAGAAGGTATTGGAAAATTCACAAGAAGGATTTCTCTATAACCCGCCAGAAACAAAGGAAGCTGGGTATATATTGCTTCCGATAGGAGATAATTATGGTACTATTAGTCAGATGTTTGATGGAATATTTCCAGTAACTGCTGCAACAAACGGAAAAGATGAATAGGATATCAATACATTAGTTTTGTAAATTGCAATTTTGACCTCATAATAACTTCCTACAAATGGACTTATCTATTATCATTACTAACTATAAAAATCCTGACTTGCTGAAACTTTGCATTAATTCTATTTTAAGTAATGTAAAAAATGTTAGCTATGAAATAATTGTGGCCGATAGCGACACTGAAGAGGAAACGGAAATGATGATGCGAGAAGAATTTCCGCAAGTTAGGTTCTTTCCGTTTTTTGAAAATGTCGGTTTTAAAAAATTGGTTAACATGGGCAGCACAAATAGTTCGGGAGAATACCTTTTGGTTTTAAATGGAGATATCTTGGCTAAAGAGAACTCAGTAGAAAAAATGCTAGAGTATGCAAAAAGTGACAAGACATTTGGGATGATCGCTCCGAGGTTGCTTAATTTTAATGGAACTCCCCAAGATTCTTGTTTTCGTTTTTACAAACTTATTACAATTGTTTATAGAAGAACTATTCTAGGAAAACTTCCATTTGCCAAAAAACATTTAGACTGGTTTTTGATGCGGGATTATGATCGAAAAGAGCCCAGGGAGGTAGATTGGGTTATGGGATCAGCTATGATGATTCCCAGAAAAGCTTTTAAAAAAGTTGGACCAATGGATGAACGGTTCTTTATGTATATGGAAGATGTGGATTGGTGCAGGCGATTTTGGGAAAATGGTTTTAAGGTGATTTATTTTCCTTTGGCTGAAATGTTGCATTATCATGGCAAGGGAAGTGGAAAAAACGGATTTTTTTATTCTATTTTTTTTAATAGATTAACTTGGGCGCATATAAGTAGCGCGGTTAAGTATTTCTGGAAATATTTAGGCAAAGAAAATCCGAGAATTAATAAAAGTAATTAAAAAA
>Ga0076247_145_pt1 | contig 7412 bp, 8 predicted proteins | sample RifGroF2_FD_67713 | JGI IMG/M metagenome (GOLD analysis project Ga0076247, IMG submission 67713) | Parcubacteria (Moranbacteria) bacterium GW2011_GWF2_35_54
TATTTCACAGGAACTTTTGGTCTGTTTTTTACCACCTCGTTAAGAGTAGCTTGATTTGCCTCAGCAGCTTTTTGAATTTTTTCCATATCCTGAGCAGTTTTGTCAAAGCTAATCACGGTAAAAAATCCCACCAAGATAGCTAACACTAAAATTACACCCACTGCTAATTCTGTCTGAATTCTCATTTTTGTTTTTGTTTAAAATATTTAGATTATTTAATAATACCAGACTCTATTAAATATTCACTTAGAGCATCTTTATAACTTCGCAGCGGATTTAGTTTTTTATTCAGCAAAACTGAGAAATACGGGCGTTTAGCCGGACGAGGAAATTCGTCTCCACTTATTGGCTCAACTTTAACCTTCTCCAATCCAGCTTGCATATACAATTCCTCTACTGCATCAAACCAGGTGCAAGACTCTCCATTGGTAATATGATAAATTCCAAATTCCTTTTTGGATTCAATTATCTCTCTAGTTTTTTTAGCTAAATCAGGAGCATAAGTAAAACAACTTGTTTCTTCATCTACCGCCTTAATAGGCTCTCCGCTCTTCAAAGCTTTCTTGCCAACTTCCAACATCATATCAAAAAAGCTTCGCTTAGCACCCTCTGTGGTGCCAGGTTTGCCAAACAATTTGGAAAGTCTGATTATATAAAATTTTTCTCCATATTTTTTTACTTCCATTTCGCCCAATAACTTGCTTTCTCCATATTTATTTACTGGAGCGGGCTTATCATCTTCAGTGTAACCAATTTCCGGCTCAAATCCAGCATGGAGTCCACAGCTTCCGCAGCTACCTGTGCAACCTGCTGGCTCAGGAATATTTGGCATCTGGGCTCCGAAAACATAATCGCTAGAATAATGCACAAAAATTGCGCCAATCTCTTTGGCAATTTTTGCTAAATATCCAGGAGCCTTTCCATTTATTTTTTTAGCCAATTCAAACTCTGCATCATTTTCCTCACACTTGTCCACGGCATTATAAGCCACAGCATTTAAAATTACCTCGGGTTTTAGTAAGATAATTTTTTCCTTAGTTTTAGCTTCATTAATTATATCCAACTCTTCCCTATCCCAAGCTGCAACTTCATAATTATTTTTGCTAAAAACATTTACCAATTCCTGCCCAAGCATCCCCTTGGCACCTAATATTAAAACTTTTTTCATAATTTATTTCAGTACAGACGCATTGCAATGCGTCTCTACCTTAAAAAATTTATAAACTTTAATTTATTTATGCAATTCTTCTGTGTTTATCATTTCTATAATCTCTTCCATATTCAATATATTTGCCTGATTTAATAGTATCTAGCCACTGTGCATTCTGTTTGTACCACTCTACGGTGTCTTTTATTCCATCCTCAAATGAAATAGCCGGCTTCCAACCAAGCTCTCTTGTCATTTTAGTGAAATCAACCGCATATCGTTTATCATGGCCTTTTCGATCTGGAACATATTCAATGTTATCTTCGTCAAATCCCATCAATTCTAAAATTTTATGAGTGATTTCTAGATTAGTTTTTTCGGCGCCTCCACCAATACAATATGTCTCCCCTATTTTTCCATGCCTAATAATTCTGTCGATGGCATCACAATGATCTTTGACATGCAACCAATCTCGAATATTTTCGCCTGTTCCATAAATAGGAAGTTTTTTACCTTCCATTAAACTAGTGATAAAAAAAGGAATTAATTTTTCTGGAAATTGATAAGGCCCGTAATTGTTAGAGCAATTAGAAATCGTGATAGGTAGCTGATGTGTATGATAGTAAGATCGCACTAAATGATCAGAAGAGGCCTTAGAAGCACTGTATGGACTTCTGGGATCATAAGGAGTCTTCTCATTAAAAGCTGAATCATTTTTTCCTAAAGAGCCGAATACTTCATCTGTAGAAATATGATGAAATCTTTTTTTGCCACTATTTTTGGCAATTTCCAACAAATTTAAAGTTCCATTAACATTCGTTCGTACAAAAGAACCGCTATCTAAGATTGATCTATCCACATGGGATTCAGCCGCAAAATGAACAACCACATCTATATCCCCCATCAACTCATCTAGAAGCAATGAATCCATTATATCACCATGCACAAATTGATAATTTGGATTTTCTTCTACATCTTTTAAATTTTCTAAATTACCCGCATAAGTAAGCGCATCTAAATTTATCACCTTATCTTGGGGATATTTCTCTAAAATGTAATGAATAAAATTTGAACCAATAAAACCAGCCCCGCCCGTAACTAATAATTTCATATTTTTTAATAATAAAAGTTATAATTCAATTTTACCATTTATATTGTAAAAATTCAACCATACACAACCATATGCCAACCATCCACGAGCGTAGACAGCTCATTTAAATTCTGTTAATATTGAAGTGATTAATTATAGATTAAAATTTGTGAATAGTAATATTAAAATTTTTGTAATAATTCCCGCTTACAATGAAGCTTCTGTGGTTAAAAGCGTCATCAATGAAATAAAAAATGCCGGTTATTCCAACATTATCGTTGTAGATGATGGCAGTTCTGACAACACTTTTCTGGAGGCCCAAAGTATTCCCGAAGTAGTTTCTCTAAAACACTTTATCAATCGCGGCAAGGGCGCGGCAGTGAAAACTGGCATTGAGGCTGCTAAATTACTCCAGGCTGATATTGCAATCACTATTGATGGCGACGGCCAGCATAATCCCGAAGACATCCGGCCTATGATTGATCAAATTAAAAAAGGATTTGATGTGGTTTTGGGCACTCGACTTAAAAATCCCAAGGGAATGCCTCCGTGGAAAATTGCCGCCAACCATTTCGGTAATTTTTGCACATGGGCTATTTATGGATTATGGGTAACTGATAGCCAATCAGGCTTTCGAGCTTATTCCAAAAAAGCTCTCGCACGCATTAAGACCACTACTGATCGCTACGAATATGACAGTGAAGTAATTCGTGAAATCTCACGCAACAAACTCAAATACACTGAAATACCAATCGAAGTGCGCTATACCAAATATTCCATGAGCAAAGCCAATAAAATGAATTTAAAAAATGGTATAAAAACATTGGTAAAAATGATAATTTATAATTAATTTTATGCTTGAACTATCTATTACCCAAATTGCAATCTCGCTGTTTGCCACACTTTTTATCGTAAATTCAATATTTAAATTTACAGCCAGAAAAAGAGGCCAGACGGTTTTTCGCCTTTTTTTCAATCTGACTATCTGGTCAGTTATTCTTTTCTTTGCCCTCTCTCCAGAAATTGCCCATTCCCTATCCCAAAAATTAGGCTTTGGAGATAATTTAAATACTTTCATTTTTATCGGATTTGTTGTCGTTTTTGTTGTTCTTTTTAAAATAATCAATATTTTAGATCGCATCGAAAGAAATGTTTCAGAAATTGTCAGAAAAGAAGCCCTGGAAAAAATTGCCAATCTAAAAATAAATTCATGACTCCTAACCATACCTTTGCAATATTAGCCTACAAGGAATCGCCCCATTTATCCGCTTGTATTCAATCTCTAAAAAATCAGCTTCAAAAAAGCGAGATTATTATCTGTACTTCCACTCCTAGTCCTTTTCTGAGAAACATTGCCACAGAGAACAATCTGCCTTTATTTATAAACCCCCGGCAAGCCGGCATAGCTAGCGACTGGAATTTTGCTATTTCTAAATCTTTTACGCAATACGTTACGTTAGCTCATCAGGATGATATTTATTTTCCCGAATATTCCCAAGAAGTGATTAAGGCTGCCAAAGCAAGGGCAGATGCGCTAATTATATTTTCTAACTACGATGAAATCGTTCATAAATCATCTCAAATTCTTATTCGCAAAAATTCATTAAATTTTTTTATTAAAAAATGCATAAATTTATTATTTTTCAGAACCACTCCATACTTAACCAAATATAAAACTCATTTTATCGCCCTCGGAAATTCAATCGGATGTCCCACTGTTACCTTTAAAAAAGATAACCTCCGAGATTTTGAGTTCGATGAAAACTTTAGCGTAAATCTAGATTGGAAAGCTTGGTTCGATTTGTCTAAAAAAGTAGGCAGTTTTATTTGGATAAATAAGACATTGGTTTCGCATAGAATTTATAACAATAGTGAAACCAGCCAAGGATTAGCCGAAAATCGCCGTCAGAAAGAAGATTTGGAAATGTTTATGAAACTTTGGCCAAGTTTTATCGCCCGCTTAATTAGCAAACTCTATAGCTTGAGCTACAAAAATAATAATTAATTTCAAAAAAATGTTTTACGTCATTATATATACTATTTTATTCTCCATTGTTACCGTAATCTCGATTTTATTAACTGGCTCACGCGCTTTTATTTCTGGCGGAGAGCTATCTCCTGCAAAAATAATAAAAATGCTTTTTGATTGGCATTTTATCTTGGGGGCAGGCTTTGCTTTTTCGGCAAGATTACTTTTTGTCATGATTAACAATAGCCTTCTAAAAATACCTCATCTAGCGCAAAGTTCAACCACTATTACAATGTTTATTACCTCCATTGCGATGGTATTTGTCATCATCGCTAACTATTATTTTTTAGGAGAAAAAATAAATACCACTCAAGGAATCGGGGCATTTGTAATTTTATTTGGAATATTTTTGATTACCCGTTAAAAAACCGCATACCCTCTAAAAAATAATCTTATTAACCTTAGTCGATATAATCCCATAAAAATATAAACAATAAGTCTGTTCCTTAAAGTTTCCCCTTCAGGGGAAAATAAACTGATTCCATAATTTTTTTCAAATTTTGGATATTTGACTTTTAACCAATTAAAAAGGCTACCAAACTCCTGGGATACTTGATGATAAGCAGACTTTCTACCTGTATACAAAAGATACCAAATTATATATCTTATGAAATAAAACTCTACTTCTTTTTTGTTAGAAACACCCATTTCCAATAGCCTGCCATGACTAGCCTCCAATAACTTCTTTACGTTTAAGTTATTTTTCATTTCTTTTTGCTTTGCGTTAGAAACTGATTGTAAATTATAAAACCAATTATAACCGCAATAATTAATAATTGATATTTTATCACTCAAATTTACCGCCAACAGATTGAAGTATACATCTTCTCCGATATTGTTATCCAAAAATTCAATTTTATTTTTTACTAAGAAATCTTTCTTGTATATTTTTGCCCAAGGTGCCATAATCATATATTTTGACCATTCAGTTGAGGCTAATCGCATTTCATAAAGCACTTTTTCCAGGGTTGTGCGCCGATAACCCCCCAGCACCAAATCTAGATCCCCTGCTGAAATTGCTTCTGCGAATATTTTTAAATATTCCTTGTCAATAAAATCATCATTATCAATAAAAACTATATATTCGCCCTGAGATAGTAAAATTCCTAAATTCCTAGCCTTAGCTACTCCTTGATTTTCTTGTTCAAAGACGCGTATTTTATCAGGGAATTTATCAAGATAAGATTCCAAAATTTTTTGAGAGCCATCTGAAGATCCATCATTAATCAAAAGTATTTCATAATCATAAAAAGAATTGCCCAAAATGCTATTTAGGCATTTAGCGATAGTCTTTTGAGCATTGTAAACTGGAATGATTATTGAAATCTTTTTATCCATAAATTAAAAATGTAAAAAATTAATTTTCATAAACCACGTCGAATACCCAATCTTCACTGATATTTTCCCCGTCAGCCGTCGCCTCGCCTTCTAAATATCTATCTTTGGAGACTTTAAAAGGAATCCTAATATCCTTCAACTCTGCTTCTATACAAAACTTCTTATTTTTAGAATCGTATAATGCTCCGAAGTTAATTAAAATATTACCGACCTCTTCTTCTGTCCAATCTAAGCTTCTCTTGCGCAATGTTTTTTCACATTTTTCATCCTTTAAAAAAAAGTTGATGTTTCCAGTGTAAATTCCCTTCTGCAAATAAATTTTTATCCCCAAAAGATTATCCTTGCTGGCAACAAATGTTTGTTTTAAATTTTTAGCAATAGTAAATACTGCTAGGCTATCCCGCTCCTCTTTAGATAAATATTTATCATAACTATATTCTCCAACCGCCTTAGATGTATCGTAGTAAATTGACCAGATGGCTCCAAGAGTACTGGCAAAAATGCCCAAGAAAAATATTACAATAATCCAAGAAAAATATTTATGAACCCAATCCCAGCGAAAATCAAACTTTGATTTATAGAAAGCTAAGATAATCAAAGGAGAAATGGCAATAAAGTATCGCCCTTGCACCCCCTGCACCTTATCCCCTCCCACCTTTGACCAAAAAACGTACATGGAAAGAAATATAAAAATAATCCCCGCCACAAAAGTCATTCCCAAGATAATTCGCTGATAATTAGATAAACTGACCTTTTCTTTTTCATTGCGTATCAATAAAATTATTCCTAAAAAGGAATCATTAAGCCATCCCGGTTTATACAAAAAAGTTTCAAAAAAGAAAACTATACTCCTGTATAAAGTATTGATTATGACAAGGATGAATCCAATTGGATTTGTCAGTACTTCTGCAAATTGCTCTGCGGGATATACTCTTTCTCGAACACCCTCAGTACTAATTGAATTTTTTTGAGCCCATAAAAATAAACCTATTCCCAAAACTAAAACAACCGCCATATATATCCAATAAAATTTCTTACCATTCATTTTTTTCCAAGGAACAATCAAAAGCAAAAGCATAACTGGAATAAAGCCAAATTTAATATTTGCTGCCAATATTGCAACCGCTCCTAATAAAAACAATTCTCTCTTGGATAATTTTTTCTCACTAATTGCTAAGCTCAACACGTAGGATATAAATAAAAATATCATTGAAATATGCAAAGCATCATAACTTAACGAAGAGTATTGTTGCACGGTCATCGGCAAAAGAGCTACTACCATTAAAATAATTTTTCCAAAAGGCAATAAGCGCAAAGCAAAATAAGTCAAAAATACAGCCACTAAAAAATTAAAAAGCCTCGCCAGATAAAAACCCCAGAGCACGGGCAAATGAAAAATTTTTGAAACTTCAATCCCTAAAACTTGAGGCAAATAGCCCAAAGGATTTGAACCACAAACAGCTCCGCTCCAAGGCGCTAATCCTTGAACATCTTTCTCAAAAAGAGCTTTTTTTATTTTACCCATACTCACCTTTTCTTCACCACTGACGCTCATCTTCATGGGCTTTAACTCTTCAGGAAGTCCTAACGCATCTGCGTTGATTTTATCGCCACAAGCCAAAAAATCGCCCTGCGATATTCCCCAAGCTCGATAAAAATGCGCCCCTTCATCAGGCACACCGGCAAAAGGAGGGTTAAAAAAGACCATACAAAAACCAAACAATAATGCCAATACTAAATACAAATTTTCTTTTTTTATAGTTTTTATTTTTTCCAACATATTTTATTTTAAAAATAAATTTTATTTA
>Ga0076247_171_pt1 | contig 7221 bp, 8 predicted proteins | sample RifGroF2_FD_67713 | JGI IMG/M metagenome (GOLD analysis project Ga0076247, IMG submission 67713) | Parcubacteria (Moranbacteria) bacterium GW2011_GWF2_35_54
AGCCAAGGCTCAAAAAAATAGTTTATTGGTCCAAACTCAGGGAGATGAGGCTACTTATCAAGCCAAATTGGCCAAGATAGAAAAACAAAAGCAAGAACTCTTGGGCGATATCGATGATTTGTATAATGCTAACTTTGCTGAGATAAGCGCGCTTGCTTCTGGACTCGAAAAACCCAGCAGTGGACTGGCTGCTACCGGATGGTATTATTCCCAAAAAGATTCTCGTTGGGGAAATGAGACCATTGGAAATTCTAAATCAAAAATGAAAGATTTGGGTTGCGCCGTTACATCTGTAGCGATGGTTTTTACTTGTCATGACGAGCGTATAAATCCAAAACAATTATCCGATAAACCGATTTTTTCTTGGGACCTAATTAATTGGCCGAGGAGTTGGAATGGATTAACTCTTTCTAGTAGCACAGCGCACGCCGGAGTCAGTTGGGGTACCATTGATAAAGAAATAAAAGAGGATAATCCGGTTATTGTATTTATAAATGCCAGGAATGGGGCAGGGCATTATGTAGTAATCCATCACAAGGCTGATAACGGCAAATATGTAGTGCATGACCCATATTGGGGGGCTAATATTTACCTTGATTCAAGCGTAGAATTATTATCCAAATTATATAAAGTTTCTATTGGAAAAAATGCTATCAATCAGATGATTGTATATAAATAGGGAAGATGAACAATTTTAAATTTTGAATTTTGAATTTCAAATCAAATTTAAATAATTAAATGACTAATTTGCTAAGTGTCTTTGCGAGACGGTACTCCGTCGTGGCAATCTAGAACTAGCAGAAAAGAATTTGATTAATGCACATCCCAATTTTTTAATTTTTTATTACCAGTTTCTAACTAAATCCCCTATGTCGCACAATCTGTTAAATAAAAGATAGCTTTAGAATAGGTGATTAAATAAATTAAGGCCCTATGAAAAAATTTAAACCAGTTAAAGGTCAAACGGATTATACCAATATCCATTGGGCGCCGGTTATAAATTGCGTTTTAGAATTTAAAGGTAAAATTTTAATTGTTCAAAGAAATAAAAATTTAAATTTTTATCCAAGTTATTATAATGGAATTTCTGGATTTTTAGATGATGATAAAACATTAAAAGATAAAATAAAAAATGAAATCAAAGAAGAATTAAATCTAAAATCATCAGAAATTAAATCAATCGAATTGGGAAATATTTTCCACCAAAGCGCTCCAAAATATAATAAGACTTGGATAGTTCATCCTGTCTTAGTGCACATAAAAACAGATAAAATAAAACTTGATTGGGAAGCGCAAAATTTTAAATGGATAGATATGAACGATGCTGGTAAATATAAATTATTGCCGGGCTTTGGTCGTGTGCTGAAAGAAGTTAAAAAAATATCTAAAATTGAACGATTTTAGATACATATATGTTACCCATATAACTCAAAAAAATAATCAAAAAAAATTGCTTAAAAAAAATCGTTTTTTGGTCAAATTAGGGTACATAGATGTACCCCTCATAATATTAAAAAATGACGTTTTTTTGATCAATTTTAAAATAGTAAAAAAATAACAAAAAACAATTATTTTAGATACATAGATGTACCTCAGATTATTTTAAAATTTTATTTTTTATAATTATATTTTAAAGCGCTCATTAAAAAATATTTTTCATAACAATATTTTATAATTTAAATAATAAAAGTAAGATCAGTATCGCGCTTGCTTTTTTTGCATATGCTAGGGGAGTGATGAAATAATTAAAAATGTAAACATAAGAATTAAGATAGGCTTGTACTAGAATAATAACTTTATTAGTTTCGGAGATAGGTTAATGTACCCTAGAAAAAGTTTGCGGGGCTTAGAAGCTGTTATATTGAGTCATAAGAGTCACTTAAATACATTAAATGGTATGACATTAAATCGGAATTGAAAATATTTTAAATTATAATTTTAAGTTTAATTTATCTAAATTCAATTTGTTTATTGACTTATTATATGCTATTTAAAAACGTTATATAAGCTGTTAAAGAGCATGAAAAGAATACTTACAAAGGCATTCTAGATGCTCAATAAATCAAGTAAATAAAGGTCTTTTCTCTATCGTATGTCGTAAAATCTACATTGTACGACATATCGAATATATAAAGAAACCGCTTTCCTGTTATTCATCCCCTAGGCTCATTTATGAGTACTTTGGGAATAAATGTTACAGGAAAAGCGGTCGTGGATTTTTCTCGTCTAATCGAAAAATCGAATAAGTGTCCCTGCGCCGAGTGTCATTACTTCGCGTCCAGAGCTCAAGATTATGCTCTTTTCGTTAAATCTGATGCATTCGATCTTAATTTGGCAGTAATTCTTTTGCCAATCAAATTATTTTTTTCCACAGCAGATAAATCTTTTATTTTTTGGAATTCTTCCATTGACATTGTTATCCTTCCCTTTTAAATAAAAATAATTTTTTATGAGCATTTTTTAAATGCCCACACCTCTCCCCTGTTTAACTTCAAACATTATACTAATAAAAAAGAACTACCCTGCGTTTCTAATGAAATACTAGCATAAAATAGCCCTTTTGTCAATTTTTTTTGGTGTAACTCCTCACTGACCCTTAATGGCAAAAACCAAGCTGTCTAGTCCGTCTTTGCGATGTTTAAATTATCCTTGTGGATGATTTAAAAATCCTGACGTGGCAATCCAGGATTTAGATTAAATGATCTATTTATGTTTTCTGGACTGCCACGTAAATTCCGAGTACAGAATTTACTCGCAGAGACGAGTTAATTTAAAAACACCTCTCTGGTGAAGGTGTTTTTAAAGATTTTAATTTTATGAAAATATTTAGAGTTTCATCCAAAAAGCTTCTGTTTCAGCAGGGATAAATCCTAGCGATGCATAGAGATTTCTAGCGGCCACTCTGCTTGGATTGCTAGTTAAGCTGATTGATTTTAAATTTTCTTCTTTAGCAACTGCAATTAGCTCTTCTACTAATTTTTTACCCAGTCCCCCACCTCGATAGACACTGCTAACGACGATGTCTTCTAATTTTCCCACCAAGCCTCTTGTCGGCACAGGATAGATTGCTAGTGCTCCAAATCCGATAATGTCACCTTCGCTTTCAATCACACGGCAACGAACTGCCATATTATTAATCAAAAGACTGGGTTCAAAATTAACCGGACCATCAGTTAATTCTTTTAATAGTTCCATTACCTTGAGAGCATCTTTCTCTTCAAAGGGTCTTATGTTGAACATATTTTTAAGATTATTATTATGTATCTATATTAACATATTTAATTTATGGGATGCAAGATAATTATTTCTTTAAATTAATTTAAAAAAATTGTTAGCCATAAAATAATTGTTCCTGAAACCACAGTTCCTCCCAATAAAAGAGGTAAAGATTTTTTAGCTGGAAAATCAAAAACAAAAGCAGCTACAGCTCCCGTTAAGCCGCCAAATAATGGCACAGGCGTAGCCGCTAAAATAAAAATAGCCCAAGGTCCATATTTTTTTATTTTTTTATTAGTTTTTTTCTTGGTGTGTCTAAATAGCCATTTAAAAAACACATCGAAAAATTTAATGTGCTGAGATAGAGATTTGGAAATTGGATCAAGTAAAAAAACTATTAGTATCATAGCAAAATAAGTGCCAAAGATGGAATAAAGCCATGCTAAAAATGGATTCAAGTGATAAACTTTAATAGCCAAAGGGATAGAGGCTCGCAGTTCAATTAAAAAAGTCGCCCAGTTTTTGGGAAAATCGACAAACCAATTTATTACAATATCTTCCATGGATAAAAAAATTTGTATTTAATAAATATATTTTAACATTATGCGGGATAAATACCAACCCCCTCCCTAATAACCTCCCCCTTAGGTACAAGATGGAGGGGAAGGAGAATTATGTTATTTGGGAGTATTGGTTCGATAATTTTCAATCGCTTTTTTGATAGCGTCGGCGGCGAGGTTACTGCAATGCATTTTTAGTGCTGGAAGTCCGCCAAGCTCGTCAGCGACTTGTTGATTGGTTATTTTATAAGCTTCATCTAATGTTTTGCCCTTAACCATTTCGGTGGCCATCGAGCTAGTAGCAATTGCTGCGCCACAGCCAAGAGTTTGGAATCTTATATCCTCGATGATTTCTTCCCCAGCTTCATTTTTATTAATTTTTAAATAAATTTTCATAATATCCCCGCACTTGGGATTACCGACAGTGGCTTCCCCATCGGCATTTGATAATTCTCCCAAATTGCGAGGTTTCATAAAATAATCTAAAACTTTTTTTGAGTACTGCATAAGGTTCATTAAAGCATATTAACATTTTAACATTAAAACATTTAACTGATTGTTGAATTATTAATTATTTTTACGAATTTACAAATGAGAGAAAACTTTGATCTCAGGAATTTGTATATTTGTACTTGATTTGTAGATTTGCGGTTTATTTAAATTCGGATAATACATTGCCAGAAATTTGTCTCAAGCGCGCCACGATTTCTTTTATTTTTTCAATTGTGAAATCAATCTCTTCTCGAGTAGTATGCTTGCCTAGAGTTAGTCGCAAACTGCCATGAGCTTGTTCATGGCGAAGTCCCAAAGCCAAAAGTACATGCGATGGATCTAGCGAACCAGATGAGCAAGCCGAGCCGGTGGAGGCACAAATTCCTTCCATATCCAGAGATAGAAGCAACCCCTCCCCTTCTATATTATCAAATCTAAAATTAGCGTTATTAGGTGAACGTTTTTCTCGGTGTCCGTTTAGATATGAAGCTGGAATTTCTTTTAATACCCTCTCAATTAAATAATCTCTAAGTTTTTTAATTTCCAAAGCGTTATTATTTTTTATTTCATCAACGGCTATTCCCAAACCGACAATGGCGGGGACATTTTGCGTGCCGGCGCGCAATTTAAATTCTTGAACTCCGCCAGTTTGGATGCTTTTAAAGGGTGTTCCTTTTTTGATGTAGAGCGCTCCCGCTCCCTTGGGTCCATAAAATTTGTGAGCTGAAAAAGAAAGCATATCTACGCCTAATTTTTTTGTATCGCAATCTAAATAATTTAGGGCTTGCACGGCATCGCTGTGGAATATTATTTTATTTTTTCTATTAGAATTTAATTCTTTAATCAAATTTCCGATCTCAACAATAGGTTGAATTGTGCCAATTTCGTTATTGACGTACATTATTGAAATAAGTAAAGTGTTATCTCGAATGCTAGATTTTAATTTTTCTAAATCGATCAAACCTTCGCTATCAACTGGCAAAAAAGTAGCCTCAATTAACTCTGCTTTTTCAAGACTTTCGATGGTTTCCAATACGCAGTGGTGCTCGATAGTAGAAGTTATAAAATGGGGCTTAGGGGCGTTTTTACCGTTTTTTGCGCAATAGTGGCTCAATGTTCCGCGAATGGCTAAATTATTGCTTTCTGTGGCTCCAGAGGTGAAAATTATCTCACTTTGCTTAGAGTTCAAAATTTTAGCCACTTTATTACGAGTTTCGTCTATGGCAGCATTGGCGGTTTGGCCCATATTGTGAACTGAAGAAGGATTGCCGAAATCATTAGAAAAATATGGCATCATTTTCTCTAAAGTTTCTTTGTCCACTGGCGTAGTAGCGGCGTAATCTAAATATATTTTTTTCTGCATATAATTTTTGCTTTATCAGTCTCCAGCCCCCTCCTCTTAGCAAGGGGAGGGTTGGGGAGGGGTTTGATAAAATTATTTTGTTATCAAATCACTTAATTTTATATTATCTAAAGTTCTTTTAATTTCTTGGCTCAACTTTACCCAAACTTTTTTGGAAGCGCATTGGTTATTTTTACATTCCGGACTGTTGCATTTAGTAGGTTCAATTTTTCCTTCCAAAGTCTCTACTATTTCTCCGACTGTTATCTTATTTGGTTCTCGTGTAAGGGTATATCCCCCACTCTTTCCTTTTTGACTGACGATGATGTCGGCTCCGCGAAGTTTGATAAAAATTTGCTCCAAATATTTGGCGGAAATATTTTCTTCTAGAGATATTTCTGGGATACTTCGCAAATACGGATAATCGCGAGCCAGGACAACCATGGCGCGCAACCCATATTCAGCTTTAGTGGAAAATTTCATATTCTTTATTCATACTATTTTACTATGCTTTCAGTATAATAAGTTTTACTTTAGTTGTCAAATCTAAATCATGTAACTCCTCGCTAGCCCTTTTAGAACAAACAAATGTAGGTATGTCTTTGCGATGTTCAAATTATCCCTATGGATGATTTAAACCCGTGGCAATCTAGGAATAATATTGCTTAATTAAGAATTCTATTTTTCTGGACTGCCACGCAATTTGAGAGTACTCAAATTACTCGCAGAGACGGGTAAAAAAAGATATAAGAGAGAGGTCAGTGAGGAGTTACTAAATCATGAAGCATATAGCATGCAACATACAGCATTGGGCACAATATTAGCCTTTATAATATGCTTAGTCTTTTATATTAAAAACAGAGATATATCTATATCGATAGATTTATCTCTGCTGCCGGACTCTGATTCGGTATTTTTTTTCAGGGATGATTTTTAGATAACATCCGCTTGTATATCTTTAAATACCCCTTGTTTGTTCTTATCTTTTCACCATCTAAGGGCAATCGAAAAACTGATTGAGTGCGCTTTTTTTCTGGCTTTTCGATAATCTCCCCCACTACATTTTTTCTACAAAAAGTTTTAAATTCCCACGTGCCTAATCCGACAATGTTTTCTTTTATTAGCAATCCTTTCCGATGAAGTTCAAGCAGGGTTTTTGATATGACTCCTGAATGATTTTTATTTTTAGGATCTATGAAGCGCCATTTCCGCATCTTATCGTATATAAACACTCTGGATGCGAATTTCTCCGGAGGGAGAAGACTTAAAATCAAAAGACATATCTTTTCCCACTGCATTCTTTTATAAAAGATGCGGAGTTTTTTGATTTCTTTTTTTATTTCTGCTTCTGATTTTATCATATCCAACCTCTTGTTTTTGAAATTTTATATTCAACCAAAGAACTGCAATAAAATTAACTATATAGCTTTTATCAAAATAGTCAACAAAAAATAAAACAGGAGCTAAGTCTAAAAACGACTTACTCCTGCGTGATTCCCTTGTGGCCTAAGCTTAGGCGCAGGCGGTTGGTTTCCGATTGACTCTTTTTAACCGAAAAAAATTACGCAATGATAGCTTTTTCCTTTTGGGAGGAAAAAGAATTTTCCTAGC
>Ga0076247_175_pt1 | contig 7207 bp, 8 predicted proteins | sample RifGroF2_FD_67713 | JGI IMG/M metagenome (GOLD analysis project Ga0076247, IMG submission 67713) | Parcubacteria (Moranbacteria) bacterium GW2011_GWF2_35_54
GTAGTTAATATAGAAAAAAATGGCCAGAAAAATTATATCGGTGGAAATGTTTTTCTTGAAATTGGTTTCGCTTACGTAAATAAGAAAAAAATATTTATGTATAACGATTATCCGCTAAAAGGAGAATGTAAATATTTAGATGAAATAGAAGCCATGCAACCAATTGTAATTAATCAAGATTTAAGTAAAATTATTTAATAAAATAATAAAATGCCTAAAATTTGTGATCATACAAGTGTGGGAATGTTGGTTTGGAAAGAAGGAAAACTATTGCTGATAGAGCGAAAGAAATTTCCGTTTGGTTTTGCTCCGCCAGCTGGACATGTAGATGGAGATACTTCTTATGAGGAGGCTGCTGAGAGAGAGCTAGGGGAAGAGGTTGGACTGAAAAGTTTAAATTTAGAAATGTTGGTTGAGGGGAAAAAAGAAAATTATTGTCGGAGAGAAGATGGCAGCTGGCATTATTGGAAAATTTATAAAGCTGAAACAAAAGGAGAAATCCAAAGAAGCTTGGATGAGACAAAACAAGCAGTGTGGTTGTCCGTAGATGAAATAAAATCATTGAGCCAAAGAACTGAAAAATATCTAGCAGGTGACATCTCAGAGAAAGACTGGCAAGATAAGCCAGGAATAGAAGTTGTTTGGTGCGAGTGGTTCAGAAAACTAAAAATAGTTTAAAAAATATTATGAAGATAATGACATATTCAGAAGAAATTGAGGCGGTAATGCCGGTAGTAATAAATAGTGATTTAAGTTTGATAAAATAAGTTGACTATTTTGGAGTTAAAAGTTAGAATTTATAAGGGGAGATGGTTGAATTGTTTAAATATTATGGATGACAATGAGATTTCTCCACTTCTAAATTTATGAGTACATAAATTTATTCGGTCGAAATGACACATTTTGAATTATTGCATTATTTGAAAATTTAAACATTAAAAATTCATTTGAAATTTGAAATTAAAAATTTGAAATTTACAAATAGGGTGTATAGCTCAGCTGGTTAGAGCACTCGCATGACATGCGAGGGGTCTCTGGTTCAAGTCCAGATACGCCCACCTTTAGCACCCCCTCTGCCTATCGGCATCTCCCCCTCAGGGAGGGGGAGAGGGAGGGCACTTGAAAGAAGTTATTTTTAATCGCGTAATATAAGTCGAAATGATTAACTTAGAAGAATGCGAAGGAAAAGAAGACAACGAGCTAGTGCGATTGTCTTTAAAAAATCAGGAATATTTTTATTGTATAATTTCTCGTTATGAAAAAATGATCGGACATTATATCCAAAGAATATCCTCTCTGTCCAAAGAAGATGTGGAAGATATTCTGCAAGAGGTTTTTATCAGTGTCTACAAAAATTTGAATGATTTTGATAATGGACTGAAATTTTCTTCTTGGATTTATCGAATCGCCCACAACAAAACCATCAGTGCTTGGCGAAAGAAAAAATCTAGGCCACAATCAATTTTAAAAAATGAAGATACAGAGTTATTTGATTTTATTGCTAGTAGCGAGGACATTTTGGGTGATTTGGAAAAAAAACATAGCGCCCAAGAATTACACTTAATACTGGAAACATTGGATGAAAAATATAAAGAAGTTTTGATTTTAAATCTCGGATATCTTAAAAAAACCGATGGGTACGGTGGCGACGTTGATAAATAGAGCCAAGAAAAAACTTCGAGATGAAATATTGAAGCAAGGTATTAAATAGAATAATTTAAATATTATGAATGATAGAGCTAGCGAAATTTTAAAAAACATAGAGGCGAAAAAAATAAAGCCTGCGCCTAAGTGGAAATTTTTACTGAAAGACTATTTGGTTTGGAGCTTGTTTGGGTTGAGCACTCTCGTAGGCGCCCTGGCGACAGGTGTGATAATTTTTATTTGCAATGATCATGATTGGGATATTTACACCTATTTAGGAAAAAGTTTTTGGTCCTATGGATTAATTTTAATACCTTATTTTTGGATAATTATTTTGGTTTTGTTAGGTTTATTAGCCTACTTTAATTATCAACATACCAAAAGAGGATACTTACTAAATCCTTACCTAGTTATAGCAGGGAGTATCTTCGCCAGTATATTTTTAGGATGGCTTTTGTTTAGCAGCGGGATAAGTGAGCGAATGGATAAATTTTTTGCTGGGAATATTCCTTATTACCAGGGAACGGAAGTAAATAAGCAAATTTTTTGGTCCAATCCGGAAAAAGGCTTGCTCTCGGGAGAAATTGATAAAATTAAAAATAGAGACAATTTTACTCTGACAGATTTCAGAGGCAAGCAATGGGAAATCAGAGGGAATAATATTATTTGGAAAGAAGGAGTTGATATGAGAATGAATGAACGGGTAAAAATTATTGGAAAAGTTGGCAATGAAAAAAATGTTTTTCGCGCGCAGGAAGTGCGTCCGTGGGGTTGCGGTTGCCGTTTCTGCGGGGGCGGGCAAAAATATCAACATGAGTCTTGTAACATAGATACAGATAACGGAAACTTTAGGGGAGAAAATGCAACGTGTAATACCAAATAAACTAAATCTATCCTACAGTGTTTGTCATCTTGAGCGGAATTGATCCGCCAGCTGGCGGAGAAATGAAGTCGAAAGATCTAGGCTTAGATTCCTCGATTTCGTTCATCCTCCTTGGGGTAACAGTGTTTAAGTTGATTCGGTATAAGTCTGGATATTAAAAAGCAACTTTAAATTTCAAAACACAAAAACACACCAATATATTAGTATGTTGGTGTGTTTTGTTTTGTGTTGATAATGAAAGAAACTTTAATAGAGAGCGTAATACTATATTGAAATTGGCCATTTCATTTTAATTAGTAAGATAATTCAAAAAATATGGGAAAAAATAAAAAAGTAGTACTGGCTGGGTTAATCCTAGCTTTTGCTATCGCTACGGGATCATATTCCTTAGCTAGCGCTTACAGGGGAGATTACACTCAAAAAGGACCGAATTATTCTCCAGAAAGGCATGCTTTAATGCAAAAAGCCTTTGAGACCAATGATTACAATCTTTGGAAATCACAAATGGATGGACGAGGCGCAACCAGAGTGATAAATGAAAGCAATTTCTCTAAATTTGCTCAGGCGCATAATTTGGCGCTAGCGGGAAATTATGCAGAAGCTAACAAGATTAGAACAGAATTGGGGTTAGGCAATGGAAACGGTACTGGCAGTGGCGGGAGAGGAGCACATTGTTTATATAATAATTAACTATCCTATAATAAAAGGAAAATTATAGGATAAGAATTGTAAGCGTGGAGCTTGAAATTTCGTCACTCGCTTCCCAAGAGAAGGATTACTTTCTCTTGGTAGCTCACTAGAAATTATAAAAAAGAGCCTTGTTTGTTGGCGTTAAAGCTGATGAATCGAGGCCTTTTTATTTGATAAATTTTTCTTAATTAAGTATAGGCAAAGATGTTTTTATCTTGTATAATACATAAAGAAGAACAAGCTTAATAAATCCCGTCGCTCGCGAGTGACAGGATAAATTGTTTTTATTTGAGTTTATATTAAATTTTAAAAAATAACCAATGTTTAAGATAAATAATTTTCAAAATAAATTCTCCAGTCTTTTTTTAGTAGTAGGATTTTTCGCTATAGTTTTGCTGGGTATCGGTGGTATATTAAACAAAGCCCAAGCCCAAGAAAATAATGCCGATAAATATATTTTTGTTTTTGTCAGAGAAGGTTGCAGTGCTTGCGCGAGAGAAGAGGCTTTCTTAAAAAATATAAAAGACAAAAATATAAAAATTACTCTTTTGGATATTGATAAAAAGGATAATTATGATAATTTTTCAAAGATAATTGAAAAAAATAAATTATCCAAACTGGTGGGTTTTGATAGCGCTGAATTGACTGGAAAGAAAATACTTAGCTTGGCTGATGAAAATTATAAGGATGTAGGCAACTATTTAGAAGAGCAGTCGCTCACGGAAAATAACGCCCAGGGGGTTTGCCAATTGAGCGGGGAAAGCGCTTGTTCTCAGGGTGAAATAAAAAAAGATACATTGGAAAAAGTAAAAGTGCCTTTTGTTGGAGTGATTGAAACAAAAGATTTTTCGCTATTTTCACTGGCAGCTCTGCTAGGCTTTATCGACGGATTTAATCCTTGCGCCATGTGGGTGCTGGTGGCATTTCTAATCGCACTTTCGCAAGTTGGTAATCAATTTAAAATGATTGTGGTGATTTCATGATTTTAAATGTGTGGTATAAGACTTGGGATTTTATAAAATTAGACTGGCTAATGCTTCCGCTAGTGGGGATTTTGAGCTTGGGTGGGGGAGTTTATTTTCTCTATAAATTTAGAAAAAATAAGGGACAATTAGTGTGTGATGTGACGAGTATCGAGCATCAAAGAAAAACTACCAGCAAAATAAAAGATATTGCCACCAGACCGTTAAATATTATTGGTGCTTTTATAATTATCGGCTTGGCTTTTTCGGTTAATATAATCGAGTTTGCTTGCTCAGTTGGGCTGGCTCAGTCATTTACTAAAATATTAGAATTAAATGATTTAAGTTTTTGGACTCAACAATGGTATACTGGGATTTACACCTTGTTCTATATGGTGGATGATTTTATTGTTTTCGGTTTAGCGATTTTTGGTTACAGGAAATTTTATCAATTTGGCGCTAAATATTCCAATTTAGCCTTGCTGATTGGAGGCATTATTTTGATAATTTTAGGAATATTAATGATGAGCGGTAAAAATGTATTTGTGTTTTAAGGTCCAACTTTTCCCCTCTCCCCCTCATCGAGGGGGAGATGCCGACCCGCTTCGCAGTAGCTTTAGCGAGGCGAGTAGGCAGAGGGGGTGTTGCGTACCTTCTAAATTAAAAAATAAGTAATATTTAATTTTATAGACTTTATAAATTTATGAATAGTATTAATAAAAAAGTTAGAGTAAGGTTCGCACCCAGTCCGACTGGACTTATTTATTTGCCAAAAAAAATAAGGGCGAATTTATTGTTCGAATAGAAGACACGGATAAAAAAAGAGAAATTGAAAATGGAATTGAAAAAATAATCGATATCTTAAGATGGGCTGGCTTTGAATATACCGAAGGAGTAGTTAAAGAAAATGAAAAAATTATTCAAAAAGGAGAGCATGGACCCTACATTCAATCCGAAAGACTATCAATTTATCAAGAACATGCTCAAAAATTAATTGAAAATGGCACAGCTTATTATTGTTTCTGCAGCGAAGAAAGACTTGAAAAATTACGTCAAGAGCAAACAGATGCCAAAAAACCTCCAATGTATGATAGAAAATGCTTAGATTTAACAATAGAAGAAGCTCAAGCTAAAATTAAAGCTGGCAAATCTTTCGTTATTCGTCAAAAAATAAATAAAGAAGGTGTTACCAGTTATGACGATTTAGTTAGAGGAACTATCGAATTCAGAAACGAACTATTAGAAGACCAAATTCTTATAAAATCCGATGGCTATCCAACTTATAATTTTGCCAACGTTGTTGATGATCATTTGATGGAGATAAGTCATGTTTTTAGAGGCGAAGAATATGTTTCTAGCACTCCGAAATATATTCAACTTTACCAAAATTTTAATTGGCCAGCTCCTCAAACGGTTCATTTGCCATTACTTCTTAATAATGACAAAAGTAAGCTTTCTAAAAGACAAGGAGACGTTTCCGTAGAAGATTATATTAAAAAAGGATACTTGAGAGAAGCTATTATAAACTTTGTCGCCCTTTTAGGTTGGAATTTAGGAGATGGCAGTGTGCAAGAAATTTTTTCTATTGAAGAACTAGAAGAAGCTTTTGATGTGAAAAGAATTCATAAAGCAGGTGCTATTTTTGATCTTAAAAAATTAGATTGGATTAATACTCAGTATATAAAGAAGCTTTCCGTAGATGATTTATATATTCAAGCTTTACCTTTTTTAGAGCAGAAAGATTTTTATAATAACGCTAGTGTTGATAAAAAAACTGAAAATTATCTAAAGAAAATTTTAACTGTCGAGCAGGATAGATTGGTAAAATTATCCGAAGTAGGGGAGGAGAATAAATTTTTCTTTATGGAGGCGGATAAAATTGTAATGAGCGCTGAGGATATGCGCTGGAAAGAAAATTCCGATGAAGATACAAAAAATAATCTAGAAAAAGCTAAAAATGTTTTAGAAAATATTGCGGAAGAAGATTGGACACTGGAAAATATCGAGAAATTATTATTGGAGGTTGCTGGTGACAAACGCGGGGATTTACTTTTTCCACTACGCGCGGTATTAACTGGAGAGAAAAAATCACCCTCACCCTTTCAGGTATCTTGGGTTTTGGGACAGTCAGAATCTCTAAATAGAATTAAAAATGGAATTAAAATTTTGCAATAAGACGAAAGCAGGCCTGTTCTTTGCGATGCTTGAATTATCTCTAAAGATGATTCAAGGTACACTCAAATTATTACTCGCAGAGACACAAATAAAAAAACCATGAAAAAAACCATGAAAAAAACAACAATTTACATTAGCGGATTATTTCTGATGATTGTTTTTTGTAATATAAACATAGAAAGTGCTAGAGGTGATGAATGTAGTGCCCTAGGAACTAGTACGGAGAGAGAGCAATGCAAATGCAATCAAAAAGAGAATGCCGAGGAAGCAAAAATATGTTTGGAAAAAATTTCGAATAACTTAGATGAAAAAGCGGCTACTTATGAAAAAATTCTTTTGTTGAAACAAAAACAGAAATCTCTTTTGGGAACGCAGATAAATAGTCTAAACACTGAAATTGTCGATATAAAAACTCAGATAAAAGAAAATTCAAGTAGAATTGAAGGACTCAATAAAAAAAATGATGAGTTGCAAGCGGAAATAATAAGAAATGATTTTCTGATTCAAGGGCAACGAAAAATTTTAGCCAATGTCATAAGATCCTGCCAATTGTTTTTAATATAGAGAATTTTTCTGTTGTCGCTAAGACGGGTGATTATTTTGATCAAACTAGCGATAAAATAATGGAAATAACTGATAGCTTAAAGCATTTTCAGAATGAAATAAAGAATTCCCAAAATGAAATCTCAAAGAATAAAGAAGAGTTGGCAAAAGTTAGTATGTCGCTAGAAGAAGAAAACACTAAGCTACTATCAGCCAAGGCTCAAAAAAATAGTTTATTGGTCCAAACTCAGGGAGATGAGGCTACTTATCAAGCCAAATTGGCCAAGATAGAAAAACAAAAGCAAGAACT
>Ga0076247_166_pt1 | contig 7154 bp, 8 predicted proteins | sample RifGroF2_FD_67713 | JGI IMG/M metagenome (GOLD analysis project Ga0076247, IMG submission 67713) | Parcubacteria (Moranbacteria) bacterium GW2011_GWF2_35_54
CCCGTTTGCCGTGGGCCTAAACCCACTCGACTTGCATGCCTTATCCACGCCGCCAGCGTTCATCCTGAGCCAGGATCAAACTCTCAATAAGAAAAGTTTCGAAAAACTTTTCATAAAACTCACCAAATGAATTACCTTACGATAATTCAGGTAAAAATTAAAAAGATTTTTAAATCCGTTTAAAGCTCTCTCTGAACATTAGCAATTGTTTTAAAAAAAACAATTAAAAATTTTAAATATAGGGAACCACAAAAAATTGTGATTATTTGAATAATAAATTCCATTCGAAAGAAATTTATTATTACAGTTCTTATACTACATAATTATCTATTCCATTGCTTGTTTTTTACAAACAAACAAAAACGCATTTCCGAAAGTAAAAATTTTATTTCAGAAACGCATATTTATTCACCCGTATTTTCAAGTAGAAATTGCTTTTCTCGATTGCTTACCCATATTAGCAAGATAACATTTTCTTGTCAAGTCTTTTTATAAACTAAAAGCTAGACTTCAGAAATGAGCCTCATTTTAATCAAAATAAGTCAATAAATACCCTATATTTTGAGGTATTTTCTGATAGATATCATACTACTAATCAGCCCAATAAATAAACCGGCAAACAGTACAATTAAACTAATTTTCCATAAGTTACTCAAATAAAAACCTACCATTTCATTTTTAGCCATCACTCCTTGAGCAACCGGAATTCCGCCATAGGCAACCGCCGCAATGAAAAATATAGCGATGAGTGCTGCAAAAAATCCATAAAACATTCCTTCAAAAATTGATGGTATTTTTATATAAAGATTGGAAGCTCCCACAAGTCTCATAATATCAAATTCTTTCTTCCTCGCATAAAGGCTGATGCGAATAGCGCTAAAAGTAACCAAAATTGCAATTGAAATAAAAACCAATCCTGCCGTCAATCCAATTTTTTGCATTACAGAAATGATATTTCCCAATCTAGCAATCACCGATTTATTTTTTCCATAATTAATTCTGTCAATTTCATTCTGATAAGTATTCTCCATATATTGAGCCAACTGCTCATATTGTGTCTGACTCTTAGCTGTTAACCTATTTCGCGAAGGGCATCTGAAATGGTTTCATTGTTCTCATTATTTTTGGAAAATTTTTCCAGAGCAACTTCTTTATTCACATATTCCACCGAAGATAATTCCGGCCGTTGCTCAATATCTTTTTTTATCTCATCAATTCTCTCTTCTGTTACACTGCTTTTAAAATAAACACTAATATTCACATTTTTTTCGATGTTTTCAATCAGCTCTTTGGCACTCATCCCGATAAATAGAGTAGTTCCAATTATAAACAAAGACAGCGCCAAAACACCAACTGTGGCTACCGTTAGCCAGGTATTGCGCTTAAAGCTTACCCAACCATATTTAATCGCTCTTTTTAATTTTAAAAATTTCATAATTTATTTTTTCCATTTCCCTCTCCGAGGGGGTGGAGAATCGTAATTTATTTATTTGCAGTGTAATTTTATATCTACAATATTTTCAGTAAAATAGAATTTAAATTCGTGGGAGTTTCTAGATTAAATATTTCCCTGGATTTTGATCACTTACAATTTTACCTGCTTCCAAGGTAATTACCCTTCGCTTGGCCATATTTACAATATCATTATCATGCGTCGCCAAAATCACCGTCGTTCCCATGCTATTGATTTTCAATAACAATTTCATTATTTCCATGCTCGATGCCGGATCAAGATTTCCCGTTGGTTCATCAGCGATAATTACATCTGGACGGTTAATCAAAGCTCGCGCCAAAGAAACTCTCTGTTGCTCGCCTCCGCTTAATTGCTGAGGATATTTACTGCCCTTTTCCAACAAGCCAAACACTGCCAAAATTTGAGGGACTGTTTTATTAATTTCTTCATCAGTCTTGCCAATAACTTCGGCGGCGTAAGCTACATTTTCAAAAACTGTCTTATGGGACAAAAGTTTAAAATCTTGAAAAACTGTCCCAAAATTCCTACGATAAAACGGTAACAATTTTCCTCTGATTTCATCCGTGCTTCTCTCTCCATAGCAAACTCGACCCTCATCCGGAAATCCTTCTGCATAAATCATTTTAACCAAAGTAGTTTTCCCCGCTCCGCTTCTTCCTACGATTGAAACGAATTCCCCTGACTTTATGACCAAAGAAATTCCTCGCAAAGCGGAGAATTTATTTTGATAACTTTTTTTGACGTTTTCAAATTTGATAATAGGCATATCTGTATTTTAAAGGTTTTAATATTTATTTTAATTTTAACGTTTCACCCGGGGGATTGAGAGGGGGTGAACAATAATAATCCACTCTCCGTACTTTATATAATATAACATAATATTATCTAATCTCAAATATCAAATTCCCAATATCAAATAAATTCCTAAATATTAAACTTAACACAAAAAAAATCGCGTCTATTGTATCATCCTCGTAGAGACGCAGCGGTGCTGCGTCTGTGAACCTTTGGACCCAATTAATTTTCCTCCACTCAATAATTCCTACTCACGAATCCACGGCCGTATTTTCGTGATATTTTCTATCCCAAGCTTTCATACCTCTTTATAGACAAATCCAAATAATCTTTATCAATATCAATTCCTAGAAATTTTCGATCATGCATTACTGAAGCAATTCCTGTCTTATTCCAGAACTTCAATAATAGAGCCTTTTATTGATGCGCGGATATCCTTGGCTAACATTCCATCACCCTCAACACATGCTAAAATTTTAACGATTTGCATTCTATTTAATTTTAAATCAGCTCCTAATCTTCCACGCTCAATCATTTCTTTAACCGTTTCTTTGACTTCCTCTTCACTTATAGTAAAAACTGTAGGATTAATTTTATACATATAGTTTTATTTTTTTAGATTAAAATGATATATTTTTTGATTTTTCAATTCGACGCCAACAACCGCATCAAATCTAAATTTTTCAAGCCATACATTTTCTTTTTTAAAATTCTCGAAAGCCTCTTTTGCATCCTTTCCATTTCCCCATCCCAAGATTTGGCAATTTTCAATTGAAAGGTAAATCCTTCGGTAGTGTAAAAAATAAAATATCTCGTGCTAATTTTGCGTTCAGTAATTTTATCTATAAAACCTTTTGCCATCAATTGCAATGTTTGTTCATACAAATTTTGTAAATTCTCCCACAATTCAAAGGTATGATAATTTTCATCTTCGGAAATTGTTTCCCATTCATTCGGCTCAATTTCTACAAAGTCATCATCTTCGGGAGAATATTCCCTGCACATAACTAAAAATGGAAAGTAAAAATCTTTATGCAAGAAACAGTATTTTAAGATCTGTATAGCAAGTTTTCTTGATATTTTCATATTAAATCAAAATTAAATACTTAATTCTGATCCATTTTTGATCGTTTTAGAATTATTGTCAACTAACTCAATTTATAGTTACCATTTCCTGAAAATTCAACATAGTTCTCATCCCTCAAACGCTGTAATTGCTGACGAATTTTTGGCTTAATATTTCTATTTTCTGGATGAATAATAGAAAGTTCTTTTTCAAAAGTATACAAATCTTGTAAAGAAAATTCTTTCTTTCCCAAAGCATCAATGCAGTTCATAATATCCAAAATCCAACCTTTCCGCTCTGGTTTTTTTTCTTCTTTTAAGAAAGATGTTTTTTGCCATTTTTCCAAAATTTCTTTTTTAGAAATTTCTTCACCATTTTCAATATAATAAATTTTTCCCGAAGATGGAATTTTCGAAAATAAGATATTTGACCCAATCCAACCCGCTCTCCTGGCTGTTTTTGATAAAGCTTTCCTTTTCTCAATAATTTCGGGAACAAAAAAATATTTAGGCACCACAAAAAAATCATTTACCGAATAGGCATTAATAACGTAATGCATGAAAAAGAAATTCGGCTTATCTAAGGATACCAACCTCGTTATTGTTGTTTTATATTCAGATGAAACAACTTTTCCTCGAAATTTTTTTTGACTTGCTTTCTGCTCATAGTTTTCAAAACATTTTTCACATAAAAAATCTGAAACTTTTTTATTATTTTCAAGGTTTTTTATTTTATTTCCGCAATTCGGACAAAAAATATTTTTTTCTGTCCAAGATTCAGACATTACTCTAATCTTTTGAGAATTATTATCATATCTTTCTCCTAAACTTTGATCCAAATTTAAATTCATAAAATTTATTTTCAAAAGTATACACTTTTTATCTCAAATTATCCAGATAACTCTCCGATATCGCCTCCGTGTAGACAGTTGTGAAAAGTGGAGAAAATATATTTTTCAAGTATTTTGACATAGCCTATTTACTAATCCTTGCTTTATTTAAAAAGTTATTAAATTCTTTTTTGTCAATTCTAAATTCCTTACCTATTTTGTAGGCTTTCAATTTTCCAGCTTTTATATAACGGTAAATAGTCATAATGTTTACCCTTAATTTTTCTGATATTTCTTTTGCTGTTAAAAAATTATTCATATTTTTTGATTATGGAACTTGAAAAATAATAATTGTTTGTCCCACTTTTTCGATTATATTATTTTCTAAAAAATTAAATTTATCATTATTAATTTTATATTTTGACATAGAAAGAGCCAGGTACGAGCCAGCTACAGGTAGATTGTCTCTTTTTGAATTGAACACTTTATAAGCATCCCCCAGATACCATTTAAACGGAACGTTGCCTTCAATATCGATGTAAATTTCTTTAATTTTATTATCTTCAACATATTTGACTAATTTCTTTGCATCTTGTCCCCAGTCAAAATTTGAGTCAGTTGCTATTTTATAACCATCATTTGACCCACCAGCAAAATAATTGTAGTAACTTATATAGTTAGGAAATGAAAATAAAACGGATAACATTATTGCTAAAAATATTGCAAAGAACACATGTCCGAATTTAATTCTAAATAATTTTTTATCCCAAGATAAGTCTAGTGCTTTAGCTGTTAATATGGTTATTCCTAATATAATTGGCATTATATGCCTTAATCCTATTTGCAAATCAGATGAAAGAGTAACGACTGCATAAAAAAACACAAACACTGTCAACAAAAAAGATAATGGATTTTTTAAAAAATGTTCTACTTTTTTGAGCAATTTTATTTTAGATAAAAAGAATTTCCTGATTACTAGCAATATTGATAGAAAGTTTAATATGAGAAGCCCTATGTTAAGTTTCGCAAAATACAAGACTGGAAAATATAACACACCTGCTCCTTCTGCACCATAAACGTTACCCATAAAAAATATTTGCTGATAAACTACGCTCATTCTTGAAAAAACCATAACCACACCGCTTATATATTGAGCCAATCCTTTCAGAATTGGATTACTAAATATAAATGTTATCAGAAGTTCTTTTAAGCCAAGAGGCAATCCATTTGGATGATAATGGTTGAGCTGAGCAACCATATCACTATTGTCCATATTGAAAGTGTGAAAATAATAGAAAATCGAGATAAATAATAAAACTGCTAAAGAAAGAAGCGTAAATCTCAGTATATATTGGAATAAGTATTTCCATTTTTTTTTAATTAGGGATATATAAACAACTCCTCCCATAAATAAAGAAGGGACTAAAATGGCAGAAGAAAATTTTGATAAAAGAGCTAAGCCTAGTAAGGATAATGTTATTGCGAAAAATAGCTTTGTTTTTTCTCCTTCTACAAATTTTTTTATATAAGTAGAAAAACTAACAATTGCTAACATTTGCAATATGGATGAAATAAAATCCATCGTGACCAAGGATCCATTTGCAAGACTAAATTGTGAGAAGGTGATTAAAAATAAGCTGATAATAGCGGCTCGCTTATTCCAAGTCTTTGAAAGCAAAATATATAACAAAAATAAAAATAAAGTGTTAAAAAATATGACCGATAATCGTGCCCAAAATACAATAAGCTCTGGATTATTTTGAGGATTAAATAAAAAAACCCTTGCCCAATCCCATTGAGCGTTTCTTATCTCAAGGTTTTTTGAAAAAATAAATTCATCAGGTGGATAATTCTCCCAAGCATATCCTTCAGAAATATTAGTTTCAGAGGAAATATTTGGTAAAACTGGATTTAGAAATAAGAGAGGCAGAGCGGATATATCTTTAACTAAAGGTGGGTGCTCAACATTCAAGAAATATCTGCCTGTTCTTAGATAATAATAGCCACTTGGTATATGAGCTAGTTCATCAGTTGTTATAGCATTTCCGCTATATCTCAAATCTTTCCAGTTAAATCCCTCGTTGGATAAAAACCCTAAAGCGATAAATGAAAAACAAATAAAAATAGCTATAAATAATTTTTTATTACTATTCACAAGATTTTTCATAATTTTTACATTCTTCACTATTTGTTATTTTAGATATTTCCTTTTTTGCTTTTTCCGTTAATTCCTCTATTTTTTTTATATCGTCCTCTCCTTCTGATATTCTTTTATCAACCATATCCTCGCATTCTTTTAATTGCGTGGCACTTCCTCCACTATCACAAGTTTTCTTATCACCGTCCCATTGCCCCAGGAGTTTCTTTAAATATTTTATTTGTTTACTTGATTCATCAATGGTGCTAACGTGAATTTGTTCCCCTTGATAGTTAATGTTTTTAATCTTAGAAATCTTATTTTCGCAAGTGTGTTTCCTATCGTTACACTTATCACGTTCTGCATTTTTATTTTTATTTTGCTCAGATAGTATTTTTTGTTTTTCTTCCTCTAATTTTTCTTCTTCCTTTATCCTTATTTGCTCATCTTTAAATTTTTGTAATTCATCAATTTTTACTTGTTGCTCTTCTAGCTGAGCCTGCGTTTTGTCGGCAGAAGTAGCATTAACTTCTCCAGATTTTTTATTGCATCCAGAGAAAAGCATGGCTAAACATATCATTAAAGATGCGTATATAATTTTTTTCATATTTTTTAATTTTATGATTATGCAAATGATTATCAATATTATACTTTACTTTTCTTTACATTGCAAATACTCATAAAATAAGTTTGCTACGTCCTTCTAAAACATTTTTTCATCTAATACTATGATTATTGCTATTATTTTAGGAAGTTTTCAGCTTCAACTTTGTCAATTCTGAGCTTATTTGGCATTTTTTTATCACTGAATATTTCTATTTGATTTTCTAGTATTTCCAGAATTTTAGCCGCA
>Ga0076247_170_pt1 | contig 7003 bp, 8 predicted proteins | sample RifGroF2_FD_67713 | JGI IMG/M metagenome (GOLD analysis project Ga0076247, IMG submission 67713) | Parcubacteria (Moranbacteria) bacterium GW2011_GWF2_35_54
TGGCTTGCGCCATACAACGAAAACTCTGTTGGTATTGTTACCCTGATAGGCTTCAATACACAGAGTATTTATAATCTTGCTGCCGTTAGACTCATTGAGGCATGAATCTCCCTGGAGAAATAAAACACCCCCCTTTGATTCTTTTACAACAATAGCAAGATTTTCAGGAACGCTTCCTGCAATATCCAAAATTCTTTCTTTAAAAAAAGCATCCCTCATTTCAACTGGTTGAAACATATTTACACCTCCCCTTATCGCAAAATACCTCCCTTTTTATCTTTCGAAAATTAGATAAGTTTCTACGCCAATTTTATACATTCCTTCTTCCAACTTCGATACTCTTCCTGCTTTTTCCAAAATATTCATCGTGTGTTCAAGTTGGTCAATGGGAGCTTCCCAACATTTTTCGAGATGACCATCAAGGTAAACAGTTGCACTACCTTTATTATTTATTCTTTTCTCAGATCCACTTTCTGGCATAGTATTTTTCCTCCCTAGAGATTATAAAAATAATCTTAAATAGGTTGAAAAGCATTTTACATTTTGACAAAGAACTAAAAAACCGACCCTTGAGAGGTCAGCTTATTTTTATTGGTAAACTTTTTTCTTTAAGTTTAGAACTTACCCGCAAAAACAAACTGGCCTCTTTTTGACAGAATCACAAAGAGTTTAATCACGGACCAAATTGTTTTTACAGATTGATTTTTCATACAATGTTAGTATATATTTTTTATTTTTTTTGTCAATGGCAAAATCATTTTAGCACGTTAGCATTTTAACATGTTAACATTAATTCCTTGTCTCTGCGAGTAATTTTTGTACTCAAAAATTGCGTGGCAGTCCAGCTCTATTAAATACTGGATTGCCACGGCGGAGTACCGCCTCGCAAAGACACATAAATCAATCTCCCAATTCAAGCGAAAAAAATTTGACAAATGGTCAAAAATATGCTTATATTATAAGTTGATACAACCCTATTCGCAGAAATCAACATAGCCAGCTCTTAACCATAAAAAATTTGAGGGAGGATTTATTCGATGAAAAATAACACCAATACCGTCACAGACACTGCACCCTACGATTCCATTAAAGTGCTTAAGGAGATAGCAACGTTTAGTGTCTCTTTCGGATTATCAGCTACTATACTCTTCGCTGCACTAACCCAAGAGATACTCCCTATGCCGTTTTTTATTAAATTGGCAGTGGTGTTTACATGTACCATAATGATGACGCTTTGTCTTGCTGGAATTAGGGTAACGTTAGATCGGCTTAATCGAGAACATCTCGTCGAAGACACCCGACAACTGCTCGAAAAGAAAATGGCCAGCAATCCGCAAACACCCACCAATCAAAAGGAGAGTTAAAAACATCCTTAAACCTCAAACACTCACCACCACCCTTATTGGAAAAACTTCCAATAATCGTGGTGGCTTTTTTTATTTCAAAATCCTAAATTCGTAATTTCGTATAATTCGTAATTCGTAGAGATTACCCTCTGATCCCCACTTCTCCAAAATGCTTTTTAAGTTTTTTTTGAATCTTTTCTAAGTCTATTTTTTTGCCTTTAATTCTATCCTTTAAACTAATATCTAGCGTTTTTATATCACGACCCAATCCAAAGGGCGATATCATCAAAATCTTTTTCCTTGTGGATTCCTGGCACCACCGTGGTACGAAAATCATAATCGATTTTGCTATTCATTATCATCTCGGCGCTCATTTTTATCCTATCTAAGTCCACTTTAGCACAAACTGTTTTTTCGTAATTTTTCAGAGAATTTTTTATATCCATCGCCACATAATCGACAACTTTCAAATCCAAGGCTTTTTTGAGCACATCTGGTCGCATGCCATTAGTATCTAGTTTAACCAGATAGCCCATTTTTTTTACTTTAACTATAAACTCAATTAAATCTTTTTGAATTGTTGGCTCTCCCCCCGTGATGCAAACCGCTTCCAGTTTTCCTTTCCGACTTTCTAAAAATTTAAAAAAATCCTTTTCATTATCATTACCGTGCACTGCAAACTGTGAACCAAGAACTAATTCCGGGTTATGGCAAAAAGAACAGCGAAAATTACAGCCCACTGTAAAGACAGTTGTGGCTATTTTTCCCGGATAATCTAGGAGGGTAAATTTTTGAAAACTAGCTAAGTTCATATTAGCATTTTAACATATTAGCATTTTAACAATTTGTAGTTACGTCTTTGCGAAGAAATTTAGTACTCTAAATTTATGTGGCAATCCAGTATTTAATAATATGCACCAAACTTTCGTAGACACTGGATTGCTTCGGAGTACCTCGCAAAGACAAATAATTAATTTGGGTCTTTTTAGGGCGATTCAGATAAATCAGAATCGCCCTACTATCTCTTTATTTCACTGCGAATTTAAAATTAGCAGCAACCTCCATCTTTGGGTTTATCCTTATCTTCAGATTCTTCAACCTTAAAGGTTTTTCTATCTTTCCATTCAGCAGCCTTTGCCTTGTTCCATCTTTGAATCGGAGTATGAAACCCTACTACGCGAGAATACACATCGCAAGGCTGGAAATTCTCAATAACAGGGCTCTTTTCATAACATTCACGGCACTTTATCAAATAGTTTTTTTCATCTTGAGTATAATTAACATACTCATCGCCTTTTGCCAATTCTTCTTCATCCATATATTTTCTCATCTATCAATGGCAAGTTATTGCCCTTGAAGATTTTATTTTTATTTTTTATTATTTACCCCCCATTAAATAGTGCGGACTACCGCAATTTAACGGGGTAAACCGTTAAATTTATTTTATTTAATTGGGGATATTTTAAACGCTCTTTGTGGAGCAATTAATTGCTTCTGTTTCTAATCCATAAATTCTGAGAAACTACGAGATCCCAGATAAATGAAATTCTATTTATTCGCTTTACTCATAAAGAATTTCTATTTTTTGGGATGACATAAAAAATTATTAAATTTTTTATGTCACTTTCTCAAACTTTACGTCGTCTTTCTTTATTGATATCTTGCATTTCGGGCAGGCATGGTGTTCTCCGGCTAAATATCCATGTTCCGGACAAATACTGAAAGTTGGCGTAAAAGTGAAATACGGAAGCGCATATTTAGTCGCGATGGTTCTCACTAAATTTTTCACTACTTCAATATCATTAATTTTTTCTCCCAAAAATCCATGTAGTACTGTTCCTCCCGTGTACTTAGTTTGCAATTTATCTTGCAAATCCAATGCTTCAAAAATATCACTTGTATAGCCTACTGGCAATTGCGATGAATTAGTATAATATGGTTGAGCTGCTCCCGCTTTAACTGATTCATCATTGGCAAAAATAATATCTGGATATTTATTTCGATCTAAATTAGCTAAGAAGTTATACATATTATCAGTTTCCTTTTGATATTTAATCATCTTGTCTCGCATGTGATTTAAAACTCTCTGCGCAAAAAGATTTCCTTCTTTGGTTGTAATGCTCTTGCCTATTAGATTCAAAAGTGCCTCGTTCATTCCTATCAAGCCAATGGTTGAAAAATGATTTCCCCAATATGTTCCTCGTCTGGCTTTAATATCGCGCAAATAATGTCTTGAGTAAGGATAAAGTCCTGCATCGGTTAATTTTTCGATAAAAACTCTTTTTAACTCCAAACTTTCTTTGGCAATATCCATTAATTTATCTAGTTGAGAAAAGAAATCTTTTTTGTCTTTAGCTAAATACCCAAGTCTAGGCATATTGATTGTTACCACTCCAATTGAGCCCGTCATCGGGTTGGCTCCAAAAAGCCCTCCGCCTCTTTTTTGTAATTCTCGATTATCCAATCGCAAACGGCAACACATACTTCTAGCATCATCCGGACTCATGTCTGAATTAACAAAGTTAGCAAAATAAGGCATCCCATATTTAGCGGTCATTTCCCAAATTGGCTCCAGCGCTTTATCCTCCCAGTTAAATTCTTTGGAAATATTATAAGTTGGAATAGGGAAAGTAAATACTCTGCTTTGAGAATCTCCACTGCTCATCACTTCTGCAAAAGCCCGATTAATCATATTCATTTCTTTTTGAAAAGCGCTATATTTTTTCTTCATCGGTTTGCCTCCGACAATCACAGACTCATCTTTGTAATTAGCAGGCACTTGCAAATCCAAGGTGATATTGGAAAAGGGTGTTTGAAATCCTACTCGAGTCGGCACATTCATATTAAATACAAATTCCTGAATCGCCTGCTTAACCTCTTTGTATGTCAGTTTATCATAGTAAACGAATGGGGCTAATAATGTATCGAAATTAGCAAAGGCCTGCGCACCATTAGCCTCGCCCTGCAAAGTGTAAATAAAATTAACCATCTGACCCAAAGCTGCTCTAAAATGCTTGGCTGGAGCGCTGTGGACTTTACCAGGTACTCCGCCAAAACCTCTGATCAATAAATCATGCAAGTCCCATCCACAACAATAAGCCGCTACCATCTGCAAATCATGTACATGCAAATCCCCGCCCTCGTGCGCTTCTTTAATATTGTTAGTGTAAACTTTGTTCATCCAGTATTTAGAGCTCACGGCTGATGAAATAAAATTGTTCAACCCCTGCAATGAAAATCCCATATTGGAATTTTCCTTCACTCTCCAATCCGATTCGTCAATATATTTATCCACCAATTCCACAGCTTCATCCAAAGCTTCTTCTGTTTCACGTACCTTGCGATGTTGCTCACGGTAGAGAATATATGCCTTAGCGGTAACTTCAAAATCTAATATCATTAAAACTTTTTCCACAGTGTCTTGAATTTCTTCGATCTCTGGCACATAACCCTTACGAAAACTTTTACTTAAAAGTTGCGATACTTTTTTAGCCACTTTCTCTGCATCCTTCAGAACACCTTCTCCTGTCTCTGCAAAAGCTTTAGTTACAGCTTTAACTATTTTTTCTTCATTAAAAGCAACTACTTTACCACTTCTTTTGATAATTTTAGCAATTCCTTTTTGTGATTCTTGATTTTTCTCCACACTCTTCTTTGTTGTTTTTTTCTTTTGAGCCATATATTTTTTATTTTATTTTTTCCTTGTCTCGTCGTAGCTTCAAGCAAAGGCGGACTTGTCTCGTCGTAGCTTTAGCGAAGGCGGATTCGTCTCGCCGACGTTTTTACAAGGTAGATTTATTTTCTTAGAAATTATAAATTATTTTTTATTTTAAATTTATGAAATTTTATTGTTTGTCTTCCCCTTCTAATTTTTCTAATTCTTTTTTGAAACTATTTAAGCTTCCAAATGATTTATAGACACTCGCAAATCTCAGATAAGCCACATCATCCACTTCTTTTAATTTTTCCAAAATTATCTTTCCCACTTCTTTACTAGCAATTTCTCCCTGTTTACCTTTAGTGTAAATCTGATATTCTATCTCATTGATTAATTTTTCCTTGCGTTCTTCGCTGACTGGTCTTTTCTCCAAAGATTTTTCTATTCCTTTTATTATTTTTTCCTGATTGTAGTCTTCTTTCTCTCCGCTCCTTTTCACTACCGATAATTTCATAATTTCCACTTCTTCATAAGTGCTAAATCTGGTTTTGCATTTTTCGCATTCTCTTCTCCTGCGAATAGCTCTCCCATCGTTAGTGTCGCGTGAATCAACTACCTTGGTTTCAGGATGATTGCAAGCTGGACAAATCATATTTTATTTTTGCGTTTAAACAGCTAAATAATTAGTGGCTATTTTACCCTTGCTAATTTGTTATTTTTATGTTTAAATGAATATTTACACTACATCTTGTGTATTACAAAGCCATTATACCACAAGACAAAAACCTGGCAAGCCCCAAAATTTACCCTTATTTTGAGCCATTTTTGCGAGTTATCCACATCCCCACTTTAGCAAAAATATTTTTTAGAAAATTTTCTCAAAAAATAAAACAAGCTTTCCGATCGAAATTCGATCAGAAAGCTTGGGCGGTGTGTATAGCTATGAAGATTCCACGACATCTTCTTTGGGAGCCTTGGGCAATTTAAAGCTGTAGAGAGTGCCTTCTAAATTCAGCACGGCCTGCTCTATGTCTTTCTTTACCTTATGCGCAACAATGGAAAGATTTGCGAAATCTTCAAAGTTGCCAACTGACTGGGAAAAATCATTAATCAAAGAAACAGCATTTGCAATAGAGTCTCTCGCCAGAGCATAATCACTGTTCAGAGGTTTTGTGTGGTTGTTATCATCAATTCCCTCAATGATCTCCAAAAGTTTACTATAGAATTTAGGGCTATTTTTATTATTCTCAACCCTTTCCTTAAACATCCCTATCGCCAAGGCTGCCTTTTTATCGGCCGAAATCATGGCAATTCCCATCAAAGAATCAACGACCTTAAGTCCCTTAGCATTTAACTCGCTTGCCAATGCGCCAACAATGCTCATCCACGCTTTTTTAAATTGTCGCTTTCGATAAAAAGCGTATGCAATAACAGCAATTGCCGCTATGAAGAATATGGCGACAACCAACAAAATAGAATAAATATTGCCATCTTCTAACAAAAAATTCTTTATCCATTGTTCCATGATTCTCTCCCTTTTCTCTAAATTTAAGTGAAAATTTCACCTCTCTCTCTATAAAAAAGTACTTTTTTTGTTTCCAGTTAGATTAGTACAAAAAATAGGTTTTGTCAATAGAAAATAAAAAAAATCCTCAATTTGAAGATTTTCTTTGGCGGACATTGTCACACGCACCATCGGCCATAGCCTTTAGCGACGTGCTACCAAATGTTTGTTTTTGTGAAAATAAAATCTCGCTTTCGCATATCCACGGCGGACTTGCGTCACGCCGTAGCCGAGCTTCAGCGAGGCGAAGGTCGCCTTCGCTAAAGCTATGGCGAACTAAGAGCGGAGAGAGAGGGATTCGAACCCCCGGTACCCGTAAAGGCACAACAGTTTTTCGCGACCCCGCACCAAAGCGGAAGGGGTGAGATTCGAACTCACGGTGAACTTTCATCCACGACAGTTTTCAAGACTGTTCCCTTAAACCACTCGGGCACC
>Ga0076247_157_pt1 | contig 6690 bp, 6 predicted proteins | sample RifGroF2_FD_67713 | JGI IMG/M metagenome (GOLD analysis project Ga0076247, IMG submission 67713) | Parcubacteria (Moranbacteria) bacterium GW2011_GWF2_35_54
GCTGGAGAGGATTTAAATGTTATTGTAGCTTAAAATAATAATGGAATCATTTGCGGAGACGTTGATAATTTTTCCGCCACCAATACTACTGACGCCCTCTTAACATTACGAAATTCCCTCGGTCTTTCTATGAACGGCCCGCCTTGGTGAGCAAAGCGAGACAGGCACCGCGTGGCAAGTGGGAGCGACAACTGGCGATGTCAATTGTGACGAAGTTTCCAATTCGACTGATGCACTTTTAATCCTTCGATATTCTTTGGGACTAAGTATGGGGGAGACGAGTTGGTGCGAGTGAACTGCTTTTCAAGACTAAGCCTCGGGGGCTTTTGAGGCTTAGTCTTGAAAAAACCATTTAAAAAATAAGATATTTTAGTAAAAAATAATTCAATGCATTGACATTTTAATTAAAATCTGTATAATAAAGATATAAATTAATATTAAATTCAATCATAATATGAATGAAATTTATAAAAGAAGTGTTATAAATAATATAGAAAAATGGTTAGATAGGCCTGAAATTATCGTAATTACTGGTTCTCGCCAGGTAGGTAAGACATTTCTAACTAGAAAAATACTGCCAACAATTACAAAAAGACCGATAAAATATTTCAATTTTGAAGATTTAGAGTTGCGTTCGTTATTTCAAGAAAATCCCAAAGGATTTATGGTAAATATTGAAAACGGGGAAAATATCTATGTCTTTGATGAATTTCAAAAAGTTCCCAAACTAACTAGTTTTTTGAAAGTGCTTTATGATCAGGACAAAGATCATATGCCTAAAATATTTCTAACAGGCTCTTCTTCGCTTGAAATTCAAAAAAAAATATCACAAAGCTTAGTTGGGCAAAGTATAGCTTTTAACCTCTTTTCTTTATCTTTTTTGGAAAAATATTTTTTAGAGACAACCGATTTTTTAGGAGAAATTTTGTCTTTTCAAAAAGTTTTAGATATTGAAAAAATGCAGCAAGAAATTTTTTTTGAAAAATCTGATTTGACAAGAAAATTCGATGAATATATTTTGCAAGGCGGTTATCCAGAATTGGGAGAGTTGGCGGACGAACAAACCTGGCAGAAGTTAAAATCAATCGCGGAGTTGATTTTGGAAAAAGATCTGCGCGGGCTCGTGAAAGACGAACATCTTTTTTCTGCCAAAAAACTTTTAGAAATTCTGGCATACCGCATTGGAAATATTATTTCATTTGAAAATTTAGCAGCCGAGATGCAACTTAATATCAGGACAGTGCGCAATTTGATAGCAATTCTGGAAGGATTGTTTTTCATAGAGCTTGTTTATCCCAAAGCTAATTTTGCGCATGAATACAAAAAAGCTCCTAAAGTTTATTTTAATGATTTAGGTATGAGAAATGAAATGATTAGAATGCATAAACTTCCAGTTGACCGGTCGCAATTGGGCGCTGTGGTGGAGAATTTTATTTTCGCTCAATTAAAACGGTATAGTGCGTATAAAAAAAATATTAAAATAAACTATTGGCAAAATTATAATAAAAATGAAGTGGATTTTATTTTGGATATTGAGGGAAAGATTGTTTCTGTCGAGGTTAAATACCAAAAAAGTCAAAAAGATCGGTTGACTGCAGGTGTTTTGAACTTCATTAAAAAATATCACTCTGAGGCTCATATTACGGTCACTTTTGACTATTTTGGAATCTCAAAAATGGAGGGTTGTACAGTTTATTTTATTCCTGCTTATATGTTCGGATTTATAGTGTAAAAATAAGAAATTCAAAATGTAATCAGCTTACGATATGCTAAAAACAAAGACAATAATGAGACGTGGATTGTAGTGGGACTTCCAATTCGACTGATGCACTTTTAATACTCCGATATTCCCTGGGACTTTCGATGGACGGGCCCGCCTTGGTGAGCAAAGCGAGACAGGACGAGTTGGTGTGAAAGTTAAAAATATAAAAATAATTTCTTATTAATAAAAAAGAATGCAAAAGAAATATTTAAAAATAATTATCATAAGTATCGTGTTTTTTATATTTCCAAATTTTGTAATGGCAGCGACATATTATGTCCGGACAGATGGGGGAAACTCTACGCAATGCACAGGGCTAGCTGACGCAGCTTATGATGGCAACGGAACGGGTGAGGCTTGTGCCCTGAATAAATTTCAATATGTTACAGGCGTGGGAAATTTACTTGCAAAGATGACAGGAGGAGACACTGTTATTATTGGCTCTGGTGAACATATGATTGGATATGATCCTAGCAATGTGTTCTCGGGTTGTTCGTCAGCCTATCCTTATAGTTGTGTAGCTAAAAATATTCCTGCGGGAACTGACGCGGATCACCCGACGCGTATTTTAGGCATTGGATGGGACGATGGTTGTTCGGGAGTGAAAGCCCAGCTCTGGGGTAATGAACGAGTGTGGCAAATGTTGAAATTAGGCGGTGATAATATTGAAGTGCAATGCTTAGAAGTTACTGATCATTCTAGCTGTATCGAAAACGGACCTATTGACGGAAATATTGGATTGGATCCAGTGCATTGCCAGCGCAGTACTTATCCTTTTGGATCATGGGCGCCGACAGGCATAAGTTCTGCTGAGGGCACATCGAATATTTTAATTAAGAATGTGGATATTCATGGATTGGCCTCGCGTGGAATTATGGGTTATCGTAATGGCGATTGGATTCTGGAAAATGTTAACATTATTGCTAATGGTTTCGTGGGCTGGGATTCTGATGGAACGGATGACGATAGCTACACGGGCACTACATTTCTTGATCACACAAAAATTGAATGGAGTGGTTGTGGGGAAATATATCCAATTACTACGCAAGATTGGTCATCTTCAACAGACAAGCATCATTGCTGGTCTCAGACTCAGGGAGGTTTTGGTGATGGAATTGGATTGGGCGACGGCGATGTTGGCATTTGGAAAATTTATGATTCATCTGTGAGTTGGAATACTTCAGATGGAATTGATCTACTCCATGGCAGTGGCTCAACCGGTCGCATTGAAATGGTGCGGTCCAAAGCCGAAGGCAATGCAGGGCAAGCTTTTAAGAGCAGTGCAAAAGAAGCTTATATTGAGAATTCCATTATCATTGGTAATTGTGGTTTTCATTATCATCAATCTTTTACTTCCACCAAAAATAGCACTACTGGTGCCGATGCCAGTTTTGATACTTGTCGGGCTAATGGCGATACTGTTGTTTTTGCAAATAAAGTTGCAGGGCAGATATTATCTATTGTTAACTCGACTATTTTATCAAATGGTGACAGCGCGATAATTTCGGGTGGTACTAATTGTGATGTCGATACTAAACTTTCGCTTTCAAATTCAATAGTTCTGGGCGGTAGACAATTTAACGATGATACTGGAGTTAACAGTGCTGGTGGGAATGATACAACTGGTTTATATTATGCTTCTGGTGCAACTGGAAATGGCGATGGAGTTTGTGGCGCGCTAACGATAGGTGGAGATTATAATATTATTTACAATACTAAATATGGTGCTAACCAGGTGCCGGGAACCCATTCCTTATATGTAGATCCAAATTTGGCAGGCATCATTAAACAAGGACCATATTTAACAACTGGATATTATACTAACACTAGTTATGCTGAGCAGTTATTCCTCAATGCCTCAAATGACCTGGCAAACCCGGCGATATTTCTAGTGGATAGCACCTTAGATTTTAGCGGTTCTGCCAGGGGTGTCTTATGGGATGCAGGCGCATTGGAATACGCTAGTTTGATTATTCGCTCCGACGTCGATAATTCTTCCGCCACCAATACCACTGATGCTCTCCTTACTCTCCGCAATTCCCTCAGTCTTTCGATGACTAGTACCGCTTGGCAAGTGAGCGCAACGACAGGGGATGTTAATTGTGATGAAGTTTCCAATTCGACCGATGCACTTTTGATCCTCCGATATTCATTGGGACTTTCGATGGACGGGACGAGTTGGTGCGAGTAGATAGATTTGCCAAGTGAGTAAAATAGATATACACTAAAGAGTGTAATAATATACACCAATAAGTTTAAAACATATGATAAATTTTTCATCCCAAATAACTCAAAGAGTCCTAGGTTATTTTTTACTAAATCCTGAAACTGAGCTATATTTGAACGAGATGGCCAGAAAATTTGATGTCGACAGAGGAAACTTAACCAGAAAATTATCTGAGTGGGAGAAAGAGGGTATTTTCCAAAAGCGCCAGCGTGGTAATCTGAGTTTGTATAAAATCAACCGAAAATATCCATTGCTTCGCGAAATGGAAAATATTGCGAAAAAAAGTTTCGGCTTGGAACAGGAATTGAAAAATAAATTAGAAAAAATAGAAAGCCTCAAAACAGCCATCATTTTTGGCTCATACGCCAAGGATAAATTGGAAATGGAAAGCGATATTGATCTGTTGCTGGTCGGTTCGCATGATTTCTTAGAAACGCAAAAGATAATCGTGAAATTGCAAAAGAAATTTGATCGTGAAATAAATATTATTGATATGACAGAAAAAGAATTTATCAAAGAGAAGAAAAAAGAGCTGGTTAAAAATATTTTTTCTCAAAAATATATAAAAATAATATGATTGAGTGGCAACAAGAGTATTTTCAAAAATTCTCTTATGCTAGGAATCAAATCCTGAAGTATCTGTCTTCGGCGAGAAAAGATTTATCGATTGCCAAGAAAGCTAAGATAGACGAAGTGAGGTTCCAGTTCGCCTACAATGCTTTTCTAAAATTGGGTATCAGTTTAATGGCGTGCTATGGCTTTAAAGTTCGTAGCCGCGCTGGACATCATATTAAAATTTTAGAACAAACCGCCCTCATCTTAAACGATGAAAATATTACAGCCTATGGAAATCAAATGAGAAAAACACGCAATGGCAAGCGGGCGCGACGACTGGGGACGTGGATTGTAGTGGGACTTCTAATTCGACTGATGCACTTTTGATTCTCCGATATTCTTTGGGGCTTTCGATGGAGGAGACGGGGTGGTGTGAATAAATCATTTTAGTATTGTGCAAGTATTTGCTTTAGAATCGTTTATATGCTATTATATCCGCAGATACTAAATAATATAGTAATTATGGAAATAACTGAAAAAATTAAAGAAATGCCGTATTTGTCCAAAACAGCCTTGGTCAATGCGTTTAATAAAAATCCCAACACACTGCGCAATTCGATTGTGTATTGGAAGAAGATCGGCTCTTTAATCCCGGTAAAGAGAGGTTTTTTTGTTTTTAAAGATTATTTAGACAGGCGAGATAACGCCTTATATTATTCGCGGTTTATAGCGACTAAAATGATTGAGCCGAGTTATCTGAGCAAAGAATTCATCTTGCAAGAATACGGGATGTTTGCTGAGGCGGTTTTTGCTTATTCGGCAGTAACCACCAAAAAAACACAAACGATTACCAATCAATTCGGAGTCTTTAATTATCAGTCTATTAAGCCTGAATTATTTTGTGGTTATACGGAAAAAACTTATGGAAATACTGCTTGGAATATAGCCACTAAGGCCAAAGCCTTGTTTGATTTTTTGTATTTCAATAAGAACAAATTCAAGCAAATCAATGAGGGGGAATTAGAGGTTTTGCGCTTAAACTTAAAAATAATGGAAAAAATCGATTGGATTGAATTTTTCACTTATGCCAAGCAAGGTGATAAAAAAATACAAGCCATTTGCGATTTAGCAAAAAAATATGCTGATAGATGATTTGCAAAAAATAATCGATGAGGGCAGGGTAGCCAATAAACCCTTGGAATATTTAAAGATCGAATTAAAAGAGGCGCTGATCATGCGCACACTGGATTTTATCTACAATTCACCGCGTTATAGCAAATTAATTTTTACCGGTGGAACTGCCTTGAAAATCATTGGGAAAACAAATAGGTTATCCGAGGATTTGGATATGGACTATAATGGCCGGGAAATTGATTTAAATAAAATGGGTGCTGACGTGGCGTGGTACTTCAAAAATTATGGTTTTGACGATTTAAAATACACTGTTCGGGCAAAGAATAAAATTTTGACCATAAAATTTCCCGTGTTATTGAAATTGGCATTAGCAAATAATGCAAAAAATGAATCAGATTTGTTGTATCTAAAAATCGAGCTGGAAAAAAATAAATACAAAGCATATGATATCGCTCTGACTTCAATAATGAAGGATAATGTCTTTTTGGTGGTGCGCCATTATGATTTGCCGACGCTTTTTGCGAATAAAATTGGAGCAATTTTGGGCCGTCGGGGCAAGATTTTTTATGATAAATATGATTTTAAGGGCAGGGATTTTTATGATCTGATCTGGTTTTTGGAAAATAAAATAAAACCAAACCTGAAAAGAACAAAAGCGATTTTAAAAAAAGAACAAAATATTGAGATAAAAGACCTGTCGGATGTTTGGAATTTGCTCCGGCATAGAATAGAAAAAATAGAGACAAAAGGAATTTATGAGGATATGAAAAATTTAACAACTTCTGGTGCGTCGATAAAAGTTTTATCTAAAAATTATTCAGAAATTTTTGAAAGCTTAATCAGTGCTTTGTAATCTTAATATATGTCAAACATTATCGATTTTCCAAAATTGCATTCTCCATTTGTTCGAAAGATGATAGATGGCCGCTATGTTGTCACACCGGAAATAGATCCGCAATACGGATGGGTTTTCCAAGATGCGGGCGTGCGCGCAGTTGATAAGATCGACGGA
>Ga0076247_174_pt1 | contig 6208 bp, 6 predicted proteins | sample RifGroF2_FD_67713 | JGI IMG/M metagenome (GOLD analysis project Ga0076247, IMG submission 67713) | Parcubacteria (Moranbacteria) bacterium GW2011_GWF2_35_54
TAAGTAAAAAATAAATTAATAATTAATCCTAGCTAAATAGTATAGGTCTGCATAATTTAACGGTTTACCCCGTTAAATTGCGGTAATCCGCACTATTTAATGGGGGACAAGTAAAAAAATATGGATACAAAAGAAATCAAAAAAGTGGTGAACACAGGCATTAACAAAGCCAAGAAAAAAGGAGTTGAGTTAGAAGGTGTGGCCATGAAAGAAATCAACAAGATTAAAAAAGAAATGGAAGTAACTTCTAAAAAAGTAGAAACTTTCATCAAAAAGAATCCAGAGAAAGCCCGCTCTTGGGACAGTAGCCGGATTATTTATGGCTAGTGGAAAGAAGAAGAAATAGATTTCCAAAATAATAAAAAAAGTGGTCATAAAGCAGTTTGACCACTTTTTATTTTTGGGAAATGATGTTAAAGTCATCAAGCCAAAAGTCATTTGTCATCGGGGTTAGAATATGTCAATGACTGTTTGCGAATGACTGATGACCTTGATTTTTTACTTATTTGTTTCAATGTTAAAATGCTAACGTGCTAATCCGCCAGCCGGCGGAGCTAACATGATTTCAGTTTACAAAATCAATTATATTTGCTAGTTTGAATTTAGTTCTTGAGGGAGGTTAATTTTGGAGATGTTTATAAACATGAGCAATGGGAGAAAATATGACCGCAATAGTAGCAGTTGAAATTTTATCAAAAGAAGACCAGCTTAAAGAAGAATTTTATCACTTTTTTTCTGCTAAAGAGGGGGATAAAAAAACCAGATATAGAATGAATTTGAAATTTATTTTGAAGAATGGAGGGACAGCAATTCTTTTGGGAGAGTCTATTAGTTTTATGCCAGACGAATTTTATGGAAAAGATGAATTTGGAAGTTGGATTGAAATTCCATTGTCTAGTGTAATAGATATTGTTCCTATGCCAAAAAAAATTTAGCATCCCCATGTCTTAGCCCTCGACCAATCAATGATTGGTCGAGGCGTTATTTTTTAATATTAAGGTACTTTTTTCATAATACATAATTCTTAATTCATGATACGTTTTTGTGTTAAAATGGTATTGAGATATAATCTAAGGTGTGTTATTATCTTGAAACATTTAAACTGCATCAAAAAGCTATGAAATTCAAAATAAGCTCAAAATTTAAGCCAGCTGGCGATCAACCTCAAGCTATCTTGGGTCTGACCAAAGGCATTAAAGAGGGGAAGAAATTTCAAACGCTTTTGGGTGTGACAGGGAGCGGTAAAACATTTACGATTGCTAATTTGATTGAAAATATCCAAAAACCGACTTTGGTGATTGCTCCTAACAAAACTTTGGCTGCTCAATTAACTCAAGAATTCCGGGCCTTTTTTCCCAATAATGCCGTGGAATATTTCGTGTCTTACTATGATTATTATCAGCCCGAAGCCTATATTAGTTCGACTGATACTTATATTGAAAAAGAAACTCAAATAAATGATGAGATTGATAAACTACGCCATAGCGCTACGGCTTCAGTACTCTCTCGAAAAGATGTGATTATCGTTGCTAGTGTGTCTTGTATTTATGGCTTAGGTTCTCCGGCTCGCTACGAAGAAATTACTCTAACTTTAAGAAAAGGAGACAAAAAAACTCGAGAAGAAATCGTGAAAGAATTAATTGGAATGTATTATATGCGCAGTGATATTCTCGAGCGCGGAAAGTTTCGCGCTATCGGAGAGACGATTGAAATTATTTCTCCTGGCAGGGAAGTGATAACGAGAATTGAATTAGCAAATGATAGAGTAGAATCAATTTCCGAAAGAGATATGCTGACGCATGATGAGTTGAGTAGCTTGGAAAAAGCGATGATTTTCCCAGCCAAGCATTTCGTGATGCCTGAAGAAATTTTAGAAGATATCTTAAAAGAAATCCAAATTGAAATGAAAAAAAGAATTGCTTATTTCGAGAAGAAAGGAAATATTCTGGAAGCCCAAAGAATCGAGAAAAGAACTAAATATGATATTGAGATGATGCGCGAAGTGGGGTATTGCAGTGGGATTGAAAACTACTCACGTTATTTAAGTGAGCGTAAAGCGGGAGAATCGCCATATACTTTAATAGATTATTTCGGGGATGATTTTCTGATGGTAATTGATGAATCTCATGTGACAGTGCCACAAATTGGCGGAATGTATTTCGGAGATAGATCAAGAAAAGCTAATCTGGTTGAAAATGGTTTCAGGTTGCCCAGTGCCATGGATAATCGACCGCTTAAATTTGATGAGTTTGAAAGTAAAATTAAGCAAGCTATCTTGGTCAGTGCTACGCCATCTAAATTTGAAAAAGCCAATTCGCCGACAGTGGTGGAGCAAATTATTCGTCCAACTGGGCTGATCGACCCGGAATTAATCCTCAGGAGCGCTAAAACTCAAGTTAAAGATGTCTTAGAAGAAATTAAAACAGTTTCAGCGCGAGGGGAGAGAATTTTAATTACTACACTCACTAAAAAACAATCGGAAAATCTAGATGAATTTCTCAAGGAAAATAAAATTAAATCTAATTATCTTCATTCAGGAGTAGACACTCTCGACAGAATTAAAACTTTGGAAGATTTGCGTCGAGGAAAATTTGATGTGCTCGTAGGAGTAAATCTTTTGCGCGAAGGCTTAGATTTACCGGAAGTTTCATTGGTCGCAATTTTTGATGCGGACAAAGAAGGATTTTTGCGCAGTGAAACTTCGCTAATTCAAACTATCGGTCGCGCCGCTCGAAATGTAAATGGACGAGTGATTCTTTATGCGGATAATATCACGGGTTCGATGGAAAGAGCTATTCGTGAAACCGAACGAAGACGCACCATTCAAGCAGCTTACAATAAAAAACATCATATTACTCCTAAAACGATTAAAAAGAATTAACCCAGTCTTATCGAGTGAATTTGTCAGATTAGAAACCTTGGAAGATATTAATGGCTACATCAAACAAAAAGAAAAAGAGATGAAAGAAGCCGCTAAAAATTTGGAATTCGAGCAAGCGGGAATTATTAGAGATGAGATATACGAGTTAAGAAAAATAGCTAAGTAGGTTTTAGTTTTTAGGGAATTAGGTTTTAGGGTGCTATGTTTGTAGGAACGTGGCACGCCACGTTGGCAACCTCGTTGTATTTTAAAATCTCATTTGCAATATTTTCGAAATCCATTTGAGTAGTATCAAAAATTTTATATTTTAATGATGTTTCGTCCAAAAGATTAAGAAGGAGTCTCTGCTGTTTTATATAATATTGATAAATTTCTTTATTAGTTCCTTTTTTATCAACGTAATCATTCCATTCTTTATCTCTGTGATTGCGAGCAGTATTAATTCTTTCAGGAATTTTTAACTCATCTATTTTAAGAAAAATTAATAAAGAATTATTTTTTAGAAGATTTTCAATTTCTTCGAAATCTTTAATGGAGCTATTGGTTCTGAATATATGAGTAAAGAAAAGTCTGTCAAAGATGATAAAATCTTTTTCTTCTTTTAGCTTTTTGATAATTATTTCTCTAAGAAGATCAACACTTATTTGTTTATCTTTATTGTCTAAAATAGGCAGCAAAGTTTCATCTTCTTCAATAATAGAAAAACTTAAACCTTTTTTATTAAGATTTTCTATTAATTTATTTTTAACAGAAGTTTTCCCACTAGTAGCGATTCCTTCTAATATAATTATTTTCATAGTTAATTGCTTATCTTTTATTATTCGTAGTTTGTTTTAAAAAATTTCTAAATAAACCTTCTTTTTCTGATAATTCTTCAAACTTTCCTTCTTGAGAAATTTGTCCATTATCAAAAACCAAAATTCTGTCAGTATTTTTTAAAGTGGTAAGCCGATGGGCAATCATTATTATAGTTTTGTCGGTAAAAAGTTCTTCTATATTTTTTTGAATGGTAATTTCATTAGTGTTGTCTAGCGCCGAAGTGGCTTCATCGAAAATAATAATTTCAGGCGATTGCAAGATGAGACGGGCAAGCGCCAATCTTTGTTTTTGCCCCCCGCTTAAATTGTTTCCATTTTCGGAAACTTTTCCATTCAGTCCGCCTAAAACATTTTTTACTTCATTATATATACTAGCTTTTTCCAAAGCCTTGATAATATCTTCGTCATTTTTTTGCTCAGTAAGTCCGTATATAACATTTTCACGAATGGTGCCAGAGAATATATAAGTTTTTTGCGGGATGTATGCTATTTTCTTTGCAATTTCGCTCCTAGAAAGAGAATTGATATTTTCGCCCTCAATATTAACTGTGCCAGAATAATTATGAATCAGTTTCAAGATAATTTTTACAAAAGTTGACTTGCCACAACCGGATGCTCCTGCAATCCCAATTTTTTCGCCCTTAATAATATCTAAGTTAATATTTTTTAGTGTTGTTTTTGATTTTTTTGGATATGAATAGGATAAATTTTTGATGCTTAGCGCAAATTGAGAACTGGATTCTTTGTATTTTGCAGAAACTTTAAAAGATTTGTCCAAAGGTTGAGACAAAAGTTCATTTAAGTCGGATACTTTTATAGAACTTTCATGAGCCTCATCTAAAATTCTATGAATTGTCCTTAAAGGATTAATAATGCTCGTAAAAAGTATTGAATAAGTTAGGATGTCTCCATTGGTTATTATCCCTTTGGTGGCAAAGTAGATAGATAGGCTAATAACCAATATGTAGAAAAAGGCTTCATTTAAATATTTGGCTGCGTCATAAAACATCATATAAATGTGATGCTTTATTTCAATTTTTCTTAAATTTTCTGCGATATCTTCAACTTTTTTAATTTCAAAATCAGTTGTATTTGCAACTCTTATTGTTTCCAATCCACCCATCATTTCAACAACTTTCCCGTCTATTTTTTCTTTGCCTCTTAGTAGCGAAATCCTAATTCCTTTTTGGGAGGAAACTTGTTTTATTATAATAAATAATCCAGAAGGAATTATTAAAATCATAAACGAGGCTAAGAGAGGCTTTTGATAAAAGAAAAATGTAGGGAAGAAATCCAAGAATCCCAATTTGATAAGTTTAATTAATCCTTGGATGGAGCGAAATATTTTGCCATGCAAAGAGCCAATCTGATATTTATTAATAAATTCTAAAATATCCGTTTTCAACAGATGTTGGATTGTTCTTACAGTTAATTTCTTTTCTGTTTGGGTAGCGATATTTTCGACAAGATATTTTCTTATAATCGTTAGAATTTCCTTTAATAATATAATGATTATAATTATTATTAAAAAAGGTATGGCAATTGAAAAAGCAGGATCTTTCAAATTAATAATTTTGTCTACAAATTTACCGAGAATCACTGCAGGAAGATTAAAATTGCAGATATGGCAAGGTTTGTTTTTTCCTTTCTCTCCAAAAAAGAAATTGTTTTTTTAAACCCGTTGCTTATTTCATTTAACTCATTTATTAATTTCATGGAGATATTTTTCGCAGATTAATCTTTTTGGTAGTATAAGTGTTATTCTTTAGTTTAGCAAGATTTTTTTAATTGAAAGTTTATAATTATAAAGCAGTTAAATTCCGCATACGTATGAATTTAACCGTATATTTTTGTTGCTTTTTATTTTTGAGTGTGCTTAGATGGGGGTAGTTATTTTTACAAAGTTTTTTGGCGAAGTTCATTATCTTCCAATTTATAAGGAGAAGTGTCATGGATAAAGACAATTGCATAGATGCTGTCAAAGATGTCTTGCTGGATAAATTAAATGAGGGAAATAAATATTGGAGTAGAGAAGAGGAAATAGCAGATCAGATTCGGATAATAAAAGAGATTGAATTTTTAAAAGACGAAATGATAAGAAATACTATCGAAGAAAAAATGGATAGTTTCAGCGGTGATATATGGGAGCTTACAGAAGAATTGTTTGAGCTTCTTCGCGATAAAGCCGTGGCATTGCCGTCTGCTGATGCATTAGCGGTGCTTATTCTGTATATTTTTTACACAGAGAAGCCACTGGATTTAAGTGTTGTCTAACAACCAATAGGGAGGAATCGCGATGAATTATTCACTAGCGAATGTTGAAAAGTTTCTTGGAGATTATAAGATTGTGGGCGATTTAGCAGAAGGAATTTTGGCACGTGCCGGTGCTTGTGCGGTTAGGGGAATTATTTCAGACAGTTCAACTCTGGAAATAATGGGGGATGATTTCGCAGCGCAAGAATTTCACAAGACTGTATTTTTTGATATTGATCACACTAGCATCATAGCG
>Ga0076247_163_pt1 | contig 5428 bp, 4 predicted proteins | sample RifGroF2_FD_67713 | JGI IMG/M metagenome (GOLD analysis project Ga0076247, IMG submission 67713) | Parcubacteria (Moranbacteria) bacterium GW2011_GWF2_35_54
ACGCTAGCCCTAAAGCTATTTCGGAGAGAACCAGCTATCGCCAAGCTCGATTGGAATTTCTCCCCTACGCACAAGTCATCCCCTAACGTTAAACGATTAGTGGGTTCGGGCCTCCCCCCAATGTTACTTGGGGTTCACCCTGCTCATGCGTAGCTCGCCTGGCTTCGGGTCTAATTCATACGACAATGGTCGGCGGTTAAGCCTCGCTTTCACTACGCATATCTCACAGAGTGATTTATGCAAGCCGTATAAAATTAACTCGTTGGCCCGTTCTACAAAAAGTACGCCATTGCAGTGCAAGCACTGCTCTGACTCCTTGTTAACATATGGTTTCAGATACTATTTCATCTCCCTCATCGGGATGCTTTTCACCTTTCCCTCACGGTACTTGTTCACTATCGATCCAGATTCAGACAGGATTTCTCCGGTCCCGTCCTACTTGAGGATAGTCTCATTGTTTTATATCTTTTTTCGTATACAGGGCTGTTACCTTCTATGGCCACTCTTCCCAAAGTGTTTTACTAAAAAATATAAGACAACCACGATCAAACGAGTACGACTACCTCGCAACCCCCAACCACACCTCGCTACACTCGGGTGGAATTTCCAAATCCCAATTTCCAATTTCCAAAAAAATCCCAATGATTAAATTTCTAAATTAGAAACTCGTTCATTAAAAATTGATTTAAAATTCAAAATTTAAAATTCAAAATTTCCGCGCCAAATGCAATGAGGTGCGGTCAGGTTTAGACTGTTCCGCTTTCGCTCGCCACTACTGACGGAATCTCTATTGATTTCTATTCCTCTAGCTACTAAGATGTTTCAGTTCACTAGGTTTACCTTACTATTCTATGTATTCAAATAGTAATTCCTGCTAAAAAACAGGAGGGTTTCCCCATTCGGAAATCCCCGGATCAAAGCTTGCTTGGCAGCTCCCCGAGGCTTATCGCAGCCTGCTACGTCCTTCATCGCTCATACGAGTCAAGGCATTCTCCATATGCTTAAGTAACAGAATGAGTTAACAGTTAATAATCATCTACTAGACCAGTAGATTATTAACTAAATTGATTGTTTTGATAAAATTGCTTTTTACCTACGCTTAATTTCTCTCGTTGCATCAACTTTCAACCGCGATGATATAAAGCCAACACTAAAAATTAAGTCTTATTCAATTGTTAATGTTCGTTATTCTCACCCACCCATTACGAGTGGACTGAATCACGCGGAAATATTTTGCCACACTTTTTAGTGAAAAAATATTTCAGCCCGATTATAATTTTTAACAAATAAAAAACTCGCCATTGCGACGAGAAATCACCAACAACCAAAAAGTTGTTTTTAGATTCACCCGTTTTTATATTTAATTTTATTTGTTTTTACTCTCAAGTAATTTATATTACTTTAATAGTTATAATAAAACTTCTTGAATACCAATTTATATTAGCAAAGGATTTTAAATGTGTCAAGCGTTTTGGGATTGAATTGTGAATTATGAATTATGAATCAAGTATTATAAGGAAAAAACTCATAATTTCTTATCAACCATTCCCTGCTCATACTTTTATTTTTGCGTCTCTGCGAGTAAATTTTGTACTCAAAATTTGCGTGGCAGTCTAGGAAAAAATACAATTCTGGATTCCTGCCTGCCGGCAGGCAGGGCCACGTCGGAGTACCGACTCGCAAAGACAAAACACTCAAACGACATTTTTTCCTTGACAACTCATTGCCCCCCCCTATAAGCTAAGTTCAGTTACTTAAAATTTTAAAAAGGAGGTGATGGACACGTAATATAAAACACATAACATGAAACAGAAAACCAGCTGTTCACTGCACATCAAACAAAAATCGAAGAAGGAGAAGTGAAAATGAAAAGATTTATTCTGGTAACTTTGTTTCTGAGTTTTTTTGGATTTTCTTCTGCTTTTGCTAACTGGTCTCCCGATCTATCTATCCCATATGTACATGAGGGTATAACCTATACCGATGTGGTTGCGTATAAATTTTATTTCAATGGACAAGAGCGTTGGAATGTTTTTTACGTGAATATGCAAGCTAATTTTAAATTAATCAATAATGGTAATAATGTTTTGTATATTCAAAACCATAACGGATATGCTAACGCATATGGATATGTAACAGCAAGTCAGCCTGAGTGGTGGGTTGATAATATTCCTGGTCTCACCAATCAATCATTTTTTGGGATAGATTTTCTGTCTGATATACATTCTTCGCAACCTATCTATAATCAAGATGATTCTATTTATTTTGATGCTGATCTAGGTGGTCCAGAGCCTCAACTGGTCGTAACCATTGATCCACTAGATGGTGGCAACGTTGAAGTGGATGAGGTTGCCTGCACAACTTGTCCTTGCGTGTACAATCTTGACGAAGTAAATCAGTCAAGTATCCACGCCACTGCCAATACTGGCTATGCTTTCGGATATTGGAAAGAGACAATAAACCCTTATTCAGTTACCCCAAGTGGGGACAAATCTATGACAGCAAAGTTTTTCAAGACGTTCAGAAATGCTGTGGGAGATTTCTATGCCGACATAGATGATACTGGAGGGGAATGCATTGTATATGTTCGTAGCGAAACAGGCATTGATTATGATGCCTGTCATGGTGATGCCATGGATTGTTTCAGTTTAGCAAAAGCTGCTGGATACAGTACGGGAAGTGAACCAAAAGAAGGAGCGATAGCAGTTTTCAGCAGAGACACTTTCCCTGACGTAGGACACGTTGGAATTGTTAAAGAGATAGTCAGTGGAACGTCTATCACACTGAGGCATTCCAACTATTTGACTTACCACATTGTTGGTGAGGATACTATTAACCTTACTACCCATCCAGTTATGGGATATATTTATCCCACGCCGTAAACAGAAAAAAGTTAAAGGGCAGAATCTCAACGAGATTCTGCCCTTGTTTCATACAAAAATATATAAATAAGCCTAATTAATATCTTTTTCTTTCTTGTTTATTTCGTCATAACATTTATCAACTATCTCACTTGGAAATTTGTATGGCTCCACTATGCTACAAAGAGGAATATCTTGACTTTGAAGTAAAATTTTCCATTGTTCATTTTCCTTTACTGCCAAAGTGTAAGGTGTGCTATGATTTTCTATCCCACCGATAAGAATTCTTCCTTTAAAATATTTGTCTGTGCTTTTATCTATTTTTAAGTATAAATCTTTATTTAAATAAAAATCTCTACCTTCAGATCCTTGATATGTTTTTTTATAATGATCAAGAAAAGATTTTATAATTTCTGTTTTATCTGATTTTGTAAAGCCACTAGTGTAAAATTTTATTGTATTTGTAGTATCAATCAATATATTTTTTTCTATATCCCAACAATCAGGAATCATATTTGTTGGAAATTTATATTTTTTAAAATCTTGGCATATTCCCCAATATCCTGTATAGCTTGTACCGACAAGTGTCCAACTCTGATCTTCTTTCGCCGCAAACCAAATACCCTCAGCTGTATTATGGTGTTCTTTTTTATTATTATCATAAATAAATCTACCAATTGCATGATTTTCTTGATTTGTTTCAACTGTCACGCTAATACTATAATTTTTTATTTCCCATTCAGGAGATCTCTTAAAAATAAGTTGCTTAACAATGTCTTCCATGCTCATATTTGGTTCTGCTAAAATTGATGGGAACTCTTCTCCTTCAGGAACATTCTGATTATTTTGTTTATTTATTTCTGGCGGAGTCTCTTGTTTTTTTATATTAACAATTTTCTGTGGCTGTTCTACGATTGGTTGATTTTTTTCAATTTTCCAAACTAGCATCCCAACGGTAACTGCTACAATCAAAATCACAATTGTTCCGATGGCAGTTGATATTTTTTTATTTTGCATTTTTATTTTTATTAGTTGTTTACTTTATTATATTATGCCAAATAATATCTACATTGTAAAATAAAAATGCAAACATTTATTCAGAGATGGTTATTTTGCCTGTTTTTATCTCCATTTTTATTAGATCACTTACCCCAGAATCACTCGCTAAATGCTCTAATAATTTTGAGCGTTTAATCTGATCGCCTAGGTGTAGACTGCCATTTTCATTTTTAAACAGAGGCGTTAAAGCAAATTCCATTTTATCTTTGGAAAAAGAGGCCGTTACTATCAACTCATTTTTTACATCCTCGGAAAAATATTGATCAAAGACGAAATTGCCCAAGGAATAAAAAATAGCTTTGTTTTTATAAATTTCAATTGGTTGCACCACGTGAGGATGACTTCCTATAATTAAATCTGCGCCGCTGTCGATAAAGCTATGGGCAATATTTTTTTGGATTTCTGATTCCGTCAATGCGTATTCCGTTCCCCAATGCGTGTATACAATTACAATGTCGTTTTTATTTTTCGCATCTTTTATTTTTGCAGATATACTTTCGGGGCTTTGCTTATAAAATTGGTTATAATTAACCAGTGCGATTTTTAAGCCATTTATTTCCTTTTCAATGTAACTATTTTTCTCATCCAAAGGCGAACCAAAATATTCCACTTTATTTTCCTTTAAAAAATTTATCGTTTCCGTAGCGCCCTCCTCGCCAAAATTTAAGATGTGATTATTACCCAAGTTGACCACATTTATTTTATTGTAAGCTAAAAAGTTTTTGGTGCTTTCTTTATCAAAAGTAAATTTAAAATGAGCTGGATTTCCTATTTCTGTACCGATAGAAACTGATTCATTACCCGTCACTGGCCCTTCTAGATTTACGACATTTAAATCATTATTTTGAAAAATTTCTCCAATCTCTTTAGTGAAGTATTCCACTCCATTTTTATTTTCAAGCACGCGGTTATATCTATCCAACATTAAATCCCCAGCAAATAATATTTTAACTTCTTTTGCAACTTGCTTCTCTGGAAGTTTGGAAGTTTTTTTATTATTCGCGCCCACACTTTCTTTTACTGTTAAAATATTGTAATTTTTTTCTTTACTGAAAACCCCTGCCCCAAAAATTACAGTCGAAAACAAAATAATAAAAAGCAAAGGAAATAAAATAAGTTTTTTAAATAAGGTCATATTGTTGTCTGCAGATTAATTTTATTGTAGCATAAGTTTATATAACATAGAACATATACCTTATATCCATCACCAATTCCAATCATATTCTTTTTTTGTTTGTCTCTGCGAGTAAATTTTGTACTCGAAATTTATGTGGCAGTCCAGAAGATTATACTACAATATTAATGCTGGATTGCCCAAAGACAGACCTATCTTTGGCTTAACATAAATCACCTTAGTATCTTAACGATTTAACCCTATAGTCATATAGCAATTATATAGCAATTTACTATCCTGTTAGGAAAAAATAGAAATGGGACAGTTAAGAATTAAAATGGGACTATTGGTAAATTATCAATTTTATCCAAAACTTCTCCTAAAAATACATTTC
>Ga0076247_176_pt2 | contig 4538 bp, 5 predicted proteins | sample RifGroF2_FD_67713 | JGI IMG/M metagenome (GOLD analysis project Ga0076247, IMG submission 67713) | Parcubacteria (Moranbacteria) bacterium GW2011_GWF2_35_54
GAGTTGGTATTACTTGCGCTTTGCTGATCCAAAAAATAACCAAGAATTTGCTGCCAAAGAAAATTTAGAAAAATGGCTACCTGTAGATCTTTATATGGGCGGAGCCGAGCACACCGTGCTTCATCTTTTGTATGCGAGATTTTTTACTAAAGCCTTGGCTAAATATGGCTATGTCAAATTTGATGAACCGTTTTTAAAATTGCGTCACCAAGGAATGATTATGGCTGAGGATGGTAGGAAGATGAGTAAATCACTGGGAAATGTAGTTAATCCTGATGAAGTAGTGGATGGATTTGGAGCCGATGCCCTTCGAATTTATGAAATGTTTATGGGACCGATTGATGAGATGAAAGCCTGGAGCATGCAAAATGTAAATGGTCCCAAGAATTTTTTGGATAAAGTTTGGAAAATATTTGGCGAAAAAGAATTAATTGATTGTGGAAATGGTTGCGAAGGAGTGGCCAAAGAACTGCCCATTATGCTTCATAAAACTATTAAGAAAGTTACTAATGATATCGAAGGGTTTAATTTTAACACAGCGATTAGTCAGATGATGATTTTTATCAATGAATTTAGCAAGCATGATAAACTTCCCAAAGCGGCAATGGAAAAATTCTTAATTCTTTTGGCACCTTTTGCTCCACATATGGCAGAAGAAATTTGGAGTAGTATTTTGGGACACGAAAAATCAATCTTTTTAGAAAAATGGCCAGAGTTTAAAGAGGAACTGACTAAAGATGAAGAGGTTGAAATGGTGGTGCAGGTGAACGGAAAAATCAGAGATAGAATTAGAATTAACGCTGAGATTAGCGAAGAAGAAGCCAAAAAAATTGCCCTAGAGAGCGAAAAAGTTAAAGTTTATACAGATGGGAAAGAGTTGAAAAAAGTTATTTATGTGAAGGGAAAGCTTGTTAGCATAGTAGCCTAACCGCGAATCTACAAATATTCAACCGCGAATCCACAAATCTGGTACAAATCTACAAATCCTTTTTCTACAATTTTATGAGTTTAGTTATAAATTTACAAATATATTTAGTGAGTAATTAAATGAAAGAGGATAAAATTATTTACAAAGAATTGAGCTATAAGATAGTGGGGATACTGTTTGAGGTTTATAATGATTTGGGATATGGTTATCAGGAGAAATATTATGAAAGAGCGGTTATTGAATGTTTTAAAGAAAAGAATATTAACTTCAAAAATCAGTTAATGTATAAAGTTAAATTTAAAGATGCGGAGATTGGAAAGTATTTTTTAGACTTTTTAGTTGAGGATAAAATAGTATTAGAATTAAAGAAGGGAAATCATTTTCCAAAAAGAAACATTGAGCAAGTTAAGGGATATCTAAAAGTCACCAATAAAAAATTAGCCATACTGGCTAACTTTACTGCTAATGATGTTAAATTTTTAAGAATTTTAAATATTAATTGAATCTATTTGTAAATTTGTAACAGATTTGTAGATATGTAGTTTATGAAGAATATAGTCACAATCGGAGGAGGAACAGGAAGTTTTACTTTATTGAGTGGTCTAAAAAAATATCCCATTAATATTTCGGCGATTGTTTCAATGGCCGACGATGGAGGCTCGACTGGAAGACTACGAGATGAGCTTGGAGTGCTTCCGCCAGGAGATATCCGCCAATGCTTGGTGGCGCTTTCTAATTCTTCTGATACCCTGCGAGAACTAATGAATTACCGGTTTGAAAACGGAGGACTCAAAGGGCATAATTTTGGCAATATTTTAGGGGAGTTTTTCTTTGGGAGTCAAAGAAGCTACCCATATTTTAGGAGTTCAAGGGCAAGTGATTCCAGTCTCGGAAGATGAGATGAATCTTTATATCAAATTAAAAAATGATAAAATTTTAGTAGGAGAAAAACAATTAGATCACAATAATGATGTGCGAAAATATGGGATTAAAAAAGTGTAGGGAAGCCTTGTTGGCGATAAAGAAAGCCGATGTAATAGTAATTGGCCCAGGAGACCACTATGGTTCAATTATCCCCAACTTATTAGTTAATGGAGTTAGTGAAGCAATTAGGAAATCAAAGGCTAAAGTTATTTATAATTGTAATTTGACCAATAAGAAAGGGCAGACTGAAAATTTTGATGTAGATAAATATGCCCAAGAAATAAATGGTTACTTGGGTGGCGAACGAATTGATTTTGTGATTTTTCCTTCGTCTCAACCGAGCCAAGATCTGCAGGAAAAATATGAAAAAAGAGAAGGAAAAAATTCAATTGTTAAATTAAATAAAAGAGGGGATGGTTTTATAAGAAGTTACAAGATAGTGATGGCGGATGTTTTGAATAAAAATATTATCAAAAAAAATAAAGAAGATAAAATTGCCGATACGCGATCCTTTATTCGTCATGATAGCGATAAATTAGCTAATGTAATTTTGGCTATTTCTGAATTGGATAGTGAGAATTTGATAAAAGAAATAATTTAAGAGGTTGAGAATTTAGGAATTTAAGAATATAGGATTGTCTTATTTTTTGTAGATACGCGATAAAGTGTGTTCTATACTTGTGCCAAATAAAAACACCCCATCAGCGCAAACAACGGACAATACACGTTGTTTTTTGCTGAGGGGGCGGGTTGAGGCCTAGAGAAATGGCCACATTGATTGCTCTTGTCTGGGGTAGATGCACCCCTTTATTTTTTTGAGAGAGGGTTGCTCCAGAGGCCGTTCTTTGACATAATAACCATCGGCCGCGAGTCCTTCAACTTCATTATGCAATGCCCATCCGTATGTTAAGGTACCAACAACGATACTTGTGGAGATGAGGATTGCAATAGTGACCAAGGCTTTAATTTTAAATATTTTTTTCATTTTCTACAACTCCTGTTAAAAGGTTGTTATTGTAAAAATAAAAATATTACCATCCCAAATTAATCAAAAAGGTGCTATAATGGGCTTGTTAGCTAAGTGGGGATGATAAATGAATTTTAAAGTACTATGTTATAGTATAGCATAAATATGGAAATAAGTCAATATATGTGGCAACCAGTAATTAGCAATCAGTAACTAGCAATTTATAACCAATTGTAAGACCTAACTGCTAGTTGCCAGTTACTAGCTACTGATTACTAGTCACTAATTAACTATGAAACAATTAAAAAATTTGAAGATAGCACTGGTGCATGATTTTCTCGATACTTATGGAGGAGCTGAAAAAGTTTTGGCGGTAATTGCGGAAATATTCCCCAAGGCGCCGATTTACACTTTGCTTTATGATGAGAAAAAAATGCGCGGTAAATTTGAAAACAGAGAAATCCACACTTCTTTTTTGCAAAAATTTCCCCAGTGGCTGAAAAACAGAAGAAGATATTTATTACCCCTTATGCCAACCGCTCCAGAAACTTTTGATCTGCGAGATTTTGATTTGGTAATCTCATCTTCGGGTGCTTGGAGCAAGGGAATTGTTACGCGCTTAAATACTAAGCATATCTGCTATATGCACTCGCCGATGCGCTTTGTCTGGGATTATAATGAAAAATACCTGAAGGAAATCGGCAAAAAAATCGGATTTTGCAAAAGAATATTTTTAAATTATTTGCGTATTTGGGATTACGAAGCAGCCCAAAGACCGGATATTCTTATTGCTAATTCTGATTATACACGAGAAAGAATCAAGAAATATTATCGCAGGGACTGCGATGTTATTTATCCAGCTGTATTATCATTAAAACATGAGAACAAAGAAGCATTAAAGCATGAAAACGTTAAAACAATAGAACATAAAAACAAAGAAACATTAAAACAAAATATTATTTCAGATTATTTCTTGGTAGTTTCACGTTTGGCGGCTTATAAAAAAGTGTCGTTGGTGGTGGAAGTTTTTAATAAAATGGGATTACCCTTGGTAGTTATCGGTGAGGGGGAAGAAATGGGAAAGATAAAAAAAATAACCAAGGACAATATAATGAGATTGTAAGTGAGTATTATAAAAATGCGCGAGCGCTTATTTTCCCAGCTGTGGATGATTTTGGCTTAACAATCACAGAAGCCATGAGCCAAGGCACCCCCGTGATTGCTATTAGAAAAGGCGGAGCTAAAGAAATTATCAAGGAGGGTATCACGGGAGAGTTTTTTGATGCGCAAACAATGGAGGTACTGGCAGATGGAGTGAGGAGATTTATAGAAAAAGAAAATAGTTATAATAAAGAAATTATAAAAGAAGATGCTCAGAAATTTGGAAAAGAAATATTCAAGAAAGAGTTGATTGAGTTGCTAGAAAGAGAGTTGTAAGTGGTTCCCCCCTCCCCTTTGAAGGGGAGGGTAGGGAGGGGTTAGATTGAAATTTTTAAAGAATATTTATAGAAATAAACCCCCTCTGTCCTATCGGACATCTCCCCCTTGAGTACAAGGGGGAGAGGGTGTATTTGATTAAATTTATAAAATATGTTTATCGGGCACAAGAAACAAATAAAATTTTTGAAAGATTTAATTGAGGCGGGTAAAGTTTCCCAGGCCTATATTTTTAGCGGACCGGAAGATATCGGAAAATTTTGTTTAGCGAAGATGTTTTCG
>Ga0076247_176_pt1 | contig 3122 bp, 3 predicted proteins | sample RifGroF2_FD_67713 | JGI IMG/M metagenome (GOLD analysis project Ga0076247, IMG submission 67713) | Parcubacteria (Moranbacteria) bacterium GW2011_GWF2_35_54
AATCCCGCCCTTTATAATTTGCGGGATAAAAAAATATGATTAATGATGAAAAAACAAAAAAAGTTTTGAAAATAGGAGGAATTGTAGTGAGCTTAATTTTGATTTATAGTCTTTTCACTTTATTTTTTGGTGGAGGAATGCAAACAAAAAAAGTTAGTCCAGCTAGTTTGTCAAAAAATAATATGAATGGAGGATACGGAATTAACTCTCCAATGATGAGTGCTGAATCTATTGATTCTGATGCAGTCTCTGCAGGGGTTGCGCAGGGAAATAGAATGATGAAAGAAAGTGTGGCTACAGATAATTTTATTCAAACAGAGGTTGATGAAAGCGCTCAAATTACAGATAAAAAAGTTATTAAAAACGGAGATTTAAGCTTGAAAATTGGAAGTGCTGATTGGGCCGCCAATGAAATTTCCAATATTGTGAAGCAAAAGGGAGGGGAAGTTTTTTCTACCAATTTTTATGAGGCGGTTAGGGGCCAAAAGAGTGGCTTTATGACAGTGAAAGTGCCAGTGGCTAAATTTGAAGAAACTGTTTCTGATATTAAAAAAATAGCTGTTCAAGTAATCAGTGAATCAACAACCGGTCAAGATGTGACAGAACGATATACTGATTTGCAAGCCCAGTTAAAGAATAAAAAAGCAGAAGAGGAAAGTTTTGTAAAAATCTTGGGTACAGCGGGAAAAATTGATGATGTTTTATCTGCCACTAGAGAAGTAGCCAGAGTGCGAGGAGAAATTGAAAGGCTAGAAGGAAAAATCAGATTTATGGATAGCCAGACGGACATGTCTACTATAACAATTAATTTAACAGAAGATGTAACGATAGTTCCAATCAGCGAAGGTTGGAGACCTTGGCAGGTGGTTAAACAATCATTCAAGGAGCTTGTTACCAATATTCAAGGCTTTGCTGATGGTATAATAAGATTTATTATTGTGGGAATTCCATCTTTAGTTCCGTTTATTCTCTTGATTGTATTCTTGGTTTGGGCGGGTAAAAAGATATTTAAGAAAATCAACGCGTAATCTTAGCCTATGTTCAAAAAAACAACCTTTTCCTTGAGATGAGGTTGTTTTTTATTGGAGTTGAAAAAAAGCCTGAAATGGGGTAGGATAGAGTCATATTGGGCAGTGAATGAAGAATTCTTAAATCATAAATCATAAATCTTACATCTTTAAAAACTATGAAAAAATATAGAAATATTGGGAGGAGAATTTGGAATTATCAGAAGCTCAAGAAAATTCAGATAAGACAAAATTTTATTGTTTGGACATGTTTCCTTATCCCTCGGGAGCAGGGCTTCATGTGGGGCACGTAGAAAATTATACTGCCACTGATATTTATTCCAGGTTTAAGAGAATGAATGGTTTTAACGTGCTTCATCCGATCGGATGGGATGCTTTTGGACTTCCAGCAGAAAATTTTGCTATCAAACAAGGAGTTCATCCAGATAAATCAACGCATGATAATATCAAAAATTTTATTAAACAAATAAAAAATATTGGAATTTCTTATGATTGGTCTCGTGAAATTGATACTTCTAGTCCAGAATATTATAAATGGACCCAGTGGTTTTTCTTATTCCTTTATAAAAATGGTTTGGCAATTGGTGCGAATCCTGTAAAACAGTGGTAGCCAATGAACAAGTGGTGGATGGAAAATGTGAGAGATGCGGCGGAGAAATTATTCAAAAAGATTTAGATCAATGGTTTTTTAAAATTACTGATTTTATTGAAGACTTTAATGGGGAGAATGGGAAAGAATTTAAAGGGCTTATTAACGGTTTGGATAAAATTGATTGGCCTAACTCGACTAAAGTGGCGCAGAAAAATTGGATAGGTAAGAGTGTCGGCACTACGATTTCGTTTAAAGTTAAAGTTTTAAATGAAAACGGAATTTCTAATAACCTAAAACCTATAACCTACAACCCACAACCTAGTATAGAAGTTTTTACGACAAGGGTAGATACGATTTTTGGTTGTACTTATGTGGTGTTGGCGCCTGAGAGTAAATTAGTTCAGGATTTAAAAAATAGAGCTTCTAATTTAGATGAGATAGAAAAATATATCTTAGAAACCAAAAAGAAAACAGATTTAGAAAGAATGGAAAATAAGGAAAAAACTGGTATAGAGATGCGAGGTATTAAAGCGGTTAATCCTTTTAATAATGAAGAGGTGCCAGTTTATATCGCAGATTATGTAATTGCTACTTATGGAACAGGTGCCGTAATGGCTGTGCCAGCGCACGATGAAAGAGACTGGGAATTTGCCAAAAAATATAATTTAGAAATCAGACAATCTATCGCTCAAATTCTTGAGACAGATGGTAAAGATAAAGTCAGAGAGGGCAAACAGACTATAAAAAGAAGAACAGTAGATGTTATTATAAAACATTGGAAAGAAGATGAATATTTTTGTTTGGACTGGAAATATAATAATTGGAAGAGTTTTATAATTGGTGGAATTGAAGAGGGGGAAAGCATAAAGGAAGCAGCCCTGCGAGAAGCTCGCGAAGAAAGCGGTTACAAGAATATGAAAGTAGTTGGGCAAGTGGGTAGAGAAATTCATAGTAAATTTTTTGCAGTGCATAAAGATATCAATCGTTATGCTCTTAGAAATTGTATTTATATTGAATTGATTGATGGAGAGCAAGAAGAATTAAGCGAAGAACATACTAAAAATCATTCTGGAATTTGGATAAAAAAAGAAAAGGTGGCTGAATTTATAAATCTAGAAGCGCCAAAAATTTACTGGGATATTTATTTAAATGGAGATAGCGCGACTACAGAAGATGGTATTGTTATTGAATCGGGCGAGTTCACTGATCTAAACTCAGAAAAAGCGAGAGAAAAAATGACTACGTGGCTTGAAGAAAATAAATTAGGCGAGAGGAAAATTAATTATCGTTTGCGGGATTGGTTGGTGAGCCGTCAGAGATATTGGGGTGCTCCAATTCCAATTATTTATTGTGATAAATGCGGCGAGGTGCCAGTACCAGAAAAAGATTTGCCTGTTGTTCTCCCGACAGATGTGGATTTTAAGCCGACTGGCGAATCACCACTAGCGATTTCAAAATCTTTTCATGATGTAGCTTGTCCAGTCTGTGGAGAAAGAGCCAGA
>Ga0076247_127_pt1 | contig 1385 bp, 2 predicted proteins | sample RifGroF2_FD_67713 | JGI IMG/M metagenome (GOLD analysis project Ga0076247, IMG submission 67713) | Parcubacteria (Moranbacteria) bacterium GW2011_GWF2_35_54
TTAACTACTGCTAAATCTGAATGGAAACCACCTGCAAATCATCCTTGGAGAAGACACAATTTAAGGAATGCTAATACGCAATTAATTCGCCGAAATGTTCAAGTATGACATTTTAAAAAAATTCCCAAGTATGTCATTTCTAAATAACGTTGACAAATATTAATTTTTCATTGACATATCTGTGACAACTCATTAGAATTAAAGCATAACTTGCAGGCAATGCTTGCGAGCCTAGTTTTTTGACAAAATCAGTCGATTATCATTTTCGTAATATTCTTTTTGGCTAAACTAAATCTAAGATTCATAAAAACAGGAGGGGGAAATTATGAAACATTTATTTAGGCTAGTAGCTATTCTCATTATTATGTTATTTCAAACTAGCACAGCCCAGCGTTTCAAACGTTACCGGATACAAAGTTGTGTATAATCTCAATGGAAATCGCGTGCTGCCATTCAGTGGCACCGGTCTCACAATTGGACCTTCTCCAGCTAACGTTGGGAATGTCTTAACGACAACGCTAGGAGAATTTAATGAAAACACGACATTGTGCGCAGCTGTTAACGGCTATTATGCAGATGGAAGTGAAACTTCCTATTCGCAAGTGGTTTGTACAACAAGGACACCGAGTGCAGACTTTTTCGAAAATTTGGGAAACAACCAAATGATTTTTGGAACGTATGTCGAAACAGGATACTGCATACCGATCATAAATTCAGATGGAACTTATTTGGAGGGTGCTACGTCATACACTTCAACTTCCCATAGCGTTAATTTTGAAAAGGCGCCTGGAGATTGGGTTCTCTATACTCATCAAGCTCCGGGTGGAACCATTTATCCGCTAGATTTTGTGGTCAGTTATTATTACCAGCCCATGGAGGTAAGTGTAACTCCTGACTACGGAAAATGTTTGACCGACCTCACTGATAATGGCGTTTCAGTTCGCTAGCCCTATAATTAATCATACCGTCATTCCCACTTTTGGCAGTTGTTTCACTTTGACCGCTTCTGCCAGCGCTGGCGGTTCGATTTCGCCTGCTCAATCTTCTCTGGATTATATGGGAAGCGTTACGCTTACTATTACGGAAGATGAAGGAAATGAATTGACTGAGTTGACTGACAATGGGGTGTCGGTAATCGGTGATGTTTATCTCGGTCAAGATGAGCTACTCAAGTACGACGTCAGCAACGCTAACGAAAATCATGATGTCGTGGCAACGCTTGAGGCAATTACTAATGGAGATATTATTATCCCATCTTTTGGGCTCATTACCGACACTGCTTTGGTTGGAGATTGGAACAACGATGGTAAAGATGAGATTGGTGTGGCTCGTAAGGGTGCCACTTACTGGTCTTATTACCTAGATAAAAATGGTAACGGGGTTTG